>MRWG01001156.1_pt1 | contig 18619 bp, 19 predicted proteins | sample 1013341 | NCBI WGS metagenome assembly MRWG01 (sample SAMN06117577, study PRJNA244670) | biofilm metagenome | biome: Water; feature: Cathode Biofilm; material: Biofilm; isolation source: microbial consortium enriched at the cathode of a solar microbial fuel cell | place: USA: District of Columbia ... | reverse complement strand
AGTGGCGGGTCGAGGTGTGCGCCGCTAGCGTTCAGTCCTCGTCGTACCAACCGTAAGGATCGGTTTCTGGGTCGAACCGACCCCTACGGTGATTGTACTCTCCGATCAAATCAGAATCGTGAGGTCGTTTGCCGTCCGCTTCGACGTCTCTTGGCAAAGTGGCCACAAAATCGCGGAGCGCAATCAGGACGACGGCGCCTGAGGTGAGAATCACCTGACCTATCCTGCACATCGTCCTGACCATAGCAAGACGCCCTTTATAGAACTCCATGCAGCAAGCATAAGGATGGCGTGGCTCAGTCAACACTGAGCCGCGCGATCTCCCGCCTCCGCGCATGCTGATGGGGCAGTGAGCTTTAGTCTCCGATTATTTCTGCCAGGAAAGTGATGCCGTCTTCGACGCGCTTTCTGATCGATGTGAGTTCCCTGAGACTGAAGGTACCAGTCGAACCGTGGGTGCCTTCGTTGAACACGCCGAAGAGCTGCAGGATGTTCTCCAGGTCATTCTCGACAAACTCCTCCAGCGGATCGATGGCAATGCCGCGGCGGTGCAGAAAATACTTGATCTTCGAGCGGCGCGTGATGCTGCCCTGCGGAGTCCTCTCGCAATCCGGCAGCAATGCGAATACGTCTTCGTCTGGTGCCTTAGTATTCAGAATCCCGGCGATGATCTCGCGGGCGCTCGTGCAGAAATGCCGGGCGGCGTCGGGGTTGTGCGTATTGAGCGCGAATACTGCGCCTTTCCAGCGATCGTCCAGCTCTGGAGAAATCCTGCGCAGGCCGTCAAGCAGTTCGGAATCATCCAGTGACTCCGCTGGCGTGTCCCCGGCGTCCTCGTCGCCAAGGATGCGGTTGGTGACCTCCAGGCTGTTCGCCGTCTCCCGCTCGGAGAGATCGAGGATGTGGGCGTAGCGATCATCGAGCCCGTGGCTTTCCGCGTACTGGTCGAGGCGCGCGTAGGAAGTGTGTAGGGTCTCGACCGAGGTACGGTAGACGACATGGCGCGTCGTCACCTTGACCGAGGGCTGGCGGGACAGTCTCGCGAGTTCACTGTTGAGACGTTGCCGGTTGGCGCGCACCCGCGCGTTGTATGTCCGGACGGCCTGATTGTACTGCCGGATGCTCTGGTTCAGTTTGTTTACGGCTTGGCGCCTCTTCTGTTGCGCCTGCCGAGCTCTCTGCTGCGCCTGCCGAAGCTTGCTGTTGATCTGAGAGGATGAGTACCTGCGAACCACCCGCGTCTCCTAACGACGAATGCCGTTGCAGCGCCGAGCCGGGAGCGTGGGTGCGGCGTGCGAGTTACCTGAGCGATCCCGCGGTGCTAGTGCTCCGTATCCTTGATTGACCGCGGGTCGTTGCCGTAGCTGTCCTTGGAGCGAATCTGGCCCTGCTTGTTCTGAACGATGAGTTCCGAGCGGGACTTCTGGGCCAAGTCCTTGCCGCGCTCGATCGCTTCGCGCTGGGTACCGAAGTTGCCCGCTGCCTTGGAGGTTCCTTCGCGCTGGACGCTCCAGCCACCTTCCTTACGGGGCTTGACCCAGTAGTCATCATTGCCTTTTCCGCGTTTGGCCATCGATCACATACTCTGATTTGGGATACTGGTTAAAGATACAGCATTTGGCGTTCTGAAGTCCAGCGGCTGTCGCCTTGGGGAATGGTCTGATCTGTCTCCCCAAAGGCGGTCCCGGTCTCTCCCTGGCGTCAAACCACAACGCGTTCGCTTGCGGTCAGGCAGGTGTCGCGGGGCTCATGATGGGGCCAGGGGGCAACGGCGCATCTGTAGGAGATGCTCCCGGCCGCCCGTCAGCCGGAGCCCATGCCGCTGTGCGGTCGGCGCCGCGGATGGCTGGAAACAGACTCGCTGTGCGAACGGAAGTGCGCGGAAGCCAGGGAGGCGCCGCCCGACATGTGCGCTGAATGGAGCCCCCCGCTGACGCTGCTTGTCCCTTCACTTCCGCCCCTTGCCCGGAAGGCTAGACCCACGGCAACCAACACAGCCGCAATGATCATTCCGGTGATATACAGATGCTCGCGCACCATGGTGGGGACGTATGCCAACCAGCCGTCGCCCGGCGCAGCTTCGGTCGCCGCTGCCGGTGCCGGCACGGATGCGCGGGCGGGCTGCGGAGTCTCGATCGGCGCTGCGGACTTAGCCTCCGGCTGCCGCACGGGTTCGGATTCAAGCGCAGTGATCCGCTCTGCCTGCCGGGCGCCGAGTTCCTGTAGCCCGGCCAGCTCTGCTTTCAGGTTCTGGATTTCCGAGGCCCTGGCCGCCTGCTGCGACAGAAGTGCTTCTATCTGCTGCGCCTGGCCGTTGACCTGCTCCTGCAGCGCTGCGACTGACGCAGTATTGCCATCGGCCTGATCTTCGATCTGGGTCAATCGCTTGGAGATCGTGACGAGATCACCGAAGTCCGGTATCCCGAACATCGAGAGCAGCCAGATGAGCAGCGCCAGAAAGAGTATCCCGCCTGCCCAGCCTGTGAGCTTCACCGTTCGCCACACCAAACCAAATGCTCCTGAAATTAATCTCATGGGGCACAAATCTCCGTACCGACCGTCCGCGCGATCGGCCTTCGACATCCGTCAATAACGAAGGTTCCAACGCACCTTCGCTGGCCTCAGATGTGAGCGTCCAGAAAGGCCCTTATTTCCTGGATGCGCGTACCTACGACGGCGGTGTCCGCCCCGAGCCAGCGGCAGAGGATGCCGCATACCTGGGCATCACCCGGGGTCCAAGGCTGACCATTTTGAAGGAATTCCACACGCCGCGTATTCCAGACGAGACTGCCGCTCAGCCCATTGGGCTCAGGCAGCGGAAGCGTACTGTGATCTACGCGCTCACCACGTTCCGGGTTGTAGAAAAGCGCAAACTGATGGCGCTTCAGATCGTCAGGCAGAGGAACTGGCTCCTGGGTGAGGAGCGGAGTGCTGCGGGATACCAGCGTACTGAACAGGAAGATCGATCGGCCTCCGGGATAGCCGATGAAGAAAAACAGCTCACGCTCGACGTGATCGCTGTTCTGGGCGAGCCGCCTTTCGGGGAGCGCCAAGCTGGCATGCGCACGGTCCCATGCCGCGTCGCTGATCTCGCATAGTGCGAGGTCAATGGGCGGCGGCTCCACTGCGATCGGGTCGGATAGCCGGATCACGTCCTCGCAGTCGTGGAACTGATGCGCAAGTCCCAGCCCTCCACGCGGTCTCAGAACGTGTTCGTTCGTCAGCAGCAGCCTGCGCCCCTGATACTCGATGTAGCCACCTGTCCCGATATGCTCGCCTTCGTCGTTGCTAAGCGCGTGCGACACGGGTGTTATGTACGGCGAAGCTTCGTCCTTCATCGCTTCCGTGACTTCGCGGCATAGCTGCTTCCATTCAGCCTCAGACATGCTCCTCACTTCCTGGCCAGCGCCTTCAGCTTGGCGGATACAGAATTCTTGAGCGCGCTCCGGCCCTCTTCATTGTTGAGATAGGGCACGAAGCGTATGTGCCGGAGATCGAACGGGATGTCCTCCTTGTTCTGGCAGATCGGAATCACGGTCTTGCCGAGTGTGTGCGCGATGCCTGCCTCGTAGAAAACGTTCGTATTGCGCTCGCTGAAATCGCAGATGACGACGCGCGAGCGGTAGATGAGGGAGAACACGTCCTGGATGACTTCGGGTTCATCCCAGATGTCATCGGCGCGCTGGCAGCGCAGCCCGGCGTTTTCACTCGCCCCCTTGAGCGCGTCATAGACGGCATTGAATTTTGAATCGAAGGGCATCATCACCGAAGCCAGATCCGGTTCCGTGCCGGTGGTCGGCACCCGGAAGACCTCAGGGCGCACCTGGATTTTGGTGACCGGGCGTGAGAAACCATATCTGTGGACCAGACTATCCGCTGGCAGTGCGTCGATATCGTCCTCGGTGAGAAGACCGGCCTTGAGAAGCTCCGGAAAGAGTTCCACATCCTTGATGGCCCAATGGGTGGTTCCCAATTCGAGTCGCCGTATATCTAGCTCCGCGCTCAGGCCCTTGATCGCGTCGCGCGATAATGCGGGCAGATCGGGGTCCATTTCGTATGTGACGCGTGCTGAGTCGCTGCCCCGACGCTTGACCTGGGTAAGCCAACCAATGCGGACCGTATTGTCCTGGCCCTCCTCATAGACGAACAGGCACGGAAACGTGCAGATCTCTGCAGTCGCGTCGGGACCCAACGATGAATAGCGGTCTCTTATGTCCTCGTCCGTCAGATTGAGGACGCGGCCGGAGGGAACCTGCCAGGCGTTGCTGTCCCAGGTTCCTTCCTGATAGACGACGAACAAGTTGTACAAATCCTTCCCCCCTCGAATGTGCGGCGGTCTTAGGTCAAAGGACGATTGATAGCCCAGCCTGCCGTGCTCATGCAACCGAATAGGCTCTGGAACTGGGGCAAACCCGGCGTTCCGCCGGGGCGCGCTCTACTTCCGCTGCGCTCCTGCCGGGGCCGGTGAACGGTCCCGGCCCATCCGGGTGACGATCCCTTTCGCAGGAAGATAGAGAAGAAGACAAGGACAACCGGGCGTCCGTGGCGGGGGAGAGGCTTGGGCTGGTCTGCCTGTTTCGTTTCAGCGTACCACGGCGTTCTCGCTTTCAAGACCGCTTCCGTTGCTCGGGGCCGTGCGGCCCGCTCCTCTACTCAGCGCGAGTTCCGGCTGCGCCTCCAGTCTTGAGAGCTGCGCTTGCGCCGCGGGGTGGGTTCTCCATCAGGCAATCCCGCCTGCAATGGAGAATTCAGATGAAAGCACAAAGAATCTCTTCCAAATCTTCCGCGGCCCGTCAAAACGTCTATGGCCGCGTTACTGACAAAATCGTCGCCGATCTGGAAGCCGGGGTTCGTCCCTGGATGAAGCCCTGGAGCGGCGGGCATGCCGGGGAGCGTGCCGGTTTCCCGCTGCGCCATTGCGGCATCCCCTACCGCGGCATCAACATCCTGCTGCTCTGGGGCGAGACCATGGAGCATGGCTACCTTTCCGAGAAGTGGATGACCTACCGGCAGGCGCAGGAGCTTGGCGGTCAGGTCCGCAAAGGGGAACGCGGCGCGCTGGTCGTCTATGCCGACCGTATCCAAAACCTCCGGTTTCGCCGGGCCTGGCGGCCCGCGTACAACACCCATCTTGGCAAGGGGTCCCGCTGCGCGCCCCCATTGCATCCCCCCGGCAATGGCGCAAGTTCCGGCATTGAGCCTTCATGCGCCATGCAACCGTATCGCCGGTTGATCCCTCGCACGCGGTTGGCCGCTGCACCACCACTTGGGGCGAGCCTCCGAGCTCCCCCAAGACCCCCATGGCCAGGGCGGCATTTCATAGCCCCCTTGGAACCCCTCGACCAACCCTGCGCGGATTGGATGCGCGCCACCCTCATCGCGGCTGGACCTACGACCAAAGGGGCCCCTGGACCCGGAGCATTGGAATCCAGCAGTTGGCATGAAACACTCCCCATGGGGGAAATCCGCCGAACTGGCAACTATCTGGACTAGCCTCGATACCTGTATGGGGGTACAGTACTGCCTTATGAGCAAAGAACAAAAACTCACGGAATCCGGCACCGTCATCCCACTTCCGACTCCGCGACCAAGGCTGACATACAGCCGCGATGGTGTGCCTCCTCTTGAGCAGGCAGGAGAGTACCCGGAACTCCGCTATATGGGGTCGAAACGTCGCCTCCTGCCCTGGATTCACGATGTCCTGGCTCCCCTGGATTTCGAGGCTGCTCTTGACCCCTTCTGCGGCAGTGGCTGCGTCGGCTATCTCATGAAATGTATGGGCAAGAGGGTCGTGGCCACCGACTTTCTCAATTTCCCGGCGACGCTGGCCAAGGCAACGATTGAGAACAACCGGCAGCAGTTGGATGGTCCGGCAATAAAGACCCTGCTGCGACTCACCCGCAAGCGCTCACCGGGATTTGTTGAGCGGACCTACTCCGGGATCTTCTACACGCCGGAGGACCTCCGCTTTATCGACCGTGTGTCGCTCAACATCAACGAGCTTGAGGACGAGCACCAGCAGAGCCTCGCCAGGTCGGCTCTCATTCGGTCGTGCCTCAAAAGGCAGCCGAGGGGCGTCTTCACCGTATCGGGCGACCTCTCCAAGTATGACGATGGCCGCAGAGACTTACGGCTCTCCATTGAGGAGCACTTCCTCGAACAAATCGAAGTTTTCAACGGTGTGGTCTTCGATAATCACAAGCGCAACTTTGCCCGCCGAGGTGATGTGTTCTCCAGCCGTCCAGATAACGTTGACCTGGTTTACCTTGATCCTCCATATGTGCCGCGGTCGGACGATAACTGCTATATCAAGAGGTACCACTTCCTGGAAGGTCTCTCCTGCTATTGGGAAGGGCTGGAGATCGACGAGTCGACGAAAGTTAAGAAGATTCCGAAGCGCTACACGCCGTTCAGCTACCGCCGAACCGCGATCGAGGCATTCGATAGGATGTTTAAACGCTTTCGGAATCAGAAGATTGTCCTCTCCTACAGTTCGAATGGCTTTCCGGACTTGGAAGTGCTGGTCGAGCTAATGTCCCGACACAAGGGCAAGGTCACCACACACCGGCGACCGCACCGATATCATTTCGGCACGCATAGCCGCGTGGCTCGGGCGATGGTTGAGGAATATCTGGTGGTTGGGGAGTGAAGCATGGAGTTCAAACCGCAGCAGGTTGATACGCTACTGGGCGCACTTAGCCCACTGGACATCGACTGGCAAGACGAGACCTCTCAGAAGGCTATTCTCGAGCTCGAATCCATTCCCGCAAAGCCCTCCTACAGCACAGACGACGTGCGCGGCTTACTCAACAAGGATTTCACGACAGGAAGCCTGGTCGTCCGTCTGTTCCTCGGATTGTCGAAAGACAATTACGAAGCCGACCTGAAGAAACGCCTCGGCGAAGGCGGTTCGGGGGTCAAACGCTTTATGGCAGAACCCGACACGTATCTTTCGACGCTTGAGGACCTTGGCATCCTCGAAGCGATGAAGGCGACGGTAAACCGCCAGCCGCGATGGAGTGACGTTCTCGTCGAGCGGCTTCGTAGTGGTCGTGGAAGCGCTGTCTCTGGCCAAAAGCGTGGCCGCCACGTGGAAGACTTTGCTGAAGCGATCATCAAGGAGGTATTCGGGAACAACTACCATGCTCGGTGCGATTTCGTAGGAAGACGTGATTTAACAGCTAAGTGCGATTTTGCTATTCCGAGCAAAGAGTCGCCGCGCATTGTCGTGGAGTCGAAAGGCTACGGAGCAACAGGCTCTAAGATGACTGACGTCATTGGCGACATTGAGAAGATCATCGCGGCGCGGCGTGCAGACATGACTGTCATCTTCTTCACCGATGGTCTGAGCTGGCTACAACGTAGGAGCGATTTCAGCAAGATCGTCGAGTATCAGAATCAAGGAGACATCTTCCGCATCTACACACTCAAGATGGCGGATCAGTTTCGTTCGGATTTGGAGTCTCTAAAAATAGAGCACCGCCTTTGAGGTTGTTGGTCAAGACCTAGCGCTGATCAGTGTGTCGAGACGCACGCGTTCAGTTGAGTCGCGGGAAAAATTTGGGGTGAGGTGACATAGACGAGGCAAAATGTATCTGCGTCAACTGGAACTCAGGAATTTTCGGTCATTCTCGAAAGAAAGCGTTTCTTTCGAGCAGGGACTGACCGTCCTTGTCGGTGAGAACAACGGCGGAAAGAGCAACATAATCGATGCGATCCGGCTTGTCTCCACCCCCTTAAGCGGCCGAAGGGAGCTCTATTGCGAACAGACCGATATTCGGTTTGCAGTAACGCCGCCTGCGTTCGAACTCTGCGCCACTTTTGAAGGACTTTCACCACCACAGCAGGGACGACTGCTGTCGGCGACGACAAACGACACCCTGCAGGAAGCCTGCTTTGGTCTGACCTATGACACTTCGGGCCGCCAATCTGTTGTTCGACCAACACTTTGGGCGGGCCGCTTTAAGGCCGCTCCGGAGCCGGGTTCCCACGAAATGATCCGGCATGTGTATTTGCCGCCTCTGCGTGACGCGAAGCGTGCGCTCGCCTCGGGCAACCCCACGCGCATTCATGCCTTGCTCAAGCACTTTCTTGGTGAGAGCGATCCTGATGAAGTAGCGAAGAGTCTGGCCCGCACAAGCGATCATCAGATTCTTACGGACGTTGATACGGCTGTTGCGACAGGGCTTGACGTCCTAACCGCAGGCGTCCGGCGGCAGGGTGCCGCGCTTGGCTTCAACTCGGACGAGAAGCTCATTGATATCGCTCGCGACCTGCGTTTCAGACTTGCCGATCATGGTATTGCACCCGAAGACCTGGCGTATTCCGGTCACGGCTTCGCGAACCTACTCTACATCGCGACAATCGCCGTCGAGCTTGAGCGAACCGACAATGCTGAGCTCACGCTCTTTCTTGTCGAAGAGCCGGAGGCCCACTTGCATCCGCAGCTCCAGGCGGCGGTTCTCAATTTCCTCGAAGAGCGGGCGGAACAGTCGCTCAAATCCAAGGAAGACAAGGACGCGCCCGCAGGACATTTGCAGGTAATCGTCGCAACTCATTCTCCTAACCTCTCCGCCTGGGTTCCTAGCAAACGCCTTGTCTTTGTTTGCTCGATCGCACCAGCTAAGGAATCCGAAGAGATTGCAGGCGATCCTGCGTGCGATGGAGCTCGCGTTGCCGATAACGCGGTGCCGGAGCTAACTTCGCCGCGCCCGGAGTCCCGGTGCATTCCTCTTGCAAAGCTCGGTTTAAGCGAAGCTGACCAACGGAAGATCGACCGCTATCTCGACGTTACCAAATCAGCTTTGCTGTTCGGCGGTAGGGTACTGCTTGTTGAGGGCATCGCCGAAGCACTCTTGTTTCCGGTCATCGCCAGGCATCATGTGCTGAAAGATCGCCCCGCAGACTTTAGGGTATTCCGATCTGCCGTTTTCGTACCAATCGACGGGGTTGATTTTTCACCGTATGCCAAGGCTCTTCTCTCGTCCTATGGCGGTGTCAGGATTGCTGATCGTCTTGTCATCGTCACAGACGGTGACAGACACACCGTCGATGAAGGACAAGATGGGCCTGGCGACCGGCGCAAGAACGAACTCGACGCGCTGGCCGCTAACAAAAGCGCTGAAGACTGTCTGAGAACATTCGTTAACTCGTACTCGCTGGAGACTGAGCTGGTGACCGCTGGCAATGCAGCGCAGTTGAAGGAGGTCTATCTAGCCCTGCACCCACAGTCCGAGGCCAAATGGACCGAGGCAATTGCCAAAGATGGCGTTGACCTTGCAAAGGCCATACAAGACCTGTTCAAGAACACGCCTAAAGGGGACTTCGCTCAGCTTCTAGCGGAGAAGGTAGCGAGCTCTAGCTCGTTCAAGGTGCCAGACTACATCTGCAAGGCCATTGAGGCGCTGGTCAAATGAGCCAGCAACCATTCGCGCCAACGGTTCAGCAGCGCGCGGCCATCGGTCAAGATGGCTCCGCCTTCATCACTGCGTGCCCTGGCGCTGGCAAAACGCAGGTTATGACCGAGCGCGCTCGCCGGTTGTTCCAAGACATGCCGCAGGGGCGCGGCGTGGCCTTCCTCTCTTTCACGCAGGCCGCGGTGTTTGAACTTGATACTCGGCTGAGGCGCGAAGGGTTGCTGCCATCACCGGTGTTTCCGAGCTTTATCGCGACGTTCGATAGCTTTGTCTGGCAGTTTCTCGTAGCGCCCTTTGGTCTCAAAGGCTGCGACCTGCGGCCCCGCCTAATTGCAGATATTGACCATCTTTCCGTCGAACCGTTTGATGGCGCTCACCCCTTGCCGCTGTCCTGTTTCTGCCCGCAGACGGGCGCTCTCTTGGAGCAGGAGGCCAAACGGAAAGGGTTCGATGTAACCCAAAAATCAGAGGGCCAGGTACAAGCATACGCCACTGCCGCAGCCGATCTTCGGACACGTCTGCTGGAGCGGGGTCAACTCGGTTTTGATGAAGCACGTGCCGTCGCTCTTGAACGCCTTAGCGACCAGGTGGTCGCGAGCCGGATCGCCATTGCGCTTGCGGGACGCTTTCGCGAAATGATCGTAGACGAAGCGCAGGACTGCAACCCGGACGATCTAACAATCATTTCATGGCTTCGCGAATCTGGTCTGCCTGTAAAGGTAGTCTGCGACCCTGACCAATCAATCTATGAATTCCGCGGCGGCGTTACTGACCATCTCCTCGCTTTCGGGAGCTCGTTTCCTGCCTGCCAACGCAAGAAATTGACGGGGAACTTCCGATCCACGCCCGCCATTTGTAAAGCCGTAGCCCAATTCCGGCCTCCCCCAGGGCGAGGTGCACCGGATGATGCTATCGGACCTCTCAAGGGTGAATCAGGCTCCGTCCAGATTTTGGCGTACTCGGGCAACTCAGTCCCCGCAGCGATCGGCACGACATTCTGCACCTTGCTGCGAGAGGCCGGAATCGACGTTTCATCATCAGCGATTCTTGCGGCAACGAAGGCCAGCGGTTCCGCTGCGGCGGGTCAGCCTCGGCCTACGGGCACGAATCACCGAACCATCCGTCTTGCCCAAGCAGTCACCGACTTTCACTTTGCCGCCGGATATAGCGACATGAAGGCCGCTATCGAGAGAGTTCACCGTATCCTACTTGAGATAGAAGGACGGCTTGAGGGTCGTTCTTATCATCAGTTCATTGTGGACAACGAGATTGAAACTGTGAGCTGGCGACCGCAAGTCCTCTCGATCGTGCGGACGCTTCGGTTCGATCCGGCCAATTACTCAGATGCGAAGCAATGGCATGATGCTTCCAAAATACTGCTAGCACGTGAACTTGCTATCAAGGACGGGCGGTCAATTGCGCAGAAGCTCAAATGGAACGCCGGACTAGCCTCGGTGCTTGAGATGGTACCGGAACAGACGGCGATGCCGCGAACCATTCACTCCGTCAAAGGCATGGAGTTCCCGGCTGTCTGCGTTGTCACCACTGCATCTACACTGAAATCTATTCTGGATTTCCTTGAGACGGGGCAACCGGCCGACAAGGCAGAGGATGCCCGTAAACTCTACGTGGCCGCCTCAAGGGCCGAAAAGCTGCTCGTTATTGCCGCACCAAGGAGCCAAGCGGAGCGCCTCAAAGTGCACCTCTCCGCACAGGGTGCTGCTGTGACCGTTAGTTGCATCTAGACTCAGCAGTTGGATCTGTAAGCCTGGTGACGCTAGTTGTCTTCCGAACCTGCGTCTCGGAGGTAGTCTAGGTAACCGTCGACGCCGGTGAAGAAGTTGTCTACAGCGCCCATCACATCCCTCAGGGTCTCGAGATCAATTTCCTCCATGGTGAGCTCAATCAGCTTTCCCTTTGTGTCGACGGGATAGCGATGAGCAAACGAATCCGGGTCCAACTTCGCGAACTCCCCGACAATCTCCCCTACTATCGGATCTCCATCGTCGGGATCTTCTGTTCCGTAGGCATCAAAGACCTCCAGAAGCCTGTTCCAAAGGGGTATGAGATCGTGCGTGTTCCAGATCGGCTTAATGCCGACTGCTCGTCCATAGGTAGCCAGAGTGTATTTGATCGAGAGCTCGATGAAATGACGGTAGTTGAAGAGAATTGGGAAGACGAGCGTTGCACTTTTGTAGGTGTCTCCCAATGCTTCGGCTACCATCGCGTCCGCACCCATCTTGTAGCCGTCCGCCATCAGGACAAGGCGCGCGTGCCCATGCTTCTCCAGTGGCGCATTCGCTTGGTAGTCATCATTGGTTCGAAACGCTTTGTCACCGGGCCGTGGCCATCGGAACTCCTCACTGAGTACGTCATCCGACAGGCCGAGCACGTTCTGATATGTCCTTCGTTTTGCCATGATCCTCTCGCTCAAGCCAAGATAGAGCTAGCACCTTCGTAACGCATAGACAATGCTTCGGACGCGCGGCCACACTTCGTTTTCGAGGCCGGGTGCTGGTGCAAACCGTGGCAGCAGTGTATTACGGGGCCAATCGCGCATGAATCTCAGCATCAAGGTTCTCCAGAGAAGCAAGAGCATTGCGGCGCTCGGCGCTGCCGGGTTCACTCTTGACCAGAGCATTGAACGTGTCGCGGTAGATCGCGTGCAGTTCGCTCGTTGACCTTGAAGCCAGATCGAAACGGGTGATGAGATTCATCGTTTCCTCCTTTGATATCGGAGGCCCCGACCACCGGAGCCTTTCTGGCCCCGCGCACATCACAATCGGCAGCAGAAAGGTCCGCTCGGTTGGCGGATGAAGAATCAATGGTGTTGGAAACGGTGAGGCTCAAAACCCTGGTGGACGACCCTGCTTTAGAAGGTCCAATCGACTGGGCTCCAACGTTGGCAAAGAACTGGACACTTCATCGCTTTTGCGCTAAGTCCACGTTGAGTCGATGAGAGAAAGGGCAACGCGCATGAGACGGCGCTTTCGGTGGGTGGCCGGGCTTATGCCAGGCAACCGGGGTACTACAGCCGATGCTGTACCCGACGGCGATGAGGCTATTGCTCCTGCGGACGATCACCCCGAGGAGTCCGGCGCTGAAGTCAAACCCTTAGCCGTATCCTCAGATATTCCAATTCGTGAACCCTCACAGGACGCCTACGGCGTAGATGGTTTCGCCAGTGCTCTGGCGCGCAGCATCTCCGGAGCCAACGCTTCTGAAGGATTGGTGTTCGCTGTCAACGGGCCGTGGGGATCAGGGAAGAGCAGCGCCTGTAACTTGATCCTGTTTCACCTTCAAGGCGAGATTGAGGCTAGTCGGATTGTGCCTGTGACCTTCAATCCGTGGTGGTTTTCTGGTGCGGAAGTTTTGACCAATTCCTTCTTCCAAGAGCTAAACGCGTCAATTGGGCAATCTCTTCCTGAGCAGGCACGCGAGGCGTTCGCATCGTTGGGAGCTCGGATTTCGTCTGCTGGACCACTACTGGGCGGTCTTGCAACTCTTCTCGGAAACCCTGCCGCTGCAGGAGCATTGTCCGGAGGTGCAAAGTGGTTGGGCGGGGTTTCGAAGATCAATCGAACAGTAGACGAGGAGCATGCCAAACTCTCGGAAGCACTTCGGGAGCAGGACAAAAAGTTCCTCATCCTGATCGATGATATCGATCGTCTAGAGGTTGATGAGGCTCTCCAGATGTTCCGCTTGGTCAAATCCGTCGGAAGACTACCGAACGTGGTCTACCTACTGGCATTCGATCGGACCACGGCGGAAAGGATGGTGAACGAAAGGTTTCCTTCCGAAGGTCCAGGCTATCTGGAGAAATTCATTCAAGGCGGCTTCGACCTGCCTCTTCCAGATTCTCACGACTTGCGAGAAGGCGTCCTGCGAGTCATACAGGACGTGATGGGCGCTCCGGAAGAGCAGAAGATCACGCGGTTCTGGAATCTGTTCTATGAGATTGTCGCACCGGTAACTCGTCTACCCCGTGATGCCGTGAGGCTGAGCAACGCCATACGGGTTACGTGGCCAGCCGTACAAGGTGAGGTTGATCGGACAGATTTCCTTGCTCTCGAAACGCTGCGGCTCTTCTTCCCTAGTGTGCACCGCGCGATACGGGCGAACCCAGATAAGCTTTGTGGTGCGACCGACCGTGAGCGGCGCGACCAGGACGCAGTGACGGCCGAGTACAATCGCATCTTTCTGAACCATATAGATGAGCATCAGCGTGCGATGGTCCGGAGGGCAATTCTGCGCCTCTTCCCCAGGACCGAGTTCGTATGGTCGAACGTCATGCATGGCGATGATGAGAACTGGCAGCGCGACCGACTTGTATGCTCAAGAGCCCACTTCCCGACCTACTTTTCTTTCGCCGTGGATGAAGGGGCGGTCACATCCTCTGAAGTCGAACAGGTTCTTCAAGCAGTCGGCAACCAGGAAACGCTGGCTGACCTGCTTAGGGGATTTGCTACCCAGACCCGGAGAAAGGGTGGGACCAGAGCATCACTGATACTTGAAGACCTGATGATACGCGTTGACGATATCTCCGACGATTCTGTTCCATCAGTTATTGGAGCCTTATTCGCCGTTTCTGATGATCTGGACGTAGAAGCAGATGAGGATCGCGGATTCGGTGGCGCATCGAACCATTTCAGGGTGCACTGGTTGCTGAATCGCCTGGTGCGTGAGCGCTATCAGCAGGAAGAGCGAGGGCGTCTGATCGAAGAAGCTTGCCGCACCGCGTCCCTAGAATGGCTGGTTTCGATCTGCAGCCGCTGTAGGGACGAATATCAAAGACCTCAGGAAGAAGGACAGGAACCGCGGGAACCTCTGGTACCAAGAGACGTTTGTGAGAGAATGGACGCGCTGTGCTTGGACCGGCTCCGGCAAGCAGCCGAGGATGGGGCGCTGGTCGAACATCGTCACATGCTCCGGCTTCTGTTTCGTTGGCGCGATCTGGTTGGGGTAGAAACGGTTCGGGAGTGGACTGATGGGGAGCTGGCCTCCGACGTATTCGTTGTTGCTCTGTCTGAAGCGCTCATTTCGTCATACTGGTCCCAGGGTATGGGGTTTGCCGGACTTGGGGATCTGGTGTCCAGGCGCACCGAGTACGTCAACCTAGACTCAGTTGCAGAGATACTCGACGTTGAGCGATTTCGGCAACGCGTTGATGAGCTGCTGGCTCGCGACGGACTTTCTGACGATGATAGGCAGCGTCTGCAGCACTTCGTTGATACACCAGAACGCGATCCCGAACGCGATTAGTGCTCAAATCTCCCGATTTGGACCACGGTTTCGATCACGGCCCGGCTGGCGGTTCTGCACGGCTTTGCGGAACTGCTCTCTGAGCTTGGAAGGATCGGCGGTACGCTGGTCTTGTCGAGTGGCGATTTCACGGTGGAGCCGCTGCACCTCCAGCGCCAGAGTCTTGCGCTCCTCACGCATGCGGCCATGCAGTCGCTGGCGTTCCTCGATATGGCTGAAGATGACCTTGTCCTTCTCCTCGCGGTCGCGGTAGAAGGCCAGTAGCGCGTCGCGCTCGTTCTGGCGTTTGATCCCGGCATACTTGCCGGTCAGCCGGTCCCAGATGCCGCGGAAGCCGCTGGACAGACGCTCGGCCCTTGCGCGGGTTTCCGCGTTCCAGCGCTGTTCCTGCGCGGTGCGGAGACGCTCGCGCTCCTCGCGCTGGCGCTGCAGGAGCTGTGTGCGCTCGAAGCGCAGTGCCACGGATCGCGTCTTGTAAGCCTGCTCGGCGCGCTGAACCTGCAGCTTGAGCATGTTCGTCATGCCCGCCGCCATCTCGGTCTTCGCTTCTTCGATAGACGGTAGCTTCGAGGGATCGCCGAGGCGCTGGCGGACCTGTTTGGTCCTCACATCGACATAGCGGGAAACCGAGTAGACCTCGCCGCGATAATCCACGGCGACATAACCGCGGCGATCGCCGCGGGCGAGTGCATAGCCCCGCGCCTTGAGCGCCTGCGCGAAGGCCTTATCGGAGTCCGATGAGGACCAGCATTCCTGGAACAGGCGTTTGATCGCCTGAGGGTCCTGCTCGGCCCGCTTGGCCTGTTGCCATTGGTCCTGCGTAAAGTTCGTCCGGTCGCGCTCTTTCTTGTTCACGAAGCCGCGCGGCATGTCCCATCCCTGCTCAAGGTAGATTTCGCGGGCGGCATCCTGGAGCTTGAGCTTGTAGTGCGGCAGATTAATCGCCTTCATGCCCACCGGATCGATCCGGGACCAGACCGCATGGGCATGACGCCGCCCCATCCTTCTCGTGGAAGACGATAGCGCGGGGCTGGCCATCGAGTCCGAGCCGCTGCTCGATGCCCTCGATGGCGGTCGCGAAGACTTCGATAGGAACCCGCTCCTGTGGCGGCGGGTTGAGGCTGAGGGAGAACAGGAACTGCGTGGCCCGCGTGCCTTTCGAGGCCGCTGCATCAAGAGCCCGCGCATTTGCTGGACTTCCGCGCAGCGCAGGCCTCACGGATCGCCTTCTCAGTTTCCGGCGTCACCGGCAGGGAGCCGGTATGCGCCAGTTTGGCAAGCTGTTTGAGATTGTTGGCCAGCCGGGCGTTGCCGAGCTGGGCGAGGAGTTGGCCCAAAGCCTCGAAGTCCTTGACCGGGCGTCGGCGCTTTCTGCGGCGGCGGGTCTTCTCTCCCCGGAAGACTTCGGAGCGGATATAGGCCCCCAAGGGGCATATCACCAGCCGCCTGCTCCAGCGATGCTCGCTCCTCGAAAGTCAGCCGAAGTGAGAACGGAGTGGGCTCATCCCGGCCCTTGCCGGAAGTGCTGCTGTCCCGAACCGGGGGACGTTCGTCGCCAGCCCCGCCCATCACGAAGCCCTCCGATAGGCCGGAGCATGGGCTTCCAGATACCTATTCCATTCCTCTAATGTTTCTAGAATTTCCTGCGAATCAGGTATGTTGTCCTGGAGTTCGGGGTTCGAAGTTTGTCCCCCGAGGTCCGCCCGATAAAGAATGGTGTATCGGCCACCGTGAATGTTTGGGTGTGTTCTGGGGTAAGGTCGGAGCCGGTTAATCATGCATGTGGACACGACTCCGCCACAAAAGGGAGATAATAACCGACGGTGCCCGGGTGCCCGGGTGCGCGGCGCAGAGGTGCCGATCCAGCGAGCAACCACCCGGCAGCTCCCTTTGGAGGCGTCGAACTTGTGGGGGTAACAACGGGGGTAATCTGCGAACAACTTCGGTTGTAAGTACATAGGAAACAATAGCTTAGGTGGCGCTATGAGGTGCCGCGTTCCGCACCATCAGCCATTCACGCAGGTTCATCGCCTTCCAGTCTTGCTGCTAACTTACTGATTGCCAGCTACGGACCACATGATGGGCTGGTCCGGCTTGAGGGGCGGCCGGTCAAGCAGAAAGTCCGGCGAAAGATCGCGGTGGGTCGGGGCGATGTCCGTGCAGTCTTCGCCGAACGATGCCGGGAATCCGATTTCCGCGTGGATCCCAACCAATACTGGGCCGGGAGAAGATTCATGCTGGATCAGATGCACCAGGCTCCCGTCCAGAGGCAGGCGAGAAATGGTGAGTGAGGCAAGCTGTGAGACATAGGCGGACCGGTTCTGCGCGTCTTTGCCCCTCAATCGACGGGATGATATTCACTGCCTGAGACCCGTTTAAGGCCGTTTAAGGCGATTTTGAACAAAGATCGGCGGACCTGAGAAATGAACGATGACGACGTTCTAGAAGAAGAACGCCAGAGGCTGTTTGCGATGGTGTGGGAGCGCCCCGCCACGGAGGTGGCCAAGGGACTCGGCATTTCGGATGTTGCGCTCAGCAAACGCTGTCGTCGCTTGCAGGTTCCAAAGCCACCCCGCGGCTATTGGGCGCGGATTGCATCAGACCAAACGCCAAGGCGCCCACCGCTACCGGCATACCGTGCTGAGATTGGCTAGTGTCCCGTCAAGTGGTGTAACTCTGGGTCTCCGCTGACTTGGATCTCATGCAGCCTGTCCTTCGAGCAGCTGCGATTGTTTTCGGTTGATCACCCGCGCCAGCGTATCGACGGCCATGTACCTGCGGGTCACCTGCCACTCATCGGTCTGCTCGGCCATTAAGGTGCCGAGCAGACGCACGATGGCGGCATCGTTCGGGAAGATGCCGATCACCCTCGAGCGGCGTTTCAGCTCCTTGTTCAACCGCTCCAGCGTGTTTGTCGATGCGAGCTGCGGCCAGTGCTCCTTCGGGAAGTGCATGAACGCCAGCACGTCCTCCTCGGCCTGGTCCATCAGATCGCCCAGCTTCGGGAAGCGATCTCTGAGCTTGTCTGCAGTCTCGCGCCACTGGTTGCGGGCCTCAGCATGGTTCTCCTGCACGAACGCCGTGCGGATCACCGCCGCCACCATCTGATGCTGGCGCCGCGGCACATGCGCCAGCGCGTTGCGCATGAAGTGCACTCGGCAGCGCTGCCAGGTCGCCGATACCGTCTTCGCCACCGCCTTCTTGAGCCCCTCGTGGGCATCAGAGATCACCAGGCGCACGCCGGACAGACCACGCTTCACCAGGCCGCGCAGGAAGTCCGTCCAGAACCCCTCGGTCTCTGCTGGGCCCACAGCGAGCCCAAGGACCTCGCGCCGGCCGCTGTCGTTCACGCCGACGGCGATGACCAGCGCGCGGTTCACCACCTGGCCGTTCTCCCGCGACTTCAGGTACGTGGCGTCCAGCCAGAGATAGGGCCACGCGCCTTCCAGGCGACGGTTCAGAAACACCTCGACTTGCTCATCGAGTTCCTTGCACAGCCGTGAGACCTGGCTCTTCGAGATCCCGGTCATCCCCATCGCCTGCACCAGGTCATCCACCTTGCGAGTGCTGATGCCCTTTACGTAAGCCTCCTGCACCACCGCCACCAGCGCCCGCTCCGAGGCCTTGCGCGGATCCAGAAACGCCGGCAGGTAGCTGCCATGGCGCAGCTTCGGGATCTTCAGATCCATCGTGCCGATCCGCGTCTCCAGTTGCCGGGGACGATAGCCGTTACGCTGGTTGACCCGCTCTTCACTACGCTCGTGCGGCTCAGCACCGCACAGCGCCTGAGCCTCCAGATCCATCAGCCGCTGCAGCGTCCACTGCCCAAGCTCCCTCAAGAAATCTCCGTCTGCGTGCTTCTCAGCAAGCTCGAGCAATGCCATCCTGTCCTCGGTCATCGTGGTGTTCCCCGTTCTCTGGTTGTCTCGCAACTCCCAGTC
>MRWG01001155.1_pt1 | contig 18625 bp, 11 predicted proteins | sample 1013341 | NCBI WGS metagenome assembly MRWG01 (sample SAMN06117577, study PRJNA244670) | biofilm metagenome | biome: Water; feature: Cathode Biofilm; material: Biofilm; isolation source: microbial consortium enriched at the cathode of a solar microbial fuel cell | place: USA: District of Columbia ... | reverse complement strand
CGTCAATGGTGCTGGCAATAAGCTTGATCTCCTTTTGCGTGATCTTATCCACCCCGCTCTTCCCGCTATCCTTACTGCTGGTGGTTTCCGTGGCTTCGCCCTCAGACTGTTTCTTCAGGATCTCCAGGTAGATAAATTTATCGCAGGCCACGATAAAGGGGTTGGGGGTTTTCTTTTCCCCGATCCCGTATACCTGCATGCCGGCCTCCCGTAGCCGGGTTGCCAGGCGGGTAAAATCACTGTCACTCGATACCAGGCAGAACCCATCCACATCCCCGGAGTACAGGATGTCCATCGCATCAATGATCATGGCAGAATCCGTGGCATTCTTGCCGGCCGTATACCCGTATTGCTGGATGGGGGTAATGGCGTTTTCCAGGAGCAAATTTTTCCATTTCCCCAGGCGCGGGTTTGTCCAGTCGCCATAAATCCGTTTAATCGTCGGGTTGCCGTATTTGGCGATTTCTTCCATCATGTCTTTCACATAGGCCGAGGGGATATTGTCCCCATCGATAAGCACCGCTAATTTGACATCCATACATTCCTTATTAAACCGGGTACAAAATACGTCCTTTCGCCCTGATATCCTTGTACAATCCCATTAATATTGCGCGCAACCGCGAAACAAGCGGGCATACGTGCCTATTGCGGGTTATTGGCTTTGAGCGACCCCAGGATCAGGAACAGCAAAAAAGCCAGAACCAGGTATCCCAGAAAATGGTAGGACCCAAAGGTGGTAAAACAAAAACTGAAAATACTCGGGGCCAGGGCGCTGGCCAGGATGAGGAACGACATCACCCTGCCGGTGATGGCCCCCAGGTGGGCGCGCCCGTAAAACCGGGGCCAGGCAATGGCATTCAGTACGGCGAAGAAACCACCCAGGGTCCCAATGCCCCCGATAAGGAAGGGGACCCCCACGGCAGATGACAAAAACAGCAAGCCCAGGGAGGCCAGGATACCACCGAGGATCATCAGGTACAGGTAGTATTTCAGGCGCACGTAATCACTCAGGAAATTGAACAGGGTAGACACGGAGACCGACACCACCGAACAGGGCAGGAAAATACTGATGGCCTCCGCTTTGGGAAACCCCTGGCTCTCAAAAATAGAAACCACATGGAACGTTAGCCCGGTAATGAAAAAGCTGTTAAACGCCAGGATAAGCGCGTACATCCAAAAAGCGCGGGTGCGTTTGGCCTCCTCCAGCGTAAATTGCCTGTGGGTGAGTTCACGGGTGGTTTCACGATCGACTTCCTGAACCGACCGCGCCCCGTCTGGTAGCAGCCCGTGGTCTTCCGGTTTGTTCTTGTAGCACTGGAAGATGATCAGGCTGACCAACAAGAGGCCCACGGCCAGGATCTGCCACGCGCCCTCCCAGCTATACCCCTCAATAAGCCAATCCAGCCAAAGCGGGGAAATGGAAAATCCGAAAGAAAGGGCCACGCTGCTGAACGAATTCACCTTCCCGCGGTTCTTGTCAAACCAGATCATGATCACATTCCTCGAGGCCATGGTCAGCACACCCTGTCCGGCAAACCGCAACAGGAAAAAAAGCACCGTCATCAGGGTAAAAGGCACCACCCAGCTGTGGCTGTCCAAAAGGGTTTTTGCAAAAGTGCTCATATGAACCGACCAGGAGCACAGCAGAAGGGCGAGCGCCAGGGTCAGGGCGGCGAAAAAGGCGACATAGCGTGCGCCATAGCGATCAAACCAAATCCCGGCCTTCCCGATGATGAGCGCACTACAGATAGTGCCCAGCATATAGGCATTGCTGAACTGGTTGCGCGTCAGCCCCAGGGCATCCTTTACAGGGTCTGTGAAGACCGATACCCCAATGGTCTGGCCGGGAACGCTGGCCCAAATACCAAGTGTGCCCACCAGGAGGATGACGTATCCATAAAAGACAGGGCTCCTGGCAGGGTCGACCAAAGAAAAGCGGTTGGGGTTTGCCATGGTGTTCCAGAAACGGTAAAAATAAGGGATTTAACCCCGGGTTCCCCCCCTGTGAAAGCCAAAAACACTACAAGCGCAACACTTTGGGAAAAACAATAGGATAAATCATTGTTCTTCATTAAGTTTATATACCCTAAATCCTTACGAGATGCGTGTATATGCCCCCCTTAGAAGCGTAGTGGCCTTCCTGGCGCTGAGCCTTTGCTGCCTGCTGGTCCAGGCACAGTCGCCCAACCGCCAACTCTTCCATTTACGAAAGTACAGCTTTACCAACCTGGAACAGGAACGTCTGGCAGACTACTATATGGAGGAAGCATTGATGCCGGCCTTAAGGCGGCAGGGCATCCGGAATATCGGGATTTTTAAGAGCCATCCCAATGACAGTGACAGTTTGAGGTACCTGTTTGTCCTGCACCCGCTCACCTCCCTGAACCAGCTCGGCAGGCTGGATCAGGCGTTGCAAGCCGACGAACTCTACCACAAGGTGGGGGCCCCGTTCCTGGACGCCCCTTATGAACAACCCCCATACCTGCGGATGGAATCCAGCCTGCTAAAGGCCTTTACAGGAATGCCCGGCATGCGTCCAAGCGACCTAAAAGGCCCTCGAGGACAGCGGGTGTATGAGTTGCGAAGTTACGAATCGCCTACCGAGGCCAAATACCGCAACAAGGTAGCCATGTTCAATGCGGGCGGGGAAATCACCCTCTTCGAACGGCTGGGGTTCAACGCGGTGTTTTACGGGGAGGTACTGTCCGGGCCCAGGATGCCCAACCTCATGTATATGACCATATTTAAGGATATGACCACCCGGGATTCCTTATGGACCCAATTCTTTGAATCCGAAAAATGGAAAGCCCTCGAAAAGGACCCCAGGTACCAGCACAATGTGAATCAGGCCGATATTTTCCTGCTGTATCCCACGCCTTATTCAGACTATTAGGATTTACTCCTCTGGGGTTTTCGCCAGGGTGAAAGCTACCCTGCGGTTCTTTTGGCGTCCTTCCTCCGTGGCATTGTCGGCGATGGGCGCGTCAAAGCCGTAGGAAACCCAATGGATGCGTTCCCGGTTCAGCCCCAGGCTCAGCAGGTATGCTGTGACGCTTTTGCAGCGTTGTTCCGATAGCCTTCGGTTATAGGCCGCGGGGCCCAGGTTGTCTGTATGCCCGTTGATGGTGATCTGCAGGTCGGCATGGGCCTGCAGGTATTCATACAGCTTCCGGAGTTCGAGCCTCGCCTCCGGACCCAGCCGGTGCTCATCAAACCCAAACAACACGTTCCTGAACAAGTGCTGGGTATGCAGGGCATAGGTTTCCGGGTTGGCACCGTCCGGTTGCAGGGGGAGCAGGCGGACCATGTCCAGGTAATAGTAGGCTCCCTGTTTGGCATTCCGGCTCGTTTTATAGGTACGGGTCCTGGCATTGTTCCGGAAGTTGCCAATCGTCACAAAATTCTCCATGCCCGAAGCCGTAAACTCGGCGCGGAGTTCCACCCAGTCGGTGGTTTCATCGTAAAAGTCAGAATGCGCGATCTCGACCATGGTGAAGGCATTCCCCTCCTCTTTGTACAATTGCGTTCTGGAAAGTTCTTTTTTGATGGGGCGCCGGAGTTTTTTCCGGGAAAACACCGCGGTAAATTCCCTGACGGCATAATCGGAGCGCTCTGCCAGGCTCACATAAAAACTTAGGGTGTATACCTCCCCTTTTTTCAAGGTTTGTTGCAGTTCGCCCTGTACATATTCCCGGTAGTCGTTGGGGGCGTACAGGTACAGGCCCGCATAGCCGTCGCCAAATTCGGCCGGTTGGGTCCCGTTGAAATTCTCCGGGGTCCCCATAGCGGGGCTGCAGGCATTGAAATAGTCGGTAGAAGCATCGGTAGGGGAAGACCATTGGGCCACATCGGCATGGAAATTCCCCAGCCGGTCCGGGCATTGCCGGAAGGTTTCAAAACTCGGGTTCATGAGCAGGTTCTGCGCAGACAGGAATCCACCCCAAAGCGCGATAACCCCCTGAAGGACATAAAATAAAGGAACCCGCTGCATGTCTGGCGTCTTAACTCTTTTTAAAATTAAGGATTAATGCGCATTTCGGGCCAGGGGCGCCCCCGGAATCGATAAACATGCCAATTGCCCGGCTGTTCTGTGGCCGCCAGGTCCCGGGCCCCTATCCTAAAGGTCGAATTTATAGCTTATCCCTGCCAAAACCTGAAGGCTCTGCACCCTGAAATTGGCCCAGCGCTGGTATTGGTTGTTCGCCAGGTTCGCGGCTTTTACAAAGAGCGAAAACTGCTCTGTAAAGCGGTACCCTATATGGGCATTGGCATCAAAATAGGAATCGAGCACCAGGAGGGTCGCCGGATAATCGGCAGGGGCCACGTTCTGTACGGCCACGCGGGCCAGGTCTTCCCGTTCCCCCACATAAAACAACTGGGACCCCAGGTACCATTTATCCCCTATTTGGTAATCCAGGAATAGTGAGCCTTCCACATTGGGAAGGTTCCAGGCCGTGTTTCCGGTCTCGGTATTATAATCGTTCACGGTGGCATTCAGCCCCAGGCTAAAATTGCGGTTGACGGTCAGGTTGAGTTCCCCAAACAACCCCAGGGTTTTGATATCGTCATAGAAGAGCCCGAACGAATTGCCGTAGTAATAGGCCTTTTCATCATCCCTGAAGGTGTTCTCCGGATTCAGGAGGAAGAGCGGGCGGCGGTTCTCCGCTTTATACGACCCCCGGATATTGTAGCTGACGTTGGAAAACAACTGTCCTTTCACCCCTACATAGGCATCGTATTGCCGGTCTGTAGGCTGGATGTCTAGTGTTGGGGAGACAAAGGGGTTAAGCGATACAAAGTCATAGTAGGAGTTTTGCTCCAATCCGCCTTCTACCCCCGCGTAGGCGATGGCCGCCTCATCCAGCAGTTCGTAGGCAGCGGTAACCGCAGGGTAGATGTAAAAGTTGGTATCGCTCCTCTCGGTATCAAGGCCATACACAATATGGGCCCCCAGGTTAATGGAAAGCCCTTCGCGCTCAATCAGCAGGCCGGGGTTGATCCCTGCCTGGAACAGGCCATACGCTATCCCGGGGGTATTCTGGATATTGTCGACATTGGCGTTGGTAAAGTCGCCCCCCACATAGTCTGCCCTGACCTTGATGACCAGGTTTTCCTCATTCAGGGGAATAGCAAAGGATGGCGCGAGGATCACCCGGTTTTCCCCGGAGTCTACCGCGTCCCAAAACCGGCGGTAGCGAAGTTCGCCACGGCTAAAAAAGGAGTCTTCCAGGTCTATTTGGGCGCCTGCCTCGGCGCTGTAGTACTGTTGCTTTTCGTCCATCGCCGCGATGGTAGCTTCGTCAAAAACCCCTTCCGGCAGTCCGTACCAGTTGTAGAGCTGGTGTTGCAGCCCGATATCGACCCCCCAGCTTCGATCGCTGTCGCGATTGGAATAGGCCGCTTCCAGGCGGGTGTTGTAATAATCGGTATCCAGCGGGGTATTGTCTATATCGCCCCGGGAAGAACGATGGTTTAGCCCAAAATCCAGGCGTTCGTTGCCCCGGTAGAGGTCCCTGCTGGTATAGAAATCGGCCAGGGCGTTGTTAAAATTCCCAAGGCCTACCGAAGCGTAGGAATTGAACAACTTTTCAGGCGCGGCCTTCTTTACCTGGGAGGCTTTGCCCTTGGCAGGGCTAAAGGTGGACGCTACGGGAACCGAATAAATCTGGTATTCGATCTCCTTTTTCTGCAGGACTATGGAATCGTTCAACTGGGGGACCGGCCGTATTTTAAAGGCGTCGGATACCGCGGGGCTGTAGGGTTTTACCACGGTGACGGTTTCGGTGCCAATATTGGTGTCGTCCTGGGCGGACAGGGTGCAAATCCCCCCTGTAAAAACTCCGGCAAAAACTACAATTAGGTGTTTATACATGCTGTGTGTTCTTCTAGATAATTAATTGGTTCCGGTTTCTATGGAAGAATTGCTCTCGGCCTCGAGGGCTTTTATCCGTGCCAGCTCCTCCCGGGCTTCAGAGACGATCCCAGGGTATTGCCCGAAGTTGCCTATCACGCTTTCCAGGATATAGGTGGCCTGGTAGGCATCCTTGAGTTCATAAAAGTTGCGGGCCATCAGAATGAGGCCTTTCCCGCCCCACTCCTTATAGGACGCGTATTCCCGGGCCAGCTTTTGCACCGAGGCGTTGGAAGCTTCCCACTGGCCTTCCTTGTTTTTGAAGAAGGCATCGTAGTACCAGGCTTCGGCGGCCAGTTCGCCCCCCGCCATGCCCCGCACCTGGGCATACGCCTCCCGGGCACGGTCTTGGTTCCCGGTTTGCATTGCTGAGCGGGCGATCATCCGGTGCGCATCGCTTTTGATACGGGCGTCCACACCGGGGCTTGCGAGCACTTTTTCGGCATAGTCCAGGGTTTTCGCATACTCTTTTCGTTCAAAGTGGCCCTTCATCAGGTTAGACTGGGCGAAGGTTTTGTTCTGTGCAATCTCGGCAGTACGCTCCAGGCGCTGCAGGAATGGCAGGGCCGTCTCATAATCATCCTTACCGATATAAATTTCACAAATCCTGGCCAACGCCTGCTCTGCATATTCGCTGTTGCCTTTATCGGCCACCGCCCTAAATTGCGCCAGCGCCATCTCCTTTTCCCCTTTTCCAAAATAGAGCTGGGCCAGGTTGAAGTGGGCCTCCAGGCTGCGCAGGCCGGAGGGAAACTGTTTCAGGTAATTTTCGTACCCCCTGATGGCGGCGTCGGGCTTGCCTTCCAATTGTTGTTTACTGGCCGACGCATAGCTGGCGTTGTCCAGTTCTGAATCGGTCACCTCGACAAAGTCCAGGCCTTTCGCCCACTGGGCATACTCATCCACACGGCCCAGGTCTACGTAGATGAGCTTGGCAGTGGCCACCGCTTGTATGGCTTCCTGGGTATTTTGGTGGTCGCGCACCACGGTTTTGAATTTAGCCAGGGCCGCTTCGTTCCTGCCTGCGTTATAATGTACCAGTCCCTGCCTGAGCAATGCCTTTGGGGCAAGCGAACTCCCGCTATAGTCCCGGACCAGGCGGTCATAGGCCTCCAGGCCCTCGGTCTGTTTATTGGCGGCAATATAGGTATTGCCCAACTCGAAAAGGGCATCGTCCCTGAGGTTGGAATTGGGGTAGCGGGAAACAAAGGTCCGCAATTCGTCCAGCTTGGAGCTTTCCCGGTCTACAAATCCGTAGCACAGGGCTTTTTGAAAGGTCGCATAGTCCTTTTCGGGCCCGCCCATGGCCAGTACCTGGTTATAGGCTTCCATGGCCGGCCAGTATTTGCTGGTCACAAAATAACTGTCCCCCAGTCGGGCATAGGCATCAACCGCTATAGCCCCAACCGGTTTCCTATCGGTGAAATTCTTAAAATAGGCCCCCGCATGGGCATAGTCCCCCAATTTGAAATAGGTGTACCCCAATTGGTAATCCAGATCCTTGTATTCTGCCGTCGCTTTTGCAGCCGGCAATTGCTGGAAGGCTACAAAATCTGTGAGGGCTTCCTGAAACTGGTTGAGCATATAGGCCGATTCTGCCTTCCAATACCTCGCCCGGGCTTCGAAAGCCGCATTGGCCGGACGTTTCAGCGATTTTTCATAATGGACCAGGGCTTCGGCGTATTTGGCTTCCTGGAACAGTTCCATGGCCCGGAAATAGGCGACTTTTTGGTAGGTTTCCGCACTGGCGTACTCCTTGTTGGACTCCAGGAGTTCCAGGGCCCCGCTAAAATTCCGCGAGGTAATATAGGAGTCTACCAGCAACTCCTGGATTTCCAGGCGCTGTTTGCTATCCGGGTATTGCTGCAGGTAGGTAGTCAGCACCTCCGGCACCGGCTCATAGGCATTCCCGATCTCATAACTGAGCCGGGCATAGTTCAGGTAGGCGTCTTTACGGATCTCCGGGCTGAAATCCATCTGTGAAGCGTTCCTGAAGGCGTTGAGTGCCTCCTGTTTTTTCTCCAGTTTGAGGTAGCATTCGGCCAGGTGGTAATAGGCGTTCTGGCTCACGCTGTTGGTCCCGCCGATGATCTTGTTGAATTGCTGTATGGCATTGGCGTAGTCGCCCTGTTGGTAATAGCTGTAGCCCAGGAGGTAAAAATCGGTATTGTTCCACTTGCCCTGTTTTCCTTTATAGGCTTCCAGGTAAGGGATGGCATTGGCATACTGCCCCATGTTAAAGTAGCTCTCCCCGATGATTTTATTCAATTCGGAAACTTCCTGCCGGTCAGATTTGGGCAATTGCTGCTTGGCCAGGGCAATGGCCTCTTCAAAATTCCCGAGTTTAAAATTCATATCGGCCTGGTAATAGGACAACTTCTCGCTGAGCAGGTCCTGGTCGGTGATCTGGTCGAACCGCTGGTTGGCCGTCGTGTAGTCGTCCTGCTGGTAGGCGATATAGCCCATGTAGTATTTGGCCTGGGAGCCATAGGTCTTAGAATTGCTCACCCGGTTCAGGTAACGCTCGGCTTCCCTGGTCTTGCCCGAGGAATAGAGGGCATAGCCCATGTTGAAATCAAAACGCTCCCGTTCTTTAAAAGAGAGGGAGGAGGCCTCCACCTTGTTGTACCATTTAAGGGCGTAGGGGTATTTCCCGTTGTCGAAATAGTAGTCGGCCACGTCGAGGAAGGCCGAATTCCGTTTCGTGGACGTGGGGTAGTTTTCCACAAAATCCTCCATGAGCCGGTCGGCCCCGAGCTGGTTCAGGCGTACAGCGGCGTTGGCCTCATAATACGCGCTGTTGGCCCTGGTTTCCAGGTCTGCAGCCTCATGCTTCACCTTGGCAAAAAGGGTTTGCGCAGCCTGGTACTGTTTTTCATGGTACAGGTCCAGCGCCTCCTGGTAGTGCCTGCGGTCGTGGGTATAGATCTTGGATTCCTGGGAACGGCCGTAATAGGCAACGACCAAAAGCCCCAAAGCTATTAGAGCGGTTCTTGATTTTCGCATAGTGTTCTCTCGTATTCCACTTTATAACGTCAAATATGGCCCTGAAGTATATGCCTTTTTCATAGAGGCCAAATTTTTCCCGCCCCTGGCGGGGCATGGCAAAAAACTGGGCCCCTGCAAGTTTCGGGCGGTACCTGCAAAAAAAAAGATTTTTATACCGGCATGCCTTGTTTACCTTTGGAACTTATTACATTTATATCAACAATGGGCAGTATAGGGGAAAGCATTCTGAGCCTGAGAGAAGTGGCTGTGTTCCAACAGGAAAACCTGGTATTGAACGATATTTCGCTGGATGTCAAAAATGGCGAATTCGTCTACCTCATCGGCAAGACCGGCAGTGGGAAAAGCAGTTTCATGAAGACCTTGTATGCGGACCTTCCCTTAAAATCGGGGCATGGAAGCATCGTGGGTTTCGACCTCCACACCCTGAAGGAGAATGATATCCCGTTTCTCAGGCGCAAACTGGGGATCGTCTTCCAGGATTTCAAGCTGCTGCCGGACAGGAATGTCAACAAAAACCTGCAGTTTGTCTTAAAAGCCACCGGATGGAAGGACGCGGCCGCCATGGACGCGAAAATTGAGGAAGTCCTCGAAAAGGTGGGGATGAAAACCAAAGGCTTTAAGTTCCCCCATGAACTCTCGGGGGGCGAGCAGCAACGCGTAGCCATTGCCCGCGCCTTGCTCAATGACCCGGAACTTATCCTGGCCGATGAACCTACCGGGAACCTGGACCCCCAAACCAGCGTAGAAGTGATGAAGGTATTGCAGGAGATCAACAAAACGGGCAGGACCATCCTCATGGCCACGCACGACTATGCCCTGATCCTGAAATTTCCCTCAAAAACCCTCAAGTGCGATGGGAACAAGGTGTTTGAAGTAATCCAAAAGGCGGTTTGAACCGGAAGGATTTTAATCCCTGTTCATTAAAAGCATATAGTCGTCCAGGGAAATATTCCCCCCGAATATATCGATGGAATCCCGAATTACCTGGTCGGCCTTCCTGGCATTGCAGCCAAGGCCAACGGCGTATTTCCTGATCAGGGCCACTTCATCGGGATCAATCTGGTTGTCAGCGAAAATTATGCGGAAGAGATCGTGCAGGCGTTCCAGCCGCTCCTGCCTCGAATTCATGGGTTCAATCGGGTATTTGGAAGGATCCTTCAGTACTTTCACACGGTTTTCCTCCCCGATATCCAGTTTCTCGGCCATTTTATGCAGCAGATGGCGCTCCTTCTCATTAATCTTGCCATCTACCGCCGCCAGGCGGGCCATGGCCGCAAAATGGGCGATATTGCTATGTTGTTGCCCGTGCTCAAATGCTTGTAAAATGCTCATTGTCAATAATTTAAAGACACCTGCGTAAAAGATTGGTGCGATATCCTTTTCCAGCAGCAATGTTAGTAAAAATTAGTTATAAATTTAATGGGAATCCCAACAATCTGCAATGCCTCCGGTCATGTACCAATCCTTTTGGGGTGCTTGCTACATTGTTCGGCAAAAGTACCTTCAACCTTTATAAAAACCTTTGATGACGATCCGATATACCCTAGCCTCCCTAAAAGTCACCTCCCTGTCTACCCTGCCCGGCGCATGGGAGGCCAAACAGTACCGCGAGTTGCTGAAACTCATGGAGTATGAAGAGGCTGACAGCCTCCGGGAGGAGGAACTCCAGGAGTACTGCCAAATGGCCCTGACTGACCACCGTCCCGAAGATGCCGCGGGCATTGTGCTGGGCTACTTATTTAAAGGGGCACTGAAGCCCGGGCAGATACAGAACCTCGCGCATGAAATGCCAGAAGAAAAACTATGGGAAGAATATTCGGACCTATCGCTGCACGAACCATTGTTCAATGCCCACCAACTCCTCTACCAGGCCTTCCAAAAAGGGTTCCCCAGGCCGGAGGCCCTGCAGTTCCAGGTTCGGGTCACCGCCGGGCACTCCAGGGACCTCGAAGTATTTACAGCGCAGCCCGAGGCCGAACTCATACGCTTGCTGGTACAGGGCATGCCGGTGAATACCAGGATCACCAGGTTTTATGAAGGCCCGTTGCGGGGTGGCCCGTTCCAGGATGCCGGCCATATCCTCTGGCAATTGCGCATGACCAAAGAAGCTCCGGCTTCGCTCTTCTTTGAAGGGATCTCGTCGCATTACTGGTTTTCGGACCTCCGGCAGGTGGCCTCATTTGTTGCCGAACGCCACCAGGAATAGGCACTATCAAATCCGTTGGCCTGTCAGCATATAAAATCCCTGTCAAGTTCCATAAATTCCTTAGTACCTTTGTGATACCGCCGGACCCCCGATCATCCCGGCACCGAATGCATCAAACACCATGAAACCAGTTATTCTCTTTCTTTCCACCCTGTTGCTGGTACAAGCCGCCAAAGGCCAGGGACACGACCCTTTGAAACTCAAGGCAAAGGTACAGGCGTTTAAAAACGACATCCGGGGGCCTTACAAGGACCTGCGCTGGTTTTGTACGGATGGGAGCCTGAGGGCGCCCAAAGACCCCTGCCCCGATGCCATTGGCCCCGGGGTGCAACACGCGCGTTACAAAGATGAGGTAGTGGCCCTGGGAAAAGACCACCACCTGTTTTTTGGGCAGATCCTCGCGGCGACCGACCCGGAGGAATTCTGGGACGAGGGCCATAACCACTCGCGCCTTAAACAATACCAGTTGGGCAAATACCTGGAAGGTGTAGACGACGGGTGGATCCTGAGAAAGGCCCAGTACTACCGGGGGGCCGTACAGAGCGAAGATGAGGCGGCCTGGGGCCTGGCCTTTTATGAGGGCTTGCTGGGCGACAACTCACTGCCGGAGACCGATTACTTCCTCATCCGTCAGTCGATGAAGGATATCCCACATAAAGGAGACGACAACCTGGCCCAACGAATACGCAGCCAGAGCAAGGTCATCTCCGATACCTACCTGCCTTTTATGGACCTGCGGGTGAAGATCCACAGCCAGCCCGAAGCCTCCGACCTCGGGAGGGTACAGGCTTTCCGGCAAAAACACCGGGGCAGTATGCCACCGGAAATGCAAAAAGAAATGGACAGGCTGCTTACCACCTTGCGGGAATTTTACAAACCGGTAGACCTCAAGCGTTTTATTGCAGGCATGCCCCTGTTGAAAGAAGGGCCCATGGCCACCCCCATTGCTTCCTTTGTCCAGGCGATGGCTTTGGAAGACAGCCCCGCGCACCAAATCCGGTTGAGTGCCGAAATGCTGTTCGACCTCCGGAAAGGCCTCCTGGAAGAAACCCGTCCAAAGGCCCGTCTCCAATTGCTGGAACTTTCACTGCAACTGGAGGAAGTGGTATTTAAAAACGCGCCCCTTTGGGAAGCCAACAGCCTGGAAGAAGGGCTCGACAAGATTTGCCACCTGGGCATGGCTGCCGTGGGTGCCGGGTATCTGGAACTCTGGGAATGGCAGGAATTACTGGGACATCTGGGGCAATACCGGCATGAGGAGTTTTCCCTGGCCGAACTCCACCAATTCCTGGAATCGGCCAGGGCAGCGGTTGAATGGAGCGCTGCCATGATCAAAGCCCATTACCAGGAAACCGTGAATACCTATGGAAGTTTTGAACCCCTGGCCTATGGGTTTATAGACGACCAGGTACGGGGGTCTGTCGCGTTGCCGCTGGGCCAGGCTGTGGGCCGCCTTGGAACGTATATGGCCCGGGTCTCCAACCTGACCAACCAGGTGATGCAAATCCCCAACCAGAGCAGTATAAGGGGGCTGAACCCGGGCTATGCCATGGGCGAACTGGTAGTGGTTGGCGGCAGTTCGGAGGACATCGAAGTAGTATCTGACAAGATCTACCTTTTTGAGCGATCCCCTTCGGACCTGAAACCGGTGGCCGGGATTGCCACCGTGGCCGAAGGCAACCTGGTTTCGCATGTCCAATTACTGGCGAGAAACCTGGGCATCCCCAACGCCGCCCTCTCGGATGAAAACCTTCAGAGCCTGAAACCCTATGACGGACAGCGGGTATTCTACGCCGTGTCTAACCGTGGCAGTGTGATCCTGAAGCCCGCCTCGGAAATGACCGCGGAAGAAAAAGCTTTGTTCGAACAAAAGGCAAGGAGTGAAGAATGCATTGCCGTTCCCGTGGATAAAATCCGCCTCGACCAGAAAAATATCCTGAACATGCGCGATGTCGGGGTTACGGATTCGGGCATCCTCTGTGGCCCCAAAGCGGCCAACCTGGGGGAACTCAAAAAACTTTTCCCCGAACATGTCGTAGAAGGCCTGGTCATCCCCTTTGGGATTTTCCGCGAACATATGGACCTCCCCATGCCCGGGCAAAAGGGTTCTTACTGGGATTTCCTGAACGCCATGTTTCAACAGGCAGCAAAACTCCGTGCCGGTGACAGCCCGGAGCCCGAGGTGGAAAACTACCAGCTCAGGCAATTGGAAATCCTGAGGGAAGCCATTAAAAACATGGCGCTTAAACCGGCATTTATCATGTCCCTAAACGATTCGTTCAGCAGCGTACTGGGTAAACCCCTGGGTGAGGTACCGGTGTTTTTAAGGAGCGATACCAATATGGAGGACCTCAAGGATTTTACCGGGGCCGGGCTCAACCTCACCCTTTTCAACGTCGTGGACCGCGAAAAGATCCTGCAGGGCATCAAGGATGTATGGGCCTCCCCTTATACCGAGCGCAGCTTCAAATGGCGGCAACGCTATTTGCTGAACCCCGAAAACGTTTTCCCTTCCATCCTGGTCATCCCCAGCGTGGATGTAGACTGTTCGGGTGTCCTAATTACCAAGGGCATCAACGCCGGAGGCCAGGAAGACCTTACCCTGGCCTTTAGCCGTGGGGCCGGCGGGGCCGTAGACGGGCAGGCTGCAGAAACCTACCTGGTGGGGAACCTATACGGCTACCGCCTGTTGGCGCCGGCCAGGGAGCCCCACTTTAACCGCCTCCCCGAAAGCGGGGGCACGCAGCGGATGGTTGCGAATTTCAACCAACCCGTTCTCAGCCCGTCGAACCTGGAGCAGGTACGGGAAATGGCGCACCACATCCGCACCCGCATCCCCGAAAGTACCCGCGACGGATACCAGGGGGCTTATGACGTGGAACTCGGGTTCCGGAAAGACACCCTCTGGCTCTTCCAGATCCGCCCCTTTGTAGAGAACAAAAAAGCCATGAGTTCGGGCTACCTGGAAGCCATCAGCCCGAACATAGACAGCAACCGAAAAATACCAAGCTCAACCCCTATCGAATGAAGGCAGTACTTTTTATCCCCGTAATAGCTATGCTCCTTATCCTGGCCCTCTACCCCATTGACGGGTATGACCAAACGGGCATCAGGCGGTTAAAACGCCTTGAACGCATACAACAAGGTGCTATCAAGGCCACAAACCCCCCGCTCCCCCCTGGCGCTTTAAAGACCTATGGGGAGATTGCCTTGCAACTCCGCACAAGGGCCGGCGACAGCCTCGGCGGCTTCCTCCAACCCGACCCGGATTTCCAGGCCCGGGTGAACACGCTTTTCCGGGGGCTGGACAAGAGTTATTCTCTGGCATTGCTCGATATTTCGGACCCTGCAAATCCGCGCTACGCACAACGCAACCAACTGGCCGGTTACCAACCTGGCAGTGTGGGCAAAATCGCGGTGCTGAATGCCCTGTTTTACCAGTTGGCGCGCCTCTACCCGGATTCCTGGGAGAAGCGCACCGCACTGCTCCGGGACAAATCGGTTCGCGCCGGGGTCTGGGGACTGACGGATGAGCACACCATTCCCATATACGACCTTGAAAAGAACAGCCTGGTAAAACGGCAGGTCATCGCGGCGGATGTCTTTACGCTGTATGAATGGACAGACCACATGTTGTCGGTAAGCAATAACGGGGCGGCTAGCATCGTGTGGAGGGAAGTATTGTTAATGGCGGCCTTTGGAGACCGGTACCCGGGCCTGACACAGGAGCAGGCGGACGCCTATTTCAATGAAACAGAACGCAAAGTACTGACCGACCTGGGCAACGAAGTGGTCAACCAGCCTTTGCGGGAGTTAGGCATCTCCGGGGACGAATGGCGGCTGGGAAGCTTTTTCACCCGGGGTGCCAACACCTATGTGGGAGACAAGGGCGGAAGTATTGGCACCCCCCAGGGGCTCATGAAATACCTCATCCAGCTGGAGCAGGGCAACATCATCGATGAAGCCAGTTCCCTGGAGATGAAACGCCTGTTGTACATGACAGACCGGCGCATACGTTATGCCCAGGCCCCGGCCCTCCGGGAGGCCGCGGTATACTTTAAGTCTGGCAGCCTTTACAAGTGCGACCGTGTCAAGGATCCCTCCTGCGGCAAGTATATGGGCAATGTGATTAACTACATGAACTCCGTGGCGATTGTTGAACATCCCGATAACTGTAAATACATCGTGGTCCTTATGACGAATGTGCTCGGGAAGAATTCGGCCAGCGACCACATGTACCTGGCCGGGAGGATCGACCAGCTCATCCGGCAAAACTAACCCTCGGCCTTCAGGGCCTCCAGGGCCTCCAGGGCAAATGTGCGCAGTTTGTGGTTATCGCTGGAGGCGTAGGTTTCCAGCAAGGGCAGGTAGGCCGTATCGGCCTGTTGCCCAATCAGGTAAAGCACGGCCATTTTCACCTTAAAATCGTTTCCCCGGAGCAGCAGTTCAAAGCATTCCTTTTCCCCGGGGATACGGTGCATGATTTTTTGCTGTACTTCTTCAGAATAGACATCCAGCACGCTTTCTTCAATAATAGGCAGCAATCGCCTCTTGAGGTCCCCGGTCAGCAGGTTGTCCAAAAAATCAATGGCATTGGCCCTGGCATCGTGTTTTTCGCTCAAAAGGCCTTCATAGGCAATTTCCACATCCCTTTGGGGATATTGCAACCCCAGTAACTTAAAAATCCTCTCGAGTCCTGAGTCCAGCCGCCTTTCCAAAAGTTCCAGGAGGCTGCCCCTGGCATCCCTTTCCCGGTCGCTGATCTCCTTCCTGGACCGTTTGCGGTTTCGGTAGGAGATGATGATCTGGGTATGCATGGCCGAAAGGGTCTGGTGGTACAACTTGCATTCTTCCAAAATAACAGACAGTACCCGGTCTCGATTAAACTTCAGGTGGGGTTTCGCCCGCCGCAGGTCGCTTAGGGCACGGATTACCTCGAGGCGGATACTGAGGTCCGTATCCCCCAACATACCCATAAGGGCGCGTATGGCTTCCTGCGACTGAAAACGCTTTACGAGGTGGGGGATAAACCTGCAACTATGCACCGGCACACTTTGTTGGGCGACCAGCCCGGAAAGGGTGGGCAAGATCCTGCTTCCGTAATTTTCAAGGGCTTCCATGGCCAGGGGCCGGGTAGTTTTCCCGGGAAGGAAATTCACCAGTTCTTCGATAAACCCCGGGAAAACGCTTTGGCCGGCCGCAGCAATGGCAGCCGCTACCACCTCTGTATCCGCATTATTGAAATACCGGCGGATAAAAGGATAGAACTCCGGTATATTCGCAGCCCCTATTACCCGGAGCATGCGTTTTAGGGTACCTGTATCCTGCAGGCTGCCAGGGGTGTTGATTTTCTCCCTGATCCGTTCCTCCAGGCCGTAGCGCATTTTCAGCGAATAGTTGTCCCGGGCCTCCAGGGATAGGCAATAGAGGGCCAATTCCGCAATCTGTGGGTTGGGGTGTTCCAGGAAGGTGTCGTACACCAGGATACTGTTTTTCTGGGCGTGCAAGAGGATGTATTGCAAGGTAGCCAGGGTAAGGGATTCATCTCCTTCTTCCAATAGAGATGCCAGGCCCGAAGGCATGGTGTCACTATTGAGAAAATAAAGGTTTTGGATGGCCGCGGTCTGCACTTTGAGCGAAGGATGGTACAACAGGGCTTCCACGTCCTGGGCGAAGCGCTTGTCATTGATCTCCATGAGTTTTCCCAGCATAAACAGGATCTGTTCTTCGGTCCCCCCCTTAAAAACCGTCCGCATTCCTTCTACCACCGAAGGTTTGTCGGTCAGCTTGCGCTTCCTTTCCCTGGCGCCCGTTGTGGTTAGCGCCTCCAGGTTCTGCCGGTAGGTAAGGAAGTATTCCTTGCGGACCTCGAATACAAAATACAGCCACAGGCCTACCAGGGCCACGATGAGCAGGCCGATGTAAAACGTCGGCAGGTCGAGCCCTTTGACCACAAAGATCAACAGAAAGCCTGCCAACCCTGTGGCTATGCTGTCTACCACCACATCGATAAAGGACTTGGTCTTGTTTTTCAGCTCAAAGGGCAAGGGCAGGGCCAGGAGCTCGTTCGCGCTTTTATGGACCGATTGTTTCAGGATCCCGTCCATGGCCTTGGCCACCAGGATGGCCGAAAGTTCGGGCAGGACCAGGAAAAGGAGGGACCCGGCCAGTACGCCAAGGGGCAGCAGCATCAGGGAAAAGCCCACCCCCCAGATCCCGACAATCCTACGGGTGAGGAACAGCTGGATAGCCAGTGACAGTAAATTGAAAGTCGAAAACCAGAAACCAAAGAAGGCCGTTAGCTCCTCAGGGTCGGGAATGGCCGCTGCGGCAAAATCACTGAACAGGTAGTCTACCAGTTTGGCCACCAGCACGCTCACGGCTACGATCGCGGCGATCAGACTCAGGTGCCTTGATTGGAGGATTAGTTTATAGGGCAGTTCCCCGGGGGCGGTCAGCCGTTTTTTTTGCTTGAAGGTATTGAGGTTTTTTACGCGCAGTTTCCAGATTTTCTTCAACAAGGCAAAACAGGGAATCAGCAGCAGCGCAGCCAATAGGAGGGTATACTCCGTACCGATTACCGGGGTAAGCACAGAGGTAAGGTAGCCCCCGAAAATGCCTCCCAGTATGGCCCCGGAACCGATAAAGCCGAAAAGGCGCTTGGCTTCCCGAATATTGAAGACCAGGTTGGCGAGGACCCAGAACTGGGAGGCAGCCAGCAAGGCGTAGATCGCCACCCAGACGTAAAAGAAATAGAGCATCCATCCACTGAGCAGCCCCAGTTTTAAGAAAAGGCCCATCAGCACCAGCACGGCCATGGAAGACAGCAAAGTGGCTTCTATGATCTTATTCAGTGCAAAACGCGCCAGGGCCCGGGTGTAAAAGGCCGAACTGACAATGGCTGTGACGGCTACCAGCAAAAAGGCCATCGGCAATTGCTCCACGCCCAGTTCCGAAAGAAATATGGCATTGACGGTGGGCTTGATGATGAGCAGTACCGCGATAATGAGGAATACATAGGCCTGCATCAGGAAAGAGATCTTAAACTCGCCCTCCCTCACATCAAATGTTTTCCGGATGATTTTCCTCAGCATACCTCCGAAGGTAATTGGCCTATTTCATAGCCAAAGGTAGGCTGTTTTTCAATACTTTCTCAACCGGCTTTACAAGGTTACGAATGATTTGTTCCCCATTAGGGTCATCGATCAGGGCCACCAGGATATAACGGCGGTTGCTGTCGCTTCCCCATACCAATATAGAATCTGAATGGTAGGTCCTCCAGGAGCCCGACTTACGGAAGAGCCTGGCATTTGGGGCAATGAGGTTGAGGGTATTGACAAACTTGTGGTGCAATTCGGGGTTTTCCATGATCCTCAGCATTTGGCGCGACCGCGCTTCATTTACGAGCTGGCCATGGGCCAGCAAATAGTAAAACCGGCACACCTGGGAGGCGGTGGCGGCATGGCTCAGGTTCTTTATAGGCTCCCGGTAGGTCCTTC
>MRWG01001154.1_pt1 | contig 18637 bp, 16 predicted proteins | sample 1013341 | NCBI WGS metagenome assembly MRWG01 (sample SAMN06117577, study PRJNA244670) | biofilm metagenome | biome: Water; feature: Cathode Biofilm; material: Biofilm; isolation source: microbial consortium enriched at the cathode of a solar microbial fuel cell | place: USA: District of Columbia ... | reverse complement strand
CCCGGAAATGGTCAGCATGCAGTCTCTCCCTCGTCACGCACCCGAGATGGCACCGGGCGGGACCAAGCAAGCTCCGGGCCAGGAAAAAAATTCCGCTGAATCAACGGCCTGCAGTCAGAGCAGGCGCCGGCGCCAGCCACGACGGCGACAGGTTGGCGAAGTCGACCAACCTCGGGCGCCGCTTGCGGCCCGCGCCAGGCTCCCGGGACAATGCGTCCGCAGGCGCCACAGCGGATGACGACCATGATCCCCGTTCGACGATGACAATGCCACGCACGCTGATCATCGGTGCGCACCCCGACGACGCGGAATTTCACGCCGGCGGCCTGGCCCTTCACCTGGTCCGCCGCGGCGGGGTCGTGCGGCTGCTGAGTCTGACCGACGGCTCCGCCGGTCACCAGACCATGTCCAGGCAGGCCCTGGCGACCCGCCGTGCCCGCGAGGCCGCCGCAGCCGGCCGTCGCCTGGGTGCCGACGTCTGCATCTGGGACGTGCGCGATGGCGAGCTCGAGCCTGCCCTGCCCCTGCGGCACCGACTGATCGGCGAGATCCGCACCTTCCGTCCGGAGGTCCTGATCACCCATCGCAGCGAGGACTACCACCCCGACCACCGGGCCACGGCCCGGCTGGTGCAGGACGCGTGCTACCTGCTGCGGGTACCCAACGTGGTGCCGGAAGTGCCGCCACTGGCGGAGGATCCGGTCGTGCTCGGCATGTGCGACTTCTTTGCACGTCCCGCCCCGTTCCGCGCCGACTACGTGCTCGACATCGGAGACCTGCTGGAAGACTGGCTGGACCTGCTGGCCTGTCACGAGTCCCAGGTGTTCGAGTGGCTGCCCCACATGCACGGTGAGGTCGTACCCGGTTCCGCCGCGGACCGCCGGCACTTTCTGGCCCGTTTCTTCGGAGCCCGGCCCCGGGCCGTCGCCCGGCGACACGGTCGGGCGGGCACGCAGTATGCGGAGGCCTTCGAACGCTCCGAGTACGGGCGCCAGGTCACGGACGAGGCGCTGCGCGCGCTGCTCGACGGCGGCTGAGCGACCGCTGTCACACGCCGTCACGAAGCGGCTGATACAATAGAAGCATGACAAAACGCTTCAAGACCGCCCGCTGCATCCTCTATCGGGAAGACCGCTTCCTGCTGGCCATCCACAATCGCTTCTGGGCAGGCGCCCGCCGCTGGGGCCTGCCGGGCGGCCAGGTCGAGTGGGGCGAATCGCCCATGACCGCCGCGGCGCGGGAGCTCGAGGAAGAACTCGAGCTCCAGGTGCCGGCGCTGACCGAGGTGGGCGCGTATTCCTACAAGCGTGCCATGCACATGGTCTACGCAGCCCCGCTGGACCGTGACATCGAGACCTTCGACGAAACCGAGCTGCTGGACGTCCGCTGGTTCACCGAGTCCGACATCGCCCGGCTGCAGAACGAGGCGACCCTGCACGCCGGCTACGAGCTGGACGCCGTCCGGCGCCTGCTCACCCGGCTCGATGCGGACGGTCTCGCCGCCGCAAGCTGATCCCCACCGGCCGGGCGCGTAAATTCTGCATCCGGGTGTCGGAAAACGCCGGGCTCGCCCGTCTATTCCACACCTACCAAGGGAGCAGGAGCTCGAGCCATGCGATACATGCTGTTGATCTGGGAGAACGAGGCCCTGACCGCCGCGCAGAGCGAGGCGGAGCAGGCGGCGGTGTTCGCCGAATACATGACCTTCACCGACGACCTGCGGGCCAGGGGGGCCATGGAGGCGGGCGATCCCCTGATGCCCTCGGAGACCGCCATCACCGTGTCGGTCCGGGACGGGCGCGCCATCAGCACCGACGGACCCTTCGCCGAGACCCGGGAGCAGCTCGGCGGCTACTACATCGTCGAGTGCGACACCCTGGAGGAAGCCTGCGAGCACGCCGCCCGGATCCCCGGGGCGAAGACCGGCGCCATCGAAGTCCGGCCGATCATGGCATTCGATGGCTGACGCCGCCGCGAAGGACCGGGTCGCGCTGGTTCTTCGGACCGAGGCCCCGGGTGTCCGCGCCCGGCTGATCGGCGCCCTGCGGGACTTCGACCGGGCGGAGGATGCCCTGCAGGATGCGCTGACGACAGCCTGGGAACGCTGGCCGGCCCAGGGGCTGCCGGAACGGCCCGCTGCCTGGCTGTACCGTGTGGCCGAGCGCCGCGCGCTGGACGGACTGCGCCACGACGCCGTGGCGGCCCGCCACGCCCCGAGCCTGACCGGTGAGGCGGCGCTGTCTCCGGAGCCGGAAGACGTTCTGGCCCAGGCGGATTTCGACGACGATCTGCTGCGGCTGATCTTCACCTGCTGCGACCCGTCGCTGCGCCCGGAGATCCGGGCCGCGCTCACCCTTCGCACCGTGCTGGACATGTCTCTGGATGAGGTCGCCCGGGCCTTCCTGGTTCCGCCGCGAACCATGGAACAGCGTCTCGTGCGGGCCCGGCACCGGCTGCAGCGCCACGGCATCGAGTGGTCGGTGCCGTCCGGTCCCGAGCTGCCCGCGCGGTTGCACGACGTGCTGCGGGTCGCCTACCTGATCTTCACAGAAGGCTATGCGGCGACGACCGGCGAGGCGCTGACCCGGCCGGATCTCTGCGCCCTGGCCATCGCTCTGGTACGCAGGCTCGTCAGACTGCAGCGCGGCCAGGCCGAGTCGCTGGCGCTGCTGGCTCTGATGCTGCTGCAGCACGCCCGCGGCCCGGCCCGCAGCGACGCCGCAGGCCTGCCGGTGCTGCTGGCAGACCAGGATCGCACGCGCTGGAACGCCGGCGGCATCCGCCAGGGGACCGTGCTGCTGGAGAAAGCGCTGGCCCTCCGCCAGGCACCCGGGCCCTACCAGATCCAGGCCGCCATTGCCGCCGTGCACGCCAACGCGGCCAGCGCCGCCGATACCGACTGGCAGGAGATCACGGCCCTCTACGACACGCTGCGCCGCTACCAGGATACGCCGGTGGTACGCCTCAACCGGGCCGTCGCCATCGCCATGGCCCGCGGTGCCGCGGCCGGTCTGGCCGAGCTGGACCGTCTCGCCTCGATTCCGGCCCTGGCGGGCTATCACCCCTATCACGCGGCCCGGGGGGCCCTGCTGTGGCGCCTCGCCAGCAACGACGCTGCCATCGCCGCCTACCGGCGGGCGCTCGGCCTGGCGCGCAACCAGGCGGAAGTGGGGTTCCTGCGGGATAGAATCACCCGGATCGAGGCCGGCGAGGCCTGCCCGGGCAGCGCGGCGGGTCAGTCGGCAGAACGGGCCTGAAATTCCTCGGTGGTATTCACCCGGGGGTACGGCTCGTCGGGCACCGGGCAGCCGAGGAAGTCGCACAGCGGCTCCCAGCCCTGGGAGGGCTCGAATACCAGCAGCCGATCCTGCGGCGCCTGTTTCTTCACGTACTCGTTGTGGGCCAGGTAGACGTCGATGGCGTGCTCCCGGTCCTCGATGCGACCGTGGAACGTCCCGTCCCAGATCAGCTCGAACGCCATGTCCACCCAGGCCTTCATGGCGGGATCACCGGATTCCCGGGCCTTGAGGCTGCTCGGATAGATGGTGTTCATCACGCTGTCGTACCAGCGCTCGGGGTCACGCTCCGAGAGAATCACCTTCGCCGCCGGAAACGCCTCGAGCTGCAATTCCCAGAAGTTGCACGACGGCCAGTCGACGCTGGCCCGGTAGCCGGAGAACAGCTCCGGCCAGTCCACCGTTTCACCGCGGGTGGCCTGCATCCAAAGATCGAGATGGTGGGCGTTCTGGAACACCTCAACCATGTGGTAGCACTTGTCGAAGCCGAGCTGCTCGAGTGCCTGCTTGAGCGACAGCGTGCCGGTGCGGCCGAATCCGGCACCGATGACTCGGATGGGCATGCATCCCCCTCGTGGAATCGCGACCGTTGTGATTCGGGGGCATCTTAGCACCGCCCCGGCAGGGGAGAGCATGCATAATGGTTCCCGGATCCGACGGAGCCAGGACCATGCCCATGACAGCCGCCCTGATACTCGTCAGCCTGCTGCTGGCCTTCACTACCCCAGTCACCGAAGCGAAAGTCGCGCTGCGCCTGTACATCTTCGATTGCGGCAGCCTGACGTTCGACGACGTCAGCGCCTTCGGCATCGACAACGCGGAGACGCCGGTGCGCAGGCTGTTCGTCCCCTGCTATCTGGTCGAGCACGACGACGGCGAGGCCACCCGCCGTCTATTGTTCGACGCCGGGCTGCCCGAAGCCGTCGCCGGCCAGGGGCCCGTGACGCCGGAGCCCGGAATGACCATGCGCTACGGGCGCTCCCTGGTGGACCAGCTCGGAGAACTGGGCCTGACGCCGGCGGACGTCGACTTCGTGGCGTTCTCGCACCTGCACTTCGACCATGTCGGCAGCGCCGCCGCGTTTCGCAACGCCGAGCACCTGATCCAGGCCGCCGAGTACCAGGCCGGGTTCGTGGACGCTCTGGAGGTGTACGAGACGTCGCTGTTCGCGCCGCTGGCGGACTCGCCGCGGCGTCTGCTGGACGGCGACCACGACGTATTCGGAGACGACAGCGTCCGCCTGATCAGCCTGCCCGGACACACACCTGGGCACCAGGCGCTGCTGGTCCGGCTCGACGAACCGGGACCGGTGGTGCTGTCCGGGGACATGTATCACTTCCGCCTGAGCCGGCAGGATCGCCGCGTACCCGTCTTCAATACGGATGCCGACGCGACCCGCGACTCCATGGCGAAGCTCGAGGCCCTGCTCGACGCCGAGGGGGCCGAGCTGTGGATCGAGCACGACCAGGCGCTGGCGGACACCCTGCGCCTGGCCCCGTCCTATTACCAGTGAACGCCCCTCGAAGGGGCGCGCGGACGGCGTGCTACTCGACCGTGACCGTGATGGTCTCGGACATCACCGGCGGGTCGTGGGGGATGTGCAGGTGGTTGCCGAGCAGCAGGGTGAGGGTGTGCTGGCCGGGTTCCAGGGTCACCTGGGTCTCGGTCTGACCACCGCCGAAATGCACGAACCGCTCGGTCGCCGGCAGCGGCCGGTCCATGGGAATCTCGTCCTCGGCCACGTCGATCAGCAGGTGGTGGTGGCCGGTGTTGGGATGGTCGATGCCGGCCGGCGCGACGCCCATGCCGTCGAGGCCGAAACGTACCGTGAACGTGGCAGGGACGGTGTCACCGTCCTGTGGCGTGATGAAATACAGCCGCGCGCCTTCAGGTGCCGCCGAGCGCGGCATCTCCGCCGCCGCCACGGTCAGGCTGAGCAGGGCCGCGGCGACCCCGAGTGCGGCCAGATGTCTGTGTCTCGTCATCAATACCTCTTCTCTGCTTCGTCGACGAACTACGGTCGCCGATTATGACATCAGGACGCCGCGCCCGTTCGGCCGTGTCCGATCAGATCCGGTAGACGCGGCTGGCCGTGTCGTGAAAAAGCTGGCGCTTCTCGTCGGCCGAGGCGTCCGCCACCAGCTTCTTGAAAGCGTTGTAGAGCACCTGGTACGAGCAGCTCTGCTTGTCCACGGGGAAGTTGCTCTCGAACATGCAGCGCGCCACGCCGAAGCACTCGATCGCGTGCCGGTAGCAGGGTGCCGTAGCCTCGACCAGCTCATCCGACGTCGGCGGCAGCTCGCGCTTGTGGAAACCGAAGCCGTTGATGGGCATGACCAGCCCGCCGAGCTTGGCGACCACGTTCGGGCAATGGGCCAGCTCGGCGATGTCGTCGCGCCAGCGGGCGAAGATCTCGTCGCGCCGACCCTCGTAGGGACCGATCCCCAGCGGCCCGCCGAAGTGATCCAGAATGATCGTCACGTCGGGGCAGGCCCGGGCCAGATCGGTGAGTTCGGGGATCTGCGTGTGATAGAGCCAGGCATCGAAGCTGAGCGACCGCTCCGCCAGCGCCTTCATCCCTGCCCGGAAATCGGCACGCCCGAGCAGGCCCTCCGGCGGGTTGGTGTGGCTGTTGCGGACGCGGTCGTCGGCATCCCAGCCGGCGGCGTGCCGGATGCCGCGAAACCGGTCGCTGCGCGCCATGTGCAGGTCGAGCACCTCACCCACGGCGGCACCCAGGGTGAGGTCCGCGAACCCGACGATGCCGGCGCACGCCCGCAGCTCGCCGTAACCTCCGCTGGCCGCCATGGCCGCGATGCCGTTGACGAACTCGGTCTCGCCTACCGGAGCGAGTGCCTCGGGCGCATCGGCCCGGAACATGCTGTCGCACTCGACGAACACCGTGGACACGACGTTGTGCCCCGACCGCACGTCCTCGATGAGCTCGTCGAGCAGATAGCGGCTGCCGTTGCGGTCCCACAGATGATGGTGGGGATCGCAGATCGGCAGATCCGGTTCGATGATGTCTTCTCTGACCTGTGCCAGCCAGCTCTTCTGATCCATGGTGCCCTCCCCCGTCATCGACTCGCCAAGCCTAGGGCCGATCTTCACGACTGGCAACGGCGACCCGGCCGCCGCCGCGCAGATACGCTCATCGGAGCGTAAACCCTGCGGATGTGCCTACACCCCCACGCACCATCGCGTATGTCGGAGAGCCCGCCATCGGCGCTCAATGATGCGAGAGGGGAGCTGCTGCATGTTCGTCACGGAAATTTCTGCCGGTCTGGTCAGGCACCGCGCCCGGGGCCCGGTCACCGTCCCGGCCATCTCGACCGCATATCTCGACTGGGCCCGGCACGCGGACTTCGACCCCTTTCTGCCGGTCGTGTGGGACCTGCGGGGAGAGAGGCTGGAGATCGCGCTGGATGAGCTGGTGACCATACCCAGGGCCACCAATCAGGTCACCGGCAGGCTCCGGAGCGGGCTGCGCACGGCCGTTCTGGTGGACAACGCCGTGGCGGAGTTCGCGGCAGGTCTCGTCGCGCGCAACCCGGCCTGGGCGGCCGACGTCCGGGTGTTCCGGGAGGAGCGGGACGCGCTGAGCTGGCTGCAGCGAGACGGCCTGCGGTGACGCTCGCTGGCCCTCGCCGACGCCCGCACCAATACGCGAAGCAGGCCACCCGCACGAAGCAGGCCACGTCAGCGATGCTGGTCGATCAGGACCTGATTGCCGTCAGGATCCACCACCATGATGGCCGCCGGCCCGGTTCCGTCCTGGTCGGCCGTGACCACGGGCTCGATGCCGCGCGCGCGTAACGCGCGCTGAATGTCCCGCACGTCGGTGAACGCCTCGGTCTCGCGCCCCTGCTGGTCCCACCCGGGATTGAACGTCAGCAGGTTGCGCTCGAACATCCCCTGAAAGAGACCCAGCACGTGCTCGCCGTTGCGCAGCATCAGCCAGCCCTCGTCCGGATTGCCTCCGGCGTTCTCGAACCCGAGCCCCTCGTAGAAGCGTCGCGAGGTCTCGAGATCATGGACCGCCAGGCTCACGGAAAATGCCCCCAGATTCATGCCGGCTTCCCCTGGCGGATCGATCAGTACACGACGACCGAGCGGATGCTCTTGCCTTCGTGCATCAGGTCGAACCCGCCGTTTATCCCGTCCAGCGTCAGCGTATGGGTGATCAGGTCGTCGATGTTGATCTTGCCGCTCATGTACCAGTCGACGATCTTCGGCACCTCGGTGCGGCCGCGGGCGCCGCCGAAGGCGGTGCCCCGCCACACGCGGCCGGTGACGAGCTGGAACGGACGGGTGCTGATCTCCTGGCCCGCGCCGGCGACGCCGATGATGATGCTCTCCCCCCAGCCCTTGTGACAGCACTCCAGCGCCTGACGCATGACGTCGACGTTGCCGATGCACTCGAAGGAGTAGTCCACGCCGCCGCCGGTCAGCTCGACGATGGCCGCAACCACGTCGTCCACCTCCCGGGGGTTGACGAAGTCGGTCATACCGAACTTCTCGGCCAGCGGCTTCCTGGCGGGATTCAGATCCACCCCGATGATCCGGTCCGCCCCCACGAGACGCGCGCCCTGGATCACGTTGAGCCCGATCCCGCCGAGACCGAACACGGCCACGGTCGCGCCCGGTTCGACCTTCGCGGTGTTGATGACGGCGCCGAGGCCGGTGGTGACACCGCAGCCGATGTAGCAGACCTTGTCGAAGGGTGCGTCCTTGCGGATCTTCGCCAGGGCGATCTCCGGCACCACGGTGTGGTTGGCGAAGGTCGACGTGCCCATGTAGTGATGCAGCGGCTCGCCGTTCAGCGAGAAACGGCTGGTACCGTCGGGCATCAGCCCCCGGCCCTGGGTCTCGCGGATGGCGCCGCACAGGTTGGTCTTCCCCGACAGGCAGAACTTGCACTGCCGGCACTCGGGCGTGTACAGCGGAATCACGTGATCACCCGGCTCCAGGCTGGTGACGCCCGCGCCCACTTCCAGCACCACCCCGGCACCCTCGTGGCCGAGGATGGACGGAAACAGCCCCTCCGGATCCGCCCCCGACAGCGTGTAGGCATCGGTGTGGCACAGGCCCGTCGCCTTGACCTCCACCAGCACCTCGCCGGCCCTGGGGCCCTCGAGATCGACGGTTTCGACGGCCAGCGGACGCCCCGCTTCCAGGGCAACAGCGGCTCGTGTCTGCATGATGACTTCCCCTGCCAACGTGAATGACGGTATGTGAGTAGAATGCCTTACCTGCCCGAGCGATTCATCAACTTGGCATTGCAACTCCGCGTCAAGAACTGGCAGAGCTACATCCCGATCGTGCCGACGCTGGCGCGATACCGGCGCGACGACCTCAGCCACGACGTCGTCGCCGGCATCGTTCTCGGCGTGATCACGGTGCCCCAGGCCATCGCCTATGCCTTTCTCGCGGGTCTGCCGGCGGAGGCGGGGCTGTATGCGAGCCTCGTCCCCATGGTGATCTACGCGGTGTTCGGGTCGTCGAAACACCTGGTGGTCGGCCCGGTGGCCATTACCGCGCTGATGGTGGCAGCCGCCGTGGGCGAGTACGCGCCCCGCTACGATCAGAGCTACCTGGGCGTGACCACGGTGCTGTGCCTGCAGGCCGGTATCTTTCTCTGGCTGCTGCGGCTGTCTCAGATGGGCGGGCTCGTCAATCTGCTCAGCCATCCGGTCATCACCGGCTTCGTCAATGCCGCCGCGCTGCTGATCATCATCAGTCAGCTCCCGGCGCTGACCGGCATCGGCCCCGGGGATGCCACGGACCCTTACCATCAGCTGCTCAACCTGGCCCGCCGGGTGGACGAATTGAATGCTGCCGTGGTCGCCGTGGGCGCCGGCTGCCTGCTGGGTCTTTGGCTGGTACGACGCTACGCGGTCCGGCTGCTGCGCCTGTTTCATCGGGACGTGGCGGACGAGCATCCGATCCGTCGTACCGGGCCCATGGTGGTTGCCGCGCTGGCCGCCGTGGCCGTTGCCGTCTGGAACCTGGACGCCGAGCTGGGGGTCGCCGTCGTGGGCCAGATCCCTTCGGGACTGCCCGACCTGACCCGACCACCGTTCCACTGGCAGCTCTGGGTCGACGTGGCTCCCGTGTCCGCCATGATCGCCGTCGTCTCCTACGTCGAGAGCTACAGCATCGGCACCACGCTGGCCACCCGCGAACGGACCCGGATCAACAGCCACCAGGAACTGATCGCGCTCGGCGCCGCCAACGTCGGCGCGGCCTTCACCGGCGCGTATCCGGTGTCCGGCTCGTTCTCGCGCTCCAGCGTCAACTATCAGACCGGCGCCCGCACCCAGGTCAGCGCGCTGGTCTGCATGGTGGTCATCGTGCTGACCCTGCTGTTCTTCACGCCGCTGTTCGCGCGCCTGCCTCTTGCGGCCCTGGCTGCCATCGTCGTGGTGTCGGTAGTCGGCATCGTCGACGTCCACAGCATGCGGCGGCACTGGCGCATTCACAAAGAAGACAGCATCACCGAGTTCGCCACCCTGGCCACGGTGCTGGGCTTCGGCGTGGAGGCCGGCCTCATCACCGGCGTGGCGCTGTCCATCGCCTTCTTCATCCGCACCTCGAGCCGCCCTCACATCGCCATCGTCGGACGCATTCCCCATACCGAGCATTTCCGTTCGGCACGGCGCTACGACGTGGAGACGTTCCCCCACGTCGCCGCCATCCGCGTTGACGAAAACGTCTATTTCGGCAATGCCAACCAGGTGGAGAGCAAGCTGCTGAAGATCATCCAGCGGCGTCCCGGCACGAAGCACGTGCTGCTGGTGATGAGCGCCGTGAACCTGGTGGACGTGAGCGGGCTCGAGATGCTGTACCGGCTGAATGACAATCTCGCCGCCATGGGCATCAAGCTGCACCTGTCCGAGGTGAAAGGTCCGGTCATGGAGCACTTCGAGGCGACGGACTTCACCATGCGCCTCACGGGCAGCGTGTTCTTCACCACCGATCAGGCCATGCGCGACCTCGCCGAACGGACCTGAGCGGGCTCACCCGCCACCCAGCCAGGAGACGGCACATGAACCAGAACCTCGACGACCGCCTCGAAGAGATCCGGACCCAGGGCTACACGGTGCTCGAGAACGTCATCGAGCCGCCCCTGGTGGACGCCCTGAACGCCGCCCTGGATCGGCTCGAGGCGGAGCTGGGCACGGTCCCGGGCGCCAATCCGTTCGAGGGCCACCACACCGTCCGCATCTACAACCTGCTGGCGCGGGACCCGGTGTTCCAGGCGGTGCCCGTGCATCCGGCGGTGCTGCCCGTGGTGGAGGGCGTGCTGGACCCGGGCTGCCTGGTGTCGTCACTGTCGTCGATCTCGATCGATCCCGGCGAGACCGCCCAGCCCATCCACGCCGACGACACCCTCATCGGCCTGCCCCGGCCCCACCCGCCGCTGGTCTGCAATTCCATGTGGGCGCTCACCGATTTCACCGATGAGAACGGGGCCACGCGGATCGTCCCCGGCAGTCACCGCTTCGCCACGAAGCCCGAGTACGGCAGCCATCCGGACAGCATCCCCGCCGAGATGCCGAAGGGCAGCGTGCTGGTCTGGAACGGCAGCCTGTGGCACGGCGGCGGCGCAAATCGCTCACGCCGGCGACGCGTGGGCATCGCCATGAACTACTGCGCCGGCTTCATCCGCCAGCAGGAAAATCAGCAGCTCGGCATTCCGCTGGCGCTGGTGAAGTCCTTCGAGCCGCGGCTGCAGGAGCTGGCGGGCTTCGGCACCTACCGCCACCTGATGGGCCACATCGACAAGGGCAGCCCCGCCCAGGTGCTGCTCGGCCGGGAAGACGGTTTCAAATCGGTCTGGGACCTGATTCAACCCGGCGGCGACTAGGGCCGCGCTCAATAGCTCGGCGTGGTGGAATACGGTGTGAGCTGCAGCTCGTGGGTCCAGCAGGACCGGTCCTGGGTATGCAGGTAGTAGAACGCGTCGGCGATGGCCGCCGGGTTCATGACGATCTCCGGCCGCTGCTGGGCGATCGGCAGAGCCCGGGTTCCGGGCGAATCGATCAGGCCGTCGATCACCACGTTGGCCACGTGCACACCGTACTCCGAGTACTCTTCGGTGAGCACCTGGGCCAGCGTGCGCATCATCACCCGGGGGTAGTACAGGGACTGGCCGGTCCGCCGCCTGCGGCCCCGCAGCGAGGCAGCGTTGTTGGTGATCAGAAAGGATCCGCGACCGCGCTCGCGCATGCCGGGCATCACCGCCTTCGCCACCAGGAACGGTCCGCGGCTGGCGATGTGCTGTGCCGTGTCGAACATCTCCACCGGAATGTACTCCAGCAGCTCCTGCTCCGGCGGCAGGTCACGGCCCTCCAGATAGCCGGCGTTCAGCACCAGCACTTCCGGCGGGCCCACCGATGCCTCGATGGCCGCGAAAGCGCCGTTGATGGAATCCTCCGAGACCAGATCCAGCTCCACCGTGGAGCACGCGCCACCCTGCTCCCGGATCGCCGCTTCCAGGGCCGCCGCGTTGGCCGCCTGGCGGGTGGTGAGCACCACGTGGAAGCCCTCCCGCGCGAATCGCTGCGCGATGGCACCGCCAATGCCCCAGCGGGCGCTGACCGGCAGCTGGGAGTCGTCCACGTCGCCGCCGTGGGCCAGTCGCGTGTTGCGACCGTCGGCCTGCCACTTGGAGGTGGCGCCGATCACCACGGCCACGGGCTTGTCGCCGGTCACCTCATCGCCTGCTGCTGCACCCATCGCGCCGCTCCTTTTCTCGTGACACAGGTCTGGTTCCGCCGATTTCCCGGGCCGGGCACACGGCCCGCGGCGCGACCCGCAACTAGACTTCCAGCGAACGAATCAGTTGCCGCGCGCATGGCCCCCACCCGGATCATGGAGGAGAGTACCGTCGGCCCACGCCTGCTCGTCGCGCTGGGGGGCGCCGGGCTGCTCGGTTTCGAGGTGCTGTATCGCCTGCTGGGCGAGCCCACCGGTCCGCTGTGGCTGCGCCTCGGCGTCGTCGGCCTGTGCTTCGCCCATCTGGCCGCGATGCAGTTCATCCCTTCCCTGCGGCACCTGGCCTATGCCGGCGCCGGTCTGATCGCCTGGGTCGTCACTGCCGAGAACGCCTACCGCATGTACCTGGTGGACTTCACGTTCAGCCATTCCATGCCCATGCTGGTCGTGCTCGCGGGCTGCACCTACGCGTTCCGCCAGCACAGCCACATGGCATTGTATCTGAGCGTCAGCACCTTCGCCCTGACCCTGGCGATGCTGGCGACGCCCGAGCCAGCGGTGTCTCCCGTCATTTACATCTGCAGTCTCTGGGTATTCAGTGTCCTGACCTTCCTGGTGTTCGGCACCCGCGTGCGCGAGCACAATCAGGTGTTCGCCCAGGAACGGCTGCTGGCCGGCGTGTTCGAGGGCACCTTCGGCGGCCTGCTGCTGTTCCGGGGGCGCGTGCCCGAGCTGCTCGTCGCCAACGACCGGGCCAGGGAGCTGCTGGACTGCGACGACTCCGCCGGCCTGGTCTCGAGCCTCACCGACAACATCGGCCGGCACCTCGGCATTCCCCCCGCGGAAGTGGTACAGCGCCTGAACCATGCAGAGCTGTGGCGCGACGAAGTGGCGTTCCAGATCGGCGCCCGGCGCTTCTGGGCCGACGTGTGGGTGCGCCGGGTGATGCTCGATGGCGATCAGATGGCGCTGGTCGGGCTGCACGACGTCACGGAACGGCGCGAGGCCATGGCGGCGCTGGCCCGCAGCGAGCTGTTTCTCGAGCTGTCCCAGCGCATCGGTGCGGTCGGGAGCTGGGACGTCAATCTCGATACCGGGGAGCTGACCTGGAGCCCCGAGATGTTCCGCATCTACGGGATCGAAGGCCAGCCCCAGCCCGACGTGGACGGCGCGCTGGCCATGCTCGATGCGGAATCCGAGCGTCGCTGTCACCAGGCGCTGGCGCGGGCGGCCCGTTTCGGCGAGCGGGTTTCCCTGGACCTGCGTACCCACATCAATCACGGCGCCGTGACCTGGCTGCGCCTGGCGGGCGAGGTCGTCGAGTACCAGGGGGAGCGTCATCTGGTCGGCATCACCCAGAACGTCACCGCCGACAAGCTCGCAGAGCTGGAGCTGGTGGAGGCCAAAGAGGTCGCCGAGCGCGCGCTCAAGGTGCGCAGCGAGTTCCTCGCCAACATGAGCCACGAGATACGCACGCCGATGAACGGCGTCATCGGCATGACCAGCCTGCTGCTCGACGCGGATCTGCCAGCCCAGCAGCGCGAGCACCTCGAGACGATCCGCGCAAGCGGCGAGTCCCTGCTGCGACTGATCAACGACATTCTCGACTTCTCGAAGATCGACGCCGGACGCATCGATTTCGAACGGCTCCCGTTCTCCACCCGGTCCCTGTTCACGGGGGTCGTGGACATGCTCGGCGTGCAGGCCAGGAACCGGCGTATCACCCTCGACCTCGGCATCGACGACGCGGTGCCGGCCAGCCTGGTGGGCGACGTCACGCGTCTGCGGCAGGTGCTGGTGAATCTGGTGCACAACGCCGTCAAGTTCACCGACGAGGGCGGGGTATCGGTTGCCGTGGGCGGCCGCCCGCTGAACGACGGTGCATTCGAGATCGAGATCCGCGTGGCGGACACCGGCATCGGCATCGCGCCCGCCGAAGTGGACAGGCTGTTCGAGGCCTTCGTCCAGCAGGACGCCTCGACGACCCGCAAGTACGGCGGCACCGGCCTGGGGCTCAGCATTTCCCAGCGCCTCGTGCAGCTCATGGGCGGCACCATCGACGTCGCCAGCGAACCGGGCGCAGGCACGACCTTCACGGTGCGTCTGCCGCTGCCGGTAGCCGCAGAGGTCGTTCCGGAACGGGCGGAGGTGACGGCGAATGCCCGCGCCGCCGAAACCGATGGAGCCATGGCACTCAAGGTGCTGCTGGCCGAGGACATCAGCATCAACCAGATGGTCGCCCGGCGGATGCTGGCACGCCTCGGCTGCGCCACCGACGTGGTCGACGACGGTGAGGCGGCGGTGCAGGCGGTACGCGACGGCAGCTACGACGTCGTGCTCATGGACGTGCAGATGCCGGTGGTGGACGGCCTCGAGGCGACCCCCCGGATCCGCGCGGATACCGGAGCCCGGCAGCCCTGGATCATCGCCCTGACCGCCAACGCCATGGCGGACGACAGAACGCGATGCCTCGCTGCCGGCATGGACGACTTTCTCACCAAACCGATCACGCTCGCGGCCCTTGCCGCCGTGCTGGCGGACGTCCCGCGGCCCGCTTCGATGGAACGGGAAGGCCTGCGGCGGGCTTAGCGGGCCGCCAGTGCTGCCCGCGATGAAGTCGGCCACGCGAGGCCAGGCAGTTCCTCTCGTTCCTCCGCTCCCGCACAATACGGCCAGCTTCCCCTCCGGAATAACGGGTTCCTGAATGAAGGGCTACGCCGTCGCCATTGCCCTGCTGCTGGCCATATTCGCTGCCATCGGCGGCTACCTCTACCAGCGCTTCAGTGCTTTCGCCGCGATGGATTTCACGCCCCCACCGGTGACCATCGCCGCCTCCACCGCCCGCCTCGAGACCTGGGACGAGACCCTCGACGCCGTGGGGACCATCCAGTCGGTCAGGGGGGTGGAGCTGACCTCGGAGACCAGTGGCGAGATCATTCAGATACTGTTCGAGTCCGGCGACCAGGTGGCCGCAGGCGACCTGCTGGTGGTGCTGAACGACGAGGTCGAGCAGGCCAGCTACCGCAACCAGACCGCGGCCCTGGAGCTGGCGGAGATACTGTTCGAACGGGACCGGGCGCTGCTCGAACGCAATTCCATACCCCAGACACAATTCGACAGGACCCGCGCCGATCTCCAGCGCGCCAGAGCCCAGGTCGCCGAAACCGAGGCGCGCCTGGCGAACAAGCGGATCCAAGCACCGTTCGCCGGCACCATGGGTCTCAGCCGCGTCGACGTGGGCGACTACGTGTCTCCCGGCACCGTCATTGCCACGCTGCAGGATCAGACGGAACTGGAGGTCGACTTCACCGTACCGGCCCGCCACGTGCCGAAGCTGCGTCCCGGACTGCACGTCAGCGTCCGGGTGGACGCCTATCCGGAGCGCACCTTCGCTGCCGTGCTCACGGCCATCGACGCCCGCGTCGACACCGGCACCCGCAACGTCACGCTGCGGGCGCGGTTCGAGGAGCCGGACGGACTGCTGCCGGGGATGTTCGCCGTGCTGAACGTGGATCTCGGCGAACGGCGGGATGTCGTCACGGTCCCGGAGACGGCCATGACCTACGCACTGCAGGGCAATACGGTCTTCGTCATCGAACCCGCTGGAGATGACGGGCTGACAGCGACGGCCCGCGTGGTGCGCGCCGGCAAAGTCCGTGACGGCCGGGTCGCCGTGCTGTCGGGGCTCGAAGCAGGCGAGCAGGTGGTCAGCGTCGGCCAGAACAAACTCTACCGCGGCGTTCGGGTGCTGATCGACGAGAGCGTCGCGCTCTGATGCCTCGATTCACCGACCTGTTCATTCAACGACCTGTGCTGGCACTGGTGCTGAGCGCGGTGATGCTGCTGACGGGCCTGCAGGCGGGCACCGACCTGAGTCTGCGCGAGTACCCCGAGGTGGAGAAAAGCGTCATATACGTGCGCACCAGCTACCCCGGAGCCAGCGCGGAGACCGTTCAGGGCTTCGTCACGACGCCTCTGCAGCGGCGCATCGCCGCTGCCAAGGGCGTGGAATACGTCACCTCTCAGAGCGACCCGGGCACCTCGGAGATCGAGGCGTGGGTGCGCCTCGGTGAGAATTCCACGGACGTGCTCGGCGAGGTCATCACCAAGGTCAACGAGGCCCGCTTCGAGCTGCCGAGGGACGTGGAGGACCCGGTGGTCACGAACCGCACGGGCGGCGACGCCATGATGTACCTGGCACTGCTGAGCGACCAGATGAGCGTTCAGCAGCTCGCCGACTACGCCATGCGCTCGATCCAGCCGGTGCTCAGCACCGTGGACGGCGTGGGGGAAGCGCGGCTGCTCGGCAGCGGCATGTTCGCCATGCGTATCTGGCTGGACCCTGCCCGGATGGCGGCTTTCGGCGTCACGGCCATGGACGTCGACGGCGCCATCCGCCGCGAAAACTACATCTCCGCTGCGGGGACCACCCGCGGCGAGCTGGTGCGTGCCAGCGTGGATGCCGAAACGGATCTGCAGGATCCCGAGCTGTTCGCGGACATCGTGGTCCGCCAGGACGACGACCGGCGGGTCACGCTCGGCGACGTGGCGGACATCGAGCTCGCCAGCGAAACCTACGAGTCCGCCGTCTATTCCAGCGGCCAGGAAACGGTCTTCATCGCCATCACCGAAGCGCCGGGCGCCAACCCGCTCGACATGGCGGCCCGGGTGAAGGACAAGATTGCCGAGCTGGAGGAGCAGCTACCGGCCGATCTGACGATCTTTCTCGATTCGGACCTGTCCATTTACATCGGCGAGGCACTGGAGGAAGTGGTACGCACACTGGTCGAGGCGTCCATCATCGTCGTGCTGGTGATTCTGCTGTTCCTCGGTTCGCTGCGGGTCGTTGCCATACCCATCGTGGCCATTCCCCTGTCGTTGATCACGGTGCTGTTTCTGATCTGGCTCATGGGCTTCTCCATCAACCTGCTGACCCTGCTCGCCATGGTCATCGCCATCGGCCTGGTGGTCGACGACGCCATCGTGGTGGTGGAGAACGTCCACCGCCACATCGAGGACGGCAAGCCTCCACGCCAGGCGGCACTGGTGGGCGCGCGTCAGGTGGCCATGCCGGTCATCGCCATGACGCTGACGCTGGTAGCCGTGTACCTGCCGATCGGTTTCCTGGGCGGGCTGACCGGCGTGCTGTTCAGCGAGTTCGCCCTCACGCTGGCGGGCGCCGTGCTGGTCTCCGGCGTGGTGGCGCTGGTCCTCAGCCCCATGATGTGCGCTTTCCTGCTCAAGGATCACGACCACCAGGGGGCAGCCGCGAGCTGGCTCGATGCCCGCTTCGACGCGCTGCACAGGCGCTATCAGCGCTCGCTGGGTCACTGCCTGGACAATCCGGGCGCCGTGGCGCTGTTCGCCACCGTGATACTGCTGAGCCTGCCCATCCTGTATCAGCTCTCCGGCAAGGAGCTGGCGCCGGAGGAGGACAGCGGCAGCATCTTCGCCATCGCCACGCCGCCCGACTACGCCAGCCTGGAGTACACCACCTACTTTCTCGACCAGATGGTGGCGGCCTGGCGCACGGTGCCCGAGGTGACCCACTCCTGGCAGGTCAATCAGCCGACCTCGGTATTCGGCGGGCTCGAGCTCGAGCCCTGGGACGAACGGCAACGGACGCTGGAGGAAGTGCGGCGGGAAGTGCAGAGCAAGTTCGACCGGGTCAGCGGGCTGGAGATCTTCACCTTCGCCGCCGGCGGCCTGCCCGGGGCAGCGTCCGGTCTGCCCGTCCAGTTCGTCATCTCGGGCAACGTGGGCTACGAGGACTTGAACCGGGTCGCCGAGGAAGTGCTCGCGAGAGCACGGCAGTCCGGCCTGTTCGCCTTCGTCAACAAGGATCTGCGTTTTTCCCGTCCCGAGGTCCGGGTGGGTATCGACCGCGAGCTGGCGGCGCGGCTCGGCATCTCCATGGAGGAAATCGGCCGGACGCTGCAGATCATGCTGGGCGAAGCGGAGACCAATCGCTTCAGCGTCGAGGGCCGCAGCTACAAGGTCATCCCCCAGGCGGACCGCGGGTTCCGCCTCAACAAGGAGTGGCTGGAACGGTACTACCTGCGCACCGCCAACGACTCGCTCGTGCCGCTCGGCACCGTGATCAACCTGGACCAGACCGTAAAGCCGAACACGCTGAAACAGTTTCAGCAGCTCAACAGCGTGACGCTGCAGGGCCTGGTGCTGCCGCCGAACTCCCTCGGCGACGGCCTCGCCTATCTGGAAGGCGCGCTCCAGGATGTGGCCCCGGCCGGCTATCGCGTCGGTCACCTGGGAGAATCGCGCCGGTTCCTGCAGGAAAGCCAGGGGTTCGTGCCCCTGTTCGCAATGTCGCTGGTGTTCATCTACCTGGTGCTGTCGGCCCAGTTCAACAGCTTCCGGGACCCCCTCATCGTGCTGGTCAGCGTGCCCCTCTCCCTGTTCGGCGCCCTGGTACCGCTGGCACTCGGTTTCGCCACCCTGAACATCTACACCCAGGTGGGTCTGCTCACTCTGATCGGCTTGATCAGCAAGCACGGCATTCTCATCGTCGACTTCGCCAACCACAGGCTGCTCGACGGCGCCGACCGGCGCAGCGCAGTGCTGGAGGCGGCCGCCATGCGGCTGCGTCCCATACTGATGAC
>MRWG01001153.1_pt1 | contig 18642 bp, 20 predicted proteins | sample 1013341 | NCBI WGS metagenome assembly MRWG01 (sample SAMN06117577, study PRJNA244670) | biofilm metagenome | biome: Water; feature: Cathode Biofilm; material: Biofilm; isolation source: microbial consortium enriched at the cathode of a solar microbial fuel cell | place: USA: District of Columbia ... | reverse complement strand
GCTGATCAAGCTCGGCCGCTGGCGCTGGACGATGTTCGGCTACTGCGCCTTCGTCGGCCTGATCTCTGTCGCGCTGCCGATGATCGTGCTGATCCAGGCCTCGTTCTCGCGCGCCTGGGGACGCGGCTTCGCCTTCGACAACCTGACGCTCAACAACTACGTCTACCTGCTGTTCGAGCATGACATGGCGTGGACGTCGATCCAGAACACCTTCATCTACGGGATCGGCGCCGCGACGTTCGCCGGGCTCCTGGCGCTCGCCATCGCCTACATCGTCAGCCGCAACATCACGCCCGTCGGCAACGCGCTGGCCTTCCTCTGCATGGCGCCCTTCGTGATACCGGGCATCGTGCTGGCGATCGGGTTCTACGCGGCCTACGCGGCGCCGCCGCTGGCGCTCTACGGCAGCGCGACGCTGATGATCCTGGCCTTCACGACGCGCTTCCTGCCGATCGCCTACGCCAACAGCGCGGCCGCGCTCCGCACCATCCATCCAGAAATGGAGGAGGCGGTGCGCATCCTCGGCGGCAACCGGATGACCGCGATCCGCCGGGTCATCGCGCCCCTGATCAAGAAGAGCCTCGCCGGCGGCTGGCTGCTCGTCTTCATCCTGGCTACGCGGGAGCTGTCGGCCGCGATCTTCCTGGTCGGCCCGCAGACGCGCACGATCTCCGTCCTGCTCTACGACCTTTCGGAAGAGGGCAATTTCGAGGTGCTGGCCGCGCTCGGCGGCATCCTGCTCGTCATCACGCTCGCCTTCGTGGCGCTCGGCATGCGCATCGCCGGCCGCGACTTCATGATGCTGAAGAAGGATTAGAGACCGATATGTCGAAGCTGATCCTGAAGGGCCTCGCCAAGCACTACGGCAAGACCGTCGCGGTCGACGAAATTGATCTGGCGCTCGAGGAAGGCGAGTTCGTCTCGCTGCTGGGGCCGTCGGGCTGCGGCAAGACGACGACGCTGCGCATGATCGCGGGCTTCATCCCGCCGACGAAGGGGGAGATCGTCATCGACGGTCAGGTCGTCTCCTCGCCCTCGGGCGTCGTTCCGCCCGAACGGCGCGAAATGTCGATGATCTTCCAGAGTTACGCCATCTGGCCGAACATGACCGTCGAGCAGAACGTCGGCTTCGGCCTTGAGCTGCGCAAACTGCCGAACGCCGAAATCCAGGAGCGGATCGGCCGCATCCTGGAGGTCGTCCAGATGCAGCATCTGGCGAAGCGTTATCCCTCTGAGCTCTCCGGCGGCCAGCAGCAGCGGGTGGCGCTGGCGCGGGCGGTCGTCGTGCAGCCGAAAGTGCTGCTGCTCGACGAGCCGCTCTCCAACCTCGACGCCAATCTCCGCGAGGAGATGCGCTTCGAAATCCGCCGACTGCATGACGAGTTCCGCATCACCACGGTCTACGTCACCCACGACCAGGGCGAGGCGATGGTGACGTCGGATCGCGTGGCAGTCATGAATGCGGGCCGAATCGAGCAGTGCGACGATCCCTTCACCGTCTACACGCGGCCGAAGACTCGGTTCGTCGCAGGGTTTATCGGCCGAACGAACTTCCTGACCGGACGGCGCGACGGCGGCGATATCCGTTTCGACGGCTTCTCGCTGCCGGCGGACGCCTTCGAAGGCGCGTTGAACGGATCGGCCCAGGAGATCGCCTTCTCCGTCCGGCCGCAGAGCCTGACGCTGCAGCGTGAGGACGCGCCGCCTGACGGGCCGCACACGGTGCGGGCGGCGATCCGGAACCGCGCCTTTCTCGGCGAACTCTGGGATTATGTCGTCATGCCGGAGAACAGCGGCCTGAACCTGAGGGTCTCCGCCCCGCCGTGGCAGGTCTTCGACGTCGACGAACGCGTCTGGCTTAAGCTTGACCCCGCCCAGGTGGCGGTCATCGGCTAGATCGTGCCGAGAACGTGGCCGAAAGCGCGGGCGACGGTCCATGGGGGCGTTGACGGCTGGGGGGCATCTCCGCCAAAGAAGCTTTCCACGACCGCTTTAGCGTGATTGTAACGTCGGCCCTTTTCCTTCTATAACCGGGCGCTGGCGCAACGTGATGCTCTCGGTCGGAATCGGGGGGGGCGTCCGATGGGGATACAGGTTGAAGCGAACTCTTAGCTCATTGCGGGCTGGTTCGGCGGCCGTGACGATTGCGGTCGCGCTGGCCGCCTGCGCGCAGCCGCCCGGCGCCAGGACCGCACCGCCTTCCTCGGCCACAGGCCCCGCTGCGTCGGGCGGCCTTTCCTCGGGTTCGGCGCTCGATCCGCGGCCTCTCGCGCCCGGCGCGCCCACCGGCACGTTCGTCGGCGCGAAGGTCATCCAGCTTCGCGGCGACCTCGAGACCATGCAGCGCGGCCTCGCCGCACACAGCCAACAGCTTCAGGAAGCGCAGGCCGCCAACGCCGCGAACGCGGAGCGCTATCACGGCATCGTCGCCGGCATCAACGCGCGCCTCCAGGTCGGCACGACTCGCGGCAACCCGATTCTCACCAGCCAGTTGGCCGAAGCGCAGGCGCAACTCAGCCGGATCGACAACGACCTGGCGCGGCTGACCGACCTCGCGAGCCGCGTGTCGACCGATTCGGCGCTCGCCGGATATCTGCTGGAATCGGTTCGGGCCGCCTACAATCTCTCCGGCGCGGTCGAAGAAGATCATCGACAGCTCGCCATTCTTGAGGACGAGGTCAATCGCACGGTCATCCTGATCGATCGGCTGCTGACCGAGATCAATGGCGACGCCCAGCGCCAGACCGCCTATATCGCCCGCGAGCGCCAGAACCTGAACACGCTCGCCCTCGCGATCAAGAACGGCGAGGCCTATGGCGGCAATCTCTCGGTCATCGCGGACGCGCGCGCATCGGCCCCGATAGCGTCGGCTACGGCTCCCCCGCCCGCCAGCGCCGGCGGACGGCCCCTCGTCGTCATCCGATTCGACCGACCGACTATCGAGTACGAGCAACCGCTCTACCGCGCCATCTCCGAGGCGCTGGAACGCCGGCCGGGCGCCACCTTCGAGGTTGAGGCCGCGGCGCCCGCGAGCGCGGGTTCGCCCCTGTCGGCGCGCCGACACGCCGACCGGGTGACGCGCACGTTGATCGAAATGGGCCTGCCGCGCGACCGGATCTTCGTTTCCGAACGGCTCGCGGCGGACGCCCGCGCCGACGAGGTGCGCATCTACGTGCGCTGATCCGCGGCCTCGGGCGGCGGCGGAAACGACGAGACCGGCATGCTCGAAGCATTCAAGCTCGACATCTTCAACGACGCGCCCGGCGCGCGCCCCCGGCATATCCGCGCGCGCACGCTGATCGCCATTCGCTGGGTCGCGATCGTCGGCCAGCTCGCCACGGTCCTGGTCGTGCACTTCGGCCTTGGCTACGAAACGCCGATCACGGTGCTGCTGATCGCGATCGCGTGCTCCGCCGTTTTGAATCTCGCGCTACGGGCGAAATACCGCGGCGCGCGGCAGATGAAGCGGCGGGACGCGCTCTTCTCGCTGGGGTTCGACGCCGTCCAGCTGGCCTTCCTGCTCGCATTGACGGGCGGCCTGACCAACCCGTTCGCTGTCCTGATGCTGGCGCCGGTCGCCGTTTCCGCTTCGATCCTGCCGGGCCGGCAGACGCTCTGGCTCGGCCTCTTCGTGGCGGGGCTGGCGACCCTCCTCGCCCTGGCCCATTTGCCTATGCCCGGGCCGGCCCCGGCGCCGCCGCAGATCTACATCTTCGCAAGCTGGGTCGCGACGATCGTCGGCCTCGTCTTTATTTCGGGATACGTGGCCCGCGTCGCGGCCGAACAGCGCCGCATGCAGCAGGCGCTCGGCGCGGTCGAAACGACGCTCCGACGCGAACAGCAGGTCTCTGCCGTCGGCGCGCTGGCGGCGGCGGCGGCGCACGAGCTCGGCACGCCGCTCGCGACCATTTCGCTCGTGGCGAAAGAGCTCTCGCGCGATCTGCCGCCCGGCACCGAAGCGGCGGAGGACGCGGCCCTGCTCGTCTCCCAGGCGGAGCGCTGCCGCGCGATCCTGGCCGAACTGGCCGAACGCCCGACGGAAGACAGCGGCGATCGCTTCTATCCGATAACCGCGTCGACGCTGGTCGAGAGCATCGCGGAACGTCGGCGCACGGCCGAGGTCGCGCTGCAGATCGTCCGCCGTCCCATCGGCGCCGACGCCGGCGCGGAGCCGCGGATCGCCCGGTCGCCGGAACTGGTCAACGGCCTGGCGAATATCCTCTCGAACGCGCTGCAGTTCGCCCGCACGGAGGTTCGCGTCGCGATCGCGTGGAGCGCCAATAATTTCAGCATCACCGTGGTCGACGACGGCCCGGGGTTTCCCCAGGATACGCTGCGCCGAATCGGCGAGCCCTACATCTCGACCCGGCACAATCAGAGCGGCCATATGGGGCTCGGGCTCTTCATCGCGCGGACATTGTTGGAGAATACGGGCGCGCAGCTTACATTCGCCAACCGGTCCGGCGCAGGGGCGGAGGTCGTCGCCTCCTGGGTGCGGTCGGCGATCGAGGTCAAGGGGAGGAACAAAGCGGATGTCGAATGAAAGCGGCGCGTCGGGCGCCGGCAAGAGCCTGCTGATCGTCGAGGACGACCTGCCCTTCCTGAAGCGGCTGGCGCGCGCGATGGAGCGCCGCGGCTACGAAGTGCATACGGCCGAAAGCGCCGCGCAGGGGCTGCAGTCCGCGCACCTGAAGCCGGCCTATGCGGTGGTCGACCTTCGCCTCGGCGACGGCAGCGGGCTCGACGTGGTCGCCGCCTTGCAAGCCGCACGGCCCGACATCCGCGCCATCATCCTGACGGGCTACGGCAACATCGCGACCGCCGTCGCCGCCGTTAAGGCCGGCGCGATCGACTATCTGCCGAAGCCGGCGGACGCCGACCAGATCGAAGCCGCCCTGCTCGCCTCGGAAGACGGCCCGCCGCCGCCGCCGGAAATGCCCATGTCGGCCGACCGGGTCCGGTGGGAGCATATTCAGCGAGTCTACGAGCAGTGCGACCGCAATGTTTCGGAAACGGCGCGTCGTCTGCGGATGCATCGCCGGACACTGCAGCGGATTCTGGCCAAGCACGCCCCCCGAGAATAGGCATAATTTTGCATTGCAAAATCACGCACATAGCAAAAACATCGATTAAACAACGATATTTTTCCCCAAAGGGGCTTGCGTTTTGCATCGCAGCATAACATATTGGGTTTGCGAGACGGCTTGCCGTGTCGTGCCCATCTTGGGCGTTTCCTCCCTGAACTTGGGCCGCGCTTAGGCGCGGCCCCTTTTTTTTGCGCGGATGCGGGGCGCCCCGCATACGGCATCACCGCGCGGTGTTCGGGGTTCAGGCCGGCTCGAACCGCGCGACGGCCGCCAGCCGGGCGAGCAGTTCCGTCAGGTCGCGCTGCAGCGGCTCGAAATAGCCGATGCGCCCGTAGCTGGTCTCATCCATATAAAGCGCCCGATTGATCTCGATCTGCAGCGCATGCACGCCTGCTTCCGGCGCGCCGTAAGCCTTCGTCGTGAAGCCGCCGGGATAAGGGTCGTTCATCGCGACCGCATATCCCTTCTCCTTCAGGAAATCGCGCGCCGCCTGGACGAGTTCCGGCGCCGCCGACTTTCCGTGATTGTCGCCCAGCACCATGTCGATCTGTCCGGAGCCGGCGTCGTCCCGGCAGCAAAGACCGGCGGACGGCATGGAGTGCGCGTCGATCAGGAGGCAGCCGCCGAAGCGCGCCTTCGTCTGCCGGACCAGGCGGCGCAATTCTGCATGATAGGGCCGATAGCAGGCGTCGAGCCGCGCCGCGGCTTCGGCGAAGCTGAGGCGGCGGCGGTAGATCTCCACCCCGGCCGCGACGACGCGCGGGATCGAGCCGAGGCCTGCGGCGACCCGCGGGCTGCGCGTCACCGCGTAGGGCGGCAACGGCGCGTCGAACATGGCGGGATCGAGTTCGTACGGCTCCCGGTTGACGTCGACATAGGCGCGCGGGAAATGGGCGGCGAGCAGCGGCGCGCCGACGGCGGCCGCGCCGTCAAACAGCGCGTCGACATGCGCATCCTCGGATCGGCGCAGCGCGGCGCGGTCGAGCCGGCTCGCATCGATAAGGTCCTGGGGATAGTGATCGCCGGAATGCGGCGAGGCGACGACCAGCGGCGCGCGCTGCGCGCCACTCTGCCGGACGGTGAACGCGACCGGCACGTCGATGGCGACGCGGGCGGCGGAAGATCTCTCGATGGATCGGGCGGCGCTGTCCATGAGCTTCAGATTACTGCGAACCGCTCGCAGGCGAAATGCTTTCCCGCGCCGCAGCGCGCCTTTCCCGATGTGCGACGTAAAGACCGGCGCCGACGATGATCGCCGCGCCGACCCAGGTCCAGAGATCGGGGAAGTCTCCGAACAGAATGAACCCGACGATCGCGGCGCCCAGAAGGTGCGCATAGCTGAACGGCGCCAGCGTCGACGCGCCGGCGTAGCGGTAGGCGCTGGTGAAGAGAAAATGGCCGAGGCCGGCGAACACGCCGAGCGCCAGGAAGAGACCGATGGTCAGCCAGTCCTCCGGCGCGTCCCAGACGAAGGGCACGACCGGCGTCAGCGCGGCCGCGCCGACCACCGCGGCGATGGTCGCCGCCGTCGCCGCGTTGTCGTAGCCGGCCAGATGCCGCGTGGTGATCTGGTAGAAGGTCGAGCAGAAGGCGCTCGCCAGGAAGAAAAGCGCGGCCCACCGCATGTCGACGCCCGGCCGGATGATGATCAGGGCGCCGATGAAACCGATCGTCACCGCGAGCACGCGCCGCCAGCCGACCTTCTCGCCCAGCAGCGGCGCGGAGAGCGCGGTCACCATCAGCGGACCGGTCAGTTGGATCGCCGCGCCCGACGCCATGTCCATGTAGGAGAGGCCGAAGAAATAGAGGACGTTCGATCCGAGCAGATACATGCCGCGCGCGACCTGGGCCGACGGCATGCGCGGCCGCAGCAGTCGAAGCCCGTGCTTCGGCATGAACGCCACCAGCATGAAGACGAGCGCGCCCAGCTGGCGCGCCCAGGCGACCATCAGGGGATCGTGCGACAGCGTCAGCCACTTCACCGAGCCGTTGAGGCAGGTAAAGAGGAAGATCGCCATCAGGACGAGGCCAATGCCGACCACGGTCGCGCCTTCGACGCGGCCGCTTTCGGGTACCTTCTGCATCACGCCAAGCGCTCTTTGGGAAAGACCGGAATTCCGGTATCTAGCGCACCGGACGCCGAATAGGGAGTGCGCCCAATTGGCCGATTACGCGATCCGCGACGACCTCGCCGCCGCCCACGACCGCGCATGGCGGCGTCTCGCGAGCCCCGGCGCGCGGTTGACGGGCGCGGAACGGGTCGCCGTCGCGGCCGAAGTCCGCGCCGCCTGGAGCTGCCGCGCCTGCGCCGCCCGCAAGGCCGCACTGTCGCCGGAAGCGCCGATCCCGCCGCACGACGGCGCCGGCGGCTTCACTGAGGCGACGACCGACCTGATCCACCGAATCGCGACGGACGCTGACCGGCTGAGCAAGGCTTGGTTCGACCGCGTCGTGCCGGCGCTGGTCACGGTCGAGCGCTATGTGGAGATCGTAGGCGTCATCGCCGAGACGATCGCGGTCGATCGCTTCGACGTCGCGCTCGGCCGCCCGGCGCGCGCCCTCCCCACGCCCCTGCCCGGCGCGCCGAATGGACGGCGTCCGCAAGGCGCGAAGGTCGCGGGCGCCTGGGTCCCGACCGTCGCGCCCGACGATATCGTCGCCAATGACCCCCCGGCGGCGCAGGATATGTACCGGAACCGCAGCGCGGCCAATATCCACCGCGCGCTCAGCCTCGTGCCGGAAAGCGTCGTCGGCTTCTTCGACCTGGACGACGCGATGTACCTGCCCGATGCAGAGCTTCGCCAGTTCGGCCGCGAGCCGCGCGCCATCAGCCATGCCCAGATCGAACTGCTCGCCGCCCGCGTCTCCGCGCTCAACCGATGTCTCTATTGAACGACCAGCCATTTGGTGCTGCTCCGTGGGAGCGGCGAACACGCTGGAGAAACCTACGCCGACCGCGCGGCGATCGACGCCGGGACCGATAGCGGCGTCCCTGACGGCCGCCTGCTGCTAGAGTTCGCGGAGGCGGCCGTCTCCGACCGGGACGACCTCGCGGCGCGGCGCGAGGCGGTCCGGGCGACGCTCGGCGAACCGGCGATGATCGACGCCGCGGCCGTGATCGCGATCTTCCAGGCGGTCGTGCGCATCGCGGACGCGACCGGCATCCCGCTGGAGGACGTCAAGGCCGAAGCCAGCGCCGGGTTCCGGCGCGACCTCGGCCTCGATGCGTTCAAACCGACTTAGACGATCGTCGCTTCCGTCGCGGCGCGGAGGTCGTCCTCGCTGACGCCGGGGGCGAGTTCAACGATCTTCAGGCCGCCCTCGACGACGTCCAGGACGCCGAGATTGGTGATGATGCGGTCGACGACGCCCTTGCCGGTCAGCGGCAGGGTGCATTCCTTCAGGACCTTGCTTTCGCCGGCGCGGTTGGCGTGGTCCATCACGACCAGCACGCGGCCGACGCCGGCGACCAGGTCCATGGCGCCGCCCATGCCCTTGACCAGCTTGCCCGGCACCATCCAGTTCGCGAGATCGCCGTTCTCCGCGACCTCCATGGCGCCCAGGATCGCCATGGCGATCTTGCCGCCGCGAATCATGCCGAAGCTCGTGGCGCTGTCGAAATAGGCGGTCTGCGGCAGTTCCGTCACCGTCTGCTTGCCGGCGTTGATCAGATCGGGATCGACCTCGTTCTCGGTCGGGAACGGGCCCATGCCAAGCATGCCGTTCTCCGATTGCAACGTGACCTCGATGCCGTCCGGGATGTAGTTCGAGACCAGCGTCGGGATGCCGATGCCGAGGTTCACGTACCAGCCGTCCTGGAGTTCCTTGGCGGCGCGTTCCGCCATCTGATTGCGGTTCCACATGGGTTCAGGCCTCCCGCACGGTGCGTTGTTCGATGCGCTTCTCGTGCTCGCCCTGAATCAGGCGGTGCACGTAGACGCCGGGCAGATGGATGTGGTCGGGATCGAGCGTGCCGGTCGGCACGATCTCCTCGACCTCGACGACGCAGACCTTGCCGCACATCGCCGCCGGCGGGTTGAAGTTCCGCGCCGTCTTGCGGAAGACGAGATTGCCCGTCGGGTCCGCCTTCCAGGCCTTAACGATGGAGAGGTCGGCGAAGATGCCGCGCTCCAGGATGTAGGTCTCGCCGTCGAACTCCTTGTGCTCCTTGCCTTCCGCCACAAGCGTCCCGACGCCGGTCTTGGTGTAGAAGCCCGGGATGCCGCAGCCGCCGGCGCGCATCCGCTCCGCGAGCGTGCCCTGCGGGTTGAACTCGATCTCAAGCTCGCCGGCGAGGTACTGGCGCATGAACTCGGCGTTCTCGCCGACATAGGAGCTGACCATCTTCTTCACCTGCCGCGACTGCAGCAGGATTCCGATGCCGAAATCGTCGACGCCCGCATTGTTCGATGCGAAGGTCAGGTCCTTCGTGCCCGCGTCCTTGATCGCCTGCAGCAACAGTTCCGGAATGCCGCAGAGACCGAACCCGCCGGCGGCGACGAACATGCCGTCGAACAGGAGCCCGTCCAAGGCCGCCGCCGCGTTGTCGTAGACCTTCTTCATCCGAGACCCCCCGATTGAAATGATGCGCCGAGATTACTGGTTCGCTCGCTGCGGCGCACTCAAAAAATGTTGCGCCGCCGCGCTTCCGTCGCGTCGAGCCAGGCCCGCGTCCGGCCTTCCGGATCGTCGTTCCGCGTGATGTCGGTGACGACGGAGACGACGTCGGCGCCCGCCTCGAACGCGCCCCCCGCCCGCTCGACCGAGAAGCCGCCGATCGCGATCAAGGGCAGATCGCCGATCAGCGACCGCCATTGCTTGAGGCGGTCCAGCCCCTGCTCCCGCCATTTCATCTGCTTCAGGATGGTCGGATAGATCGGACCGAGCGCGATGTAGTCGGGTTCCGCCGCAAGCGCGCGCGTGAGCTCAGTCCGGTCATGCGTGCTGATCCCGAGCTTTATCCCGGCCTCACGGATCGCCGCCAGGTCGGCCGTGTCCAGGTCCTCCTGCCCAAGGTGGACGTAGTCGCAGCCCTCGTCGATCGCGATCCGCCAATAGTCGTTGACGATGAGTTGCGCGCCGTGGGCGGCGCAAAGATCGCGGCCGCGCCGGATCTCCGCACGCAGCGCCGCGTCTGGCATGTCCTTGATGCGCAACTGCACGAGCTTCACGCCCAACGGCAGCAGCCGCTCCATCCAGGCCGCGCTGTCCCAGATCGGGTAGAAGGGATCCAGCCTCAACGGAGAAAGGCCTTGCCCATGACCGGCGTCGAGGGCGCCGCCATGTCGCGCGGCTCCATCGGATCGGCCTCGTAGGCCTGCCGGCCGGCGACGATCGCGCCCGCCATCGCCGCCGCCATCAGCGCCGGATCGCCGGCCTTGGCGACGGCGGTGTTCAGCAGGACCGCGTCGTAGCCCATCTCCATCGCCGCCGCAGCGTGGCTCGGCAAGCCGATGCCGGCGTCGACGACGAGCGGCGTCGTCGGGAAATGGTTGCGCATGGCGCTCAGGCCGTAGCGATTGTTGAGGCCGAGGCCGGAGCCGATCGGCGCGCCCCACGGCATCAGCACCTCGCAGCCGGCGTCAAGCAGCCGCCCCGCCGCCACGAGATCTTCGGTCGTGTAAGGAAAGACCTCGAAGCCATCCTCGGTGAGGATCCGCGCCGCCTCGACCAGTCCGAACAGGTCGGGCTGAAGCGTGTCCTCCTCGCCGATCACCTCAAGCTTGATCCAGGGCGTGCCGAAGACCTCCCGCGCCATGTGCGCGGTCGTCACCGCCTCCTTGACCGAATGGCAGCCGGCCGTGTTCGGCAGGACACGCACGCCCAGGTCCTGGATGAGGCTCCAGAACGCCTGGCCAGCTCTCTCCGACGCCGCTTCCCGGCGGAGCGATACGGTCACGACCTCCGCGCCGGACGCCTTGACCGCATCCGCCATGATCGCAGGCGACGGATAGAGCGAGGTGCCGAGCAAGAGCCGGCTCTCGACCTCGACGCCATAGAACGACGGCATGGCTCAGCCTCCCCGAAGCGGCGCCACGACTTCGAGCCGGTCGCCCGGCGCGATCTCGTGCTCCGCGCGCGCTTCCTTCGGCACGAACTCCTCATTGACCGCCGTCGCGACGACGGCGTCAGCATAGCCGAGTTCGACGAGAGCGTCGGCCAGCCGGGCGGCAGCGATCTCGGTCTCCGCCCCGTTCAACATGATCTTCATTGCGCTCGCTCCAACGCCGCGGCGACGAGGCCTGCGGCTTCGGCCGCCATCGCCGGCGACAGCAGGAAGCCGTGGCGATAGAGGCCGTTCACGTAGATCCGTCCGTCCTTCTCATATGCTCGCGGCAGATTATCCGGGAAGGCCGGCCGGGCGTCGACGCCGATTTCCAGAACTTCGGCTTCCGCGAAGGCCGGATGCAGGGCATAGGCCGCGCCCAGGAGCTCCAGCAGCGAGCGCGCGGTGATCCGACTGCGGTCGTCGCTTTCGATCATCGTGGCGCCCAGCATGAAGACGCCGTCGCCCCTGGGCACGATGTAGAGCGGGTGCCGGGGATGAAGCAGCCGCACCGGACGGCCGAGCGCGACGTCCGGCGTGCGGACGATGACCATTTCGCCCTTGACGCCGCGAAGCTCCGGCAGGCCGGCCGCGAGACCACGGCAGTCGACGATCTTGGCCTTGGCGTCGACCTCGGCGCCGTCGACGCCGAAGCGCACCTCGACGCCTTTCGCCTCGAGCCGCGCCAGCAGGGCGGACAGGGCCTGACGCGGCGCAAGATGCGCTTCGTCCGGGAAATGCAGCGCCAGGCCGAAACGGCCGTCGAGATCAGGCTCCAGGGCGGCGACGCCATCGCCATCCATTTCGACGAACCCGGAGGTTCGGCGGGCGAACCGCCGCAGTTCCGCCCGGTCCCTCGAATTGGCCACGACGAGCGTGCCGCCGCGCGTCACCGCCGCGCCGTGCGCCTCCCACCAGTCGGCCGCTGGCTGGCCGAGCGTCACGACGGCCTCTTCCGCGCTCTCCCGTTCGCACCAGGGCGCCAGCATGCCGCCCGCCCACCAGGAGCACTGATCGGGGCCGAGCCCAGGGGCGCGGTCGATCACGCGCACCGCGTGGCCGCGGTCCGCAAGTTCGGTTGCGACGGTCAGGCCGGCGACGCCGGCGCCAATGACGGTGATCGGGCTCAAGGGAATGGTCTGTCCATCGGGCGACGGCGCCGGCCGAACCGAGCCGGCGCGCCCCGCCGCTTCCCCGCTCTGCGCGGGATCATCGGGAAAACTAGTCCTCTGAATCCTAATGGAGGCGGCGGGAATCTCAATGCGGGCGGCGTCTGACCCCGCGAAAACGCATGACCGGGTCGCGATCGCTGCGCTTGCGGCCGGGCCGGAAGGGCGTATCGTCGGCCGAAGAACGATGTCCGCTCCCGGCCACCACGCGCGCGAAATCCGCCCCGTCGCCGCCGCCCTGCTGATGCTGGGCGCGTGCGGCATGTTCGCGTTCAATTCGATCTTCGTGAAACTGGCCGCCGAAACCGGCCTGCACCCCTTTCAAATCGCCTTCTTCCGCAACTTCTTCGCGCTCATGATCATCGCGCCGATGGTGCTTGTTCGCACCGGTCCACGCGCCTTCATCCCGAACCGCCCCGGGATGCTCGCCTTGCGCGGCGGATTGAACGGCGTGTCGATGATGGCCTGGTTCTATGCCGTTCCCTTCATGGCGATCACGGATTTGACGGCGATCGGGTTCACCGGGCCGATCTGGGCCACGCTGATGGCCGCCTTCTTCCTCGGCGAGAAGATGCGGCTCCGACGGTGGACTGCGATCGCCGTCGGTATTCTGGGGGCGCTGGTCGTCGTGCGGCCGGGCTTTCAGGAGGTGAACGTCGCCGTCTACCTGGTTCTGCTCTCGTCGGCCACCTGGGGTGCGACGCTGATCGTGATCCGGCGACTCACGTCAGTGGAGCATGTCGACACCATCCTGATTTACCAAGCGGTGGCGATGGCGGCGATCGCGCTCGTGCCGATGCTGTTCGTCTGGACCAACCCGACGCCGATGGGTTGGCTCTGGATGGCGGTGCTGGGACTGCTCGCCATGGGCGCGCACAGCCTGCACGTTCGCGCCTTCGCGATGCAGGAGGTTTCCGCGCTGCAGCCGCTCGATTTCGCGCGCTTCCCGATCGCGGCCGTCGGCGCCTACCTGATCCTCGGCGAGATGCTGAGCCCGTGGACCGCCGTCGGCGCGCTGATTGTTTTCGGCGCCGGCGCCTACATCTCCCACCGCGAGGCCCAGTTGAAGCGCCGGGAGGCGGCGGCGCAGACCGCCACATCGGCCCTGACGACTCCGATCGTCGCCGACATTGAGGCTGGCCCCCACGCGGGCGCGGCGTTCAAGACGACGGTCGCTGGCCGCTGGGGCCCGGGACCGAGCCATCTCTTCCACACCGCATGGGCGACGCTCGCGCCGGGCGTTCGCCCACGCCGCCGCGCGCCCGCGGCGGCGGCGGAATGATCCGCCCCACGGCCCTGATCGACCGCCTGCCGCCTATCCTGCGCGCGACCGTCTACGCCCTGCTCGCGGCGTTCTTCTTTTCTGGCATGGCGATCTTCATCCGTCAGGCGAGCTTCGAGCTCCATACCACTGTCATCGTGTTCTTTCGGAACGCGCTGGCCTTGCTCTGGATGCTGCCCTGGCTGATGGGCGCGGGGCTCGGCGCCATGCGCACCCAGCGCATCGGCATGTTCGGCATACGCGCCTTGCTGGGCCTCGTCGGCATGACGTCCGGGTTCTGGGCGGTCACGCTGATTCCGATCGCACAGGCGACCGCGCTCTCCTTCTCCTCGCCGATCTTCGCCACCATCGGCGCGGCGCTGATCCTGGGCGAAGTCGTCCGCCGTCGCCGCTGGACGGCCGTCGGCGTCGGTTTTCTCGGCGCGATGGTCGTGGTCGTGGGCGACGCCGGCGGCTTCGCGGGCCTCGGCGTGCTGGAGTTCGGCGTCATCCTTGCGCTGATCAACGCCCTCGTCGCCGCCGCCAACAAGCTGGTGCTGAAATCGCTGACCCGGACCGAGCAGCCGGAGGCCATCGTCACTTATATGGTGCTGATGCTGACCCCGCTCTCGCTGGTCCCGGCCCTCTTTTTTTGGGACTGGCCGAGCCTGATGGGGTTCGTCTGGCTCGGCTGCCTGGCGCTCGCCGGCACGCTTGGCCACATTTGCATCACGCGGGCGTTCCAGGCGGCGGAAGTGACCGTCGTGCTGCCGTTCGACTTCGCCCGGCTGCCGATCTCCGCCCTGCTCGCCTTCTTCATCTTCGCGGAAATCCCGTCACTCTGGACGGTCCTCGGTGGCCTGATCATCTTCGCGGCGACCTTCTACATCGCGCGCCGGGAGGCGCATCTGGCGCGACTGCGCGGCGCCGACGCGAGATAGCGGTTGCATTATCGCTTGGCGCACGCGGATTATTGCGCTCCGAACGATTGATTGTTCGTTCGCCGACGGAGAGGGCCCTGCCATGACGGCCGGCCCTGGCGCGCGACGTTTCGGGTACGGCGGACCGACGATTGGGCGGCATGATGCCAAGCGCGAGAACGACCGGATTGGCGGCGGCGATGGCGGCAATTGTAGTCGCCATGTTCGTCCTGTCCTTCGGTTGGGTCGCCGGCGTCGAAGCCATCATTTATCCCGCCAAGCTCTACGGCGGGATGGCGCCGAGCACGGGCCTTTGCGTCATCCTTGTCGCATCCGCACTGCTCATCAACGGGATCGCGCGACGCCCGGAAGACGCCGCCGTTTCACGCGCGGTCCACGGTCTCGCCGCACTGACCGCCGTCATCGTCTTCGCCGACGAGGTCGCCGCTCTGGTGACGGACTATAGGGGTCTGGACCCGCTCCTGTTCGCGGACAGGCCGGATGCGCCCCACGCAACGATGGCCGTCGGCACCGGCATCGGCTTTCTGTTGGCGGCCGGCGGCCTCGCGACGATGCGGCGGCAAGGCCGGACCGCGCAGATCGCGGCCGTGACCCTCCCAACCCTTGGGCTGCTCCTCAGCAGCGCCGCGGTTATCGGCCAGCTGTTCGAATCGCAGGCGCTGCCGGACACATTCATCTTCTCATCGATGTCGATGACGACGGGGACGACTTTCATCCTGCTGTTCGTGGCCATGCTCCTGGCGCGTCCGAATGAGGGCTGGGTCGCGGCATTCACCGGCGACGCGCCTGGTGACGCCAATGCGCGCCGCATGCTGGCCGTTGCGATCCTTCTGCCGCTCGCCCTGTGCTACGGCGCTCTCGAAATGACGAACGCTGGCATCGTCGACGCAAATTTCCGACTCGGCCTTGTCGCGCTGCTGACGATCGTTGCGATCGGGAGCGCGGTCGCGAACGACGCGCTCGCACGCAGCCGGGCGGCACAGGAATTGAACGAAGCCTTCCATGCGCTTGAGACGACCGTCGAAGAGCGCGAGGTCCTGCTTGGCGAAGTCTATCACCGCGTGAAAAATAATCTGCAGCAGTTGGATGCGATCCTATACTTCGAATCATCCAAGATGAGCGATGCGGACGCAAAGGCTGCCTTCAATCGCATGCGCGGACGAATTCAGGCGCTTTCGGCCGCGCACCAACTTCTAATCAGCTCCGCAACATTGTCCAAACTCGATATTGCGACATTCCTGCATCAGCTCTGCGAGAATATTGCGGAGGGCAATGGGCTGAACGCGCGCGGCGACGTGTTGCGGGTGGAATCCATCTCGGATACTGCTTCGTTGGAGATCGCCACAACGCTCGGTCTGTTGGTACAGGAACTGGTCATGAACGCGATCAAGCACGCCGTCCCGGAATCCGGCGCGCTGCAAATTGATGTGATCTATCAGGCGCTGGACGACGGCGAACGTCGCTTGATCGTCCGCGACAATGGCGCCGCCTCGCCCGCCGCGCCAAGCCCGGACGCGTTTGGAATAGGCGGCATGCTGGTCCAGTCTTTGGCGCAGCAACTGCGTGGTTCCGTGGAATATTCATCCGACGAGGGATTGCAGACGAGCATCCGCTTCCCCATCTCTCAGTCTTGAGGTAGCCAGATGATGTCCGAAGACTCAGAAGGCAAGCGCATTGTTATTGTTGAGGACGACGCGCTGATCTCCGCCCTTTTCAGCGAATATTGCAGGATTGGCGGTCACGAAGTGGTTGGCGTTGCAAGCGAACCCGGTTCCGCAGAACGCATCATCGCCGAGACGCAGCCGGATTTCGTTCTGATGGACGTTCGCCTGAACGCCGAGCGGGACGGCGTGGATGTCGCCCTGCAGGCCGCGGAGACCGCGCCGAACGCCAAAATCGTTTACGTCACCGGATCGAATGAGCCTGCGACGCTGGCGCGGATCAATGATGACAATCCGCACCGAATTCTGATCAAGCCGGTGCTCGCCGAAGCTCTGCACGCGGCGCTCGCCTAGTCCGTCGCGTCGCGCGACTGCCGCCCCCTTTCCCGAGGCTTGGCCCCATGCGTTAATTCCCCCGGAACGCAAAAAACCACCGGGGGAACGGCCATGACCTTATCGAGCGTCAGCGAGTTCGACGCGGATACGCCCAAATTCCTGCGCGGCAAGTACGCCATCTGCGGGATCGGCGAGACCACCTACCGCCGCGGCTCGCAGGAATCGACCCGCAATCTCGCCACATGGGCGATCAAGAATGCGATGGACGACGCCGGCCTGAAGCCCGGCGACATCGACGGCATGCTGAGCTATTCGGGCAATGACAGCGTCCACGCGCCCTGGGTCGCGGGCGACCTCGGCATCCGCCTCAACTTCTATATGGACGTCCATGGCGGCGGCTCCTCGACGGAGGCGCTGATCGGCATCGCCATCGGCGTGATCGAGGCCGGCATGTGCAAGACTGTCGCCATCTACCGGGCGATGAACGGCTATTCCCAGGTCCGCATCGGCGGCACCGGCGCGCGCTCGGCGGTGCCGATCGTCGGCGACCAGATCCACAACCGCGCCTATGGCTGGCAGTCGGCGGGCCAGATGTTCGCGCCGACCTTCCTCAGGCACATGTACGACTACGGCACGACGCCGGAGCAGGTCGCCCATGTGAAGGTCGCGCATTCCAAGCACGCCTCCAACAACCCGAAGGCCTACTACAAGCAGCGCGTGACGGTGGAGGATGTCGTCAACTCCCGCATCATCTGCAAGCCGCTCCACCTATTGGATTGCTGCGTCGAGACGGACAACGCCACCTGCATCATCGTGACCCGGATCGACCGGGCGCGCGACTGCCAGCATGCGCCGGCCGTCATCCAGTCCGTCGTCGGCCGCTGCTGCAAGCCGCGCATCGACATGCACTACCAGCACGGGCCGATTTCCACCGTCGCGGGCTTCTACGCCAAGGATATCCTCTGGCCGAACGCGGGCGTCGGGCCGGAAGACATCGACGTCACCGGCTCCTACGACGCCTTCACCTTCACGACCATGCTGCAGCTCGAGGACTACGGCTTCTGCAAGAAGGGCGAAGGCGGGGACTACGTCTCTTCCGGCGCCATCGAGCTCGGCGGCCGGCGGCCGAACAACACGTCCGGCGGACATCTCTGCGAAGGCTATACCCACGGCATGAACATGGTCATCGAGAACACCCGCCAGCTTCGCGGCGAGATCGACGACAGCTGCCCGATCGGGCCGGACGGCAAGCGCCAGCACACCCACGACTACAAGGAGGGCGGCTGCCGGCAGGTCAAGGACGTCGAGTTGACCGCCAATCTGGGCTGGGCCATGCCGGGCACGGGCTCGGCCATGGTCATGGCCAAAGACGCGCGCTGAGGAAGGGGGACGGAACGATGCCGATCGTTGGCGAATACATGGGCATGTCCCTCACCATTGAGGACGTGGACAAGGAAAACCGGGCGTTCTTCGACTACTGCGCCAAGGGCGACTTCCGCCTGCAGAAGGGCAAGGAAAGCGGCCTGTTGCGCTACCCGCCGACCACCGCCTGCCCCTGGACGACGGACCGCGAGTACGATTGGGTCCCGGTCGAGGGCAAGGGCGCGGTCCACTCCTACGTCGAGGTGCATCATGCGATCCAGCCGGCCTTCAAGGGCCACACGCCCTATATGATCCTGCTGGTGGACCTGGATACGCAGAAGGGCCAGCCCTCGGAGCACGAAGCGCTGCGCGTAGCGGGCAATCTTCTGACGGCGGACGGCGAATTCGCGCCGCCCGAGGTCATCAAGAGCGTGGGGATCGGGACGCGGGTCCGCATGGTCTTCAAGGAGGTGACGGAGGGCTTCGCCCTGCCGCACTGGACGATCGACGAGGATGCGGAGCAGCCGGCGAACCCCTGGCGCTATCCGCAGGAGTAAAGCGATGAACGAAGCCGATCCGGTCTACGCGCGGCAGAACTTCGGCAATTCGGTCGGCTTCGGCCGGCGGCCGGCGCTGCTGGTCGTGGACTTCCAGGTCGGCTTCGTCGATCCGGCCGTCTTCGGCGGCGGCAACGTCGCCGAAGCCGTCCGGAACACGATCCCGCTGCTCGAAGGCATGCGGGAGATCGGCGCTCCCGTGGCCTACACCCGCGCCGTTTT
>MRWG01001152.1_pt1 | contig 18672 bp, 19 predicted proteins | sample 1013341 | NCBI WGS metagenome assembly MRWG01 (sample SAMN06117577, study PRJNA244670) | biofilm metagenome | biome: Water; feature: Cathode Biofilm; material: Biofilm; isolation source: microbial consortium enriched at the cathode of a solar microbial fuel cell | place: USA: District of Columbia ... | reverse complement strand
CCCGCCGACTGGCAGGCGGCCGGCGCGATCCGCCACGTCTTCACCCATTTTGCCCTCGAGCTTTCCGTCTTCCGCGCTGAACTGCCGCAAAATGCGCCAGCCGGCGATGGCTGGTGGTCCGCCCCCGACGCCCTTCCGGGCGAGGCGCTGCCAACCGTCATGAAAAAAGCAATTGAAGCTGCAATACCCGGGGCCACGAAGAAACGCAGACAGGGATAGAACCGCATGAGTGAGATCCGCCACATCGTCTTCGACATTGGCAAAGTGCTGCTGCACTACGACCCGGAAATCCCCTATCGCCGCCTGATCCCGGATGACGGCGCACGCCGCTGGTTTCTTGAAAACGTCTGCACCGGTGCGTGGAACGTGGAGCAGGATCGCGGGCGCGACTGGCGCGAGGCCGAGGCCCTGCTCATCGCCGAACACCCGCATGAGGAAGACAACATCCGCGCCTTCCGCCGTCACTGGCACGAAATGGTCCCGCACGCCTATGATGATTCGGTCGCACTTCTGGAGAAGCTCGTCGACGCCGGGCACGACGTGACCATGCTGACCAATTTCGCAGCCGACACCTATGCCGAGGCGCGCAGGCGCTATCCCTTTTTGGAGAAGCCGCGCGGCGTCACCGTTTCCGGCGAGATCGGCATCATCAAACCCGACCGCGCAATCTACGACACCCATGCCGGGAATTTCGGTCTGGAACCGCAGGCGACCCTGTTCATCGATGACAGCGAGAAGAATGTGGAAGGGGCAAAAGCCGCCGGCTGGCAGGCCGTTCATTTCACCGGAGCGGAGAAACTGCGCGCCGATCTCGGCGGGTACGGTTTCGCCGTTTAACGGTCAATGCGAAGAATCACGCAGAGAGTCGCAAAAGCGCTCCACCTGCCTGTATTCCCATAAAAAAAGCGACTTCAGGTTTCTCCCTGAAGTCGCCTGTCTTCATGCTCAGGCGGCAACGCCCTGCATGTTGTCACGCATGATCTGACGCAGGCTGTCGATCGGTTTCAGGCAGCCTTCTTCCTCGAAGTGCCAGAACGTCCAGCCATTGCAGGCCTCAAGTCCCTGAACCCGTGCGCCGATGCGGTGGATCGACCCTGCCTCGTCACCGATGGCGATGGTGCCATCCGCGCGCACATTGGCCGTCCAGCGGCGCTTGGAATCGCAGAGCTGCGTGCCCGGCTGCATGAGACCGGCCTCAAGCAGGCTGCCGAAGGCCACGCGCGGCGCGGCGCGCTTGCCCTGCATCTGCGCCAGATCCATCTCGTTCAGCGGCTCGATGCCGGCGATCCGTTCGCTGGCCGCCTGGATGTACTCGTCCTGACGCTCGATGCCCACGAAGTGACGGCCGAGGCGCTTGGCAACCGCGCCGGTTGTGCCGGAGCCGAAGAACGGATCGAGCACCACGTCGCCCGGCTTGGTCGAAGCCATCATGACGCGCGCCAAAAGCGCTTCCGGCTTCTGCGTCGGGTGCAGCTTGCCGCCGTCATCATTCTTCAGGCGCTCCTTGCCCGTGCAGATCGGGAACAGCCAGTCCGAGCGCATCTGCACATCGTCATTGGCCGCCTTGAGCGCTTCGTAATTGAAGGTATAGCCCTTGGTCGACTTGTCGCGCGAGGCCCAGATCATCGTCTCATGCGCGTTCTGGAATCGGCGGCCGCGGAAGTTCGGCATCGGGTTGGTCTTGCGCCACACAATGTCGTTGAGCAGCCAGTAGCCCAGATCCTGCATCACCGTGCCGACGCGGAAAATGTTGTGATACGAGCCGATCACCCAGATCGTGCCATTCGGCTTCAGGACGCGGCGCGCGGCCAGCATCCATGCACGGGTGAACGCGTCATAGGCGGCAAAGCTGTCGAACTGGTCCCAGGCGTCATCCACCGCGTCGACCCGCGACTGGTCCGGACGGTGCAGATCACCACCAAGCTGCAGATTGTAGGGCGGATCGGCAAAGATCACGTCGACGGATTTCTCGGGCAAACGATCGAGAGCTGCAACGCAGTCCCCCTTAATGATCGTATCGAGCCATTCGGCCTTCTTTGGTTCGGGGGCAAGCTCATCGATACGACGCACGGCGGACATGGACTGACCTCTAACTCGGACTATTAACCTGCCGTTATGGTTACGGAAGATGGTAAATATTCCGTAAGGACTCGAAGCGAATTGCGAGGTCGGTGTTGCAGCGGCTCTCTTTGTCTCCGCTCCCGGGGCTTGCTGGACCAAGTTTCTCAAGGGCAAGAAAGACATTCAGGGCCGTTAGAAAACACTCAGCGCCAAAAGGCGGCGGTGGCTGCCGGCAAGCGCACCGGGATCGTCATAGAATAGCCCGAAGGCCGGGCCATATCTGCCGGACAGTTGTTTCGGGGCGGCATAAGGGCTATGCCGCCCCGAGCTTATTCATCCGCTTCCCCAAAAGGACAGGTCTTGCCATGCCAGCTCCCGAACTCGTCATCTTCGATTGCGATGGCGTTCTCGTCGATTCGGAAATCATCGCCTCGCGCGTCGAAGCGCGCGTGCTGACCGAGGCCGGTTTCGAGATCACGCCGGAAGAGCTTGCCAGCCGCTATGCGGGCCTCACCTTCAAGGACATTCTCCTGTCCATCGAGGAAAATGCCGAGGCCCCGCTTCAGGCCACGCTGATCGACCGTGCCGAAAGCGAGGTGGACCGGAAGGTGCGCAAGGACGTAAAGGCCATCGACGGCGTCCACGAGGCAGTGGCCCGCATTCCCCTGCCCAAATGCGTCTGCTCCAATTCGAGCCATGACCGGGTGGAAGCGATGCTCACCCGCACGCAATTGCTGCCCCTCTTCAATGGCCACATCTATTCGGCCCTTGAGACACCGACGCGCCAGCCAAAGCCTGCGCCCGATGTCTTCCTCTACGCCGCCGAGAAAATGGGAGCCAAGCCGGAAAACTGCTTCGTCATCGAGGACTCTGTGCACGGCATTGCCGGAGCCAGGGCCGCAGGCATGCGCGTCATCGGCTTTACCGGCGGTTCGCACATCCAGCCGGGCCATGCCGACCTTCTGATGGAAGCCGGAGCCGAGACGGTCATCCACCGTTTCCAGGACCTGATTGCCGTTCTGGCCGCGCTCACTGAATGGGCGGAAGACGCCTGAGCGACCGTTCCTGAAATTCCGATTCAAACGGGAATCGGAAACGACTGATATTCAAACAAAAAAAGCGGGAGCCGGGCTCCCGCTTTTTTCTTTATCCCGCAATGCTGCCGCTGCTCTAGCGACCGCTGGTCGGACCTTCGTCATAGCCGACCATCAGCTGCACGCTGCGGTCGGGCTTGCCGGCAATCGTGACATTCGGGTCGTTGAAGATGAACTGCGTCGCGCCCGCCGTATCGCCGATGGAGACCTGGTGCTTGAACAGCTTGGAATAGACCACCTCACCGGCGCGTAATGCGACGATACGGATCGGCATGGTGATCGTTCCGGTCTTGCCAAGCGGGCCCGGCACCACGCGGCCGGCAACGGCGACCGTCATGCTGAACGCGCCATTGTTGTAGCTGCACTTGCGCGTCACATCGGTGATGGACGCCTGATAGATTTCCTGACCGGCCTCGCCCTGCGCACCCTTCTTGTAGGTGGTGAAATAGGCCGTGCCCTCGCGCAGCGAAACAGACGGGCAATAGGCGCGCAGCTCGCTCTCGAGGATCGTCTCGACCGGCTGATCGCCCGTCTGCGCGACCTGGGTCTGCGTGTTGTTGCCGGACTGCAGGTTCATGCCCCCGGTTGCGTCATCGGATTGACAGCCGGAAACAAAAGCGGCGGCGGAAAGCAGTATGGAACTGACGAAAAGACGATAATTGACCAAGTGACATGCCCCGTGAATCTGCGCGCGCCCGAAGCCGACTGAAGTTCAACCGGCAAAAGGCAGCGGAGAAATGACAGATTTCGGCGGCAATTGCCAGAAAACCCGTCATCGACAATCAATTTCCATGCGGTTTGAGTGGAAAACCGGTTCCCACCCGTCCAGATCATGCTCTATATCAGACGCGCGGCCGGAATGCGAAGGGCTCTTGTCCGCACCGGCTGTTCTTCCTCGCAGTTCATGAGGCAATACGACGTATGGCGACAGATTACATTAGCACGCGTGGCGACGCGCCGGCGCTCGGCTTTTCCGATGCAATGCTTGCGGGCCTCGCCCGCGACGGCGGTCTTTATGTTCCCCGCGAGTGGCCGCATTTCTCGGCCGATGACATTCGCGCCATGCGCGGCCTTTCCTACAGCGAGATCGCCTTCCGCGTCCTCTCCCCCTTCGTGGGAGACGAGATCGCGCCGGCGACCCTGCGCCGCATCATCGAGGAAAGCTACGCCACCTTCCGCCATCCGGCAGTCTGCCCGCTGGTACAGACCGGCCCCAACGAGTTCATCCTCGAACTCTTCCATGGGCCGACGCTGGCCTTCAAGGACGTTGCCATGCAGCTTCTGGCGCGCCTGATGGATCATGTTCTGGCCGAGCGCGGTGAGCGCGTCACCATCGTCGGTGCGACGTCCGGCGATACGGGCGGCGCGGCCATCGAGGCCTTTGCCGGCACCGAGCGCGCGGATGTCTTCATCCTCTTCCCCGAGGGCCGCGTCTCGCCGGTCCAGCAGCGCCAGATGACCACGTCCGGCGCGCCCAATGTTCACGCTCTGGCCGTGAAGGGCAATTTCGATGATTGCCAGGCCCTGCTCAAGGACATGTTCAACGATCACGCCTTCCGCGACGGCGTTTCGCTCTCCGGCGTGAACTCGATCAACTGGGCGCGCGTCATGGCCCAGATCGTCTACTATTTCACCGCAGCCCTTTCGCTCGGCGGACCGGATCGCGCGATTTCCTTCACGGTTCCGACCGGCAATTTCGGCGACATCTTCGCAGGCTACGCCGCCAAGCGCATGGGCCTGCCGGTCGACCAGCTGGTGATCGCCACCAACGACAACGACATTCTCGCCCGCACGCTCGCCACCGGCGAATATGCGACCCGAGGCGTGGTTCCCACCACCTCGCCCTCGATGGACATTCAGGTGTCCTCCAATTTCGAGCGCCTGCTCTATTTCGCCTCCGGCGGAAATGTCGACGAGATCCGTCGCTACATGCAGTCGCTGAAACAGTCGGGCAGCTTCACCGTCGAGGAAAAGACGCTTGAGGCGATCCGTGCGGAATTCGCCGCCGGCCGTTCCGACATGGCCGAGACCGCCGCCACCATCGGCTCGGTGCTTGAGGAAAGCGGCTATCTGCTGGATCCGCACACCGCCACCGGCGTGAAGGTCGCGCGCGGACTTGAAGCGTCCAGCGCGCCCATGGTCGTCTTGTCGACAGCCCATCCGGCCAAGTTTCCACAGGCCGTCAAGGACGCCAGCGGCGTTGAGCCGCCCCTTCCCGCGTGGCTCGGCGATCTTATGGAGCGGAAAGAATCCTTTACAGTCGTTCCCTCAGACTTAAAATTGTTGCAGGATCACATTAGCCGCCACGCACGTGCGGCGCGTTAAGTATTGTTCAGGGAGTCACGTCAATATGGGTGTTGAGGTAAGCCGTCTGTCGAACGGCCTGACGGTCGCCACCGAAACCCTGCCACATCTGGAAACCGTTGCGCTGGGCATCTGGGTCAAATCCGGCTCGCGCAACGAGTATGAGAATGAGCACGGCATCGCGCATCTTCTTGAACACATGGCGTTCAAGGGCACGAGCAAGCGCACCGCTCGCCAGATTGCGACAGACATCGAGGATGTTGGCGGAGAGATCAACGCCGCGACCAGCGTCGAGACCACCGCGTTCTTCGCGCGTGTTCTCAGCGCAGACATGCCGCTGGCCGTCGAACTCCTTTCCGACATCCTGACCGATTCCAAGTTCGATCCCCATGAGCTTGAGCGCGAACAGCACGTGATCCTCCAGGAGATCGGCGCTGCGCACGACATTCCCGACGACATCGTCTTCGACCGGTTCACCGAAACCGCTTTCCGCCACCAGGCGCTTGGCCGCTCGGTTCTCGGCACGCCGGAAACCGTCCAGTCCTTCACCTCCGATCAGCTGCGCGGCTTCCTTGAGCGGCAATATTCCGCTGACCGCATGGTCATTGTCGCCGCTGGCGGCCTGAAGCACGAGGATTTCGTGCGCGAGGTGGAAAACCGTCTGGGCAGCTTCCGCAGCAAGGCCGAAGGCGTTGCTCCGCAATATGCGCACTATGTGGGCGGTGATTTCCGCGAACACCGCGATCTGATGGATGCGCAGATCATCCTCGGCTTTGAGGGCCGCGCCTACCACATGCGCGACTTCTATGCCTCACAGGTGCTCTCCACCATTCTCGGCGGCGGCATGTCGTCCCGCCTGTTCCAGGAAGTGCGCGAGAAGCACGGCCTGTGCTACTCGGTCTACGCCTTCCACTGGGGCTTCTCCGACACCGGCATTTTCGGCGTCCATGCGGCGACCGGAAAGAGTGACATCGAGGAACTCGTTCCCCTTCTTCTGGGCGAATTGCAGAAAGCCGGCCAGAGCATCGGTCAGGACGAGCTTGACCGGGCCCGCGCCCAGTATCGCGCCGGCCTGATGATGGCGCGGGAAAACCCCGCCAGCCGCGCATCGCAGATCGCCCGCCAGCTTCTGCTTTACGGTCGTCCCATCGACGTGGACGAGCTGATGGACCGCCTTTCCAACCTCACCGTGGACCGCCTGACGGACCTGTCTCAGCGTCTCTTCACCTCCAAGCCAACCCTCGCGGCCATCGGCCCCGTGGGCACGCTCGCACCGTTCGAGACGATCCAGGACGCACTTACCGATCAGGGGCCCATGCCGCGCAAACTCGCCGTGTAGGACCGCCCCGCCATATGTTGGACGTGCCCTTCTTCCGCCGCCCGCCTCCGGCGCTCAAGGGCGAAACAGTGTTCCTCAGGGGCCCTGTCATGTCCGATCATGCGGAGTGGGCGGCACTGCGCGAGGAAAGCCGCAATTTCCTCGTGCCGTGGGAGCCGAGCTGGGCCTTTGACGAGCTGTCCAGAAGCGCCTTTCGACACCGGTTGAGGCGCTATCGCAGCGAATATGACAATGGCACCGGTGTCAGTTTCTTCGTTTTCGATGCCGGAACCGGTGCGCTTGCCGGCGGCATCACCATGTCGAACATCCGCCGCGGCGTCGCCCAGACCGCAAGTATCGGTTACTGGATGGGCGAGCGTTATGCGGGACGCGGCATGATGCTTGCTGCGGTGCGTCTCATCATTCCCTTTGCATTCGAGACCTTGCGGTTGCACCGTCTGGAAGCGGCCTGTATTCCAAACAACAAACGATCTGTCGGTTTACTTGAAAAAGCCGGATTTCAGCGCGAAGGCCTGCTCAGGTCCTATCTCAGGATCAACGGTTCTTGGCGTGATCACTGTCTTTATGCGCTGGTCGCCGAGGAGCGTCATGTGCCTGCATTAGAAACACGAGGCTGATTTCCTTGTCGCGCTCAAACTTCTTCGCATCCCTTGCGACCATCGCCGCCATTGTCATCGCTCTTGTGTCCTCAATCGGCATGGCGCACGCCATCGAGCCGATCAAGATCGCACGCGACGACGTGGCGCTCGACCTCTCGGGCGCGGTGGAGATCTATCGTGGTCAGGGCGAAGCGTTTCAGGTGTCCACGGCGCCGGATGTCGATGGCATTGTGCGACGCATCGAGGTGGAAGCCCAGGATGAGCGCTCCACCGGCGACTGGGCGGTCTTTGCGCTCGCCAACACGACGGATCAGCAGCTCGACCGGCTGATTGTCGCCCCGCATTTCCGTCTGGTCGGCTCCGGCCTCATCTGGCCCGATCTCGGCTCCCAGCGCATCGCGGCGATCACGCCCAGCTCCGGCTTCACGCTCGACCGTCAGGAAAGTGCCGATGCCGATGAATTCCGCGTCACGCTCAACCCCGGTTCGGTCGTCACCTTCGTCGCCGAGCTTTCCTCGCCGAACCTGCCACAGATCTATCTTTGGGATCCCGGCGCATACAAGGACACGGTGAACGCCTACACGCTGTTCCGCGGCATCGTCCTTGGCATTGCCGGTCTGCTGGCCCTCTTCCTCACCATCCTGTTCGTGGTCAAGGGCACCTCGATGTTCCCGGCCACCGCAGCGCTCGCCTGGGCGGTCCTGGCCTATATCTCCATCGATTTCGGCTTCCTGAGCAAGGTCATCGAGATCACGCCCGGCAATGAGCAGATCTGGCGCGCCAGCACCGAAGTCGGCCTTGCCGCCACGCTGGTCATCTTCCTCTTCGCCTATCTCAACCTCAATCGCTGGCACGACCATTTCAGCTACGGCCTGCTCGCCTGGGTTCTGGGGCTTGGCATCATTGCCGGTTTCGCCATCATCGACCCCGCCGCCGCCGCCGGCATCGCGCGCATCTCCTTCGCGGCCACCGCCGTGGTCGGTCTCGGCATCATCGTCTATCTCAGCATTCAGGGTTATGACCGCGCCATCATGCTGGTGCCAAGCTGGGTGATGATCATCGCCTGGATGGTCGCCTCCTGGATGGCCATAACGGGCGTTCTCGACAACGACATTGTGCAGCCGGCCATCGGCGGCGGCCTGATCCTGATCATCCTTCTCATCGGCTTCACGGTCATGCAGCACGCCTTTGCCGGCGGTGCGCTCTTCCAGGGCCTGTTCAGCGATATGGAGCGCCAGGCGCTCGCCATTTCCGGTTCCGGCGACGTGGTCTGGGACTGGGACGTTTCGCGCGACCGCATCATCACCCGGCCCGATGTCAGCCGCCAGCTCGGCCTGCCCGTGGGCGCGCTTCACGGCCCTGCCCGCGAATGGCTGTCGAACCTGCACACCGAAGACCGCGACACGTTCCGCACCACGCTCGACGTGGTTCTGGAGCAGCGCCGCGGCCGCATCTCGCAGAGCTTCCGCCTGCGCGGCGCGGATGGTCACTATCACTGGTTTGATCTGCGCGCCCGCCCCGTGATCGGCTCTGATGGCGAGGTCATCCGCTGCGTCGGCACCATGGTCGACGTGACCGAACAGAAGAAGGCGGAAGAGCGCCTCCTGCACGACGCCGTCCACGACAATCTGACGGGCCTGCCCAGCCGCGAACTGTTCCTGAACCGGCTCGACGCGATCATCTCCATCGCACGCACCGAACAGCAGGTGCGCCCCACCGTCTTCGTCATCGACATCGACCGCTTCAAGCAGGTCAATGACGAGCTTGGCATCTCGGTTGGCGACACGATCCTGCTCACCATCGCGCGCCGGCTCCATCGCCTGCTCAAGCCGCGCGATTCGCTGTGCCGTCTTTCCGGCGATCAGTTCGCCATGATCCTTCTGTCCGAGCAGGAGCCCGCGCGCATCGCCGCCGTTGCCGATGCGGTGAAACAGGCGATCCGCACGCCGGTCACCTTCGCCCGCCGCGAAATCGTGCTCACTTCCTCCATCGGCCTGATTTCCTGGACTGCCACGCAGGAGTCGGCTGAGGAAATGCTGAAGGACGCCGAGCTGGCCATGTATCAGGCCAAGCGGTTTGGCGGCGACCGCATCGAACCGTTCCGCCCGGCATTCCGCTCCATCGACAACAACCGCCTGCGCATGGAATCGGACCTGCGCCGCGCCATCGAGCGCTCCGAGCTCAAGCTCGTCTATCAGCCGATCATCCGCCTTGAAGACCGTTCCATTGCGGGCTTTGAAGCGCTCCTGCGCTGGGATCACCCCCGCCGTGGCGCCATTTCTCCCTCGGACTTCATTCCGATTGCCGAAAGTTCAGGCCTGATCGTTCAGCTTGGCCACTTCGCAATGCAGAAATCGGCAGAAGACCTCTATCGCTGGCAGAAGCAGTTCAGGGACACGCCGCTCTTCGTCTCGGTCAATCTTTCAAGCCGCCAGCTCATCCGGCGCGATCTTGTCGGCGACGTCCGTTCCGTCATCGCGCGCTCCGGCATCCGGCCGGAAGGCTTCCGGCTCGAACTCACCGAATCGATCGTCATGGACAATCCCGAGCAATCCGCCCATGTGCTCCAGAAGCTCAGGAAAATCGGCATCGGCCTGTCGCTGGACGACTTCGGAACCGGGTATTCGTCCCTCTCCTATCTCTCCAGCTTCCCGTTCGACACGATCAAGATTGACCGCCGCTTCCTGGAAGATCACAGCCCCCGTGGGCTCGTTCTCGTCCGTTCCATGGTGCGCATGGCGCAGGAGCTCGAGCTCTCGGTCGTCGCCGAAGGCGTGGTCGACGAGCAGGACGCAGCACAGCTTGCGGAAATGGGATGCGATTACGCGCAGAGCTTCATCTTCGGCGAGCCCGCAGATGCAGAAGCCACCGACAGGCTCCTCTTCGAGCACACGACTGCTGCAAGGTCATAAGGCGAAACATGCGCCTCAAGAGAGCGACAAACGCTCTCCTTCCCGGGCTTCATGCATAAGCCCGGGATGACCCGGTATGAAACGGGCGGCGACCCGCCCGGCAATTTTCATGAAACGATGAGCCGCTTCAGGCGTGGCCTGCCACCTGGCTCAGATTGGCCGCATCGACACCGATCGTGGCGAGAACGCCTTCATATTTGTGCTCGAGATCACCTTCGAAAACGAGCTGTGGCGTGGCCGGGCATGTGAGCCAGCCATTCTCGCCGATCTCCATCTCAAGCTGGCCTGCGCCCCATCCGGCATAGCCGAGCGCCATCAGCGCGTGGCGCGGCCCCTGCCCGAGCGAAATGGCCCGCAGCATGTCGACCGTCGCGGTCAGGCAGATGCTTTCTGAAACGGGCATGGAGGATTCCACAACATAGTCATCCGTATGGAGAACGAAACCGCGGCTGCGGTCGACAGGACCGCCATTGCGCACCGGCATGTCGCGCGCTTCCTGCGGAAGCCGGATGGCTTCGGATTGCTCCAGAATGCCGAGCTGCACCAGAATGTCTGGAAAGGCGAGCTGCTGTGGCTGATTGATGATCAGCCCCATCGCGCCTTCCTCGCTATGGGCGCACAGATAGATGACTGCGCGCGCAAAACGCTCGTCGCGCATGCCCGGCATCGCGATCAGGAAGTGGTTTTCCAGATACGGAAGTCCCGTCATTCCCTTGCTATACCCTTGGATTTCACCCTAAATTTCCATGCAGACAGCCTAGCGCGTTTTCATGAAGCTTGAAAGGCGGATGTATTCCCGGACCGGCCCAGCGCTCACGCATTTATGATGCCAGTGCGCGCAAGCGTGTGTTGCCGCCCGAACCACGCCGCTGCACTCTTCATCCATGATTCGACACATCGCGCTCGCATTGCCCCTGCTTCTGGCCACGCCTGCCCTCTCCGCTTCCAGCCAGTGGCAGCAGAGCGAGGGCGGGGCCGTGCGCATCGTCACCAGCGGCCTGCCCGACGCCGGGGGGCGTCTCAAAGGCGCGCTGGAGATCGAACTCAAGCCCGGCTGGAAGACTTACTGGCGCAACCCCGGTGCGGCGGGCATCCCGCCGCAGCTTGATGTTTCGCGCAGCACCCATGTCAGCGCAGTCGACATGCAGTTTCCGCCGCCACAGCGCATTCAGGACGGCGATGTGACATGGGCGGGCTACAAACACTCCGTATCGCTCCCCGTCACCTTCACGATGGACCGGCCGGACGCCGTGGCGCTGATCGACGCTGACGTGTTTCTGGGCATCTGCGAAACGATCTGCATTCCCTTCCAGGCGTCTTTCCTGTTCGATCCCGGAGCAGATGCCGATAACGCCGCCGACGCGCTCGCCGTTGAGCGCGCCTTTGCACAGCTGCCGGACCCTGCCGGCGCGGGCTTCGGGATAACGCATATCAGCCGCAGTGCCGACGCCCTGACCCTGACCGCCAGCCTGCCTGAAGGCGCACAGTCTCCCCTTCTTTTCATCGATCACAGCCTGTCGCGCCATCTGGGCACACCGATACTCGCAGAACAGAAGAATGAGACGGCAAACTTCGTTGTTGAAATATTCGATGACGCAGGCGGGAAACTTGAAGGCAGCGCTCTTATATATACGCTGACGGCCGGCGAGAAAGCCGTCATGGGGGAATCCGAAATCCCCTAAAACAATTTGATTTTAAACGTTTTTCAGGAGTCCCAGATGAAAGTATCGGTTGGCGATCGCATTCCCGAGATCACCTTCAAGAAGGTTGAGGGAGATGGCGCGACGGATGTCGCAACGCCTGATTTCTTCGCCGGTCGCAGGATCGTCGTCTTCGGCGTTCCGGGTGCCTTCACTCCGACCTGCAGCAACAGCCATCTGCCGGGCTTCGTCGAGAACGGCGATGCAATCCGTTCGCGCGGCGCGGATGACATTGCCGTTGTCTCGGTCAATGACGCGTTCGTCATGAAGGCCTGGGCGGGCTTCACCGGCGCGCAGGACAAGATCACCTTCATCGCCGATGGCAATGGCGATTTCACCAAGGCGCTCGGCCTCGACATCGACCTGTCGGTCGCCGGTCTTGGCAGCCGCTCCAAGCGCTACTCGATGATTGTCGAAGACGGCGTGGTGAAAACCATCAATATCGAGGAAAATCCCGGCGAGGCCGAGACCAGCGGCGCCGCCCGTATCCTTGAACAGCTTCAGGCCTGATACTGAATGGAAAAGGCCGGTCGAGACATCTCGGCCGGCCTTTTTGCGTCAATGGGCACCTGCCCGAAGCGCTTCGCGCCTCAGCGGCGGTTCTTCTTGAACGGCTCCATGCCGGCCCGCGCCAGTGCGTCGGCGCGCTCGTTCTCGGGGTGGCCCGCATGGCCCTTCACCCAGTGCCACTTGATCTGGTGGCGGCGGCGCGCCTCGTCCAGCGCCTGCCAGAGCTCGGCATTCTTCACCGGCTTCTTGGCAGCCGTTTTCCAGCCATTGCGCTTCCAGCCCTCGATCCAGCCGGAAATGCCGTCGCGCACATAAACACTGTCCGTGTAGAGATCGACGTCGCAGGGCCGCTTGAGCGCACTCAGCGCCTCGATGGCTGCCTGAAGCTCCATCCGGTTGTTCGTGGTCTCGGCTTCGCCGCCCGACAGTTCCTTTTCCGTGCCGTTGAAGCGCAGCAGCGCGCCCCAGCCGCCCGGCCCCGGATTTCCCGAGCAGGCTCCGTCGGTGTAAATTTCCACGCTTGTCACTTTATGCCGATCCCATATTCCGAAGGTGAGCTGATTTGCCGGTGGAAGCGCAGACGGCGCACATATTCCATCGGGTCGCGCTTGTTCACCAGCGCGCCGTCAGGGATCGTCAGCCAGTCATAGAGCCGCGTCAGCATGAAGCGCAGCGCCGAGCCGCGCGCCAGAAGCGGCAGCGCCGCGATTTCGGCCTGCTCCAGCGGCCGCACGGACTGATAGCCCTCGAGCAGCGCCGTCCCCTTGGTCAGATTGTAGGAACCATCCGCCTCAAAGCACCATGCATTCAGGCAGGTGGCGATGTCATAGGCCAGGAGATCATTGCAGGCGAAATAGAAATCGATGATGCCCGACACCTCGTCGCCGAGGAAGAACACATTGTCGGGGAAGAGATCGGCATGGATGATGCCGGTGGGCAGGTCCTGCGGCCAGCCTGCCGTCAGAGCGGCCAGATCAGCCTCCACTTCGGACACCAGCCCCGGCTCCACTTCGTCGGCGCGCGGCTTGGCCTTCTCCCAGAGCGGACGCCAGTCGCCCACCGTCAGCGCATTGGGCCGCGTCAGCTCAAAGCCCTGCCCGGCGAGATGCATGCCGGCCATCGCCTTGCCCACTTCGCGGCAGTGCCTTGGCGCGGGCTTCCGCAGCCACATCCCTTCCAGAAAGGTGATCAGCGCAGCAGGCCGTTCGGCAATCTCGCTCACCACCACGCCATCGCGCCGGTGCACCGGCAGCGGGCAGTTCACGCCATTCTGCGCCAGATGCTCCATCAGCCCCAGAAAGAACGGCAGGTCCGAGCGCTCCACCCGCCGCTCATAAAGCGTCAGGATGAAAGCCGCCTTCGACGTGTGCAGCATGTAGTTGGAGTTTTCCGACCCCTCGGCAATGCCCTTGTAGGAGAGCAGATCACCGACGTCGTATTCCTTCAGGAGCGCACCGAGTTCGAGTTCGGTAATATCCGTATAGACTGCCATGCTTATGCGTTGCCGTTCACAAAGGCCATGTCGGCGCTGGTCAATTCCACGTCCCTGATGGCGCGCATGACGGGGAAATTCTCCGTCTCCTCGGCCGTGATCGCGAGCTCGACATTGATGTCGAAGCGCTCGCCGAACGCATCGATGATTTCGTTGACGATGATCTCGGGGGCAGAGGCGCCAGCCGAAAGGCCGAGCACGCGAATGCCGCCCACCTCGTCCCACGGGATCTCGGACGCGCGCTGTACCAGCAGCGAGCGCTTTGCGCCGGCGCGCTCCGCCACTTCCACCAGACGGCGCGAATTGGAGGAGTTCGGCGCGCCAACGACCAGAAACAGGTCCGCCCCCGGCGCAGCCTTCTTCACCGCCTCCTGGCGGTTCGTGGTGGCGTAGCAGATGGATTCGGCTGCCGGCGCATGCAGATCCGGAAAACGCTCTTCAAGCGCCTTCAGAATGTCCGCCGTATCCTCCACCGAAAGCGTCGTCTGGCTCACAAAGCCAAGCTCCACCCCTTCCGGGCGCACCAGCGCGTTCGCGCCTTCCACGGTTTCCACCAGCGTCACCGTGCCTTCCGGCAGCTGCCCCATCGTGCCGATCACCTCGGGATGGCCCGCATGGCCGATCAGAAGCACATGGCGGCCAAGCCGGTGGTGCCGCATGGCCTGCTTGTGCACCTTGGAAACGAGCGGGCACGTGGCGTCGAGATAGAACAGGTTGCGGTTCTGCGCATCGGCGGGCACCGATTTCGGCACGCCATGCGCGGAGAACACGACCGGGCTGTCGCGGTGTTCCTCGGGGATCTCGTTCAGCTCTTCGATGAACACGGCGCCGCGTTCCTGCAGGCCCTCCACCACATAGCGATTGTGCACGATCTCGTGGCGCACATAGACCGGAGCCCCGTATTTCTTCAGGGCCAGAACAACGATCTGGATAGCGCGGTCAACGCCCGCGCAGAAACCACGCGGACCGCAAAGCCGCACCGTCAGCTTCTGTTTTGTCATATCGGCAGCCGTCATCTGTCTTCCCCTTGCTCGGGCCGGAATTGGCGGTGTCAGGCGGTCAATGTCAAGAGCGCCGGCGATTTCTCCGCCACCAGACAAACAGCACCCCGCAAAGCGCCACTGCCAGCCCGTACCAGGTGATCGCATATTGCAGATGGCTGTTGGGGAGGTCGATGCGCGTCACGCCGCCCACGGGCAGACCGCCGGGATTGGGCGAATCATCGGCATCCATATAAAATGGCAGCACGCGCGAGGCCTCGGGCAACCCGGCCGTTGTCGCCATTGCCTTCAGATCCTTCCAGTAGAAGATGTTCTTGGCTTCGTCATTCTCGGGAACGATGAAGGACGGCTTTTCCTCAATGCCGTTGCGCGCCAGTCCGGCAACCCGCACACCGCCGACCACCTGCCCTTCGGCGCGTGCATCGGCGTCCTTGCGGTCGAACGGAACGAACCCGCGATTGACGAAGATGAAGCGGCCATCGTCAAGCTTCAGCGGCGTGTGGACGAAATAGCCCGACTGCCCCTTCCAGGTCGCAAAATAATGGCGCTCGCCCGTGTGCCGGAACGCCCCCTCCACCTGGAGCGGGCGGTATTCCACATCGCCGCTCTCGGCATAGATGCGCTCCATGCTCTCCAGATCGACGGGATCAGCATTGATCCGCTCTTCGATCTGCGCGATCAGCGCTTCCTTCCAGTAGAGCCGTTGCACCTGCCAGGTGCCGAGCGCCAGAAGACAGGCAAGCACCACAAGGCTCAGCAGAAGCAGAAGCCAGGTCATGCCAGACCGGCGGGATGCAGTCGTTTCCGATGCGGCCATTACTGGTCCAGCTCTCCCTGAGCAGCCTTGTTGCGGTATTGCAGTGCGATCAGCAGCCCTTTCATGAGCCGCAGCGCCGTCAGGCACAGAACGATCGCCAGCGGGATCCACAGAAGGAAATGCACCCAGAGCGACGGTCCGAGCGAAACCTCCATCCAGAGCGCCAGCCCGACGATGAGAAAGCCGATGATCAGAATGACGAACACGGCCGGTCCATCGCCGGCATCGGCAAAGCTGTAATCCAGACCGCAATTGTGGCACCCGCGCCCCACGGTCAGAAAGCCGGAGAAGAGCCGCCCTTCCCCGCACCGCGGACACCGTCCGCCAAGCCCCGCACTCACGGGATCGACCGGTGGCCAGATGGCCTTGTCGACGACAGGTTCGTCGCCACGCTCATTATTCTCAGGCACCGTCATTCACATCCAATCCGGATTGCAGCCCCGCCCCATCGCGGATGGGCGTTTGATAAAGCCGCTTAACACAGTCGGCCCGGTCGGGTCGACGCCTCGCCCTGTCGCAGCGCGAAGGGTTTCACCGCTACAGGCAAATTGCGCCCCAAAAAAGAAAACGGCCGGGTCTCCCCGGCCGTTTCCATGTTCCCCCACTGGGCGGGATTACATATGTGCGATCGTCGCGCCCGAAGAGGCCCAGACATAGATGAAGACGAAGAGGAACAGCCAGACAACGTCAACGAAGTGCCAGTACCAGGCAGCCGCCTCGAAAGCGAAGTGGCGCTCGGGCGAGAAGTCGCCGGCCATTGCGCGCAGCAGGCACACCAGCAGGAAGATCGTGCCGATGAACACGTGGAAGCCGTGGAAGCCGGTCGCCATGTAGAAGGTCGCGCCGTAGATGGAATCGGCGAACGCGAACGGTGCGTGCATGTACTCGTAGATCTGCACGGCGGAGAAGAGAACGCCGAGCGCAACGGTCAGCGCCAGACCCCAGATGAGGCCCTTGCGGTCATTCTCGAGCAGGGCGTGGTGCGCCCAGGTCGCCGTCGTGCCCGAAAGCAGCAGAATGATCGTGTTGTACAGCGGCAGGTGGAAGGGATCGAGAACCTCGACGCCGACGGGCGGCCAGGTTCCGCCGGTGAATTCGGCGCGCGTCTCCTGAACCAGCTCGCCCGGGAACAGGCTGGCGTCGAAGAACGCCCAGAACCATGCCACGAAGAACATCAGCTCCGAAGCGATGAACATGATCATGCCATAGCGCAGGTGAAGCGCCACAACACGCGTGTGATGGCCCTCGCGGCCCTCCTGGATCGTGTCCGCCCACCACGAATACATGGTGAACAGCACGATGAAGAGGCCGATCAGGAACAGCCAGTAATTGCTTGCGGCGAGATCGAAGCCGAAGATCGTGAAATCGGTCCCGTTCAGGGCCTTCATCCAGGCGATGCCGCCGATGGACATGACCAGGGCGCCCAGCGAACCCAAGAAGGGCCACGGGCTGGGATCGATGATGTGATAGTCATGATGTTTTGCGTGCGCGTCGGCCATGTCAGCCCCCGAGATTTTCGTTCTGATTGGTGTTTGTTTTGGGCGCGGCAACGACCGGCGCCTTCTTCTCAAGCGGGAAGAATGTGTAGGAAAGCGTAATTGTTTTAAGGTCTTTAAGTTCGGGCACGTTGACGATCTCCGGGTCGACAAAGAACACGACCGGCATGTCATAGGACTCGCCGGGTTGCAACTCCTGTTCGGTAAAGCAGAAGCACTCAACCTTGTTGAAATAAGCGCCCGCCTGCGGTGGCGACACATTGAACGTCGCCGTGCCCCAGGTGGGGTAGTCAGCCAGATTGCGCGAAACGTACGAAATCTGCTTCGTTTCGCCCAGGCGCAGCGTGATGTCGCGCTGCACCGGCTTGAACTCCCACGGCACACCATTGGTGTTTGCGTCGAAACGCACCGTGATCGTCCGGTCCAGAATGGTGTCGGAATACTGCTCGACGCGCTGCGTCGTACCCCCGTAGCCCGTCACCTGACAGAAAAGCTGGTAGAGCGGCACGGCTGCGTAGGCCATGCCCACCATGCCGCCAACGACCGCGCAGCATACGATCGCTGCCGTGCGGTTGCGGTTGCCCGCCTTCTTTTCCCGGTCCGTGGTTTCGCTGCTCATGTCACACCTACATGCCGCGCTCGAACAGGCCGGGTCCGATCTTGGCCAGGCTGCCGATATAGACGATGACGACGAAAGCAGCGAGCGCAATGGCAAGCGCGACGGAGCGCTTGCGGCGCGCCTTCAGCTGAGCTTCGGTCGGTTTGACGAAATCCTTGTCCATCAAAGCCACCTCAGAAAACCAGGCCGAGGCTGACGAGCAGCCGGTCGACCAGAAGTGCCGTAAACAGCACGAAAAGATACAGGAGCGAGTAGCCGAACAGCGCCTTGGCGGGCTTCATGGCCGTGTCGCTCTCCGGCATCCGCAGCACCTGCCAGGAATACCACACAAAGCCCACGCCCAGAACGGCAGCCACGACCCCGTAGACGAGGGTCGCAAAGCCGGCGACCACCGGCAGGAGACCGCTCACGGCCAGAAGCAGGGCGTAAATGAAGATCTGTTTCTTGGTCGCCGCATGTCCCGCAACATTGGGCAACATGGGAATGCCCGCCCGCTCATAGTCACCGGACTTGAACAGGGCCAGCGCCCAGAAATGCGGCGGCGTCCAGAGGAAGATGATGAGGAAAAGCACGAGGCTTTCCATGCTGACCGTACCGGTCACGGCAGCCCAGCCCACAACCGGCGGCAGCGCGCCTGCAGCGCCACCGATGACGATGTTCTGCGGCGTCGAGCGCTTCAGCCACATCGTATAGACCACGGCATAGAAGAAAATCGTGAAGGCCAGCAG
>MRWG01001151.1_pt1 | contig 18685 bp, 18 predicted proteins | sample 1013341 | NCBI WGS metagenome assembly MRWG01 (sample SAMN06117577, study PRJNA244670) | biofilm metagenome | biome: Water; feature: Cathode Biofilm; material: Biofilm; isolation source: microbial consortium enriched at the cathode of a solar microbial fuel cell | place: USA: District of Columbia ... | reverse complement strand
CTGGAGGAAAGCGACGGCAAGGTTTCGGCCGAGGTCACCGAACTGGATGAGTCCGAACTGCCGGAGGCGGAAGTCACCGTCGCGGTCGAACACTCGACGCTCAACTACAAGGACGGCATGGTGCTGAACGGCCTCGGCCGGCTGGTGCGCAGCTACCCGCATGTGCCGGGCGTCGATTTCGCCGGCACCGTGGAGGCCAGCAGCGATCCCGCCTACAAGCCCGGCGACAAGGTGATTCTCACCGGCTGGCGCGTCGGTGAACAGCACTGGGGCGGCTATGCCGAAAAGGCGCGGGTGAGGGCCGACTGGCTGGTCCCCTTGCCGGAAGGACTTACGACCAAACGCGCCATGGCGATCGGCACGGCGGGCTTCACCGCCATGCTGGCGGTCATGGCGCTGGAGGCGCACGGCGTCACACCCGACGGCGGCGAGGTGCTGGTGACCGGTGCGGCCGGCGGCGTCGGCTCGGTGGCTATCGCACTGCTGCACAAACTGGGCTACCAGATCGCCGCCTCGACCGGCCGGCCCGAGACCCACGCCTATCTGAAGGACCTCGGCGCCACGACGATCGTCGACCGCACGGAGATCGCCGAGCCGAGCGGCCGGCCGCTGGACAAGGAGCGCTGGCAGGGCTGCATCGACGCCGTCGGCGGCGCGACGCTGGCCTGCGTGCTGCCGCAGATCGCTTATCGCGGCTCGGTCGCCGCGGTCGGTCTCGCCGGCGGCAACAAGCTGGATACCACGGTGATCCCCTTCCTGCTGCGCGGGGTCAACCTGCTGGGCATCGACTCGGTCATGTGCCCCAAGGCCGAGCGCGAAGCGGCCTGGGCGCGGCTCGTGCGTGATCTGCCGATGGACAAGCTGGACGCCATGATCCACGAGGCGAAGCTCGCCGATCTGCTGACCCTCGGGAAGGACATTCTCAAAGGCCAGGTACGCGGCCGGGTCGTCGTCGACGTGAGGGCCTGATCGCATGGCCGGTGAACTGCGCATCGACGGCGCGCACGCCGATCCAGATGCGGCGGCACTGCCCGGCCAGGCCGTCTACACGGCGGCCAGCCTGCGCATCTACGACGCCATGGTGCTGGGTTTTTCCAACCGTTTCCTGTGGGGTTGCCCGACCGCCGCGCTGGTCCGGCTCTACGACGACAACGTCAGCGGCAACCATCTCGACGCCGGCGTGGCCACCGGCTTCTTCCTCGACCGCTGCCGCTTTCCGGTGGCCGATCCGCGCCTCTGGCTGCTCGATCTCAATGAGCTCTGCCTGCAGACCGCGGCGGCGCGGGTCGCCCGCTACCGGCCGCAGACCCTGCGGGCCAATGTCCTGGCGCCTGTCGATGCGCCCCCGGGCGTGGCGGCGGAACCATTCGACTCCCTGGGCATTATGTACCTGTTGCACTGCCTGCCCGGGCCGATGTCCCGCAAGGCGGCGGCCTTCGCCAACCTGAAGCCGCTGCTGAGGGACGGTGCCCGGGTTTTCGGTGCCGCCATCATGGCGCGCGGCGTGCCGCACAACGTCTTCGGCCGCCGCCTGCTCGCCTTCTACAACGCCCGCGGCATCTTCGGGAACGCCGAGGACGATGCCGAGGCGCTGCGTGCCGCCCTGGAGGGGCAGTTTCACGATGTCGAAGTCTGGCAGCGCGGTGCCGTCGCCCTCTTCACCGCCCGAAAGTGACGCTTCCTTGAGCAAACCACAGCGCGCCGCCTTGCTGCTGACCAACAAGCGCAGCGGCGGGGCCGAGCGCGATCTGGCGCCGGCGGTGGAGCGCCTGGAGCAGGGCGGATTCAACGTTGCCGTCGAAGTGCCTGACTCGATTGACGATCTGCGCCGGCGCGTGCGCGACAGCGGCGAGGCGACGGTGGTGCTCGGCGGCGGCGACGGCACCCTCAGCGCCGCGGCGCCCGCGCTGCGCGGGCTGAAGCGGCCCTTCGGCCTGCTGCCGCTGGGCACGGCCAACGACCTCGCGCGGACGCTGGGCATTCCCTTCGATCCTGTCGAGGCCGCCGCGGTGATCGCTGCCGGCGCGGCACGGCGCATCGATCTCGGCCTGGTCGACGGCGTCCCCTTCTTCAACGTCGCCAGCCTGGGCCTCAGCGCCGAGGTGGTGCGCGAGCACGAGGGCGAGGGCGAGCGCAAACGAATGCTGGGCGTGCTGAACTATCCCCTGAGCGCCTGGGCGGCCTTCCGCCGGCACCGGCCTTTCAAGGCGGAGCTCATCATCGACGGCGAGCGGCTGCGCTGTCGCTGCATGCAGATCGCCGTGGGCAACGGCCGCCACTACGGGGGCGGCATGACCATCGACGAGCGGGCGGAAATCGACGACGGCTGGCTCAAGGTCTACTATCTGAAGCCGGCCGGGCTGATGTCGATGCTGTCGATGCTGCCGGCCCTGCGCTTCGGCTGGCTGCGCCGCACGCCGGAGGCCGAAGTGAAGTGGGCCAGGCGCGTCGAGATCCGCACGCGCCGGCCACGGCCGCTCGATGTCGACGGGGAACTGAACGGCCGCACCCCCGTTGTCATCGAGATTGAACCCGGCGCCGTGGAGGTCTTCGCGCCGCCCCGGCCCGGCGAAGGGGAGCGCGCTGCCCCCGTCAAGGGAGACGACGAGCCGTGAACATCCTGCGTGACGACCGCCTGGTAGCGCTGCACGACCTGGTGGAGGCCTGCCGCAATGCCTCGCGCCATCACCTGTTGGCGGCCGAGACGCTGGCCGGCGATCCGCGCGCCGCAGAGTTGCATGCCCTGGCGGAACAGCGCAGCCGGGAAGCCGACTACTTCGGTGAGCGCATGATCGCCGAAGACGACATTCCCGCCGGCCCGCCGGCAGAGCGCAGCCTGCTGGAATCGGCCCTGGCCCGCGCCAAGGGGGCATTGACGGACTCTGCCGTGGAGTCCCAGCTCGAGGAATGCCGCGCACAGGAGGAAACCTTGCTCGCGAAGGCCGGGGAAGCCGGAAAGGCACCGCTGCGCGACGACGAGAACAAGGCGGTTGCAGATCTCGCCGAGGATGCCCGCCGGCGCCTCGAGACCCTCTTCAAGTCCTAGCCGGCGGCGCAGCGGCCCCGGTGGGACGCCGGCCTCGGCTGAAGACCGATTAGATTCGCGGTGCGGATCGTGTAAACTCCCTTGAAGCACGGCCTGTGATGGCCCCCGACTCTTCAATGGAGGTGGATGCGTGATCCGCTTTGTGTCTCTGGCTCTTGCGGCCGCAATTCTGACCGCTGTGGCCGGCCTGCCCGCCCAGGCCCAACTCAACCCCTTCACACGCAGCGGCTTCGAGTTGTCGCAGGAAGACATCGACCTCCTGAAGGCGGCGGCGGCGAAGCTCTATGAGGGCGAGACCGCACCTGTCGGTCAGGCGGAGCAGTGGACCAACGGCAAGACCGGGAATTCCGGCATCGTGCAGTTGATCGGCCTGTTCGATTACCAGGGGTTGCCCTGCCGCCGCCTGCAGCACGACATCACGATCAAGAACGTCTCCGACCCCTACCGCTTTATCGTGGATCGTTGCAGGACCGCCGACGGCAGCTGGAAGCAGCTCTAAAGCGTCAGTTTCCGGGCACAGTTGCCGGCCCTTCGACGCCGGCCAGCTCGCGCACCTGCTGCACGATGTCGCGGTTGGAAAACGGCTTGGTGACGAAGGCGTCGGCGCCCAGCCGCATCGCCGTGTGGCGGTCCTTCTCCTGACCCTTGGCCGTCAGCACCAGCACCGGCAGGTGCTTCAGGCTGGCTTCGCTGCGCAGGCGCTTCAGCACCTCGAAGCCGTTGAGCGGCGGCAGCATGACATCGAGCACCAGAACATCGGGCGGCTCGCTCAGCAGGCGTTCGATCGCGGTTGCGCCGTCGAGGGCCGCGGCGACCTGCCAGCCCTCGCGGCTGAACACAAAGCTCAGGGACTCGACGATGTTGGGCTCGTCCTCGACGATCATGATCCGCATGACACTACCTGCATGAAAAGCTTTTCCCCTCGGTGCTGCGCGGTCCCTGTGGCCGGCGCGCTGTTCTTGTTGCTGCCTCAGGCTTCGCCCAAAGCCTGCTGCTTGATGATCACATCTTCCTGGCGCTGCGGGCAATCGCTGCGTGCGCAGAGCCTGCAGGTGGCGCCGACCCGGTCGGCGGGCGCGCCGGCCGAAAGATCGAGGCGGTCCGCATAGACGGTCTGGTCGGCGTAGAGGGCGTCGCAGGCCAGCATGATGGAGAGCAGCTGGCGCGGCTGGCCGTAGGCCGCGTCGCCCTTGACCACCGCCCGGGCGACGAAGAGGAAGCGCTCGCCGCTGGGAAACTCGGCGAGCTGGCGAACCACGGTGTCGGGCGCCTGGAAGGCCTGGTAGACCGCCCACAGCGGGCAGGCGCCACCGTAGCGCGGCAGCGGCAGATTGGGCAGCGGAAAGCGCTTGGTCACGAAGCCGGCCGGGTCGGAGCGCATGAACGCGAAGGGAATGCCCTCGGCGCCGGGGCGCCGCAGGGTCACCAGGCGGTGGCAGACCTGTTCGACGCTGGCGCCGGTGTCGCGCCGCAGCAGGTCGATGTCGTAGCGCGCCCCTGCGGCGGCTTCCAGGAAAGCGTCATAAGGCATCAGAAGGGCGCCGGCGCCGTAGGACTGCAGGGCATTGGCCGCCCGCTCGTGTGCGGCCGGGGTGGTCAGCGCGCTGCTGCGGGCGATGATCGCCTCGATTTCGGCGTCGAAGGTGAGGCGGGCCAGCAGCCGGGCGACCGCGAAGCGGCGGGTCGGCGCGGGAGCGCTGTCCAGCAGCAGCAGGCGCTTGCCGTGGGCGCTGTAGCGCAGCGGGCTGCGCGGCGACAGCAGGCGTTCGTCCTGCCGGCCGGCGCGGCTGACGCGCAGGCCGTGGTCGCTCTCCAGGCGCTCCAGCATGCGGTCCTCCAGCTGGCGCGACGGCGCATCCAGGTCCCGGCGCAGGCCTTCGGCTGCGGCCTCCAATTCACTGAAGTAGTTGTGGTTTTCCAGAATGAAGTCGTCGACCTCCTCGGCCGGCGTGGTCGAGCGGGTGGCGGTGTGGGCTTCGTCGAAGAAGCTCGAGAGCCCCTGGGCGGCGCTCGACAGCCGGGCGCTCTCCTCGGAGAGGATGCGGTGGAAGCGGCGCTGCTGCTCCGGATCGACGTCCTCCACCGAGGTCAGGATTTCCGAGATCGATCGGATCGCCGAGATGTTGGTGAGGATGCGGTGGATCGCATCGCTGAGAAAGGGGTCCTGGTTCAGCCGGTCGGCCAGGGCATGCATGGCCTGGGAGCGGTCGAGAAAGGCGCGGTGCAGGGTGACCAGGGCCCGCGCCCAGTCCGGGTGGCGCCCGACAAGGTCGTCGATGCCGCGCGGATCGAGCCGGATCTGGTCGAACAGGGGCTCCGCCAGCACCTCGTTGAGGTCGCCGGCGAGGCGCCGCTCGGTGGCACCGTCGAGGGCGTCGAGGCCGACGCTGATCTCCTCGGCAACCTGCTGCAGCAGGCGTCCGCCGATGCTGCGTTTGTTGTGCTCGATGAGGTTCAGATAGGAGACCGAAATGCCGATGCGTCCGGCGAGCTCCGTCTGGGTCAGCCCCAGTTCCTTGCGCCTCTCGCGGATCCGCATGCCGATCAGGGGCGTGACCAAGCTCTAAGCCTCTCTTTTCGCGGTATCTTGTGCACCGCGGTGTAAACCTTTAACAGATACGACTTTGAGATGGCGTAGATTTTTACAGAAAATGCTATTTATTACAAGCATTTATTGTCCTCTTGACTGATCTCCGGTAGTTCTATTGACGGAATACGCGTGCTTCTGCCCCGCACGCCGCCGAGGGGGGACACCGTCGGCACCCACGAATAAGAACGAACTGGAGGAAAGCATGGTCAAGTTTCCCAATGGATTTTCGCGTCGCACGGTGCTGAAGGGCGGGGCCGCCCTCGGTGGCGCCGTCGCCGCGCCCACCTTCTTCATGCGCCACGCCTTCGGCGCCGACTTCCGCAACAATCCCGGTAACAGCGCGACCGTGCCCTTCGGGTTCAACGTGCCGCAGACCGGCGCCTATGCCGACGAGGGCGCCGACGAACTGCGCGCCTATCAGCTCGCCGTGAAGCACATCAACGGCGAGGGTGACGGCGGCATGCTGAACACCATGACGCCGAAGTCCCTGAAGGGGAACGGCGTGCTGGGCAAGAAGGTGACCTACGTCACCGGCGACACCCAGACCAAGTCCGACGCGGCGCGTGCCTCGGCCAAGCGCATGATCGAAAAGGACGGCGTCATCATGTTCTCCGGCGGCTCGTCCTCGGGCGTTGCCGTCGCGGTGCAGTCGCTGGCTCAGGAGATGGGCGTCGTCTTCATGTGCGGCCTGACCCATTCCAACGACACCACCGGCAAGGACAAGCGGCGCTACGGTTTCCGTCACTTCTTCAATGCTTACATGTCCGGTGCCGCGCTCGGCCCCGTGCTGAAGGAAGAGATGGGCACCGACCGCAAGGCCTATCACCTGACCGCCGACTACACCTGGGGCTGGACCCAGGAAGAGTCGATCAAGAACACCACCGAAGCGCTCGGCTGGCAGACCACCGCCGCGGTGAAGACGCCGCTCGGCGCCGGTGACTTCTCGCAGTACATCACGCCGGTGCTGAATTCCGGCGCCGACGTGCTGATCCTGAACCACTACGGCAAGGACATGGTCAATTCCCTGACCCAGGCGGTTCAGTTCGGTCTGCGCGACAAGCAGGCGAACGGCAAGAACTTCGAGATCGTCGTGCCGCTGTTCTCGCGTCTGATGGCCCAGGGCGCCGGCGAGAACATCAAGGGCATCCTCGGCACCACCAACTGGAACTGGTCGCTGCAGGACGCAGGCTCTCAGGCCTTCGTGAAGTCCTTCGGCCAGGAGTACGGCTTCCCGCCGTCGCAGGCGGCCCACACCTGCTACGTCCAGGCGCTGCTCTATGCCAACGCCTGCGAGATGGCCGGCACCTTCTATCCGCCGGAAGTCATCAAGGCGCTGGAAGGCTTCGAGTTCGACGGCATGGGCAACGGCCCGACGCTGTACCGTGCGGAAGATCACCAGTGCTTCAAGGACGTGCTGGTCGTGCGCGGTAACGAGAACCCGACGAGCCAGTTCGACCTGCTGAGCGTGGTCAAGGAAGTGCCGCGCAGCCAGGTCGAGTACGATCCGGCGATCTTCGGCGGTGAGCTTGGGCCCTACGAGGTCTGATTTCAGGGTGTTTTGCTGGTGTCGGCCACCATGCAGGTGGCCGGCATCAGTTGTGTCTTGTTCCCCTTCCCGGCAGCTGCCCGCCGGGGAGGGGGGCAAGATAATGGACTGTGGGTAGATGGACGCAATCCTTCTGCAAATTCTGAACGGGCTCGACAAGGGGGGCGCCTACGCCCTCATTGCGCTCGGCCTTACCCTGATTTTCGGGACCCTCGGCGTCGTCAACTTCGCGCACGGCGCGCTGTTCATGCTGGGCGCCTTCTGCGCGGTCTCGCTGCAGAAGATGCTGACCCTCTCCGAACGCGTGAAGGACGAAAGCGTCACCTTCTTCGACGCCTACAAGGAAGTGCCCTACCTCGAGATCTGGTTCGGCGAGACGGGGACGGCGATCATCGACTACTCGGTGCCGCTGGCGATTCTGCTCGCCATCCCGATCATGCTGCTGATCGGCCTGATCATGGAGCGTGGCCTTATCCGCCATTTCTATAAGCGCAGCCACGCCGAGCAGATCCTCGTCACCTTCGGGCTCGCCATCGTCCTGCAGGAAATCATCAAGGCCTTCTTCGGCGCCAACCCGATCCCGACGCCGGCGCCCGAGGTGGTGGCCGGCAGCGCCAATGTCGGCGCCCTGTTCGGCCTTGGCGACAACGTGGTCTATCCCTGGTGGCGTCTGGTCTACCTCGCCTTTTCGGCCCTGGTGATCGGCGGCGTCTTCGCCTTTCTGCAGTTCACCACTTTCGGCATGGTGGTGCGCGCGGGGATGCAGGACCGCGAGACCGTCGGCCTGCTCGGCATCAACATCGAGCGCCGTTTCACCATCGTTTTCGGTCTCGCCGCCGTGGTCGCCGGTCTGGCCGGCGTCATGTACACCCCGATCCTCCCGCCCGACTACCACATGGGCATGGATTTTCTGGTGCTTTCCTTCGTTGTCGTCGTGGTCGGCGGCATGGGCTCGCTGCCCGGCGCGGTCGCCGCCGGCTTCCTGCTCGGCATCCTGCAGTCCTTCGCCTCGATGACCGAGGTGAAGTCCATTTTCCCCGGCATCGACCAGATCATCATCTACCTGGTTGCCGTGGTCATCCTGCTGGTACGCCCGCGTGGCCTCTTCGGCCGCAAGGGCGTAATGGAGACCTGACATGCAGTCTGCCAATTCCAAGCAGGACCTTGTCCTGACCGGCCTCTTCGCCGCGGCTGTGCTGACCATGCCGATCTGGCTGGCGCCGGTCGGCGCGGCCTATCCCGATCTGCTGCAGAAGTTCGCGATCTTCGGGCTCTTCGCCATCGGCTTCAACATCCTCTTCGGCTTCACCGGCTACCTCTCCTTCGGCCATGCGGCCTTCCTCGGGGTCGGCTCCTACGCCGCGGTGTGGTCCTTCAAGCTGTTCACCATGAATGTGATCCCGGCGGTCATCATCGGGACCCTGCTCGCCGGCGCATTTGCCGCGCTTATCGGCTATATCTGCCTGCGGCGCAGCGGCATCTACTTCGCGATCCTGACGCTGGCCTTCGCGCAGATGTCCTACAATCTCGCCTACTCGGTGCTGACGCCGATCACCAACGGCGAGACCGGCCTGCAGTTGGCCCAGAGCGATCCGCGCATCATCGACCGGGCCTTCGGCGCGGTGCCGGAGGCGGGGCTGCCGAGCAGCAACCTCTTCGGCCTGGAGATGCACGGCTACAACGGCTTTTACTTCTGCGCCGTTCTGCTGATTATCGGCTTCATCATTTCGCTGCGCATCGCCCGCTCGCCCTTCGGCATGATGCTCAGCGCCATCAAGTCGAACCAGAACCGCCTCAACTACATCGGTGTGAACACACGGCCCTACACCCTGGCGGCCTTCGTCATCTCCGGCATGTATGCCGGTCTTGCCGGCTCGCTGATGGCGGCGGTCGACCCGCTGGCGGGCGCCGAGCGCATGCAGTGGACGGCCTCCGGCGAGGTCGTGCTGATGACCATTCTGGGCGGCGCCGGCACGCTGCTCGGGCCGGTGCTGGGTGCGGCCATCATCAAGTACTTCGAGAACATCTTCTCGGCCTTCCACGAAGCGGCCTTGCACGATGTGTTCGACTTCCTGCCGTCGTGGCTTTCGGACCCGCTGGTCAGCGTCGTCAGCCTCTTCGTCGGCGAGGGCTGGCACCTGACGCTGGGCGCCGTCTTCATGGTGATCGTCATCTTCATGCCCGGCGGCGTGATTGAGGGCCTGGGCCGGCTCGCCAAGGTCTTCCGCGGCCGCGGCTCCGACGGCATCCGCGGATCCTCGGCGGTGCAGCAGCCGCACAGCGCCGAATGAGGGGGCGGGCATGAGCATTCTGCAAGTAAGCAACGTGAACAAGAGCTTCGCCGGCCTGCGCGCCCTTAACGAGGTGAACCTGGAGGTCCAGGAGGGCGCCGTGCACGCCATCATCGGCCCCAACGGCGCGGGCAAGTCGACCCTGCTGAACTGCTTCGTCGGCCGCCTCGAGCCGGATACCGGCAGTGTGCAATTCAACGGCGTATCGCTGCTCGGCCTTTCGCCGCACAAGATCAACCAGGCCGGCGTCTGCCGCGTGTTTCAGACCCCGGAGATCTTCGGCGATCTGACCCTGCTGCAGAACATGATGATTCCGACCCTTGCCAAGCGCGACGGTGCCTTCCGGCTCAATGCCTGGGACCGCGTCGACGGCCAGGCCGAGATCACCGAGAAGTCCGAGCATCTGCTGGAGGACGTCGGCCTGATCGAAAAGCGGGACGTCAAGGCGGACTTTCTCTCACGCGGCGACAAGCGGCGCCTGGAACTCGCCATGTGCCTGGTGCAGGATCCCAAGCTGCTGCTGCTCGACGAGCCCACCGCGGGGATGTCGCGGGCCGACACCAACGACACCATCGACCTGCTGAAGCGCATCGGCGAGCGGGGCATCACCAAGATCGTCATCGAGCACGACATGCACGTGGTGTTTTCCCTGGCGCACCGTATCTCGGTGATGGCCCAGGGCACAATCATCGCCGAAGGGGCGCCGGAGGAGATCAAGGGCGACCAGCGTGTGCGCGATGCTTATCTCGGGGGGGCACATCTATGAGCACGCCCGGCGAATTCCAGGCCGCGGCGCTGGCCTCGCGCGCGGCGTCGCAGCCGGCCTATTTCTCCGCCTGGGGGCTCAGAGCCTACTACGGCGAGAGCTATATCGTGCAGGACATCAGCTTCAATGTGCACGAGGGCGAGATCGTCGCGCTGCTGGGACGCAACGGCGCCGGCAAGACCTCGACCCTGCGCGCCATCGCGCGCCTGGCGGAGCCGCACCTGGCGCACGGCGAGATCTGGCTCGACCACCAGCCGCTGCACGACATGCAGGCCTTCCAGGCCGCCCGCGTCGGCGTCGGCCTGGTGCCGGAGGACCGCCGCATCATTCCCGGCCTCACGGTGGAAGAGAACCTCAAGCTGGCGCAGATCGCCGAGCCGCACGGCTGGAGCATCGAGCGCCTCTTCGAGCACTTTCCGCGCCTCGCCGAGCGGCGCAGGCAGGAAGGCGTGACGCTGTCCGGCGGCGAGCAGCAGATGCTGGCCGTGGCCCGCACCCTGGCGCGCGACGTGAAGCTGCTGCTGCTCGACGAGCCCTACGAGGGACTGGCGCCGGTCATCGTGCGGGAGATCGAGAAGATCGTCGAGGAGATCAAGTCGCTCGGCCTCACCACCATCATCGTGGAGCAGAACGCCATTGCGGCGCTGCACCTGGCCGACCGCGCCATCATCCTCGACATGGGGCAGGTGGTTTTCGACGGCTCCGCGCAGTCGGTGCTCGATGACGAGGACCTGCGCCACCAGTATCTCGCCATCTGATCCGGGGCGGTTGAACAGGCAGTACCGAGCGCAGGTCTGGGTCATGCTCGGGGGGAGACGGGGCGCGCCGCACAGGATGTGCGGGGCGCCCCGTCCGCGTTTCGGCCGGCCGTCTCGCAGGATCGGCTTTTAGCCCGGGCCCCGCTGTTTTCAAGACTTGCGTCCCGGCGGCGGGGATGAGCTATGCTGTGCCAGGGCGCCGGGCAGGAAGGTGGCGCCAAGGGAGGCATAAAATGAAACGGTATCAAGGGCTTGCGGCAGTTGTCACGATGAGCCTTCTGGCGGCGGGCTGCACGTCCGAACCCTTGCCGAAACTGACCTATGCGGAGCGGCCCTGCTACCGCACCCTGGCCGATGTCGACTGCCACGCCTGGGTCCTGCCGGGTGAGGAGAGCCGGCGGGTCGGCTTCTACGACGCGCCCATCGCGGTCGAACGCGAGCCATGGCCTCAACACCTTTTCTAGCCGGCGCGTTTCAGGTCAGCACCATCGAGATGCATTGCGGCGGTGAGCCGCTGCGCATCGTCACCTCAGGCTATCCGAAGCTTCAGGGCCGGCGGCTGATGGACAAGCGCCGGGATGCGCTGGCTCACCACGACACTTTCCGCCGCCTGCTCATGCACGAACCGCGCGGCCACGGCGAGATGTACGGCGCCGTGCTGGTCGAGCCCGACGATCCGGCAGCCGATCTCGCGGTGCTGTTCCTGCACGGCGAGGGCTATTCGACCATGTGCGGCCACGCCATCATCGCGCTCGGCCGCTGGGCGGTCGATTCCGGGCTGGTCGAACTGCGCGAGCCGGAGACCGAAGTGGCCATCCAGGCGCCCTGCGGCCTGGTGCGCGCCAGGGTGCGGGTGGAACGGGTAAACGGAGCGCACCGGACCGGCGCCGTGAGTTTCCGCTCGGTGCCGTCTTTTGCTTTCGCGCGGGAGATCGTCGTCGATACCCGCGAGTGGGGCCCGCTGCAGCTCGACGTCGCCTACGGCGGTGCCTTCTATGCGATCCTTGCCGCCGACAGCATCGGCCTTGACTTGCGCGACACGCCGGCGCGCTTCCTTGCCGATGCCGGCGCGGCGATCAGCGAGGCCGCGGCGGCGCAGTTGAAGCTCTCGCATCCGGAGGAGAGCGACCTCGCTTTCCTCTACGGCACCCTCCTCACCGACGGTGCCGACGGCTTCTCGGAGAACCCGACGCGCAACGCCTGCATCTTCGCCGGCCGGCAGGTCGACCGCAGCCCGACCGGCTCCGGCGTCTCCGCCCGGGTCGCGCTGCAGTGGACACGCGGCGAGATCGCGCTCGGCCAGCAGCGCGAGTTCGAGAGCCTGACCGGCACGCGCTTCACCGGCGTGGCCGTGGAGGAAACCCGCGCCGGGCCTTACCGCGCCGTCACGGTGGAGGTTTCCGGCACCGCCCACTACACCGGCGAGGCGCGCTTCACCCTGGAGCCCGACGATCCGCTGGGCGACGGCTTCCTGTTGGTCTGAGATCCGACCGCAACGCCAAAGAGAAACCCCGGCGCCGGAGCGCCGGGGAGTTTCGTCGAAACAGGGAGTGTCAGGCAAAATAGGACACGCCGAGTAAGGGGTTCGATGCCGGGGCATCGGGTTCGGCGTGAGTTCACTGTGGGCCAGGGGGCGCTGTGCCACAAGGCGGGCAGAAGGGTTAGCCCGGAGAGATCACCGGCTTCCCCGAAAGATCTCGCAACCCGGGTTCACAGAATGTCGACGTTCACCTTGGCGTTGGCGACCAGGTCGGCGAAGGACTCGATGCCGCTTCCGTCCAGGCCGTCCAGAATGATGCTGGTGCCGCCCTCAAAGGATATGACGATGGCGTCGGCCGTGCCGGTCACGCTATGGCCGCCGGCATCGAGATCCGCGAGGTTGACCTTGCCGTCGCCGTTCACGTCGATCAGGTCGGAGATCACCAGGGAGTCGCCGTTCTTGCCGGCGGAGAAATCCTGGATCAGGTCGTTGCCCTCGTCGGCCGCAAGCGAGTAGACGAAGTCGTCGCGGCCGTCGCCGCCCGCCATGATGTCGTCGCCGGCACCGCCGCTCAGCGTGTCGTTGTTCGCTCCGCCGTTCAGCGTGTCGTCGCCGGCGCCGCCGAACAGCAGGTCGTTGTTGCTGCCGCCGTCGAGCAGGTCGTCGCCCGGGCCACCTTCGAGAGTGTCGTTGTTGGCGCCACCCAGCAGGGTGTCGTTGCCCTCACCGCCGCGCAGCAGGTCATTGTTTCTGCCGCCGTCGAGAAGGTCATTGCCGACGCCGCCATCGAGGGTGTCGTCGCCGTTGCCGCCGAACAGGCTGTCGTCGCCCTCGCCGCTGGAAAGGCTGTCTCGGCTCCGCCCGCCCTCCAGCAGATCGTGGCCCAGGCCGCCATCGAGGGTGTCCCGTCCGTTGCCGCCGAAGAGACTGTCGTCGCCGACAGCGCCGATCAGCAGGTCGCGGCCGTTGCCGCCGTCGACCAGGTCGTCGAGGCCGCCGCCGGTGACCGTGTCGTTGCCGTTGCCGGCAAGGAAGAGGGTGCCCGGCGTATAGCCGGCTTCCTGGGCCTCGAGCAGAGAGGCCGGCAGGATGACGATGTCATTGCTGTTTCGGGCATTGTACTGCGTGCCGTCCTGGTAGCCGCCGACATCGATGGCGTTGAAGTCGACGATATCAGGGTGGTTGGTGAACAGCGGTTGGTCCGCTCCGGGACCTGCGGGCTGGCCGCCGGAACCCGTGTCGTCGCCGCCGGAACCCGTGTCGTCGCCGCCGGAGCCGGTGTCATCACCGCCGGAGCCCGTGTCGTCACCGCCGCTGCCGGTGTCATCGCCGCCGCTGCCGGTATCGTCACCGCCGGAGCCGGTGTCGTCGCCGCCGCTGCCGGTGTCATCACCGCCGGAGCCCGTGTCATCGCCGCCGCTGCCGGTATCGTCGCCGCCGGAGCCGGTGTCGTCACCGCCGCTGCCGGTGTCGTCGCCGCCGCTGCCGGTATCGTCGCCGCCGGACCCGGTGTCGTCGCCAACATCGGGGGGGCTGATGGGGGGCCCCAGCGAAGCAGGGGCGGATCCGGAAGCGGAGAGCAGGCCGGGGAGGTCGTTGTCGTCGAAATCGATCGGCGCCTGACGGTTGACCGGCGTGTTGCTTGCATCAACCTGGTCGATCGGAGCGCTGGCTTCCAGGCCGTCGATGACATCGCCGAGATCGCTGTCGTAGCGGCTGGCGCCGCCACCGGCCGGAGCGCCAGGCCCGGCCTCGGTCTGCAACGGCTCCTCTTCCAGGCCGGGAAAAGGCGGCAATGCCTGATCAGCCGTGGCCCCGGACGGCTCGTCCGCGAGCAGGAGAGGGTCGCTGTCGACGACCTCCGCAAGCTGCAGGGCGCTGGACTGGCTCTCGTCTGACTGCGGCTGCGAAGCCGTTCGGTCGCCTGCAGCGATCCGGTCAGGCCCCTGACGGGTCTGGCTGGCGGTGTCGGTCATCTTGTTCGCGTTCATTCCATGATGGGCGTCGCCAACTCGCGCGGCGGGCGCGCGGCGGCGTCTCGGAATGGCCGGAATCTATCAATAAAGATTGACCTATTCGTTAAAACTAATTGTAGGGATTAGGAATACCCCGCCTCATGGTATGAGGTTTGCTGTCGGGTTTGCCGGATTATAGGTTTAAGAACCTATCTCGTCCGGGCCCGGAGGCGCTCGACCTGGAGGAGAACGCCGCCCCATCCCAGGCTGTGGCAGTAGCGCACGGCACCTTCGACTCCGACCTTGTCGACCAGTTCCCGCGCCAAGGCGGCGAGGTCGCCCGCTCCGCGGGGTTGCGGCGGAAAACTATCCTGCTGATGTGACGTGTTTGGGGTCATCCCCGGGTTGCCTCCTGGCGGCGTTGCTGTCGATGAGTCGACGCACGAGCGCGTCGATTGTTCCAATCATGTGTCGTGACCTTCGTGGGGTCGGTTCAACGACGAAGGCTGGACGCGGTCCGTCGATGTGGCGACGGGCCGCGCGGAATAGCACCGGAGGTCTTAACAGGAAACGAAAAAGCAGAGGGCTCAGTGCGTTTTTTCGAGTCGGGCGAGGGCGTCGGCCTTCAGCTCGGAGGCCAGCTGCCCGGCCGGGAGCTGCTGCCAGGTGATCTCGCCGAGATCATAGGTGAGTTGCTGCGTGACGACCCGCGCGTCGGCATCCGAAGCATCGCCCCGGCGGCCCTGCACTCTTGCGGTCAGAACGCTGCGGTCAGCCTCCAGCCAGAGGCCGGCAAAGTCGCTCCCGGCCTCCCGGGCCACGGCCTCGATGGCGGCGCGCTCTTCCGGCCGGGCGAAGACGGCGTCGACGACGACGGAGTGACCTGCGGCGAGGCCCTGGGCCGCACGGCGCCCGAGTTCGGTGTAGACCGCCGCGCTGGCCTCCCTGGTGTAGGCCGCTGCGGGCAGGCGCTCCAGTTCGGGCACCCCTGCGAGCTGCTTGCGCAGCACGTCGCTGCGCAGGTGGAGCGCGCCGGGCGCGGCACCGACCTCCGGGGCCAGGCTGCGCGCCAGTGTTGTCTTGCCGCTCCCCGAAAGGCCGCCGACGGCGACAAGGCGCGGCGGCGGCGGCCTGAGATAACCCAGCGCGCGCCGGAAGTAGGCGGCGGCCTCGTCGCGCCGTTTCGCCTTTTCGACGTCGCCCTCAGCGACTGCCTCCAGGCTTGCCGCGACTTTGGCGCGCACGGCCGCGCGCATGGAAAGAAACAGTGGCAGCAGAGCCAGCGCCGCAAGTTCATCGCGCTGCTGCAGATAGCGGTTCAGCACCAGGTTGGCGAAGGGCCTCAGATCGCGATGGTCGAGATCCATCAGCAGAAAGGCCAAGTCGTAGAAGACATCGATGCAGGCGATGGCGTCGTTGAACTCGATGGCGTCGAACAGCGTCGGCTGTCCGTCGAGCAGGACCACGTTGCGCAGGTGCAGGTCGCCGTGACAGAGGCGTACCTCGCCGCTTTCGGCCCGCCTGTCGAGCAGTGCGCCGTGCCGCTTCAGGCTGGCGAGCGAATGCTCGGTAAGCCGTTGCGCTTCGTCGGCGTCGAACAGGTCGCCCCGTTCGGCAAACTCCTCGCCGTTCTCCCTGACCACCCAGGTCATGGCCTGGGCGCCGGCGGCACGCTCGCGGCGTTCCTCGGCCGTTGCGTGGAAGCGGGCGACGGCGTCGGCCAGGGCGGTCATGATCTCCGGTGTCAGCCCACCGGCTGCCGCTCTCTCACTCAGCAGGTCCGCCTGGTCGAAGCGGCGCATGACCAGGACCCACTCGACGATTTCCGCATCGCCACCGGTGGTCCTGCCACCCAGCGTCAGGCCGCCGCCATCCTGTGTCACCGGCACGACCTCGAGGTAGAGGTCGGGGGCGGTCCGGCTGTTGATCTCCAGCTCGCGGCGGCAGGCCTCGCGGCGCTTCTCCAGGGTCGAGAAGTCCATGTAGGGGTAACAGACGGCGCGCTTCATCTTGTAGGCGCGCGCGCCGGCCAGGAAGACGATGGCGCCGTGCGTGTCGATGCGCTCGACCTCGCTCACCCCGCGGCCGTAGGTCGCCGGGTTGCCGAGCAGCCGCAGCACCGCCGACTGATCGTCGGCGACGTGGCGTCTCACCTGCTGGCCGGATTCCTTCGACAATCTGCTCTCCCCGGTGGCGCTGTCGGAGCCTATCTGCCGCGCCGCGCGGCGCATTGAGGTGGCTCAAGAGCGCCGGGATTGATCCGTTTCGGCGTCTTGCCATTTCTCGGAGAGGCTCGCAATCTGTGGCAATCGAGTTCGCCTCTCCTCCCGCTTCCAACGCAGGACCGTCGATATGGATGCGTCAGAACTTAAGAACATGCAGGCCCCGATCAAATCGCGCTACCGCGAAGATCCGGAGGCCGCCGTGGTAACCTTGAAGGCGGAAGGGCGGATCGGCGAAGGGCTCAGCTGCTCGGTCGAGACCGGCCGCGCGCTGGTCGAGGCCGGCCTGCACCCGGCGACCGGCGGCTCCGGCCTGCAGGCCTGCTCCGGCGACATGCTGCTGGAGGCCCTGGTGGCCTGTGCGGGGGTGACCCTGAACGCCGTGGCGACGGCCCTCGGCCTCGACATCGGTGAAGCCAGGGTACGCGCCGAGGGTGATCTCGACTTTCGCGGCACCCTGGGCGTCGACAAGGCGGCACCGGTCGGCTTCCGCGACATCCGCCTCACTTTCGAGATCGACGGCGCGCTGGACGATGAGCAGCGGGCCAGCCTGCTGAAGCTGACGGAGCGCTACTGTGTCGTCTTCCAGACCCTGAAGGCCGCGCCGCCCATCGCGGTGAAGCTGGAGACCGCCTGAAGCGGTTTACTACTCCCCGGCGGCGCGCAGGGCTGTGCGGTCGAGGTGATCCAGCAGGGTGATGGCATCGCTCACCGCGAAGGGATCGCCGCCGCCCCGGCGGTCCTCGGCGAAGAGGCTTTCGATGACGCCGTCTCGCACCACCATGGCGTAGCGCCGGGAGCGCAGCCCGAAACCCAGCGGCGACCAGTCGGCCAGCATGCCCATGGCGCGCGTGAAGTCGCCGTTGCCGTCGGGCAGCAGCGTTACCTCGTCGGCGATGCCCTGGTCGCGTGCCCAGGCGTTCATCACGAAGGCGTCGTTCACGGCGATGCAGACGATCTCGTCGATGCCCATGCGCTTGATGTTGTGCGCCAGGGCGACGTAGCCGGGCAGGTGGCGCCCGGAGCAGGCCGAGGCGAAGGCGCCGGGGACCGCGAAGACCACCACCGCGCGGCCGGCGAAGAGCTCCGCCGTGGTCTTCTCGACCCACTGGCCGTCTCGGCGCAGCCGGAAGGTCACCTCCGGGACGCGGTCGCCGACGTTGCGTTGGGCCCGTTCCATGGCGTCAGTGCAGCGTCGGTGCGCCGCTGTGCGCCGCGCTGCGCCATTCGGCCTCGCCGTGCTCTTCGTCACGCGCCTCGTCTCGACAGAGGGCTTGAGCCGCCGCCGCCAGCGCCGCGAAGTCCCAGTCGCGCAGCGGCAGTCGTCGCTCCATGACCAGCAGGGCCTGGGCGAGGCCACGGGCTGGGGTCATGGAGAGCCGCAGGGCCGCCGGCGGCAGCCAGACGCCCAGCGCCGCCGCCGCCGGCCCCGTCAGGTCGCACTGCAGCCAGGCCACCGCGGCGAGCAGCCGCGCCTCGTCCGGAGACAGGCCGGGGCAGGTCGGGAAGCGCACATCGACCTGCCGCGTCGCGGCGAGGGTGGTGTTGCGCAGGACGGCATGCAGGCTGAGCCCGGCGTCGCCGCCGGGGCGCGGGTCGCCCCAGATGCGGCCCGCCGTGGAGGGTGCGCTGCCGGCTTCGCCATTGAAGCGCTGCTCGAAGTGGGCGCGGGCGGCGTGCAGCGGATCCCCCTGCCGCGTGAAGGCGGCGACCCAGACCCGCAGCGCCGTGACCAGCTCGCGCTCAGCGGGCTGCAGGCCGCTCATGTCGTCCGCCGCGGGCAGGGGTGGTGCTTTCTCGGCTGCGGTATCGAGGGCGAGGCGCCGCTTCGGCGCCTGGTAGGGAATGCTGTGGCCGGCTTCGCGCAGGCTCCGGGCCAGGCAGCGGGCGCCGGCCAGAAAGTCGCGCCGGCCGGCGGGCAGCAGGCACCATTCGCAGAGCGCCTCCGCCTGGCGCTCGGCGCCGTGCTGCAGGGCGGCGAGGGCCGAGAGCACGGCCTCCTCGGTCGGATTGATGCGGTCGTCCTCGACC
>MRWG01001149.1_pt1 | contig 18714 bp, 18 predicted proteins | sample 1013341 | NCBI WGS metagenome assembly MRWG01 (sample SAMN06117577, study PRJNA244670) | biofilm metagenome | biome: Water; feature: Cathode Biofilm; material: Biofilm; isolation source: microbial consortium enriched at the cathode of a solar microbial fuel cell | place: USA: District of Columbia ... | reverse complement strand
GCTACCACAGCTTGCTGCACCGCAGCTATGTCCTCTTAACGTCACAGCGCCCGATTTGGTTCAATTATGTTTGAGGCTGGATCGGGCAAACAACGCCGCGGAGGGAGGCTGCCATGACAACCGTCAGGAACCTGCTGGACGGCCTGCCGCCGGCCCCGCCCGCCCCGGGCGGCGCGGAGGTCTTCGAGGCCCTGCTGCAGGCGCCTGGGGTGAAGCTGGAGCGCATCGTCTCGCACGGCCAGGCGACCCCTGCAGGCGTATGGTACGACCAGGCCTGGGACGAGTGGGTCATGGTGCTGGCCGGCGCCGCGCGCCTGCTCATCGAAGACGACGGCGAATATGACCTCGGCCCCGGCGACGCCGTTCTGCTGCCCGCCCACCGCCGCCACCGCGTGACCTGGACCGACCCCGCGCGCGCCACCGTCTGGCTAGCGCTGCATGTGAGGGAGGGGGTGGAGAGCGGTGATCCCTAATAACTCTAGATCGCCGCAACTTCAGCGAGCCAATCTGTTATCATAGACAATCGCCGGCTCAAGCGGGCCGGCCGGTTGATTTGGCAATTCGGGGTTTGGAGAGGCCAATTCAGACGGATAGGGGATTCGTCGATTCCGGTCGAGAGTGCTGCAAAGGAGGGGGCTATGTTTTCGCTGTTCAGGCGCAAGAAGAAGCCTGCCGCTGAAATGATTGCGGACATCACGAATGGTCCTGGCACCTACTCAATCGATGTTGTCGGGGAGAGCCACTATCAGAGGGCGCTCTCAAAGGTATGTGGAGGCCATTCAAAGGACGGACACCGTCTCAAGGTAGAGGCCTTCCTGGTTCCTGAAGACACCAACCCCTACGACAAGAAAGCGGTGATGGTCGTCATTGAGCGTGAGACAGTTGGATATCTGGATCGTGAAACCGCGCGCAGCTTTCGCAAAGAACTGGCAAAGATTGCGCCGCCGGGCACCATCGCTAAGTGTCAGGGGATGGTGGTGGGTGGATGGGATGATGGGATGGGTGACAAGGGTCACTTTGGCGTCAAACTCGATTTGCCTACTGGATAGTTGTTGCTGATTGAGCGGAAGATTTGATCTACCCGGAACACCTCGGTCTAGAAGGTCAATGCGAAGCACGGCATATGGGTATTGATAAGTGCAACCATTCAGACGAGCATTTTGCTGCGGGTCTCCTTGACGACTATTTGCGAGGCGCCGCGAAAGGGCCTGCGTCCTGCAGAATTAACAAAAGCGATCCGCCAGACCTGACGGTGACATGGGAAGACGGCGAGCGCTGGGGCGTCGAGGTGACGCGCACCTATCAGCAAGTCGAGCTAATAGGAAAGGAGGGCGCCTCGGATTCAGCGGTCGCTGTAAGCACAACACTTTGCGCTTTTGCATTGAAGCTTGGGGAAGCCACGGAGGGAATTCGAAAGCGCGACTACCAGCTCTACCTTGAGGCTCCCGGCCCCTTTAGCACATGGAAGGCTTCCACGCCGTTGAGCCCGTGGAAGAAGGAGGCCGAGAGCCTGATTCAGGAGCATATAAAGAGTGGCAAGAGCGAGGTCTTGCGGTTCCCTGGCGGAAGCCTCACGCCCCAGGACCATGGGACGTGTTGGCGCTACATGGTTGGGCTCCCGGCGGCAGAATTGAGCTCTGCGAGTTTCGAGATGATAAGGCGCGCCTTCACGCAGAAGGCGGAGGACCTACGAAGATGGAGCAACGGCTATGACGAATGCCTGTTGCTGCTGCTGAATTGCTACCCGCTGGCGGAAGCCTTTGATGTGAAGGCCGCCCTTGAAACACTCGTGGCGAACAGCGAGCGTGAATGCCGGTTTGACCGTGTTCTTTGGTGGGAGACCCGAGGCAGCTCGCTCGTTCAGATGGTGCCGTAGGTAGGAGTTGGTGGTTGCATGGGGAAACCATCTAGCGGCACCGGCGATCTTGGGTACCGTCTTTCCAAGGCGGCTAACATCAATAAATTATTGATTCAGCGGCAGGAGTTGGACCTGCGACCCCTTGGGCGCATGAGAAGGTGCGTGTAAGATTACTTACGCGGCCTTTTTATACGTAAGATCATTGACGGCGCGCCTCGGCACCCCATATTGAGTCGCACAATAACCAACCATGGGCAGGCGGAAGATGGTGGCCAAAAACCTAAAGGCGACAGAGGTATACCGTGGAGGCCAGACGGCTCGTGCGCTCTACTTAGAGACGCGGCAGGTGACGGCCTGCCGGTCCAAGGCTGCCGTTCAGTTGGACTTCTCCATGGATTCGAAGGGCGGTGGCGTGACCCGTGTTCATGTGAATATTGGTCCAGATGATTTCGAAGCGCTAGTTGCGACCATGGTCAAGGCGGACCGCCAGAAGGCAATGGATGCGATGGCAGCCGAGCTTGCAAGGCAGGTTGCCGAGCAGCCAGAGCATGATGCGAGAGCGGCGGCGGCAGCGCGCGACGCGATCAGGCGGTTGGCTCACGAGAAGTACTTGAACGCGCCGGCCGACGATGACGAGACCGAGAGGTTTGCCGAGACGCAGATCAAGAAGTTGATCGCCGAGATCGAGGCACCGGAAGCGGCGAAAGGTAAGTCATCGAAGGTCACTGGGAGCAAGGCGGCGTAGCTGGTCTGGCCGCGCTCCTGCTCGCCCTCGTCGAACAGTCTTGCCGGTGAGGGCGAGGTTGCCGTCTTAGACACCGTCTTTCTAAGACGCCTATGTCCGCTAAGTATTGGTGCCGGCTGCAGGATTTGAACCCGCGACCCCCTGATTACAAAATACGGTAAGAATATTTCTCGCTCATATGAATTGTTGTAATTTATGGAATTCGAGGCCGTTCGAGTTCTAGGCCGTTCTCGGCGGTTTCAAGTAGGGAAATTATTCAAGGGGTTATTCGGGAGGCCGGCAGGATGCCGACGCAAAAGATCACCAAGACGGTCGTGGACCGCGCGACTGTGCCGACAGGCACCAACAAGCGCCAAGTGTTCATCTGGGACAAGGAACTGAAGGGCTTTGGGCTGCTGGTAAGTAGCACCGGCTCCAAGTCCTTCGTGGCCCAGGCGAACGGCAAAAGAATAACCGTTGGCCGCTACCCGGACTTGACGGCCAAGAAGGCGCGCGACAAGGCGCACGCCATGTTGGTGAAGCTCCGGGAAGAAGACGCTCGCCCAGGGCCAGCCGAAGATGACCGGAGGACCCTTCGCAAGGCCGTGGAGGAATACGTCACAGCTATGAGGCAGCGAGCGCTCTCCGAGCGGTCTGTAGACGACCTGCGTGACCGAATGGAGCGCCTTCTTGGCGACTGGCTCGACCGGCCGCTTGATGAGATTTCCCGTCAAGAGGTCGTCGAGAGGCACGCGAAGATCGGCAAGGAGAACGGCAAGTACATGGCCAACGGCACGATGAGGTGGTTCCGCGCGGTGTACAACGACGCCCTGGCCGTAGACGAGACCCTGCCTGCCAACCCTTGCGTGGCGCTGCGCAAGCGCTGGTTTCGCGAATATCGGCGTCAGGAACCTGTTGCTGACCTCCGGGGATGGTGGCTGGATGTGCAGAAGATGGAGAACCCCATCCGGCGTTGCTTTCAGATGGTCGTGCTGACCACTGGGCTGCGTTCAGAGGATGCGCGCACAATCAGATGGGAGCACATCGACTTTGAACGTGCTACGTTGACACGGCCACGGCCCAAGGGTGGGGAGGACCGTGCCTTCACCGTGCCACTGAGCAACTTCACGATGGGATTGCTTCGGCACCTTCGACGCCAAATCGAGATCCTTTATCCGAAGGCGCCTTGGGTGTTTCCGTCCGTGGGGCGCGACCGCCAGATCATTCACATGAAGTCGCCTAGGGAATGGCGTCTTGGGCTTCCCAGTCCCCACCGCTTGCGCGACACCTACACCTCGGCTTGTCATGAAGCCGGCCTCAGCCCCTATGACATCGACGTGCTGACGAACCATAGGCCGCCCACCGGCAACGTGACAGCAGGCTACATCAGACAGTCTGATGATCACCTGCGCCACTGCCAGGAGAAGGTGACAGCACGCCTGCTCGGCAGTGTGATGAAGGAACGCCACGACGTATCCGGCCGTGGCTAATACATTCGCCTGTCTGTGATCGGTTGCTGTGTGTCCATCCCAGCTGAAGCTAAGAAATCTTTCAAGGCTTGGTACTTCTCTCTGTATCTCTCCGAACGAATCACCTTCGGGCTAAACTGGAAACTAAGCTCCGAGATGCCAGGCGCTGGCGGCTCCCGATAGAACAGGGGAGTCAGGATGCTGATGAGCTTCCTTGCCGTTTCCATATAGTTCTCTTCATTGCGACTGTGAGCATTGATCGCGAACCGAAGCGACCCCAATGCGATGTCAACTAGGCTGGGAAAATGCGACTGGCCGACGGCAGAGTAGTGGAATCCTATGATGTTGTTCAGGCGCATTTCACGGGAGTATGGCAAGCCGCGAACCCCGACAGAGAACTTCTCCGACAGATGCGCTTCGATGCGGTTGCCTTCATCATTGAAGCGATCGATTAGAACAAGCCCAGGGCCGTTGCGTCGGTTAAGCAGCCAGTCAAAGTGGCAGCACACGGTGTTGATGCCATTGCGTCTCGCTTCATCAGCATTGCTGGCAATGTCATGCAGAACGACGTAGACGAGAAGCAAGGCACCGTATTCGACAGCCGTTTCGATTACCGCTTGTTTCAACGCTATAAAGTCTTCATGTGAGAAATTCTTTGGGCCGGGGTTGAACTTCAACCTGAAATCACGATCGACCTTGGCGCGCTTTCTGATGTGATCTATTGCATGCGAGAGTTCGAGTGCTCGTGCAGCGTCGATCACGAGCCCTCCGTAGATCAGAAATTCTCCGGCGCGATGCTCTAAGTTGCTTTCGTCACAATACAGCAGGTGCATAATTCGTATTATAGCTGCAGGACTTGATTGAAATACAACTAACATCGTGGGGCCGTGTAAAGCGTCCGCTTGACTCTCTCCATTAGCTTCTCATACTACCGTATGGCTGGCCGAGCCCCCGGGAACCGCTATAGGGTCCCACCTTCACTAGTTCGCCGGCTTCCAAACGCAACCTAGTTGCGGAACCAAACCGCCGACACCGTCGCGCGGTCTGAGGGAAGTCGTGATGGGTGTTGGTGATCAGGACCGCTTGGTCGAGTACTTCATCGAGTATGTAGCCGACCGCGTTGCTGAGCGCGTCGAGGCTCGTCTTGCGGGAAATGGCGGGTACATCTCTGGCGCTCCTCCTCCATATCTGAACACAGAGCAAGCCGCGGACTACCTCGGCCTGTCCAAGCAGCAGCTCCACACTTGGAGATGCCACGGTGAAGGCCCTCCGTACATCAAACTCGGCAGGCTCGTTCGCTACAGGCGGGCGGACCTAGACGCCTTCATGTTGGAGCGAATGCGGCAGAACACAGGACAAGAATGAAATTAGCTCCCGGCCAGACAGCGCTGACCGGGAGCTTGGCCTCTACGACCTCGTGTTCGGCAAGGTGTCGGAGAGTAAGGCAGGTGTGAGTAATCAAATTAATACATGTCTCGTAAGAAGGCAAATTCTACTGTGTTTCATCCAATTTCATCATGTAAGTGCGGCCTGAATAAGTTCTCTATTTTCAAAGTGCGTAGGAATGGGAAATAATAAGGCGTTCGGCTCAAGGTGTTTTAGAAGCGGAGAGGATCTCCCTCCGAGTTAAATCATCGTTTCCAGCACGGCTTCCAACCGGGAGCCGCGTGCACGAGCCCTCCATGAAGAAGGTGCGTATGCGGTCGCCGTCGCGGTGATTGGGTGCGCTGAAGACGGAAGCCGGGATGGGGTAGCGCCGCAAACGCCACCCCATTCCAAGACTTCAACTTCTTTGCGTGGAAGGTTGTGTACCCATGTCAGATTTATCCCAGACCCCACATCCCGGCAATAGAGATACCGGTGAGCGACTCAGCAAAGATGAAGCCGTAAAGGCGGTGAGGTTCTACCGCAAGAAAGGGTGGCGAGTTTTTCCCTTGCCAGTCGGTGAGAAGAAACCAGACAGCGAAGCAGGCTGGAAAAAGCAGATTGACAAGGTCACCGACGAAAAGATTGAGGAGCTTTGGAAGAACGGTGAGAACATCGGGGTCATTCTCGATCCGCCCTTGGTCGACGTTGACCTCGACTGCGATGAGGCCGTAAACATCGCGCCTAGGTTCCTGCCACCTACCCCCTTCAAGTTTGGACGCGGCGGGAAAATTACGCACTACTTCTTTACAGCTGACGACGCTAAGTCCGCGACGTTCACGGATCCCGTGAAGGACGTGTCCAAGCAGATGTTGTTGGAGATTCGGCACAACAACGGATACACGCTGGTGCCGCCATCCAATCATCCCAGCGGCGAGAGGCTGACGATGGCGCCGGAGAAAGGTTGGCCGGAAGCCGTTCTCTTTGATGATCTCCAACGGCGCGTTGAAGTCGTTGCCGCTGTTGCGCTTATGGTGCGTCATTGGCCTGTATCCGGTGGGCGCAACGAAGCCACAATGGCGCTCTGCGGTGGACTGGTGCGCGCCGAACAAGAACTGGATGACAATGGCAAGCCCAGGATCAATCCGAAGCTGGTAGACGAGATCGTCCGCGCCGTTGTGGAAGAGGGTGGCAACGCAGATGTGGAGAGCGACTTCAATCTGCTGGATCGTACTCGGCGCACCCTTCAGAAGGTCGCTGATGGCGACCAGAAAAAGAAGACCAAGGGTTGGCGATCCCTGGAGGGCCTACTGGGGGGCCAGGGAAAGGCCGTCGTGGGGCGGTTTCGTGAGTGGCTAGGTATCCACCCCAAGAGCTGGAACAGGCGCGACAGAGGTGCCCCCAGCCCCCTGGAGAGCGTGCCGTGGGCCGACAAGATTCCATGGCAGCTGACCTTCTACGGAGACAAGGTGCCGGAGCATTGCCCGCTGACGATCGCCATTATCATGGCGAACGACCAATATCTGTGTGATGACGCAGAAAGTGGGAAGCCGCTGGTGTTTCTCGACGAGTTCCGCAGCTGCAAGATGGTGGAGGCGCCCTTGCCGTGGGATGGCCGGATCTATGCCGCCGAACAGCGATACCCACGACAGTGGACAGATCACGATTTGCTGGAACTGCAGGCCTACCTGGTGGAGGCGTGGCAGTTCAAAGTCGGAAAGGATACTACCGCCGACGGCGCTTCCCTACACGCTGGCCGGCATCGACAGCACGATGTCCGTGAGTATCTGAATGGCCTGATTTGGGACGGTGTGCCGAGGTTAAGCGCGATGGGAGAAAAGTACTTCAGCACCTTCGGCGGTGACTATGAAAGCGCGGTGTTCCGCTGGTGGATGATCAGTGGGGTGGCGCGCATATTCGTGCCCGGCCGCAAGGCCGACCACGTTCTCTGCCTGGAGGGGCCGCAGGGCCTTGGGAAATCATCCGCGCTTCGGGTACTTGCCGTGAAGGATGATTGGTTCACCGACGATCACGTCAACATGCAGGACAAGTCAGGTGCCGAGGTGATCCAGGGAAGTTGGATCGTCGAGTTCGCCGAGCTTGCGGCACTGAAGCGACCCGAGGTCGAGCAGATCAAGGCGTTCGTCAGCCGCCAGGAAGACAAGTACCGACCGGCCTATGGGCGTGAAACCATCACTGTGCCTCGGCAGTGCATCTTCGCCGGCACCGTCAATCCGGGCGCCGAGGGCTACTTGAAGGACCCGACTGGCAACCGGCGTTTCTGGCCAATTGGCTGTGGTGCCAAGATCGACTTGGGTGCGCTAGCCGAGGACCGTGATCAGCTCTGGGCCGAGGCAGTAGCTGCCTATCGCGCCGGTGAGCAGTGGTGGCCGACAGAAGACATGGTACCGGCCATCATCATGGAGCAGCAGCAGAGGGTCGCCGATCAGGGCTTTGAGTCCCAGCTGATCGCATGGCTGGAGGAGAAGTTTGCCGCCGCAGGCAACCGTGAATACTTCGAGTTCACGGTGTTGGAGGCGCTCATTAAGGCCTGTGATCTACCGGTTCGGGATGCCGAGGAAAGGCGCAATGCCACGTTGATGGGGCAGACCTGCTCGGCATTGGGTTTTGAGCATATCGGTCGACGGCAAACATTGGTGGAGGTCCCTATCGGGGGTGCTGGTGCTGCCATGGGTTTCAAGGAGCGCCGGCGCAAGAGTGTGGCATATAGGGTCACTTGGAAGAAGTTCACCACATTGCCTGGGGTCGATGTGGACGCCGTGGCGATGGCTATGATTGAGCACGATGACGTCGACGATGAAGGTGATGTTCCGTTTTAGACGGGGGTAAGGGACAACGTGACAACATGGACAACGTATTCTAGGGGACTGCTTTTTCTGACAAAGCTTACCTTGACATGGGAAGAGGTCTGAAATGTCAGATACAGCGCTTTATAGATGTTAGTTGTCCACGTTGTCCACGTTGTCCCAGACAGCTGGACTCTATGTAAAGCTGTGAAATTGAGTAGGGAGGCGACAACTTCCTCGGTCTCGCGCGCGAACCATTGCCGTCACCAAGCGGATTAGTTTATTGCTCAACACATGCCCAAGCCCGACGACGCTCTAGCTGAAGTTCTTGCGCCCCGGCATGACGGCGCCGAAGTCGTGCCCATCGGCATTGACACCGACATTAGGCAGGTGAGGCAGCGCCACACTTTCTTCACCGATGAAAGAAAGCAGATCTTTCTCGACGCCATGGAGCAGCATGGTGACAAGACGCTGGCGGCGGCTAAGGCCGGCGTCCACGTCCGAACGGTGAACGGCCACCTACGCGCCGATGCTGAATTCCTTCGGCTCTATGAGGAAGCCTATGATGCCTTCAAGGGCAACCTGGAGGCCATCGCCCTGCAGCGCAGCCAAGTCAGCGACCGCGTGCTGGAGTTGGTCCTGAAACGGCACATTCCGGAATACCGGGAGAGGGTGCAGGTGGACCAGCGCACCCAGGTGATACCACCCCCGGATCAGATCGACGTTGGCGATCTTGCGCCAGAGCAGCGCGAGGCCCTTCGGATGCTTTTGGGCGCCCCCGGCACCCACAAGACCCAAACGGACCAGCAGGCACCCGATCTGGGCGTGCCAGAAGCCCCCGAGATGCACAACGACGAGCCCGGCTGATGGTCCGGGCAGGCCGGTACCTCCTGCTTACCAGCGGGCTTTAAAACGCGCCCCAGCGCCAATGAGGATTCTGGCACCGGAGCTACCCTAATTTTCGAGTCCTTTAATCCAGAGTTATGCGCCTAGGCTGGGCCGAGCCTATGGAAACTGACTCATTGGGTGTTGCTGCTCATCGTGAATAACAAGCAGGAATAACAATTGGTCTCGGCATCGAAAAGCGAAGGCTAATCAACTACTCTCTCATATCATTTACGGGATTGTGCTGAAGTACGTCATCTAAGCCTGGATCGCTTTCCTTGCGACCTTGTCGTAGATCGTAACGTGCAAAAACGTTTTTCAGCAGAGGCAGGTTGTCCCGGGCTTCAAAGATTTCAACATCACACGTTTCGGGCAGAATTGGTCGGTAAATCTGCTCCGAAAGTGTTGCAACGTCTTCGTTGTATGCGCGAATTGATATCTCAACGCGCTCCTTCGAAAGCCGATAAATGCCCCCACTTTTCCGACAGCTCGCGCAGAAATCTTCATAGATTAGCTCTTGCTCTCTTTGGAACGGACTCCAGTTGCAAGAATCGCGGAGTATCTCTTGAACACTAAGTTGAAGCGCAAAGTCTGACGTGTTGGAGAAGATTCTGACGTCGCTTAGTTTCTGATCAAATCTCTTCTCCAGCTGTGCCAGTTCAAACATAGCCTTCGGAATGCTTTCCCTTTGAATGAGGATTTCATCAATCGAGTCTTGGTTGCCCGAATTGCTAGGGTCACACGTCGCGGCATGTAGTGAGACAATGATATTCTTCATTCGACGCAATATGCTTACGAGAATAGGGTATGAAGTCGCTCTAATCCGCGCGATCTCCATAAGCATCGATCGATGAGATTCTACGTTGTTGCTAGTCCAATCTTTTGCCACCGCTAGCTCATGTTTTACGATCTCTAGTTCTCTCTGCATAGACTCTTCGACATGCTTTAGATTGAGATCGTGCTCTTGGGTGGCTTGTTGTAGCTCTTTTGCATGCTGGTGTTTCTGCTCTTGGAGCTGAGCCTGAAATTTCTTTTCTATGGCTTTCTTTGTGAAATGCCGTGCAGCCAATCCAACTAGAGCCGGCAACCCAAGCAGTGCTGCTACTTGGGTTGCGTGATCACTTAGAAGAGAAATGAGCCCCGACAAATCCATGATTCCATCCCCCTAAAGTCGGCGCCTTTCGCGCGTACTTTTAGCAAACCATCAAGATACAGCCGCTGACCTAAATTCGAATGCGCATGCGGGTTACCTGGCCACCTCCGGAAAGACATATCCCAACAGGCGGTAAGTCGCAGTTGCCGCAAGCCGATATGCATTATGCCTGTTCAAATCTGCGTTCGTCGAGATCATCTATATTTACCTGGTCGTGGTGATTAGTTTACCGTTACTTCTGTGCACGATGTCGTGCACATATCAACGGTGGTATCGGGACCCGCCATGACTAACCACCCAGAAGAATACCTGGACGACGAAGCGCTCTCCTCCTCCGGAAGTCGGCATTCCCACAGCCGACAACCTCGTGACGCACGGCGGGGCGACCCGACGTCTCAGCCGTGCGTCACTCCTCTCGATGCAGAGGAGGTGGCCAGGATCGCCTCGGCCTTGGCGCTGCTGCGTCACTACGACAGCCCCGATCCGAGCACCTGGGACCTGCTGGGCGGGCTGCTGGACGTTCTCACCGATGTCGTCGGTGGCGCAGTGGAGGACGCCTCCGATGGCTTCGGCGCGCGCTTCGCAGTCAGCCCAACCCCGGCCAAGCTGCGCGCCCTCAGGGGGCTGAGAGACAGCCAGGGTGATCTCAACGGTGTGGTCGCCGACTTCCTGAGCGCGATGGAGGAGTGATGCCCTTTGAAGCAGCCGATAGCGACGCGCTCGGCACGGTGCTGATGAGCTTGCTCTACTACGCGGTCGATGACGATCTTGCTTCAGAGTTCGCCAAGTCCATCGACGACAAGACCTTCACGCTGGCGCTACGCATTAGTGAGCACCAGGAAGCCACCGGCAAGCGTCACACGCCGGATCAGATCCGTGGGGCCGCACTCTTGGTCAGCTGTGACCAGGATGTCGTACTGGCGCTGATGGGCTACCTGCGCTCCCCTGTCACCGGCTTCTACCACTCGCTGCACGATCCCTTCTGCGGTGTGCTGGTCGTTGATGATGACCGGCGCGACGTGATGCGCGCCCTATATGTCTACCGCGCCTGCTGCCCTGAGGCTGAGATCGGCGACGTGATGCTGCGCAGCGATGCCGAGGAGTGGGGCGCGGACATGCTGTGCGGTCCCCTCTACAGCGGCGACCCGATCAGGGACGTGGTCCTCTATCAACAGCGAGTTGGTCACGCATGACCAAGAGGAGGTATTCGCGATGAGCCAGAACCAGACGAGTCAGACCATCGGTGAGCGCGTGGAGGAGCTGCGCAACCGCATCAAGGGCATCGCAGGCAGCCTCCCCGGTCTGAGGGACAGGCTGGCGAGAGCCGTCGCCAGAGGTGATGAGCGCCAGCGTGAGAGGCTCCGCGAGCAGATCGGTGTGGTGGAGAGGGACGAGGCCGAGATCGGCGCGGCCGTTGACTACCTAGTATCCGAGCAGCAAAAGCAGGTGGAGGCCGAGGAGGCAGCGCGCCAGGCGGAGCGTGACCGCCTGCTGCTGGACCTCATTGACCGTAGGCACGCGCTGGCCCTGGAGTTCGACCACACCATGATGCTCCTGGCGCAGCAGACCAGCGACCTCAAGAACCTCACCCTGGAGATCAGGAAGGCGGCTGGCTATCCCCAGGCGGTGCCGACGGGGATCAACCGCTTCGCCATCCGAAACGCCCTCTGGCATCACGCCAAGGAGTTCTGCCAGCTGCTACAACTGCCCGCGCCGCCGAGCTACAAGACCGACAAGCGCGCTCCCCTGGCTAAGGCGTTTCCACCGGCCAAGCGCCAGCAAGACGAGGTGGCCGCGTGATGGAGTGCATCATCGCGAAGCGCGCGGACGGCACGTTCGAGAAGGTCATGTACCCGGACGCCGACAACCCAGGACCGTTCAGCTATCACAAGCGGGCGGTGCTGACGACGGCCACCGACGGGCACACCCACCTGCTGCTCATGGACGACAAGCGCAGCGACGTGCGCGGAACCACCGGCAGCAACGAGACCTTCTTCGAGGGGCTGAGCACCCCCGGAGAGGACGGCCACCAGCACCCCTGGGTGATGACGCCCGCAGGCAAGATCAAGATCGGGGAAGCCAACGGCCACACCCACGAGGCGGCCGCCGTCAGCACCACGCTGCGCGACGCAGCCGAGCTTGCGCGCCAGGGCGGCAGGGCGCGCGCCCGCTCGGAGCTTCGGCGAACCAGCGCGGCAACCCAGACGAGCGAGCAGACCAAGGAGGCGATGGTCATGAAGCAGATCGAGGATCTCAAGAAGAGCGTGACGGCGACTGAGCCGGCGGACCCCGGCGACCTTCACCACGAGGCCGGCGCCATCCTGGACGACGTGACCGAGAAGCACCGCGCGAAGGGCGAGACCCACGCCGACGCCTGCAAGCGCCTCACCGTTGAGCGCTCCGACGCCGGGGATGAGTACCGCAAGGCTGCCACCCTGGCCGACAGGCTCCACCGTCAGGCGCAGGAGGAAGCCTGCCACCCCGGCGAGCGGTTCACCGTCACCAAGCGGTTTGCCGACAACACCTGCGAGGTGGATGTTCGCAAGTCTGCCGCCGAGCAGGAGATGGACCGTCTGGTCGCCGAGCTGCGCACCGAGGAGCCCAGGCTCGACTACTACGCCGCCTACGCCAAGGCCGCCGAGCGGTATCCGGACGTGTATGGGCAGGCGGTTGACGGCGAAATCATCTGAACCTGTTGAGCTACCTTCGGTAAGTGGTTCTCGCCTCAGGCTGGATTGGTCGCAGCATAGATCGACGGACGACCTAGTGCCGCTCATAGGGCCAAGGAGGCCCTTGACAGCGTCTTGGATCTCTGTGATCCTTGCTTATGCATTTGCTTAAGCAAGGATATTATTTATGAACGAAATCAAAGCCGAATTCGAAGACCTGAACAGCTATCTCGATGCATACGAGAAGAACCCAGATCTCGGCATTGTTCCTGTTCCACTGGTCGCCCACTACCTTGGCAGGACGGCTGCTGCGGTAACAGCCATGATTCGCTCGAAGCGGCTGGCCGAGGTCAAGATCGGTAGGAACCGCTACGTCAGCCTGCAAAGTTTACTGGAGGATAGGGCGGCCCGCGAAAACGAGATGGAGCGTGTCAAAGGCTACCTCGTCAAGCAGGCCAAGCGAGGTGTGCGCGCGGTATTCTACGATCCCGTCATGGCACAGGTAGGTCTCTCTTCCGGTGTGCCCACGCACCGCAGTCGCATCGGTAACATTCTCGGCGACATCTCCGAGGACAGCTACGATCACCACGGCATTCTCTTATCAGTCCTGGTTCACCGGAAGACGGCGGGAAGAACGAGGCCCGGTGCCGGCTTCTTTGAACTAGCAGAGGCCTTCGGCCTGAAGTGGGATGACGACGACGTCTTTGTAGAGAAACAGACTGACCTAGTCCTTCGCTTCTACGCTAAGCGACGCTAGTCCGCTCAACTCCATCAGCTGACGTTCACCCTTGCGCCAGCTTTCTGGCCTCACGAACGAACCAGTCCAGCTTACCGAGCCCCGATCATGGCTGCCGGCTTCCGAAGCCATTGGGAATGCATTTTAAAGGTATGTCAGTCCCGCAATTGGGACACCATCCTTCTCAAAGCGGTCTGAAGCCCAACACTCGGCTCGCTCCATAAAGATACCTCCCACACGATCAGACCGAAGCACATGGCTGCGACGCCTGGGGTTTCCTAAGGCGGCCTTCTCGTGGATTGCTTGAATGGAATGCCACGCCAGTCCGCACCAAGCATTCAGCTTGAAGTCTATACCTCGATAGCGTCAATCATCGTGTGCATGTTGGCACTGATCGGAAACATTACATCTCTTGGCATTCTATAGAATCGGGGTGCTCGGAGAAGCGCAATGCTCGCCGCTTAGCTCGTTCTTCGCTGGCGGCTGATGCCGCTCCCGTCCGGCACGGTTCAGGGGAGAGCAGAGAAGGCTTGCGGTCCCAAGGCTACAGGCTGGGTTCCATAATCGGGTTTGCCCTCATATGTACGTTCATGCCATCTCTGTTGAGAGACATGCGAGTAGTCCGAAGAGATACGATATGCACTAAAACACCAGGCTGGATTTTCGAATGCACTTCTGCTCTTCTTGCTTCGTCACCGTTGCAGCAGCGTTTCCGCTCGATTGTGCTGTGAGGGGAGAGACGAGGGGGGAAGTATGGCCGAAGATGATTTGTTCGCGCAAAATTTGAGCGAAGTCAATTTTCAAGATGCCACACAGGAGTTCTGGTTTCATGTCTCCGCGCAAGAAGAACTACCTCTTGCCGGGGAAGTCCAAGCCGATTTGGACCTGGAGCGTGCGTCCCGATTCTTTAAATCGGTGGCGGCGGCACAGGCGGCCAACAGGCGTGAGGCAGTTGCGGACCTGTTACTGCAGGAAACAGCGTTGTTCAGCGAGATACGGCAGTTTCTCGGCATCAGCGACAAGCGGGCGTATCTCGACCTCTCTTATATAGCGAGCCGAATGCCACATCCCAAAAACGAGACTTCGTTGTGTGGATGCCAGCCGTGGACGCTTTCGCGACACCCACTAGCCTTCTTTATACGATTGCTAGACGGCGCCAACGGTAAAGGCACACAGAGAGAAGTCGCGCTAATGCTTGCGGACTATCTTCTCAAACATGGTCTTGAGATGGCAGCACCAGAGTTCGCTCAAATGTCCATCGGTGTCTTAGAGATGCTCTATGCGCGGCTTATTTCACCAAGAGAGTACCAGCAGAGAGCGGCAAAGCGACGCGGCCATGGATGCGAAGCTGCGCTTGCGTTGGTTCTAGAACCGGTCGGTGTAGATTTGGTGCCCGCTGACAAAGCGTCCAATCCAATGGGAGCCCGCGATCCGAACGTTGATCTGACGACAATGGAAATCGTCAATCGAACCGCTGGGGCGACACACAGCTTTGACTTGATCATCAGGAACGAAGGTCACCCGCGCGTTCTGATGCAGTCTCTCATTCACACATCAGACCCAGGGCAATATGGGGTAAACAAGAGTGACGAGACAGTGGAAATCAACAGGCAAATAAATCTTTGGACGTCTAAGAACCAAGACCAACCGATAGAACTCTGGGCTTTGCTCGACGGGGTAGGATTCTCAGAGAACAAGCCATATACAATCAACAAGCTGCTTGCCAACGTCGAGCACTTCATCCAGCTGAAGTCTCTTTTCAAAGCACCACTTAGAGCGCACAAGCTGGGGCTGGCCAATGTGGAAGCGATCTCGTTTCGGCCATGCTACAGCAAACAGCAGATAAAGCAGCTGAGGGATCTCTATGTCCCGGAGGGAGTTGCAGTACTACCCTCAGAGGCCCCTGGTCCTACGAACTGCCGTGCTATCGCTGCCGGGAACGCCACGATTTTTGTAAAGAACTAGCCTCAATAGAAGGTTCACGCGGGACGTAAAATATTATGCGGCTAGGCGACGCTTCTGGAGACTTTTCGCGAGCCGATCTGTCGGACACGAAACGGATAGAAACCCAATCGTTGTTCCAAGGCGCGCGTACAGCTACCTAGTTCTTCCTGAGTTAGACCGTATAGCTCACCGACGGCCTCATTGAGCTCATTGTAGCAAGCTTCAGCACCTGCGGTATCACAATCCGACATTGCTTGATGACCACGTTGGCAAAGATCCGCGATTTGAATGTGAATACTGTTGTTCGTATCGAACTCGGGGACTGCGAGGTGCTTTACGACACTGCCCGAGACCTGACGCGATGAAGTCGAGGCTACAACGGCCTGGCGCATCGGAGCAGAAGAGAGGACTCCAGCTAAGAAGTACGCGCTGCCAGGGTCTTCGAACGCGACGAATACCACCTTGTCATTCGGGAATACTGGCTTGCCGCGGGCATCTGGTCCGACTACGCAGATAGTGAAATCATTTGAGATGTAGCTCCAGCAAACTTTGTATGGCGCAAACGTGTAGTCGCCAATTCTTTGCAGGGCATAGAAGTGCGCATCATGAATCCGCTTTTCCCAGCCGGCAAAGCCCTTGCGAGCACGGAGTATGTTGGCGCGATTCTTCAAGTAGGAAAATGCGAGAGGGTACTGCGATCGCATGTCGGACTCGCTCAGGGGGTACATCTTGCTCGCGCGGTTATGGGGGCACAAGACGTGCACCTGAGGGGTCGAATGCCAGAAAGAAATGTCCCGTCCACGGGCGATTTTAAAAACTAGGTCCGATTCAAGTTTAACAGACACCTTGTCAACTAATCGCTTTGCCCGTTCAGTAATGTTCTCGCATTTCCAGGGAGAGAGTGCAGGGTCGTCAACGACCTGCATGTAGTAGACGGCATTCGCACCGCCTGTAAAAAAGCCAATCCGCGGTTGCAGACTATTTCGTCCCGATATCTTCACCCAAAGGCTCGTTGCATCCTGATCTGCAATGATCCAGCGGCTCGAGTAGTTGGTAGGGTCGCTTGGGCTGCAGACGGCTGATGTTTCCTCGATACGCTCTTGGACTTCACACAGTTGCGACAAGGCATCTGGCTGCCAACGGGGAACATTGCGGAACCAACGAACTACTGGAACGGGGAAAGAGGTTTTTTGCCCTTTGGTCAGGTGCCATGCAGCTGCGGGAGCTGCTGCATTTCCAAAAACCTGCATGTTCTCGAAAAGGCGCACCTTCTGTAAACCCAAGTGGACGCCGTCTGCAAAGATAGAAAGCCGTCGCAGGCCCCTTCCAGCTAGGTCAGACTGCATCGCCGCTGGCCGAACAACCACTGCGCAGTTGCCGCTTTCCTTAAGGTAGCGGTCGCAAGCCGTGGGTACACATAAAGTCGAGAGATCTTCCTTTAAGAACGCTGCATCTAGGCCCTTCTGCTCAAACAAGCTATATGCCTCCCACGCAGGGTTCAGGTACGTACGATAAGAACGAGAAATGTACTCCCAACCCACCCAAGGGGGATTGGTTAGTACTAAATCTGCTTTCGCCAACATAAAGACTGCCAACTGTTCGGCAATTTTCCTGTCCCTGGGGGTGGCAGCTGGAGCGATCTGGCCGCTTTGATCTCGTCCGTGGGGCAGCCATTTCTCAACGGCTATGCCGTAACGGCTGAGAAGAGTCGCAGTGTGGATGACAGTCTCTCGGCTGGTTGGGTCACTCTCTACGAACTCCCCATCAAGCATTATTCGCTGTGTACGCTTTGCGAAAAGGTCCTGGTTTGTGGATTGACCATGTGCCACGGCCGGGGTCAGTGCATCTGCACAAAGAACATTCAGCGAAAAGTCGGAAAAGTCTCGGACTCCATGCCTTGCGCCATGAAGCACAAGGTTCGTTCGTACTGCGATGCAAGCCGAAGGATTCAGATCGATCCCAAATACTTGCTGCACCGCTTGCTTGATTGGCACTTCCGCTCGGTGTAACGCGCGAAGTGCGGCAAGGAGAAATGCGCCAGAGCCACAGAATGGGTCAATAATCAGCGAGCTCGGATCTAAATCAAGATCTGACAGCAGCAAGTCACAGAGCCAAGATGGTGTATAGAATTGGCCCGTTGCATGGACGAGATTTTTTGGGAATACCTCGTCGTGGATCATCTGTATGGGGTCGTCAGCCTCGGCAAAGATGGCGCTTTCCTCCCAGAGCGAGGCTATCTGTATGGAGAGTGTTTTGAGTTCGCCAAACAATTCCCCATTTAGGTGCTTTGCGTACCAGTCTAGCTCGAAGGAATTCTCATAGTGCCTCAGGCCAAGTCGTAAGTGCTCTGCACCTGAGACAATATCCAGTATTTTGTTGTTTGAGAGTGAGCGGAGGTATGGGGCTGGTTCTCCCGAAGCTGCAGAAGCCGAAATGAAGTTACAGACAGTGGCGAAGTAGGTCTCAAGCGCGAGTATGAAACTCGACATGGCAACATCTGAGTCTGTCGCTGACACGTCGAGAAATGCCTTCGCATCTCCGCTTGTTAATGCCCTTTGTCCGCTTAGGTCTCCATAGACATATTCGAAACGCGCATCAGTCTTCTCTCGCTCGGCTGGAGAAAGGCCTTCAGCGGCCATGCAGAGCAGCGTGACGAACCGGCGCGCACTCGCCGCCCGTCTAGGTGAAATGCTGTCGAACATAACTTTCCAGATTCATTTGGAGTTACGATGAAAATCGGAGACTTCAGAGTCGGGGGTGCCGCAGGAAATGGTGCCGGCTGCAGGATTTGAACCCGCGACCCACGGTTTACAAAACCGTTGCTCTACCAACTGAGCTAAGCCGGCCCCTGGACTGGACATGTAGCCTAGGTTGCCTCTCCCCGGCAACCATCCCGAAATCGAGGGCCTCAAGGGCAGCCATCGGGTCATCGAAAAGTTATTCCACCGTTATTCATCGAAAGAGATAACTTCCAATTGATTGGAAAAATTGGTGAAATCCTAGGAAGATCGTTTAATTACAAATCAGGTGCTCTACCAGCTGAGCTAAGCCGGCCCATGGCTTCCCCCTTGGGGGCGCCTGCCGTGAGGCTGGCCGCAAGATAG
>MRWG01001148.1_pt1 | contig 18718 bp, 20 predicted proteins | sample 1013341 | NCBI WGS metagenome assembly MRWG01 (sample SAMN06117577, study PRJNA244670) | biofilm metagenome | biome: Water; feature: Cathode Biofilm; material: Biofilm; isolation source: microbial consortium enriched at the cathode of a solar microbial fuel cell | place: USA: District of Columbia ... | reverse complement strand
CTACGCGGCGGCGCGGCAGTCATCGGTCGCGAGGGCGCAGCGCGGGGCAAAGGCACAGCCCGTTCGCGGTATGTCGGGTGTGGGCGGTCGCCCATCGAGTGCGCGGGGCAGGGTGCGCGCGCCGAGCCGGGGGATCGCCGCCAGCAGCGCCGCCGCGTAGGGATGCGAGGGTGCGGTCAGCACCGACCTCGCCGGGCCCGCGAGCACCGTCTCGCCCGCGTAGAGCACATGCACCCGGTCACAGACCTGCGCGATCACACCGAGATCATGGCTGACATAGACCATCGCCATGTCGCGCGCGCGCGCCAGCCCGCGCAGCAGCGCGAGGATATGGGCCTGCGTGGTCACGTCGAGCCCGGTGGTGGGCTCGTCGAGCAGCAGGGCCTCGGGCTCGCCCGCCAGTGCCATCGCGATGGCCACGCGCTGTTGCTGCCCGCCCGAGAGCTCGTGCGGGTAGCGCCGCAGGATCGTGTCGGGATCGGGCAGGCGCACCTGCGCGAGCAGGTCGCGCGCGCGCGTGCGGTGGGTGGCCGGGTCGTGGTCGCAATGGAGGCGCAGCGCCTCGGCGATCTGCGTGCCGATGCGCTGCGTGGGTGTCAGCGCCTGCCCGGAGTTCTGCGGGATCAGGCCCAGCTTGCCGCCGCGGATGCGCGCGAGGGCAGGGGGCGCGAGGGCGAACATGTCCTGCCCGTCGAACCGCGCCGCGCCACCCAGCCGTGCCAGCCCGTGGCGCAGGTAGCCCATCGCCGCCAGTGCCAGCGTGCTCTTGCCCGAGCCGCTCTCGCCCACGATGCCCACGCTCTCGCCCCGGCAGACCGCCAGGTCGACCTCGTGGAGCACCGGCAGCATTGCTCCTGACCGCCCGCGAAAGCCCACGCTGAGCCCGGAAATGTCGATGAGGGGGGGCTGTGCGCTCATCTCAGATCACTGCCTTGCGGCTGCGGTCCAGCCCCAGCGTCTTGGCCAGCGCGTCGGCGGTGAGGTTGATGCCGATGATGAGCGTCGAAAGCGCGACCACCGGCGCGATCACGCCCAGCGGCGCCAGCGACATGTAGACCCGCGCATCCGACACCATCAGCCCCCAATCGGGGCGCGGCGGGGCCACGCCAAAGCCGAGGAACGACAGCGCCGAGAAGCCCAGGAGCATCCACGACCAGCGCATCGCGCCCTCCACCAGCAGCGTGTCGGTGACGTTGGGCAGGATCTCGCGGCGCACGATATCGAACGGGCGATGCCCGCGCGCCCGCGCCGCCGAGACAAAATCGCGCGCCACCACCTCGTGCGCGGCGGCGCGCGCCACCCGGATCACCGGGATGCCGAAGAAGAAGGCGAGCGTGGGCAGGAGCACCTCGCCGCCGGTGCCGAACACGGTGATGAGCACCAGCAGCGGCAGGATGCCGGGCAGGGCGAGGAATGCGTCCACCACCCGCATCGCCACCTCGTCCGGCCAGCCGCCGCGCAGCCCCAGCCACACGCCGGTGAGCCCGCCCCAGATCATCGCCACCGGCGTGGCGATGCCGGTGATGACCAGCGCCTCGCGCCCGCCCAGCATGACGCGGGTCAGCACGTCGCGCCCGAGGTGATCGGTGCCCAGCCAATGCGCGGCCGAGGGCCCTGTAAGAGTACCGGTGGCGTCCATCGACTTGTAATCGTAGGGCACGATCCACGGACTCGCGAGCGCCAGCGCAAGGTGAAGTGTCACCAGCGTCAGCCCGATCGTCCCCGAGGGTCGCGCCATCATGTCGCGCAGCACGCCGCGCGCGCGCCCGGCGGTAGAGAGCGCCGCGCCGCTCATCGCTGCCTCGCGCGGTGGCTGCGCAGGCGCGGGTTGAGCGCCAGGCTGAGGATGTCGGCCACGAGGTTCACGCCGACATAGGTCGCCGCGACGATCATCGTGATCGCCTGCACGACCGGCAGGTCGCGGTCGGAAATGGCATCGACCAGCAGACGACCGAGGCCGGGATAGTTGAACACCACCTCCACCACCACCACGCCACCCAGCAGCCACGCCACGGTGAGCGCGATCACGTTGATTGCGGGCAGCAGCGCGTTGGGTAGCGCGTGTCGGAACACGATTCGCCAGTAGGGCACGCCCTTGAGCGTGGCCATCTGCACGTAGTCCGAGGCCATCGCCTCGATCACGGAGGCGCGGATCATCCGCATCACGTGGGCGATCATCAGCATGGTCAGCACCGTCGAGGCGAGGATGAACTCGGGAAAGAACTCCAGCGGCGGCGCGTCGGCGGGGGTGAGCACGATGGCGGGCACCCATCCCAGCCAGATGGCGAATACGAGGATCAGCACCGTCGCGGCGACGAATTCAGGGATCGTCATGGCGAGGATCACGCCGGTGGAAAACAAGAGATCCGGCCAGCGGTCGCGGGTGAGCCCCGCCACCACCCCCAGCGTGATCGCCAGCGGGATGCCGACGGCCAGCGCACCCGCCGCCAACAGCAGCGAGTTGCGCACCCGGTAGCCGACCATCTGGGCGATGCTTTCCTGTCCGCCCGCCGACATGCCGAAATCGCCCTGCACGACACCTGCCGCCCACTCGGCATAGCGGGCGAGGGCGGGGGTATCGAGCCCCATCGCCTTGCGGCAGGCAGCGAGCGCCTCGCCATGGGCGTCACGTTCGAGGATGGCGGTGCAGGCATCGCCTGGCAGCGCCTCGACCCCGAGAAAGATGATGACGGACACCAGCCACACGGTCACCAGACCGAGCGCGAAACGCCGTGCGATCAGCCCGTACATGCCGTCGTGTCTCCCCAAGCCGGCCTTTCAACGGGCCGTTTGCGTCTCAAGCCTAGACCAGCCCCGTGGTTCGCGTCGATAGGGGACTGTCCTGCGACCATACTTTGCGATCAAACACGCGTGTGGCAACGGTAAATATTCTGTTGTTGTTGATAATGAGGTGCATTTGACTTGATGAGGGTGCAAATTTTGCGCGTATTCACCGCGTTTCACCCTTTCACGGGCAGTGGTTCACGCTCCCGACCCGCCAGCCCTGCCCGTGCCAGTGCAAGTCCGTCACCGACAGCGGGTCGATGCGGTGGCCGAACGCCTCGTAGGCCGTGATCCCGAGCGCCGCCTGCACCTGTGTCAGGATGGTGCCCATATGCGCCACGGCGACGATATCGCGCCCGGGATGCGCCGCACGCAGGCGCGCGACCGCACCCCCGACACGGGCGGATACCTCGTGCCAGCTTTCACCGCCGGGTGGGCGCACATCGCCCGGCGCGTCCCAGAAGGCGCGCAGGCGGGGCTGGTCGGGGATGGTGTCGAAGGGCTGCAATTCCCAGTCGCCGAAGTGGATCTCGCGCAGGTCCGGGTCGTCCGCTAGGCGCGGGCGCGGACCCGCGATGGCGTCGGCGGTGGCCCGCGCGCGGGCGAGGTCGGAGGAGATCACCAGCGCGTCCCCCGGCAGGTGTGCCGAGAGCCGTGCGAGCCGGGTGGTATCGCCCAGATCGGCGGGCAGGTCGGACCAGCCGACCATGCCGGTCGCGTGGGTGGGCCCATGCCGGACCCAGAAGACGCGGCTCATGGCAGGTGTCCCTTGAGAACCTGCGGCAGGCCAGCGATGACGTTGACCACCAGCCCCGCGCGCGCCGCGAGCTGCTGGTTGAGTGCGCCCTGAGCGTTCTGAAACCGCCGCGCCAGCGCGTTTTCGGGCACCACCGACAGGCCGACCTCGTTGGAGACCACCACCACCGGCGCCGCGCAGGCGTCGAGTGCGTCGAACAGCGCGGCCTCGGCCTCGACCATATCGCTGTCGGCCAGCAGGTGATTGGACAGCCACATGGTCGCGCAGTCGAGCAGCACCACCTCGTCCACCCGCGCCGCGCCGAGCGCCGGGGCGAGATCGCGAGGCGCCTCGAGCGTGCGCCACGCGGGGCCGCGCCGGGCGCGGTGGCGGTCGAGCTTGGCGCGCATCTCGGCGTCATGCGCCTCGGCCGTGGCGAGATAGAGCCTCGCACCGCCCGCTGCGGCGACAAGCCCCTCTGCGAAAACGGATTTTCCAGAGGCCGCGCCGCCGAGAACGAGGCTGAGCCGTGATAACATGAGTCACAAACTCTCCATATTGTGATCCGATCACCTCTTGTCTGCGTAGCACTGAGTGAATTGCTCGGAAAGAGCGCATCCGCACCAGACGCATGACAGGGGGATCACATGCCGCTCGATGCACCGCAGACAAGTTCCATGTCCCGCACCGCGATGAAGGCGGAGATGCTGGACGCAGAAACCGAACTCGCGCTTGCCTATGCGTGGCGCGACCATCGCGACGAGCAGGCGCTGCATCGGCTCATCAACGCCTACATGCGGCTGGCGATCTCGATGGCATCGAAATTCCGCCGCTACGGGGCGCCGATGAACGACCTGATCCAGGAGGCGGGGCTGGGCCTGATGAAGGCTGCCGACAAGTTCGACCCCGATCGCGGCGTGCGGTTCTCGACCTATGCCGTGTGGTGGATCAAGGCCAGCATCCAGGATTACGTGATGCGCAACTGGTCGATGGTGCGCACCGGCTCGACCTCCAGCCAGAAATCACTGTTCTTCAACATGCGCCGCGTGCAGGCGCGGCTTGAGCGTGAGGCGATGGCCAATGGCGAGGAGCTTGACGGCTACCAGCTGCGCGAGATGATCGCGCACGAGGTGGGCGTGCCGCTTCGGGACGTGGAGATGATGGAAGGGCGGTTGTCGGGTTCCGACTTCTCGCTTAACGCCACGCAATCCACCGAGGAGGACGGGCGCGAGTGGATCGACACGATCGAGGACGAGGGCGCGCGCGGCGATGTGGGTGTCGAGCACGATCTCGACATGGGCGCGCTGCGTGGCTGGCTCGCCGAGGCGATGACCCACCTGAGTGAGCGCGAAAGTTTCATCGTGCGCGAGCGCAAGCTGCGCGAGGCGCCCCGCACGCTCGAAAGCCTGGGCGAGGAGCTCAACCTCAGCAAGGAGCGGGTGCGACAGATCGAGGCGGCGGCGTTCCAGAAAATGCGCCGCTATCTTGAAAGACACGCCGGCGAGGTGCAGAACCTGCTCGCATGAGCCTGCGCCTTGCCCTCGCGTTTGTCCTGAGCCTGGTTGCCCTACCGGTGGCGGCGCAGGACGTTGTGGTCCTCGGCGAGGTGCATGACAACCCCGCCCACCACGCCGAACAGGCGCGTCGTGTGGCTGCGCTTGCGCCCCGCGCGCTCGTCTTCGAGATGCTGACGCCCGAGCAGGCGGCGCGCGTGACGCCCGCGTTGATCGCCGACGCGGATGCGATGGAAGAGGCGCTTGACTGGGCCGAGAGCGGGTGGCCGGATTTCTCCATGTATCACCCGATCTTTGCCGCCGCCCCCGAGGCCACCGTTTACGGCGCGCAGGTGCCGCGCGACGCGGCGCGGGGCGTGTTCGAGGTCGGCGCGGCAGAGGCGTTTGGGCCAGGGGCCGCGGCCTATGGTCTGACCAAGCCGCTGTCTGATGCGGAGCAGGCGGAGCGCGAGGCGATGCAGAAGGAAGCCCATTGCAACGCCCTGCCCGAGGAGGCGCTGCCCGGCATGGTGGCGGTGCAGCGGCTGCGCGACGCGGTGCTGGCGCGCGCCGTGGTCCGGGCGATGGAAGAGACCGGTGGACCGGTGGCGGTCATCACCGGCAACGGCCATGCGCGGCGTGACCACGGCATGCCCGCCTATCTTGCCCGCGTCGCTCCCGATCTGACGGTATACGTGCTGGGCCAGACCGAGGACGGCGCGCCGCTTGCGAGCGGATTTGACGAGGTGATCTCGGCCCCGGCGGCGGAGCGCCCCGATCCCTGCGCCGCCTTGCGTTGAGCCGCGCGACCTTGCACCGCCCTGCGCCGCGCCATACTGTCGGCTCCGAATTGGCGGGAGACACGGCCATGTTGGCCTCACGGCGCATTCTTCTGATCGTCGGCGGCGGGATCGCCGCCTACAAGGCGCTCGACCTCATCCGGCGGCTGCGCGAGCGCGGGGCGGAGGTGGTGCCGGTCCTGACGCGGGGCGGGGCGGAATTCGTCACGCCGCTGTCGGTTTCGGCGCTGGCGGGGCGCAAGGTGTTCACGGATCTGTTCGACCTGACCGACGAGGCCGAGATGGGGCATATCGAGCTCAGCCGGTCCGCCGACCTGATCGTGGTGGCCCCCGCCACGGCCGACCTGATGGCGAAGATGGCGCACGGCCATGCCGATGACCTGGCCTCGACGCTGCTGCTGGCCACCGACACGCCCGTGCTGCTGGCGCCCGCGATGAACGTGCGCATGTGGCAGCATCCCGCGACGCAGCGCAATATCGCGACGCTCAAGGCCGACGGGATCGGGTTTGTCGGCCCGGACGTGGGCGACATGGCGTGTGGAGAGCACGGGCCGGGCCGCATGGCCGAGGTGCCGCAGATCGTGGACGCGATCGGGGCGGCGCTGGCCGATGGGCCGCTCGCGGGCCGCCGCGTGCTGGTGACCTCGGGGCCGACGCACGAGCCCATCGACCCGGTGCGCTATATCGCCAACCGATCCTCCGGCGCGCAAGGTGCTGCGATTGCGCGGGAATTGGCCGCGCTCGGGGCCGAGGTGGTGTTTGTCACTGGCCCTGCCACCGTGCCGCCGCCCGGTGGGGTGGACGTGATTCGGGTGGAGACCGCACAGGAGATGCTGGCGGCGGTGGAGGGCGCGCTGCCCGCCGATGCCGCGATCTTTGCCGCCGCGGTGGCCGACTGGCGCGTGGTGGGGGCAAGCACCCGCAAGATCAAGAAGGGGGCAGGGGGCATTCCGGCGCTGGAGTTTGCCGAGAATCCCGACATCCTCGCGACGGTGAGCGCGATGGAGGCGGGGCGCCCGCGTCTCGTCGTGGGCTTTGCCGCCGAGACCTGCGACGTGATCGGCCACGCCACCGCCAAGCGTGCGCGCAAGGGCTGTGACTGGATCGTTGCCAACGATGTGAACCACGCTACCGGGATCATGGGCGGAACCGAGAATGCCGTTACGCTCATCACCGGGGACGGTGAGGAAGAGTGGCCGCGCATGGGCAAGCGCGAGGTGGCGCGGAAGCTGGCCGAGCGGGTCGCGCGGGCACTGGCCTGAGGAACCTGGATATTTCTGGCAAGATGAAGAGGGACGCATGCTGATCGTCGCGTTTCAATGGGAGGAGGGGGCGGACCGCGCGCTGGGCCTGCCCGCCTATGAGACGGCGGGGGCGGCGGGGGCCGATCTGCGCGCGAATTTCCCCGACCGCGGTGCGGTGACACTGGAACCGGGCGCGCGGGCGCTGGTGCCCACGGGGCTGCGGCTGGTGGTGCCCGCGGGATACGAGGTGCAGTTGCGGCCGCGCTCGGGGCTGGCGCTGAAACACGGGATCACCCTGCCCAACAGCCCCGGCACGATCGACAGCGATTATCGCGGGCCGCTGGGGGTGATCGTGATGAATGCCGGGACCGAGCCGTTCGAGATCACCCACGGTGCGCGGATCGCGCAGATGGTGGTGGCCCCAGTGGCGCGCGCGCGATTCGAGATGGTGGAGCGCCTTGACGACACCGCGCGTGGCGCGGGCGGCTTTGGCTCGACGGGCGTGGGCTGATGCTTCTGGTTCTGGTCATGGCCGCCGCCCTGTGGGGGATCGGCGCGGCGATGGGCACACCCCGGCGGCTACGCTGGGGGATGATCGCGGGGTTGTGGGCTGCCGTCACACTGGCGCATCTGGTCTTGCCTTTGGGTCATCCCATTCGGGCCGCGACCGGCGAGAGCGCGGCGCTGTGGCTGATGCTGGGCGGCGCGGCGGCGCTGGTGCTGATCTACCGCGCGGGGCTTGGGCGATTGCGCGCACGGGCCGGGGCGCGCGCGGCCAAGGCGGCGGAGACGGGCCCCGCGCCGCTCTTCTCCGAGGCCGAACTCGACCGCTATGCCCGCCACATCGTGCTGCGCGAACTGGGTGGGCCGGGGCAGAAGGCGCTCAAGCAGGCGCGCGTTCTGGTGATCGGCGCGGGGGGGCTTGGATCGCCCGCGCTCTTGTACCTGGCCGCCGCCGGGGTCGGCACGATTGGCGTGATCGACGATGACGAAGTGGACAATTCCAACCTGCAACGACAGGTTATCCACCGTGATGCCGATATTGATTTACCAAAAGTGCAATCAGCCATGCGAGCGATGCAGGAGCAGAACCCCAATGTCGTGGTGCGCCCCTACCAGCGGCGGCTGAGCCCCGAGATCGCTGCCGATCTCTTTGCCGATTACGATCTGATCCTCGACGGCACCGACAATTTCGACACCCGCTACCTCGCAAATTCCACTGCAACTTTGCATGGGAAGCCGTTGATTTCCGGGGCCCTGTCCCAATGGGAGGGGCAATTGAGCGTGTTTGATCCCGCCCATGGTACGCCCTGCTACGAGTGCATCTTTCCCGAGGCGCCGGCGCCGGGCCTTGCTCCCTCCTGCGCCGAGGCGGGCGTGCTCGGGCCGCTGCCCGGTGTGGTGGGGGCAATGATGGCCGTCGAGGCGGTGAAGATCATCACCGGCGCGGGCGCGCCGCTCAGGGGCGAGATGCTGATCTACGACGCGCTCTATGGCGAAAGCCGCAAGATCGCGCTCAATCGCCGCGCCGATTGCCCGGTCTGTGGCAACCAAGGAGACGAAGATGACCAACCCGCTGCTGGCTGAGTGGGCCACGCCCTTTGCCCTCGCGCCGTTCGACGAGATCGCGGACGCGGATTTCGCGCCTGCCTTCGAGGCTGCGCTGACCGAGGCGCGGGCCGAGGTCGCGGCGATCGCCGGCAATCCAGAGCCACCCAGTTTTTCCAACACGATTCAAGCGCTGGAATTTTCCGGCCGTACGCTTGACCGGGTGCTGTCGGTATTTTTTACGGTGGCCGGAGCCGACAGCAATCCGGCGCGGCAGGGCCTGCAGCGGGAGTTCGCGCCGAGGCTGGCGGCATGGTCGTCTGAGCTTTACGGTAACAAGGCGCTTTTCGCCCGGATCGAGGCGCTGTGGCAGGCGCGCGACACGCTCGGGCTCGCCCCAGAGGAGGCGCGGCTGTTGCTGCTGACGCGCCGGGCCTTCGTGCGGGCCGGGGCGGCGCTCACCGGCGAGGCGGAGGCGCGGATGCGCGATATCATGGCGCGGCTCGCCGAATTGGGCACGGCGTTCACGCAGAACCTGCTCGCCGACGAGGCGAGCTGGCGAATGGAGCTGGGCGAGGGCGACCTTGACGGGCTACCGGATTTCGTCGTGGCGAATGCGCGGGCGGCGGGGCATGAGGCGGGGCTCTCGGGACCGGTGATTACCCTGTCACGCTCGCTCATCGTGCCGTTCCTGCAATTCTCGAACCGCCGTGACCTGCACCGCCGGGCGTTTGAGGCCTGGGCCGCGCGTGGGGCCGGGGGCGGCGACACCGACAATCGCGCGATCGCCGCCGAAATCCTCGCCCTACGCCGCGAACGCGCGGCGCTCTTGGGCTACGACAGCTTCGCTTCCTACAAGCTCGAGACGCAGATGGCCGGGACACCGGAGGCCGTTCGCGACCTGCTGATGGCAGTCTGGGAGCCCGCGCGCGCGCAGGCCGACCGCGATGCCGATGTGCTCACCGCGATGATGCGCGAAGACGGGGTCAACGGTGATCTGGAACCGTGGGACTGGCGCCACTACGCCGAGAAGCGGCGGCAGGCGGAGCACGATCTGGACGAGGCGGCGGTCAAGCCGTACCTGTCGCTCGACGCGATGATTGCGGCGGCGTTCGACTGCGCGCACCGGCTTTTCGGTTTCGAATTCCGCCCGCTCGACGTGGCGCTCTATCACCCGGATTGCCGGGCGTGGGAGGTGACGCGGCAAGGCCGCCACGTCGCCGTCTTTATCGGCGATTATTTCGCCCGCGCGTCCAAGCGGTCGGGGGCGTGGTGTTCGGCCATGCGCGGGCAGGCGAAACGGCCGCAAGTGCAAGGGCCGGTGGTCATCAACGTGTGCAATTTCGCCAAGGGCGATCCGGCGCTTCTGTCCTACGATGACGCGCGGACGCTGTTTCACGAGTTCGGCCACGCGCTGCACCAGATGCTGTCGGATGTCACCTACGAGAGCCTGTCGGGCACCAACGTGGCGCGCGATTTCGTGGAACTGCCCAGCCAGCTTTTCGAGCATTGGCTGGAGGTGCCCGAGGTGCTCGACACCCACGCCCGCCACGTCGAGACCGGCGCGCCGATGCCGCGCGAGTTGCGCGACAAGGTGTTGGCGGCGGCCAATTTCGACATGGGGTTCCAGACCGTGGAATACGTGGCCTCGGCGCTGGTGGACCTCGCCTTTCACGAGGGCGCGCCGCCCGAGGACGCGATGGCGCGGCAGGCGGAGGTGCTGGCCGGGATCGGCATGCCGCGCGCCATTGCCATGCGCCACGCGACCCCGCATTTCGCGCATGTGTTCAGCGGTGACGGCTATTCCAGCGGCTATTACAGCTACATGTGGTCCGAGGTGATGGATGCCGACGCCTTTGCCGCGTTCGAGGAAGCGGGTGGCGCGTTCGATGCCGGGCAGGCGCAGGCGCTGGAACGTCATATCCTGTCGCGGGGCGGCTCGGAGGAGGCGGGCGCGCTCTACGAGGCGTTTCGCGGGCGGATGCCCGGGGTGGCGGCGCTTCTGCGGGGGCGGGGCCTCGCGGCGTGAAAAATCCGGCGAGGCGAATCACTCTCTGTTGACTGATTCCCGGGATTTGCCCTATATCTGGGGGCGAGAGGTCGCGATGCGATCCACCGGTTAATGGCGGCAGGTATGGACGAGGGGCCGATTCAACGGCCCCCGTTCATTTTGGACAGGTGTCTCACGCGCGACCGTCCTTTGGCGAGCCCATCACGACATAGGATGTGATTGCATTGACCTGCGGCAGCGTGCCGAGCACATCGGTGTGAAAGCTCTTGTAGGCGGGCAGGTCGGCCACCTCGACGCGCAACAGGTATTCCACCGCGCCAGTGATATTGTGGCATTCCACCACCTCCGGCGCGCGGTCCATCGCCCGCTCGAATGCCTCCTGGCTGGCCTTGGTGTGGCTGCTCAGGCCCACGGTGACATAGGCGCTGAACCCCACCCCGAGCGCCGCGCGATCAAGCACCGCGCGATAGCCCGCGATCACGCCGCGCCGTTCGAGTTCCTGCACCCGGCGCAGGCAGGCCGAGGGAGAGAGACCTACCCGGTCGGCCAGTTCGAGGTTGCTGATCCGCCCGTCGCGAGTCAGTTCGTGCAATATACGTTCATTTATCTGATCCATGAGAAGCATAGATTGCACATATCAATAAAAATCACAACAAAACGCAATTCAAATGCGCCAATGATCGCATAAGGTTGTTCGCATGACACTTGATCTTCTTGCCGCGCTCGCCACCTTTGCCCTCGTCACGGTCATCACGCCGGGGCCCAACAACCTGATGCTCATGGCGTCGGGGACGAATTTCGGCTTCGTGCGGACCATTCCGCACATGCTGGGGATTGGTCTGGGTTTTCCGCTCATGGTGGCCTGCGTGGGGCTGGGGGTGATGCAGGTCTTCGACCTCTGGCCGCTCAGCTACACCCTGCTCAAGACCGTGTCGGTGGCCTATCTGCTGTATCTCGCGTGGAGGATCGCCAACGCGGCACCACCCGCATCGGCGGACGGGCCGGCGGAGGGCAGGCCGCTCACCTTTCTGCAATCGGCGGCGTTCCAATGGGTCAACCCAAAGGCGTGGAGCATGGCGCTCTCGGCGATCACGCTCTACGCCACGGGCCGCGACCTGATGGCGGTGCTGTGGGTGGCGGGGGTCTACGTGGCCGTGTCGGCGATCAGCACGACAAGCTGGACAGTTCTGGGCCAGCAAGTCCGGCGGCTGCTGAAGAACCCGGCACGACTCAGGGTTTTCAACTGGGTGATGGCGGTGCTCTTGGTGGCGACCCTTGTGCCGGTGCTGTGGCCGGCGGGCTGAGAGGGGAGGCCCTTGGCCTTTTGCCGCCGTTAGGGAGGGCCGCGCATGGAACCAAGCTGTAAGGGTCCGCTTCACGCCAGGAGCCGCCGATACTGCCGGCGCAGGCCCGCTATGAGCCGTCGCCCGCGCGGTTGCGATTGCAAATCCCGGCCAAGCCCGCCATATACCCGGGCGGCAGACCGGAGGGCTTGAGCGCGATGACCCATTACCTCGACTTCGAAAAACCCCTCGCCGAGATCGAGGGCAAGGCCGAAGAACTGCGCGCGCTCGCGCGCTCCAACGAGGAGATGGATGTCGAGGAAGAGGCCGGCGCGCTCGACCGCAAGGCGGCGGACATGCTGCGCGACCTCTACAAGTCGCTGACGCCGTGGCGCAAATGCCAGGTGGCGCGCCACCCCGAACGCCCGCATTGCCGCGACTATATTGCCGCGCTCTTTTCCGAGTTCACGCCGCTGGCCGGGGACCGCGCCTTTGGCGAGGATGCCGCCGTCATGGGCGGGCTGGCGCGGCTGGGGGATCGCCCGGTCATGGTGATCGGCCACGAGAAGGGGCACGACACCCAGAGCCGCCTTGCCCGCAATTTCGGCATGGCCCGCCCCGAGGGCTATCGCAAGGCTGTGCGCCTGATGGAGATGGCCGACCGCTTCGGCCTGCCGGTGGTGACGCTGGTGGACACGCCCGGCGCCTATCCCGGCAAGGGCGCCGAGGAGCGCGGGCAGTCCGAAGCCATCGCCCGCGCCACCGAGACCTGCCTTCAGATCGGTGTTCCGCTCGTCTCGGTCATCATTGGCGAGGGCGGATCGGGCGGCGCGGTGGCCTTTGCCAGCGCCAACCGCGTGGCGATGCTGGAACATTCGGTTTATTCGGTCATCAGCCCCGAGGGTTGTGCCTCGATCCTGTGGAAGGATGCCGAGAAGATGCGCGAGGCCGCAGAGGCGCTGCGCCTCACGGCGCAGAACCTCGCCAAGCTGGGCGTCGTGGATCGCATCATCCCCGAGCCGCTCGGCGGCGCGCATCGCGACCGAGAGGCCGCCATCGCGGCGGTCGGCACAGCGATCTCTGCAATGATCGACGGGTTGGCGGCCAAGGATCGCGCCGCGCTCATCCGCGACCGGCGCGAGAAGTTTCTCAAGCTGGGGTCCAAGGGGCTCGCGGCCTGAGCGGGATCAGCCGTCGCCTGTGCCCACCCGCCGCGCGGCGAGCAGCGTCGCCAGCGGGCCGATCACCTCGAAGATCACGGTGGTCGCCACGGTCAACCCGAGGATCAGATCGGCGTGGTCGGGAAATTCCCGCGCGGCGATGAGCGCCATGCCCACCGCCACGCCCGCCTGCGGCAGCAGCGCCACGCCATACCACGGGCGATGCGCCGCCGGTGTTCCCGCCAGCGTTCCGCCGATCCATCCGCCCGCCAGCCGCCCGCCGATGCGCAGCACGACATAGGCCGCCCCGATCAGCCCGAACGTGGCGATGCGCGCCGGGTCGAGCGAGGCCCCCGCCAGCACGAAGAACAGGATCATGAACGGCCACTGCACATGTTCGATCTCGTGAAAGGCGCGCTCGTGATGATGCGCGCGGTTGGCGATCACGGCCCCCGCCGCCATCCCAGCCAGCAGGAACGACACGTCTGCCACCAGCGCCAGTCCGGCGGTCAGAAACACCACCCCCAGCGCTTCGGTCAGTTGCGGCTCGCCCGGGGCGAGCCGCCCGGTGAGATGCGCCGCGGGCAACCCGACCAGCAGCCCGAGCCCCAGCGCGCCGCCGATTTCCCACAGCGCGCGCCCGAGATGGGCTATGTCCGCGCCGCCCGCGATGCCGCCGGCCACCACCACGGCGAGCGCAAAGGCCAGCACCCCCCAGGCGTCGTCGACGGCGACGATCCCGCGCAGGAGGTTGGGAAACGCGCCGTGCGCGCCCGATTGACGCAGCGCGTCCTGCGTCGCCGCCGGATCGGTCGCCGTCGCGATCGCCCCGAGCAAGAGCGCCACCGGCGCGGGCACGCCCATGAGCCACAGACCCGTGGCCACCAGTGCCACCGTGGCCAGCACCACCATGATCGAGATCGACAGGATCGCGCGCCCGTGCCGACGCAGTGTTTCGCCGGTTAGCGCGTTGCCCAGCAGGAAGGCCACCATCGTTAGCGCTGTCACCGACAGGATGTCATAGAACGCGCTCAAATCCGCCGGGATGACATCTAGCCCGGCCCCACCCGCCGCGATTCCGCATATCAGCAGCAGCGTCACCCGCGGCAGCCGCGTGCGCTCTCCGATTGCGTCTGCGGCGAGACCAACGAGAAACAGCACACCGAGCGCAATGAGGACGGGGCCGAACTCCATGCCTCAGCCCACCAGCATCCGCAGCCCCTGCGTCACGTCCGAGCGCACGGCGAGGCGCAGCCCCGGCTCGTCGCCCGCCTTTAGCGCGGCGATGATGAGGCGGTGGAAATGCGGCGGCTCCTTTTGCCGCAGCCGGCCATAGAGCGCGCGCATCGTGGGGCCGAGTTGCAGCCACACCGTTTCGGCCATCGCCAGCATCGCGGGTGCCTGCGCGCGCAGGTAGAGGGTGCGGTGAAATTCGAGGTTTCGCCGGATATACCCGACCGCGTCGCGCCGGGCGATATCCTCGGTAATCCGCGCATTGATCGTCTGAAGCCGGTCGATGAGCGCGATATGCGCGCGTGGCAGGGCGCGGCTCGCCAGCTCGACCTCCAGCAGCGAGCGCAGCGCCGCCAGCTCCTCGATCCGATCGTTGCCCAACTCGGGCGTCGAGACGCGGCCCGAGCTCGACAGCGTGAGCGCGCCCTCGGCGGCGAGCCGCCGCAGCGCCTCGCGCGCGGGGGTCATCGACACGCCGAACTCGGCGGCGATGCCGCGCAGGGTGAGCGCCTGCCCGGGGGCGATCTCGCCATGCATGATGCGCGTGCGCAGCCCGCGATAGATACGGTCATGGGCCGCCGGGGCCGGATCTGGGCGGGGCGAGATCAACATGGCCTTATGTGATCACAAATCACGCGACGGTCAATCGAAACGATATCGGTGCAGCCCTGCCCCCTCGCGCCGCAACCACGCGCGCGGGGTCTCGTACTCGGGCCGCAGCCGCGCCACCACCGCCCAGAAGGCGGGCGAGTGGTTCATCTCGGCCAGATGCGCCACCTCGTGCGCGGCCACGTAGTCGAGCACATCGGACGGCGCGAGAATCAACCGCCAGGAATAGCTGAGCCCGCCCCGCGCCGAGCAAGACCCCCAGCGCGAGCGCGTGTCCCGCAGCGTCAGCCGACTGTAGCCCAGCCCCAGCCGCGCCGCGTAAATGTCCGATGCCGCCGCCAGCCGGTCGCGCGCCCGCGCCTTGAGCCACGCGCGCAGGCGGGCGGGCATCGTCCCTTCGGGGCCGGGGACATGCACGACCTCGTCCCCGTCGAGCCGCACCTGCCGTCCGGGGCCCGGTACGATCCGCCGCATCGTGCCCTCGATGGGCAATGTCACGCCGGGCCCGACGGCCACGCGACCGGGATGCGCGGCCAGCGCCCGGCGCAGCCAATCCTCGCGACTCCGTGCAAAGCCCAGCGCCTCGGTCTCGCTCACCCCGCGCGGCACCGTCAGCGTCACTTCGCCGTCGAGCCCCGAGACCCTGAGCGACAACCGCCGCGCCCGCGCGCTGCGTCGCAGGGTGACCGCAACAGGGGGGTTGCCGGGGATGAGATGCTGGCCCATATAGCCTCCGATGAGCGCGTCGCCGCACCCGCTTCAAAGCCTTTGACAGTTGCCGAAGGTTATGGCAGGTGCGCCGGATCGCGTGCAAGATCGACAGTTGAAAGAGGATCACCCATGCCCAAGGAAGAATGGGGCGTCAAGCGTGTCTGCCCGACCACCGGCAAGCGTTTCTACGACCTGAACAAGGATCCGATCGTCAGCCCCTATACGGGCGAAGTGGTCGAGATCGTGTCGGGCAAGTCGCGTGCCATGACGCCCGATGCCGAGGACGCGGCCACCAAGAAGCTGAAGACGAAGGCCAAGGATGACGAGAGCGGTGACGTGATCGAGGACGACGCGGTGGATGTCGAGCTTGACGACGACCTGCTCGAGGATGACGACGAGGACACGGTATCGCTCGACGATATCGCGGACGTGGAATCTGACGAGGATATGTAATGCCGCGAGGGCGGGATTTTCTTCTTGATCCCGCTCGCCGCTTTGTCTAACAGCGGCGCACGGTCTGGAAGGGCCGGAAAATCGGGGCCTTAGCTCAGCTGGGAGAGCGCTTGCATGGCATGCAAGAGGTCAGGGGTTCGATCCCCCTAGGCTCCACCAATCACCACCAAAACCTTTTGATGTCAGTAAGTTGGTGATTTTCCGTGGTAAATTTCGGGAACTGTTTCGCTGAGGCGTTACAGTGAAGACCCTCGAAAACATGCCCGGACATACTCGTCTGTATTCTATTACCACCGCGCCGCGATGGCCGACAACCTGCCTGACACAAACGCCATAACCGTTTCGAGATCATGTTCGGTCGGTCGAACGATGGGTGGCGTGTCGCGACCCGGTATGATCGTTTCCCAAAGGCCTTCCTCTCGGCAATAGCCCTCGCCGCAATCGTCATCTATTGGCTACGGGTGCTGACCCTGGCTCATGTCGGTATTGTGCGTTTCGAAGACGGCGCGATTTGGGAAGCCGACAGCAATTCCGATGCTAAACAGCTTGAATATTTTGAGTTCGAACTCGAGTTGACGGCGACGGAATACGGTAAGAACCCGCAGGGTGGGTTGCCCTCACCCGAACGCCTTCATCGCCGCCACGGTTGCCGGGACCCGCATACCCTGCCTCGCCCCCTACACACCCGTGCCCCGTGCCCCTATCTCTCCGTCATGGCGCGCACTCTCATCCTTGCGGGCATCGTGCTCATCGTTATCGGCCTTCTCTGGGGGCCGCTGTCGCGGCTGGGGCTGGGGCGGCTGCCGGGTGACATCGTGGTCGAGCGCGAGAATTTCACCCTCTACATCCCCGTCACCAGCGCGATCCTCGTCTCGGTCGTGCTGTCGGTGGTGGTGGCGCTCATCCGCAGCTTCCTGGGGCGCTGAGGGCGCCCTTGACGCCCCCCTTTGAAAACCGCACTGTCCGCGCGATTTCCCGCAAGGAGCCGACATGGCCGCGACGCCCCCCCCTTTCGCTGCTTTCGAATGGCTGATCGCGTGGCGCTACCTGCGCGCGCGCCGGGCAGAGGGCGGGGTCAGCGTGATGACCTGGATCAGCCTCCTGGGCATCACGCTGGCGGTGTTTGCGCTCATCGCCACGCTGTCGGTGCGCTCGGGCTTTCGCGCCGAGTTCGTCGACACGATCCTCGGGGCCAACGCCCATGCCACGGTCTATGTGGCGGGCGAGGCGGACGCGGTCACGGGCCGGGTCGACCGGACCATCGCCGATTACGAGGCGATGGCCGAGCGCCTGCGCGCGGTGCCCGGCGTCACCCGCGCGGCCCCGCTCGTCAAGGGACAGGTGATGGCCACGGCAGAGGGGCGCAACGCGGGTGTCGAGGTGTTCGGCATCGCGCCAGAGCACCTCGCCACCATCCCGCGCGTGGCCGACCCCGATACCGCGCAGGGCGACCTCTCGCGCTTCCCCGAGGGCATTGCCATTGGCTCTGGCGTGGCGCGCGAGTTGGGTGTGGGCGTGGGCGACCGCATCCGCATCATCTCGCCCGACGGGGTCAAGACGCCGCTGGGCACCTCGCCGCGGATCAACGCCTACGATGTGGTCTATATCTTTACCGCCGGGCGTTACGATATCGACCGGGTGCGCGTCTACCTGCCGTTCGCCGAGGCGCAGCGGTTCTTCAACCGTGACGGACGGGCCGACGAGATCGAGGTTATGGTGTCCAACCCCGAGCGCATCGAGGCGCTGACGCCCACGCTGTTGCGCGCTGCGGGCGAGCGTGCACTGGTCTGGACGTGGCGCGATTCCAGCGGTGCGTTCCTCAGGGCGCTGGAGGTAGAGGATAACGTGATGTTCGTCATCCTGTCGATCCTCGTGCTGATCGCGGCGCTCAACATTACCTCGGGCCTCGTCATGCTGGTCAAGAACAAGGGCCGCGACATCGGCATCCTGCGCACGATGGGGCTGAGCGAGGGCTCAGTCCTGAGAATATTCTTTATCTGCGGGGCATTGACCGGCCTGCTGGGCACGGTTTTCGGGGTCATCCTCGGCTGTCTCTTTGCCATCTACATCGACCCGATCTTCAGTTTCGTGAACGTGATGATGGGCGGGCAGGTCTGGGACCCGTCCATTCGCGGCATCTATCACCTGCCCGCGCGGCTGGAGGCGGGAGACGTGCTGACGGCGGTGGCGCTGTCGCTCGGCCTGAGCTTTGTCGTGACGATCTTTCCGGCGCGGCGGGCGGCACGGATGAACCCGGTGGAGGCGCTGCGCTATGAGTGAGCCGATGCTGCGTCTCGAAGGGGTGGAGAAGGGATACAACCGCGGCCGCGTGGGCGAGATCCTCGTGCTTCAGGGTGTGAACCTACAGGTTCGGCGCGGCGAGATGGTGGCGTTGGTGGCCCCCTCGGGGGCGGGCAAGTCGACGCTTCTGCATATCGCCGGGCTGCTCGACACCGCCGACGGCGGCGTGGTCGAGATCGGCGGGCAGACGGCCACCGGACTGGGCGACCGGCGGCGCACGGCGTTGAGGCGGCGCGGGATTGGTTTCGTCTACCAGTTCCACCACCTGCTGCCGGAATTCTCGGCGCTGGAGAACGTGGTGCTGCCGCAGCTCGCCAATGGCGTGCCGCGCCGCGAGGCCGAGGCGCGGGCG
>MRWG01001146.1_pt1 | contig 18749 bp, 23 predicted proteins | sample 1013341 | NCBI WGS metagenome assembly MRWG01 (sample SAMN06117577, study PRJNA244670) | biofilm metagenome | biome: Water; feature: Cathode Biofilm; material: Biofilm; isolation source: microbial consortium enriched at the cathode of a solar microbial fuel cell | place: USA: District of Columbia ... | reverse complement strand
GATGCAGGAGCTGCTTGCGGGCCTGCCGCAATTGAGCCTGCCGGTGCTTCTGGTGCGTGGCATGCGTTCGGAACTGGTGCAGGAAGCGCATGCCCGGGAGTTCGTTTCCCTTGCGCCTGCCGCTTCCAATGTCTATGTGGGCGGGGCCGGGCACATGGTGGCCGGCGACCGCAACGATGTTTTCGCAACCGAGATCCTGAAGTTCCTGGGCCGCGACGAGGCGGCCTAGAGCATTTCGCGGTCAGGCCGGTCAGTGTCCTGCAAAATGCGGTGGGCGCCGCTCGCGAAATGCGCGCCGGCCTTCCGCATAATCCGCACTTTCGAACGTGATGTCGCCGAGCGCCTGAGCGCGTTCGGCTTCCTGCGTGTTGCAGGTCAGCGCCGCCGAAATCGAAACCTTCGATGCGCGGATGGAAAGCGGGGCATTGCGGGCAATGGTTGCTGCAAGGTCCGTGGCCCGGCTGATCAGCACGTCAGAAGGCACGACCTCCAGCAGGAACCCGCATTCGCGGGCGCGCGCCGCATCGATCCGCGCGCCGGAAAAGGTGAGGTAGCGCGCCATCTGTGCGCCTGCCGTGGCCACGATGTCGCCCATCGCCTCCACCGGATAGGCAAGGCCGAGCCGCGCTGCCGGTACTGAAAAGAGCGCATCGGGCGAGGCAATCCGCAGGTCGCAGGCCGCAGCAAGGCCAAAGCCGCCGCCGAAGCAGACACCGGAGATAGCCGCAATGGTCGGCAGATGCGTGTTGCGAATGGCTGCAAACGCGCCGGCATTCAGCATTTCGTAGCTGCGCGCGGTTTCCGCATCGCGCCGCACCGTGTCGAACTCGGAAACATCCGCGCCCGCGCAGAAATTGTCGCCCGCGCCGCGCAGAACCAGAACGCGCACCGTGTCGTCGGCCTCCAGTTCACCGACCAGATCGATCATCGATCGCCACATGGCCTGTGACATCGCGTTCATCTTTGCTTCCCGGGAGATCAGAATGGTCGCGATGCCATTCGAGCGGGAAACACGTAAGCCTGCCTCATTTTGCTGCGATTGGACCGTCATGCATCAATTTTCCTGTAGCTGCTGTCACAGTTTTTTGCGGTTCAATTACCTTGGCTTCTGACGTATGTTTGGCTTTAAGGCAAGGTTAGGCCTCTGGCGGAGAAATCCATGAACGCTCGCAACGCTATCCGTGAACGCAGTTCCGGCAAAAGCGCGCCTCAACCGGTGGACCCGATCTGGTACGCGGTCCGTGAAGAGGCGGAGGCCGCTGTCGCCAATGATCCGCTGCTTGCGGCCTTTCTCTATGCGACGATCCTCAATCATGACGATCTGGAAAGCGCGGTCGTGCACCGGGTCGCCGAGCGGCTCGATCATCCCGACATGGGCGCGGACCTGATCCGCCAGACTTTCCACGCCATGCTCAATGCCGAGCCTGAATGGCGCACCACGGTGCGTGTGGACATTCAGGCCTATTACGACCGCGATCCGGCCTGCGACCGTTTTCTGATGCCGGTGCTCTATTTCAAGGGCTTCCACGCCATCCAGACCCATCGTCTGGCGCACTGGCTGTGGAAGGAGGGACGCAGGGATTTCGCGCTCTACCTGCAAAGCCGCTCGTCGGCCGTCTTCCAGACGGACATCAATCCCGGTGCGCGGATGGGCAAGGGCATCTTCATCGACCATGCAACCGGCGTGGTCATCGGTGAGACGGCGGTTGTCGAAGACGATGTGTCCTTATTGCATGCGGTGACGCTGGGCGGCACCGGCAAGGAAACGGGCGACCGGCACCCGAAAATCCGCCATGGCGTGCTGATCGGCGCTGGAGCGAAGATCCTCGGCAATATCGAGGTCGGCCATTGCGCACGCGTTGCGGCGGGCTCTGTCGTGCTGAACGATGTGCCGGCTGCCAAGACCGTTGCCGGCGTGCCGGCGCGTGTCGTTGGTGAGTCGGGCTGCAGCGAGCCGTCCCGCTCCATGGACCAGATCCTGCACGGTCAGTCCTGAGCGCGTCTGCGGCGCTCATTCAGCTCATCTCTATTTTGTCAGGGCAAGGAGGTTTCCCGGCATCACGACTGGTGACTGTTCGCAGCAAAAACGTCTGTTGACCCGCAGAGGCTTTACGGCTGAAATCCTGGTTTCAGGGTTTACAGTGGCGCTGGCCTCATGTCAGAAGCGCCGCGATCACAGCAGGGCTACCGGGTGTTCGCACGGATATCCGGCGGGTCTGCATCAAATCTGAAGCTGTGCGTCGTGCTGTCCCGAAACCGGTCCGGTTTCACACGATGCGCCAGGCACTGGAGATGTTTCTTGAAGCCCGAAGAGATCCGAAAGCTCGAAGCGTATTTCAAACGTACCTTCAACAATGATGCGCTGACTGTGAAGGCGCGTCCGCGCAAGGACGATTCCTGCGAGCTTTATCTTGGTGACGAGTTCCTCGGCATCGTCTTCAAGGATGAGGAAGAGGGAGAGCTCTCCTACAATTTCTCGATGGCCATTCTCGACATCGACCTCTGAGCCGTTTTGGCCAGAAGCACGCAGGCGCCCCTGGCGCGGCGGCGTGAATTCGAAAGCCCGTATGCGCTGTCGCATGCGGGCTTTTTTCTGTCAAAGGGGGCTTACAGCGGGGTCTTGATGTGCTCTGCGACCTTCCGGCGAATGTCCTTGTCCAGAAGCCGCCACTGGCCGAGCAGCGAGGCGGGAAAGCGGTAGGTCATGCTCAGCCGGTTGCCGAGGTTGATGTCGCGTTCGCACGGCGCGAGCGCCTCCCGCGCCGCAGTTCCTGTCAGGCAACGCGCCACGAAGGGTTCTTCCCCCGGTTCTGAGGCCGAAACCGCAAGCACTTCGCCCTCATAGCCCGACCCCTGTTTGAAGCGGTGAAAGCGAATGCTCTCCGGTCCGCCAACCGAGTGCGCCTCGATCACCTGCCGGTAGACGGGTTCAAGGCGGTTGCTCATGTCGCGCGACATCATCTGTTCCTCGAATGTCACAAACAGGATGCGTCGCGAACCGTCCACATGGTTGAAATAATCGCTTCGGTCAGGCGAATAGCCCTCGAGTTCGGGCCAGACCATATAGACATCCAGGCGCTGTCTCACGCCATCCTGCCGTGCAGCCTTGAAGCGGATCATGTTTTCCGGAAATGTCAGCACATTGTTGCCGATGACGATCTCGCGCGGCTTCATGGACGCGGTGTGACCGGCTTCCGACAGCGTGTCTCCATACCACTGGCCGACAAACAGGATGCCGATGGAAAGCGCCAGCAGTAGCAGAAAGAACTGAAACACACGGCGCGCAAACCGGTTTCGTTGCACGGCGGCAGGTGTGTTGGCAGCGCTGATGTCGTTTTCGGTCGCCAGTTTCAGATCCTCGCTTGTGTCTCGATACGGGACACGGGAATCGGCACAAAGTTTGCCTCAAAGGTTGTATTGACCTTGGGTTCTTATGGTAAATGGAGCGTAAAGACATGGTCCATATCTGGCTTTGCGGGGCGGCGTTTGTCGCCGGACTTGTCTTTTGCGGTCTCTCTTCAAGTCTCTTTGAGCTTCTGACCGGCAGGCGTGTGCGCTTCCAGTCGCCCTTCATCGTTCGTCGGCGTGTTTTGCGATCCCTCGCGGTCATGCTGTGCGTGGGACCGGTCGTTTTCCTGCGTGAAGCGCTCGCAAGCCACAGGCAGAGGCTGATCGGGCATGGCGCGCTGGCGGGTGCGGCTTTCACGTCCGGATTATGGGTGACGGCGACCGGTGTGGTTGTTATCGAGGCGGTGCTGGCTGTCGGGCGGATTTGAAGTGGCGAAATGCAGATTCTGATTCCCGCCCGCGTGTTGTAGTGTGCCGCCTTAATCTACCGGGAGTTTTTCATGCCGATTTATGCGTTGGAGGGCGAGAGCCCGCAGTTCGAGGACAGGGACACAAACTGGATCGCGCCGGACGCCTCGCTGATCGGGCGTGTGCGGCTCGGACGCAATGCGGGTGTCTGGTTCGGCGCTGTCCTGCGCGGTGACAATGAGCTGATCGATATCGGCGAAGACACCAACATTCAGGAACATTCCGTGCTTCACACGGATATGGGCTTTCCGCTGGTCGTGGGGCGCGGCTGCACGGTCGGGCACCGCGCGATCCTGCATGGTTGCCGGATCGGCGAAAACAGCCTGATCGGAATGGGCGCGGTGGTGCTCAATGGTGCCGAGATCGGCAGGAACTGCCTGGTCGGGGCCGGCGCGCTCGTCACCGAGAACAAGAAATTTCCCGATAATTCGCTGATCGTTGGCTCGCCTGCCAAGGTCGTGCGTGAACTGGATGAGGAAGCGGTGCGCGGGCTCCGCTGGTCTGCCGATCACTATGTGAAGAACGGTCAGCGCTTTTCCGCGGAGCTGAAGGAAGTCTGAGTTCCCGAAAAAGGTGGAGCCGACCCATGGGGTGGGCCGGCTCCTGACCCGGTCGTTGGGGACGGGGAGGTGGGGACTCGACCGGGTGTCCCGCAACGGATGCCGCCGGTCCGAAGATCGGGAGCGCGGCGTTCTCCGTTGGTGTTCAGAAAGACATGGGCGCGTTCACTGGATTGCGCCCATACATGTTGTTGAAAGATCAGCGGCTCGAAGCGACGCTGCCAACGGCGACGGGCTGTCCGTTGTTGATGTTGACCCACTTGCCCGAATGCGAAGCGGCCTGGCGCTTGAGATAGGTGTAATCCGTATCGCCCCACAGAGAGACGCGGGCTTCCAGATTGTCGAGAATGAAATCGCCCATATTGGTGACCACGGTCAGAACGGCATGGCCGTCGCCATTGGGCTGGCGCACCACCGTGATCAGCAGATTGCCGGCAGGCACGCCGGCTGCCATCAGGCGGCGGCGCTTCTCAAGAACATAGTCCTCGCAGTCGCCATAGGCCGTCGGGTAGGACCAGTACTCTTCCACGCCCCACATCTCCATGTCGGTGCGCGGCAGAACCGTTGAGTTCACCGCATTGTTGACGTCGATCATGGCTTTCCACATCTCGCGCGTCAGCTTCACCGGGCGCGGGCGCGCCGTTGTCTGGTTGCACTCGACCGGCTCGCGCTGGCAAAGTTCATAGTGACCGATCGGCTGGCTGGTGAAGCCACCGGTCTTCATGAAATTGGGTGTGGCGAACGCCCCCGTGGTGAACGCCCCGAATGCAAGTGCGGCGGCCGCGATCAGCCGTGCGCTCTTTGAATGCCCCATAGTCTTGTCTCCCCGTTTGAGAGGACAATGACACAGGGGAATTTATTCCAGGCAAAAGTGCGAAGTATAAATCGCGCTAAATTCTATTTGTATTTTGATCTAATCAATATAAAAATCGAATTATATTTGAATAAAATTTGTCTAAAATTGTAATGAAATTCGAAGGCGTCACGGCGCTCGGTTCGCGCCGCACTTCACGGGCGGATCGACGATGGAGAGGAGAGCGGCATGAATGGTGTGAAGGCTCTGGTGTTCGATGTATTCGGCACGGTGGTGGACTGGCGCGAAGGTGTGGCGCGCGAGGCGGCTATCCTTCGTGCTGCTGGATGTCCTGCATCGGGAAAAACTGGAAGCGATCCTTCCTGATCCGGGTATCGACGCCTCGCGCGTTCCCGCGTCCGCTGGAACGGGGGCGCGGATCATCACGCGATCTCGTCGCAGAACAGGACTGGGATGTGATCGTCTCGGATTTTGCAGAGCTGGCGACGCGGATGGGCGCTTAGGCCGCTGTTACGAATGCAGCGGTCAGGCTTCCGTCGGCAGCGAGAACTCTGCTTCCAGCGCCTGACGGTTCTGGATGCTTGCAAATTCGATGGCGACGCCATCGTCGAAATGGCGCACCACCTGTCCGCGCATCGTGCCAAGATGAACCTGCGTTCCGCGTTCAGGCCGCACTTCGCTTTCCACGGCTGCGCCGGAAAGAGACAGGTCGATGATGCGGCAGCGATATTCACGGCCGTCCGGCAGGCGCAGAACGCTGATCGGGTTGCGCGGTGCGATACGCTCATGACGGCGATCTTCCGGCAGATCCAGCTCGTGCTTGTTGGCAAGCCATGTAAGCTGGGCCGCAAGCTTGTCGCGCTTGCGCTCGGAGGCAACCACCGTCATGGCGAAACCGTCGCGGTTGACGCGGATCACTTCGCCTTCAATGCGACCGATATGATCGAGATAGGCAATCACGCGCTCGCCCTGCATGCCCGAACGCTGTGCGATCAGGCAAACGTCGCCCGGCGACATGTCTGTCACCCGGCAGGGGTGTTCACTGCGATCTTCAAGCATGAAGCGGCCATAGATCGACACCTTGACGCGCTGAAAGCTGCGTCTTTCATCGTCTGATGGGGATCGGTTGATCGCCGCTCTCATCGTGTCTTGCGCCCTTCGATCTGAAGATTCCAGCTGGCCCATGGGGCAGCGAGACACTACGCCTGATCCGTTAATAAGCGGTAAGGAGCAACTATTCGTTGCGCCCGCCGTCGAAAACCACGAGATGGCGGAAGCGGCGGCCTTGGCCGGGTTCGATGAGGCTGTCGGTGATGGAGCGGCGCTCCGGCACCAGTGGCGGCACCTGGACGGCTGGCCGGTTCTTCAGGAGGGAGGGCTCGCGGTCGGCGTCGATGATCCGCAGCGAGGTGACTTCACATTCCACGATTGGTTCTGCGCCAAGCCAGAAAGGCTTGTGGCAGGCCAGCAGCGAGCCCATGGCGCGCGGGCTTTCCATGCCGCCTTCAAGCGGCAGAAGCAGAAGCTCGAAGGCTGCGGCATCGCCGCTCCTGTTGCGTCCCGCAAAGGAAAGAACCACCACGGATTTCATGTCGAACACGCTGCGCGCAAGCTTGCCGACCACGGCCTGATCACGGCCCGGCCACAGGGAGGCGAAGGAGAGGCCCTTGAGTTCCTTTCCGAATGTGGCGCACAGCCGGGTGCCAGCGAGGCGGAACACGGCTTCGCCACGCGCATCGCGTTCCAGAATGAACGTATCGGCCAGCAGTGTCTTGATCTCTGCCGGCTCGACTTCCGTGCGCCTGGGGGCCGGACGGTTGCCACGCAACCTGTTCCAATATTGGAACAACGTCACCGAACCATCATGTTTCATGCCTCTTGGCTCCTTACTCTCGGCCCGGGCCTGTCCCATAGGCGGACAGGTGCAGGCATTTTCAATAGCGACATGTGGATGGGTGCAGGATGCGTGCCAAAGCGATGGGGGTTGTTCGCGCAGCCGCTCTGTTAGGGTTAACAAAGGGTTTAGATTGCGCGGGTTTCGGGCCGGTGGCAGTGTCCGGCCGTTAGCAAGACCGAATCAACCAGATCGCCATGCGTCCCCGTGGACGCCTGAAGGACGATCTGAATGATTGAGGGAGTAGCGGGGGCGCCCGATGCTCCAACTGACGGGCCGGGGCCGGTCTTTCACACGAAAGCCGGAGTGGGGGCTCGACCAGGCCGTTCAGGTTCATCCTGAGCGGCTTTTTTCTTTTCCGCGGGTCTGCTACGCAAAATCATGAACAGAGATGAAGAGCGGGCGATTCCTGAAGCGGAATCCGAAAATGGGTTTGAGCGGAACGGCGGTGATGGCAGGGAGCCGGTGTTCAACCTGGCGCCGGCCGTCACGGTCCTCGGCCTGATCTGCGTTGCAATTTTTGCCATCGAGACATTCTGGATGAGCATTGATCAGCAGATCTGGCTGATGGTGCATTTCGCGTTTCTGCCGATCCGCTATAGCGGGCAGTTTGCGCTCGACACCTACGCTTTCATCAGCCCCGTCACCTATTCCTTCCTGCATGGAAGTTGGGGACATCTTCTGGTCAATATGATCTGGCTTGCCGCCTTCGGGTCTCCGCTTGCCAACCGCATCGGAAGTGCGCGTTTCGTCCTGTTCTGGGTGGCAGGCGCGCTTGCCGCCGTCGGGCTGCATTACCTGCTCTATCCAGCCTCGGCAGTGCCGCTTGTTGGCGCGTCCGGCTCCATTTCCGCGATGATGGGGGCTGCAGCCCGCTTTGCGTTCCGGGTGGATCGGCGTCAGCCCAAGCCGGCCTTCACCGGGCCGGTGCTTCCTGTCTCCCTGGTCGTGAAATCGCGCAGCGTCGTGGTGTTCCTTGGCGTCTGGATGGTGGCCAATGTGGTGACAGGCCTGATGAGCGGCACCGTCGTCAACGGTCCCCAGATCGCCTGGGAGGCCCATATCGGCGGTTTTCTCCTGGGTTTCTTCGGCATCCAGTTCTTTGATCGCCCGCCCGCGCGGCGTCAGGCTGATTTCCCTTCCTAAGGGCAGGATTTCGACGACGGCATAAGCATTCGTCTACTTGCAAAGCGCTCTTTCACGGCGCAACATTGCCCTGTTGCCAGAAGAAGGAGATTGCCATGACGGTGAAGGCCATTCTGGACGCCAAAGGGCGCAATGTGGTCACCATCGGTCCGGACAGGAGGCTGGCGGAGGCCGCCCAGCTCTTGTCTGAACGCGGTATCGGTGCCGTCGTTGTGACGGAGCCCGACGGGCGTATCGCAGGTATATTGTCGGAGCGCGATATTGTGCGCGTGATCGGGCGCGATGGCGCCGACATGCTTGAACAGCCAGTTTCTGCGGTCATGACCGCAAAAGTTCGCCGCTGCCATGAGCAGAACACGGTCAACGAGGTCATGCAGATCATGACTGAAGGCCGTTTCCGGCACCTGCCGGTGGAAGAGAACGGCAAGATTGCCGGCATCATCTCGATCGGCGATGTCGTGAAAAAGCGCATCGAGGAGGTCGAGCGCGAGGCCGAAGACATTCGCAGCTACATCGCGACCGCCTGAAAAGACGGAGGCTGCCTTTCGGCAGCCTCTTTTGTTTTAACGGTTATCGAGTTGTGAGCGGACCAGTTGAAGGCCGCGGCGCGTGATGCGGTAGGGACCGCTGTTGCGCGACTGGATTGCCCGTTTGCGTTTGATTTTTCTGAACAGTGTCAGGTCAAGGCCGGGAAACTGCCAGCCGTCACGTGTGATGCAGTTCAGTTCGAGAATCTGGCCTTGCTCGTCCTTTTCGATGACGATCCGGCCGCCCTGCGCCAATATGTGCAGGATGCGCTGCTCTGCGCGCGAAATATCCATATCTTGAAGTCCTGGAAAACCACTGGCGCGAACCAATGGGAAAACCACCGGCCAAATGGCCGGCAAACATCGCTGCGCCGCCTTGCGATGGCGCAGGGTTTCAAGGTTTTCTCGCCCCGACCCTGTGTTGGTTCAGGTTCGGGGCCCTACCGGGCCTCAAGATAGTTGGACATAAAAACTCCGTTGATGCTGCATTTCATAACGCAAACTGTGGCCGGAATAAAGCGCTTGGCTTGCCACGCGGGTATGTTTGGTCTAGCGAATGCGGCAGTCCATTCCGAACCATCCGACTGCACGGCACCGTGAAACCATGACACTCATCGATACACGCACGCCCGATCCCAAGCGTTTCATCTCCGGCGCTACCGGCGACTGGGAAATCATCGTCGGCATGGAGATCCATGCCCAGGTAACGTCTGAAGCAAAGCTGTTCTCCGGCGCTTCGACGACTTTCGGTGCTGCCCCCAATGCGAATGTCTCCCTCGTGGATGCGGCCATGCCCGGCATGCTGCCCGTCATCAACGAGGTCTGCGTCAAGCAGGCAATCCGCACGGGCCTTGGCCTGAAAGCGCAGATCAACCTGCGCTCGGTCTTTGACCGCAAGAACTATTTTTATCCCGACCTGCCGCAGGGCTACCAGATTTCGCAGTTCAAGCAGCCGATCGTCGGCGAGGGCAAGGTGACGGTTTCCGTCGGCCCCGCCAAGGACGGCTCGTTTGAGGAAATCGAAGTGGGCATCGAGCGCCTGCATCTGGAGCAGGATGCCGGCAAATCGATGCATGATCAGCATCCCACCATGTCCTATGTGGACCTCAATCGCTCGGGCGTCGCGCTCATGGAGATCGTCTCCAAGCCCGATATCCGTTCTTCGGACGAGGCCAAGGCGTTCCTGACCAAGCTGCGCACCATCCTGCGTTATCTGGGCACCTGCGACGGCAACATGGACGAAGGCTCCATGCGCGCCGACGTGAACGTGTCCGTGCGCCGGCCGGGCGGTGAATTCGGCACGCGCTGCGAGATCAAGAATGTGAACTCGGTGCGTTTTGTCGGTCAGGCCATCGAATCGGAAGCCCGTCGCCAGATCGCGATTCTCGAGGATGGCGGTTCCATCGATCAGGAGACCCGCCTGTTCGATCCGGCCAAGGGCGAGACGCGCTCCATGCGCTCCAAGGAAGAAGCGCACGATTATCGCTACTTCCCCGATCCGGATCTGGTGCCGCTGGAATTCGATCAGGCCTATGTGGATGCGCTTGCAGCCGACCTCACGGAGCTGCCGGATGAGAAGAAGGCGCGTTTCATCGAAGCCTTCGGCCTGTCCGAGTATGACGCTTCGGTCCTGATTGCCGAGAAGGCTACGGCAGACTTCTTCGAGAAGGTTGCAGAGGGACGTGACGGCAAGGCTGCCGCCAACTGGGTCATCAACGATCTGCTCGGCGCGCTGAACAAGGCCGGGCAGGGGATCGACGAGACCCCTGTTTCGGCTGACCAGCTCGGCGCGATCATCGACCTGATCAAGGATGGCACGATTTCCGGCAAGATCGCCAAGGATCTGTTTGAGATCGTGTTCACCGAGGGCGGCGATCCGGTCGCCATCGTCGATGAGCGCGGCATGAAGCAGGTCACCGACACCGGCGCAATCGAGAAGGCCGTTGACGAAGTCATCGCCTCCAACCCGGAAAAGGTCGAGCAGGCCAAGGCCAAGCCGACGCTGGCCGGCTGGTTCGTCGGTCAGGTGATGAAAGCCACCGGTGGCAAGGCCAACCCGCAGGCCGTCAACGCGCTGGTGAAGGAAAAGCTCGGCATCAATGATTGATGCCGGCGGTTATTTTGTCCGCACGGCCGGCGAGCGTGACTTGCCGGCCGTGCGTGCGCTCCTCGTGGAGACCTGGCACGACACCTATGACGCGATCTACGGCCGCGAGCGTGTGGATGAGATCACCGGTGCCTGGCACTCCATCGAGGCCTTGAGGGCGCGGCTGAAACAGCCGCACTCCGAATTCGTTCTGGCAGACAATGGCAGCGATATCGGCGGCGTGGCGTTCGCCGTCGCCGAGCGTGAAGGCAAATCCATCAAGCTGCATCAGCTTTACGTGCTTCCTGCCTGCCAGGGGCGTGGCATCGGTCAGGCCCTGTTCGACGAGGTGGCGATCTGCTTTCCCGAGGCGCGCGAGATCACGCTCGAAGTGGAAGAGGCCAATGGCCGGGCGCGTGGCTTCTATGAGCATCTGGGATTTGAGCAGATGGGCCAGAGCGAGGATTGCGGCAGCACCGGTTTCGATATCCCGGCCTTGATCTACCGCAGGCTGCTTTAGGGAAGGGCCTCAGGCTCCCCGGACGCAGGGCGGCGCTGATTCGAGACCGAATCCTTTTGTCAGCCGGCTATCCCTCTTGCGGCATTCGCGCGCATCAGGTCTCATTGCGGTGGCAGGCTTTGGCTTTGACAGCTGCGCGGAAGGCGCTCTCCATCCGGTCCCTGGAAACCACGTCCTCGCCGCGCTTCCGGCTTTTCCAGCCATGAGACAGGTGAGGGGCAAAACCCCTTTGCCGGCCCGAAAACAGCCGTGATACGGCGAATGCAATGAAATGAACTTTGAGCAATCCGTAACGGGCCTTGCCTTCTGGCGATGCGGACGCCATAACGCAACTCACGAGCCATCTCGAACGATGATAGCGAGCGACTTGAGGACGCCATGAAGAAGTTCCTGCTTCAGTTTTTCACCTGGTGGAATGGCCAGACACTGGGCACCCGCTTCCACACGTGGCGCAAGGGCACGCGCGTCGGTGAAGACGAGTTCGGCAACATCTATTACGAAGGCGGCAAGGATTCCGAAGGGCGCACGCGCCGTTGGGTAATCTATAACGGCATTTCCGATGCGTCTCTGGTTCCCGCTGGCTGGCACGGCTGGCTGCACCACCGTGTCGATGTTGCGCCGGTGAACGAAAACTACACGCCGCGCGAATGGCAGAAGCCGCATCAGCCGAATCTCACGGGCACCCCCGCCGCCTATCGTCCGCAGGGATCGATTGCGACCGGCAAGGAGCGCCCGCGCGTGACCGGCGACTATGATGCGTGGACGCCCGGCGGTTGAAGCCGCGCGCTGTTCTCGCCACAATTTAACATTAGTTGTGCGCCTTCCCATGGACTTGGTGATTCCACCGGTCTATCCCGGATGACAAGCGAACAGGACGGGTGTCGAGCCACATGAATTCAGGCCACAAGAAGAAAGCCGGTTTCAGGCTTGTTGCAGCGCTGGGACTGGGAATGGCGACGCTCGCCGCCCTGCCAGCGCAGGCAGAGCGTTTGCAGCACCCGGTGGCCGAATTCACCGGCATCGACAAGATTACCGGCCGCATCATCTCCTTCGACGTCTATATGCATGAGACCGTCCAGTTTGGCGCTCTGCAGGTGACGCCGCGCGTCTGCTACAGCTCCGAGGAGACCGAGGAGCCGCGCACCGACGCTTTCGTGGAAGTGGACGAGATCACGCTGGACCGTGAGATCCGCCGCATCTTCACCGGCTGGATGCTGGCCGAAAGCCCGGGCCTCAATGCCGTCGAGCACGCGGTTTACGACGTGTGGCTCAAGGCCTGCAAGGAAGACACGGAAGTCCCGCCGCCGGACGCGGACTGAGTGAAACCCTACTGATTTCCATCGGCGCGGACTGTCAGGGGCTGAAGCGCGCTTCGCCCTTTTGCAGCGCGTCCTGAAGCATCTGCTCATAACGGCTGCGGGGCACGTCGATCGCGCCGAACTGTTTTAGGTGCGGCGTTGTGAACTGCGTGTCGAGCAATGTGAAGCCGCGTTCGCGCAGGCGCTTGACCAGATGCACAAGGCAGACCTTGGAGGCATCGGTCTGGCGCGAGAACATGCTCTCGCCGAAGAAGGCGCGGCCAAGTGTGACGCCGTAGAGCCCGCCCACCAGCCCTTCATCCGTCCAGGCTTCCACCGTGTGGCAGTGCCCGTTCTCGAATAGAAGCCCGTAGGCTTCGCGGATCGGCGCGTTGATCCATGTGTCGTCGGTGTCGCGTCGCGCCTCTGCACAGCCTTCTATGACGCCCTCAAAGTCCGTATCGAAGGCGATGCGGAAGGGCGCGCGGCGCAGCGTCTTGGCGAGGCTTTTGGGGATGTGAAAGGAATCGAGCGGGATGACCCCGCGCATTTCCGGCCGCACCCAGAAAACCTCCGGATCATCGGCACTTTCCGCCATCGGGAAAACCCCGGTGGCGTAAGCGCGAAGAAGAAGATCCGGAGGGATCCGAAATCCTGGTGCGAAAGGTCGTGCCATCGTGCTCAACCGGCCAGATCGCCGGAGAATCACATGGGGCGGCGAGCTTTGGATCGCCCGGCGTCCACTGGACGCACAAAGGGCGATCTCAATCACTGACAGAGAAACGGGATAACCGAAACTCTAGCTCGTTTTCGCCAGGTAATTCTCCAGCCAGTGGATGTCGTAATCGCCATTGGCGATATCGGGATTGCCGACCAGATCCTGGAACAGCGGAAGCGTGGTCTTGATGCCGTCGACGACGAACTCGTCCAGCGCGCGGCGCAGACGCATCATGCACTCGACGCGGTTGCGTCCATGCACGATTAGCTTGCCGATCAGGCTGTCGTAGTAAGGCGGGATGCGGTAGCCCGAATAGACGCCCGAATCGACGCGGATGCCAAGACCGCCCGGCGTATGGAAATGCGTGATCGTGCCCGGCGAGGGGGTGAAGGTGCGCGGGTCTTCCGCATTGATGCGGCACTCGATGGCATGGCCCTCGAAACGCACCTCATCCTGGGTGCAGGACAGTCCACCGCCGGAAGCGACGCGGATCTGCTCATGCACCAGATCGATGCCGGTAATGGCTTCCGTCACCGGATGCTCCACCTGCAGGCGGGTGTTCATCTCGATGAAGTAGAATTCGCCATTCTCGTAGAGGAACTCGATCGTGCCCGCGCCGGAATAGCCGAGATCGGCAATGGCCTTGGAGACGATTTCGCCGATGCGGTTGCGCTGCTCGACATTGAGGGCAGGCGAGTTGGCCTCTTCCCACACCTTCTGGTGGCGGCGCTGCAGCGAGCAGTCGCGTTCGCCCAGATGGATCGCGTTGCCCGCACCGTCGCCCATCACCTGAACCTCGATGTGGCGCGGCTTTTCGAGATACTTCTCGATATACACCGCGTCGTCACCAAAGGCCGCACCCGCTTCTGTGCGGGCGGTGGAGAGCGCCTCGGCAAGATCTGCCTCGGTGCGCGCAACCTTCATGCCGCGTCCGCCGCCGCCGGCCGATGCCTTGATCAGCACCGGATAGCCGATATCGGCGGCAATGCGCTTGGCTTCCACATCGTCGGTCACGGCGCCATCGGAGCCCGGAACCACGGGAATGCCAAGGGCCTTCACCGTCTTCTTGGCGGTGATCTTGTCACCCATGATGCGGATGTGGTCGGCCGAGGGGCCGATGAAGGTGAGATTGTGTGCGGCCAGAATTTCGGAGAACTTGGCGTTTTCCGAAAGGAAGCCGTAGCCCGGATGCACGGCGTCGGCGCCGGTGATCTCGCAGGCGGCCAGAATCTGATGAATGTTCAGATAACTGTCGCGCGAGGGCGGCGGCCCGATGCATACGCTCTCGTCGGCAAGGCGCACATGCATCGCATCCGCGTCCGCCGTGGAGTGCACGGCTACGGTCTGGATGCCGAGCTCCTTGGCGGCGCGCAGTACGCGCAGGGCGATTTCGCCGCGATTGGCGATGAGGATCTTGTGAAACATGCGCGCCTGCCCCGGACTATTCGATGACGACCAGCGGCTCGCCGAACTCAACCGGCTGCGCATCCTCGAAGAGGATCGCCGTCACGGTGCCGGAACGGGGCGCGGGAATCTGGTTCATGGTCTTCATCGCTTCGATGATGAGAAGCGTCTGGCCTTCCTTCACGGACTGGCCGACTTCGATGAAGGCGTTCGCGCCGGGCGCGGGAGACTTGTAGGCGGTGCCGACCATCGGGGAAGGAACGGCATTCTTGGAATCGGCCGGGCTCTTCTTGGCTTCTTCAGCCGCGGCCGGGGCCGGCACAGCCGGTGCGGGCGCGGGGGCGGGTGCCGGAGCGGCATAGCTCTGCACGGCGACTGCGCCCTGCTTGGCCACGCGAATCCGCAGGTCATCCTGCTCGACTTCGATTTCCGTCAGATTGGTGTCGTTCAGGATCGTCGCAAGCTCGCGAATGAGTTGCTGATCGACCCCCGTCTTTTTTGTCGACATGTGTTTTGTCCTGCTTTTGTCTCAATCCGGCCGGTGTGCGGCCAGCGCATCCAGCGCGAGTACATAACCGATTGTGCCCAATCCGCAAATCATGCCTTTTGCCGCCGGGGCAATCATCGAAACGTGGCGAAACGCTTCGCGGGCATGAATGTTGGAAATGTGCACCTCAATCACCGGGAGCGGGCTCACCGCACGGATCGCATCATGCAATGCAATCGACGTGTGCCCATAGGCGCCGGGATTGATGACGATACCGGCAGCTTTCTGGCCGGCCTCATGGATCCAGTCAACGAGGTCGCCCTCGTGATTGGACTGGCGAAACTCAATGTCCATTCCAAGTGAAGCGGCCTTGTCCCGGCAGTTCTTCTCGACGTCCTCAAGGGTATCGCCGCCATAGATGCCGGGTTCGCGCTTGCCGAGCGCATTCAGATTGGGCCCGTTCAGAATGAAGACTGTTTTCGCCATAAAATCGTCCCCTGGCCCTTTTGCGGCACCATCACAAGCTCCTCTATAGAGGGCTTAGACCGTACCGCAAAGATGGCAAGGGGCTTCTTTCTCTGTCCACAGAGCGCTCCGGAGGCTTCCGGCGTGCGCGTCAGTTGCTTTCCGTGCGGGCCTGTTCGATCTTTTCGCCGAGCACATCCTTGCCCAGCGCGCCGAACACAACCTCGTTTCCGACCACATAGGCGGGCGTTCCGGTAACCGCAAGCTGATTCGCCAGCTCATAGGTTTCCGCGAAAGCCTTCTGGATCTCCGGATTTTCCATTTCCTTGCGAAGTGCTGCCTCATCAAGACCAAGGCCGGTCGCAATCGACATGGCCAGTTCGCCATCAGCGCGGGATTCCGAACCCATCAGCTGCTGGTGGAACTCGGCGTATTTCTCGGGCGCGGTCGCCTGAACGGCCATGGAAACCACATGGGCCTCGCGCGATTCTGCGGAGAGGATGGGGAATTCCTTGAGAACGAAGCGCACATCGTCATTCTCTTCGAGCAGCGCCTGCATGTCGGCCATGGCGCGTTTGCAGAAGCCGCAATTGTAGTCGAAGAACTCGACCACGGTGACCTGGGCCTCCGGATTGCCGATCACGCCGTCATGCGGGCTGTTCAGGAGATCATCCTTGCGATCCTGCAGCACCGTCTTCTGGGCCTCGGCCTGCTGCTCGCGCTGCTTGGTTTCGAGTGCTGCCTGAACCTCGAGCAGGATTTCCGGGTTTTCGAGCAGGTAATCGCGCACGATCTGTTCGACTTCCGGTTTGCCGAGCGCTGCGCCGTCCGATGCCTGCGCGACATTGCCGAGCGCCATGGCGGGCAGGAAGAGGGCGGTTGCCGCCGTAAGGGCGCGGAGTTTGCTGGAAAGAGTCATGATCAAATCCGATTTCATCTGAATTGAGGATATCTGTTTGTTGTGTGGCCCATTTGGGGCGAAAGGTTCACCGATCAACCGGGAGCCTTGTACTGTATGATGTCCTGCGCGCGCAGCCAGCCGGGCGAGCCGCGCTTCATGCGCTTCTGCGCCCTGATGGCGAAAAGCTTCGCATCGCGATACTGGCCGGCATGGAAATAGCCCTCTGCTGAAGCAAGTTCCGCATTGGCTATGTCACCCAACTGCCCGTACGCCTGGGCAAGGTAGCGATAGCCATTGGCGAATTCCGGCTCACGCGAAAGCCCGGTCTGCAGTTCCGATGCCGCCTTCTTCACGAGGTCCGGCTGACCGGTCGCCAGAAGCGCCTGCCCATAGCCCACCTGAAGCAGTCCGGGCGTGCCCGGCGCAAGCGATAACGCCCTGGCATAGGCATTGGCCGCATCCTTCGGGCGGTTCGCCTTGATGAGGATGTCACCGCGCAGCTCCTGCAGATAGGGATTGCGGGGCATTTTGGAGATCAGTGCATCGACCTTCTGGAGTGCCGTGCGGGGATTTCCGGTGAGAAAGGTGGCAATCGCGTCGCCATACATGGCGGGAATGCCGCGCGGGTCCTGCCTGAACAGCCGCTGTACGGCCTGCGCGCCTTCCGTATGCGCGGCAATCTTTGCGCGCATCATGTCATGGCGCTGCTGAAGCTGCGCCGGGTCCTTGCGGTCGTAGAAGCGGCTCTTTCGCGCAAGCTCTTCCAGATTGGCGATACGCTCGCGCGGCATGGGGTGGCTGATCTGGTAGGGATCGACATTGACGCCTGCGAGCGCCAGGCCGCCCGCCAGACGGTCGAACGTCGTCAGCATGCCCTTGGCCGACTGGCCGGTCTTGTTGAGATAGTCGATGGCCGTGCGGTCGGCGGTCACCTCTTCGGAGCGCTGATAGCCGAGCAGGCCGCGCCGCGCCATTTCCGCACCGCCGGCAGCCATGCCGACACCGGCCGAAGCCAGACCGCGCGTATCCGTTGCTGCACCTGCAACGCCGGCTCCAATGCCGATCAGCGCCGACACGATGGCCATGGTCTGCGCACGCTTCAGCTGCTGGCGCAGACGCTCCTGATGTCCGCCCGCGATATGCCCGGCTTCGTGAGCGATCACGCCGATGATCTCGTTGGGCGTTTCAGCCTGTGTCAGAGCGCCGGTGTGAATGAAGATGCGTCGCCCATCCACGAAGGCGTTGAAGCTGCGATTGTTGACGAGAATGATGTCGATCCCCGAACGGGACAGACCGGCCGCCTTCAGTATCGGGGCGGCATATTCGGTAACAAGAGCCTCGATTTCCGCGTCACGAACGACGGTCACACGCCCCTGCGCCTGCGAAGCCGGCACCGAAACGACAATCAGATAGGATGCCAGCATGAAGAGCGTGGCTGCCCGCGCGATAATCCTGTGAACCATGGTGTCTCTCTCAAGCATTGCCGAATTGGTAGACGAGCATAAGGGCAATGGGAAGGCACAACAGTCTTCGATCATGGAGTTTTGATCTGTGCTCTTGCCGTGTCGCCAATGCAAAAAGGCCGGCGCAATGCGCCGGCCTTCCAGTTTTCGGTGTTCCAAATGCTCCAGCTGCAGAAGCCGGCGCACGCTCCTCTAGAAGAAGCTCTTGCTCTGCCACCAGCCGGTCTTGCGGGGGCGATCGCTCTCTGCCGGTTCGGAAGAGGAGACAACCGGTTCCGAAGATACGGCGACTTCTTCCTTGGCAGGCTCTTCGACCGTTTCCTCGACCGCTTTCTGGGCCGGTGCTGCCTCGCTGGGAGCCTCTTCGGCGGTTTCCGGGGCAACCGTCTCTTCTGCAGCCGGCTTGTCTTCAGCCGGTTTGGCCTTGGCGGTGCTGCGACGCGTGGTCGTGCGACGCCGTTTCGGAGCCGGCTTTTCTTCAGCGGCTGCCTCTTCGGCAGGCTTTTCCTCGGCTGCCGCTTCTTCCGCTACGGCTGGAGCCGCTTCGTCGGCTGTCTCGGCAGGCGCGGTTTCAGCCGGTGCAGCAGCCTTGCGGGTGCGGCGGCAGCAGCCGATACGCCGGTTGTTGCCGATGAGGCTCCGGCAGCTGT
>MRWG01001145.1_pt1 | contig 18751 bp, 14 predicted proteins | sample 1013341 | NCBI WGS metagenome assembly MRWG01 (sample SAMN06117577, study PRJNA244670) | biofilm metagenome | biome: Water; feature: Cathode Biofilm; material: Biofilm; isolation source: microbial consortium enriched at the cathode of a solar microbial fuel cell | place: USA: District of Columbia ... | reverse complement strand
ATAGCGCCACTATGCCTGCACTTTCTCGCCTTGATCCGCGCTATCTGGCTGTGCTTCTTAGTCACCTTATTTCACGCATGGCCCACTAGCATGGATAGTGGCCCGGTGGCGCCGCCAATATTTTCCGGGAAACGGGTAAGGAGAAACAATGAAAACAGTCGTCTTCGGCGCTTCAGGTTATCTGGGCAGCCATACCGCCGAGCAGCTGACACTGGCGGGGCACGATGTCCTTTGCGTTCTCAGGGAGACCAGCGACAGTGGCTTTCTCGAGACATTGCCGGTGGAAATTGCCAGGAAAGACTTTAACGATATCGATGCTCTGGCGGAAGTGATCGATGCCGGATGCACGGTCTACAATTGCGTGGCGGAAACCCGGATGCACCTTTCCGACGATCAGCGTCGGCGGGTGGAAATTGACCTGACCGCCAGGATTTTCAGGGCCGCACAAAAGGCGAAGGCAAAACGCTTTGTCCAGCTCAGTACCGTGATGGCCTACGGGTTCGACCGACCCCCCGAGCCCATCGACGAGAGTTTCCCGCCCAGGCCCAAATACAGCTACAGTCGCATTGCCTGTGAGCGGGAGCAGCTTCTGATGGAGCTGGTGGATGGCAGCGATATGGAACTGATCATATTGCGCCCGTCGAATACGCTCGGGAAACGGGATAGCTCGGCGCTGCCGGCGATGCTGCAGGCCCACGAGAAGGGCAATTTCGCGGTCATCGACGGCGGTGAGTGGCGCTATTCCTGCATGGATGCCCGGGATGTGGGACGTGCCATGGTGCATCTGCACGGCATTGATGTCGGCGACCCGGAAATCTTCCTGGTCAAGGGTTACGATACGTCCTGGCTCGAGGTCAAGGAAGCCATGGACGAAATACTCGATCGCAAGACGAAGCTCGTCAATATCCCCAAAAGAGCCGCCATGATGATTGCCTGGTTTATGGAGGTGCTTTATCCCAAGGGCAAAAATCCGCCGCTGACGCGATTCAGTGTCGAGGTGTTGAGCACCCACACGCTCTTTGACGACAGCAAAATACGCAATACGGGTTTCGAGTCCAGGTACGACCTGATGGAGACATTGAGCGATGCCCTGGACAGACCACTACCCAAATGATCGGGTCAAGCGGGAAGTAAAGATCGATGGAATATCTGCACACCATGGTCCGGGTCTCGGACCTGGAAAAATCCCTGGATTTCTACTGCAACAAGCTGGGTCTGGTGGAAACCCGCCGTCACGAGGTGGAAGAGGGCCGTTTTACCCTGGTGTTCCTGGCCGCGCCGGGAGACGGCGATCGTGCCCGCGCCGAGCACCGCCCGGAAATCGAACTCACCTACAACTGGGATCCGGAACCGCCCTATGGCGAGGCGCGCAATTTCGGCCATATCGCCTACCGGGTCGACAATATCTATGATATCTGCCAGCGCCTGATGGATGCGGGCGTCACCATCAATCGTCCGCCCCGGTGCGGCAGGATGGCTTTTGTTCGTTCCCCGGACAATATTTCCATCGAATTACTGCAACGGGGCGAGCCGCTGCCACCGGCCGAGCCCTGGCAATCCATGCCCAATACCGGGCACTGGTAGGCCTTTCCGGGAGAGTTAGCGACGACCCATGGACTCGCAAGCCAATAGCCTGAGAGGTACGGTTTCGCCGGAGGAGTGGGAATTACGCCTTGACCTGGCTTGCGCCTACCGGCTTGCCGCCTATTACGAATGGGACGATTTCGTCTTTACCCATATTTCTGCCCGGCTTCCGGGTACGGAGGGACACTTTCTCCTCAACCCTCTCGACCATTTGTTCGAGGAAATCACGGCCTCTTCCCTGGTCGCTATCGATGGTTGGGGTAACAAGGTGCGGGGTGGAGCCGAGCCCATCAATAGGGCCGGCTTTGCCATTCACTCCGCCATACACCGCAGCCGGGAAGATGCTCACTGCGTCGTTCATTTGCATACCCCCGAGGGACAGGCGGTATCCGCCATGAAGGAGGGTTTGCTGCCCCTGACCCAAAATGCCATGCTCATCCGCGACGATATCGCTTACCACGATTACGGCGGACCGGTCCTGGCAGGAGATGAAGCCGGGCGCCTGCTGACGGCCCTTGGCGACAAACATTATATGCTCTTGCGCAACCACGGCATTCTTACCCTGGGCAGCACCGTTGGAATGGCCCTGATGCGAGCCTTCCTGCTGTTGCGGGCCTGCCATACCCAGGTGATGGCCCTGGCGGCCGGCCGGAAGGGTGTCATCCTTCCGGAAGACAAAGTGATTTCCGATACGGCCGCCACGGCCAACGGAATGTACGATTTTTTGCGCGACAGTGCCTGGCCTATACTTCGCCGCAAGATGGACAGGCTGGACCCGGGTTATCGGAACTGAAGAGTCTGGAGGGAGACACAAGGTAGTGGAAAGCGAACAGGCCATTAAAAAACTACTGTTCCTCTACGCGGAACTGATCGATAGCGGCGATCTTGAAGGGGCTGCGGCGCTGTTTCGTCACGCAAAGCTTAGAGTGCTCGGCCAGGAAGAATTAATCAATTCCGAAGAGTTACTGGCTCTCTGGCGGAGGGTGGTACGCCTCTATCCCTGCGGTACACCCAGAACGCGGCACGTTGTCACCAATGTGATTCTCGATATGGATGACCGAGTTGGCCGCGCCCAGGTGCGCTCATACTATACGGTTTATCAGGCAACCGAGAATTTCCCCCTGCAGTTGATCGCCGCGGGGCGTTACCGGGATGAATTTGAGCACATCGACGGGGACTGGCGATTCTGCTTTCGGGACTATTCCCTGCTTGATATGGTGGGGGACCTGTCGGCTCATCTTGTCGATATGCCCGACACCCGGCCGGGGTGAGTAATTCCAGCTCGTCAGGAATCTGTTATCCGCCTTGTTCCCCGGTTTGTGCGCAGGGCGCTACGGCACTCAACCGGGGTCATCGTCCAGTTCGATGAGGTATTTACCCATGCCTTTTCCAGCCAGCATGTCGAGATAGGCGCGGGGCGCATTTTCCAGGCCCTTGGTGAGTGTCTCTCGCAGGGCGAGATCGCCGGACTTCAGGGCGGCACGCAACTCGCCGTGGGCGGTGTCCGTTTCTTTCTGATAGTCGAAGACGCGGAACCCCTGGATACTCAGCCCGCTGGTCAGCAACTTGCGAAAATTTTTCAAACAGATCGTCTCGTCATCAAGATAATGGGCGATCAATCCGCAGAGCGCGATACGACCCCGTTCCCGCATAAGACTCAAGACGGGATCGAGGATCGGGGCCCCGACATTTTCGTAGTGGGCGTCGATACCCGGGCCGACGGCTTTCTTCAACTCGCTCCAAAATTCCGGGTTCCGGTAGTCGATACAGGCGTCGAAACCCAGTTCACTCACAACGCTGGCACACTTTGCCGGACCACCGGCAATACCCACGACCCGGGCCCCAAGCCGTTTCGCCAGCTGGCCCGCGATACCGCCGACGATGCCCGCCGCGGAAGAAATGGTAAGGGTTTCGCCGGCGGAAACCCGGAGGACGCGATTGATGCCCACCCAGGCCGTCAGACCGGATGAGCCCATCACCCCCAGGAAGGCCGGGGCGGGCACCCCCTCTTCCACGTCGATCCTGCGCAGGTTCGACCCGTGGCACAGTTCGTGGCTTTGCCAGTGGCCGGGGCCCGCTACCCAGTCGCCACGGCTAAAAGCGGGATCGCGGCTTTCGAGCACCCTGCCCACCATTCGGCCGACGATGATGCCCTGTTCCCAGGCCGGGTCCGGTCCCTGCCAGCTGCGCATCATGGGGGCGAGGTAGGGGTCCAGGGATATATAGCGGACGCGGACCAGAACTTCGGCGTCAGACGGGGTTTTTAAACGAATTTTTTCAACGCCAAAGTCAGCTTCCGTCAGCTTTTCATCCGGTTTGCGTATCAGGCGCACGCGTGTGGCATCGGGCACGTTTCTCTCCTCTCGTCAGGGTTGGTTTTGAGCCGGGGCCGGCGGCTGGGCAACCGCCGTTGCGTCACCCGCCATCACTGTTCCAGGGAAAACCCAGTTCCACCATAATGCCGTTGGGATCGCGCACAAAAATCAGCAGTGTCCGGATAACGTCCGCATCCAGTTCCTCGTACTCCAAAGCCTGCGCTTCGAGTCGTTGTTTCAGTGTCTCCGGCCGGCCCGAAACGCGCAGGGAAAAGTGATCAATCATGCCCCTCTGGGCAGCGCCGCGCACGGGGCTAACGCTCTCCGCACGCTGTTCGGCGCCAATCAGGTGGACGATGGCGCGACCATCGTCGTCGCAAAAATAGGCGCCTTTTGAATAGTCTGTCATTGTCGGTGGCGGTTTCGCGGTCATGCCCAGAAGGGTTCCGTAAAAATGCAGCGACTCGGAAAGCCGGTCGGTGCGGATATTGATATGATCGAGGTGTTGGACTTTCATGGACAGGTGCTGCTATCGGTGGTGGAGGATCGAACGGGCTTTCCGTCTGCGTTGCCGTAAAACCCTGTACGTATTGTGAAAGGGCGTATGCTCGTGCTGCCGCTTCATTCGACCTCGGGCCGGATGTCGAAGCTTTGGAAAGAAAAACGAAACATTCCCGGATTTTCTATGCATCCAGACCGAAGTCCCGTTTCAGTTTGTATCGGATTCTGCTATGTCTGCCGCGCAGGTGCCGCTCCAGGGATTGTACCAACTGTCTCGCGGTTGAATCGCTCCATCGGGAAATCCCTCCTAGCCGGAAATGGAGTAGCCGCCGCAGACGTTGATGGTTTGTCCGGTGATATAACTGGCCGCGCTGCTGGTGAGAAACAATACGGCATCGGCGATTTCCCCGGGTTCGCCAAATCGCTTCATGGGCGTGTTTTCCAGAAAAGGTGCGCCATACTCCGGGTTTTCCGTGACCGCGGCAGTCTGTCTGGTCCTGGTCATGCCGGCGGCCACGGCATTGGCGCGTATGTTACGGCTCGACCAGGCAACGGCCAGTGTTTTCATCAGTTGCACCAGCCCCGCCTTGGCGGCGCCATAGCCGGGCACCACCTCGATGCCAAAGTAGGAGGCCATGGAGGCAATACCTATCACCGAGGCGCCACCGGGTAGATGACTTGCCGAGAGCTTGTCGAGACAGAGGTGGCTGAATCGGTACACCGAAGTCAGGTGCATGCGTATCGCCAGTTCGAAGTTGTCGGGCTCGTATTCGTCCAGGCCCAGGCTCGCGAGACCGACACCGCCGCTATGCACGAGGATATCGAGCCGGTCCGTTTTTTCTGCGACTCTCGACAGTTGCTCCGGATCGGTGACGTCCAGCTGTTTATAGCGAAAATCCGACAAATCGGCGTCGTACTCGCCGGGACCGCCGCGGGTGCCGGTGATTGTAACTGCCGCGCCGGCATCCCGATAGGCGGCCGCCGTTGCCGCGCCTATGCCACTGGTGCCCCCGGTCACCAGGACGGATGCACCGCTGTAGTCGAACGTTACCGAACCCGGACCTGTTTGCGATCTGCTCATTGCATTACCTCGTCTTGAAGTGCCCTTGTTAACAGGTCCTTAAAAACCAGGAAAAGTACCACCTTTCCTGCGTTGGCCACCTGGCCGAAAACACCATCCCCCGATGCTCCGGGAGCCGGGGCTGAACCTGCTGCCCCGATGACCTGACTGACGATATCGGACCTCCCGATAAGAGTCTGAAAGTTCAGGCTGCCGTGTACGTTTTTAGGCCCTGCCTCAGTGACAACGCTGTCACAGGTAGCCAAAACGTTTATAGATGCCCCGACGACGCCCCTGAATCTGCATCATCCTCTGGTCCGGTGAAATGGTTTTGATGGTTTCGGGAAGGCAGTCAAAAAGTTTGTTCCGCTTTACGAGAATGCAGGAGGGTTCCGGGGACCCGTCCGTGCCCATCCAGCGAAAGCTCGTCATGCCCTGGGTCAGGCCGGCGGTGTCCAGCCAGTTGGGCACGCCCGGGTCGTCGTGGGCCGCGACGGCGATCAATTCGCCATCGTCTTCCAGCTGCGCATAGTACAAATTCGTGCCGGTCAGCCGATACCGGTAGTCGTGGGTTTCCCACCAGGGGTTGTTGAATTCCAGGTTCCAGAATTCCGCCACTGGCGGGGGAGTGACCCTGATAACCAGGGCTGAATCCTCCGGGATAGACCAAAAGCCGCTGTAAGGCCTGCCTCCAGGGGTGGCGTTGATGTCACCGCCGACGGTATCCAGAAAATCCAGGAATCGATTGGGCTGCTTCCTGAACAGGTCCATCAGGTCTTCCCAGAAAATCACTTCATTGCTGATCAGGTTTGCGGCTTCGCGAATGTGTTCGTGCATTTTTTCGGCGCTGACAGACGGCGGTGGGACGGGCCGACCCAGCCTGTCCATCATCAACTCCATTGGTTTTTCGTTTTCCCAATCCCCAAAAAACTGGCGGACGATAAGTCGATCCGCATTTGGCTTTAAGTCGAGCCAGTTTTCAGAGCGACGGTCCCCGCCAATGATGATTTCGAAGTCTCCATTGTTGTCGGTAACAAGCTCCTTGCCCAGCAGCGAAGCAGTAATGCCCCCGGCAAAGTTGGGCGTTTTGTCCTGAACGACAAAAGAGATACTTCTGACGGTGCCCCGGTTACCGTAAAGCCTGTATACCTCTCCCGCATCAACCGGCGAGGTGAGATAAAGGGCATCCATATTGTCACCCCCGAACTTCCTGTGGGGATGCATGATGTGGGTCAATTCCGGGTGCAGGGGGTCTGCCTCGTGCAATCTCACCGCAAGAGCCAGAGAGATTTTGTCGAGAATATGGCGAACGCCTAGCGTTCGTTCTACGGGTGTGCGGGCCGAGGTGCGGTCAAGCGCGGTTTTCACCGAATCCCGTATGACGCCGAGAAAACTATCCAGAACTGCGAGCGCCTCAGCATCGTTTTTCTGGGATTCGGAGGACTTATTCATAGGTAACCTCGTGTGGAGTATTTATAAATTCCTGGACGATGACTATTCAACTTCCATGGGTACCTTGAAGTAGTGCTGGTAGCGAGTGAATAGTTCGCGCAGTTGCCTTTCCTCATGATCCTGAACGGTCCGATACTGATGGCGACCGAACTTGTCCTGTTGTTTCGACGCAATAAATGCCCGAATGCGGCGCTCGGCCTCGGTGCTCAACTCCAGGCCTGTTTGACGATAAATTGCGTCTATGGCTTCCCAAGGCCTTTCCACCAGGTCCTTGTACATGACATTGATAACCCTTTCGATAGGTATATCGCCTGCTTCGAACTGGCCGACGATGCTGTCGAGTGCATCGGCCATGACTTCGGGAGCCAGCAGTCTTTCGAAGCTACGTGTTTCGAACGGCTTGTCGCTTCTCATCCAGAATAGTGTCGCCAGTAAATTCGTATTGGAGGCATTGGCCCTCAGTGGATCCCTGTGCGTATAAAGTACGCGGGCATCGGGAAAGGCCTGGAAAAGCTCATCGAGGTGCCACAGGTGGGGCGGTGCTTTCAGCAACCAATGTCGACGGGGATTCTTCCATTGAAGGAGTTTCAGGAATCTCTTGTGGTAGTCGTACATATAGCGCCAGTTGCCATGGCTTTTGAGCCAGGCCAGGTAGGAGGGCACATTAACTCGGGCGGGCAGGTTTTCCGTGTGGAAAGAGTAGATAAAGGCTTCTGAACACTCGTTTGGGATGCGCGCTCCCATTTCGTGCATGGCGCGGAACTGAGGTGCCAGGCGATTATAAAGTGTCAGAAACTTATCGGTTCGCTCGATTCTGGGGTCGGTCTCGTAGGAGGCCGCTTCCGGCGGCGGACAGGGCTCGACAATCTCCCAGCTGAGGAGCGGACCAAGTTGGGGGTCCTCAGCCAGTCGCTCAAAGAGAATTGACGTGCCGGAACGGGACAGGCCGGTAATGAATACCGGTTCCCTGATTTCCTCGTCGTCAATTTCGGGATGTTTCCTGTAGGTCTCCTGTATCTGGAGTCGCACTTTCAGTGCCTGGAGCAATTCGGCGCGGGTGAACAGCCGGCCGAAAAAGTTGAGTTCCGCTTCCTCATTGATGGCGGTAATAAGGACTTGGAAAGCTTCCCGCCACTGATCGTCACCGAAATCGGTGATTCCCAGGCTCCGGGTTGCCGTATCAATCAACTCGTCGGCCTGTAATGGCACCAGGGTTTCCACGTCGAAGGCATCTGCTTCGGCGTTGAATCGTGCCAGCCAGTCCGGGCGCTCGGGGGGTGTCCAGTCCATTATTTATTTTCCGCGAATTACCGGGATGCTATTGTCTGCTTACGGTAACTGATATAGCATCAGTTAACAAAGTGGTTTCGATGGTATTCTCTGAAGCTGGTAACTTCTGGCGCAGGGTGAGCCACTCTGGTTCGATGTTCTGCCGGAGTACTCAGTATCCCCGGGGCGAACCTGGGGGACTGTAAAAATCTGGTGAGAGCCCGGTGGGTAAAGATAGACGAAGGTCCCGTACAGTCGCGCAGAGAGGGCCGAAGTAATGCGGAGCACCTGGTTAAGTATTTCGGGAGACGCGGCATTGAAGAGCGGTCAGCCATAATGGGTGAGGTGCCCGTGACAGGGGGAGTTCCTTAAAAGATAGGTGGAACAAAAAATGTCCTATCCGTGCAACATGTTGCCGGCATGGGATAGGATGAAGCATCAATCGGCGCGTCTTCATAACGATTTATGCTCTGGCAGCTAGAGGAATAAATATTTGTTGTTGACATGGGGGCGGTTGTGCTTTAAAAACGAAACTGACACAATGATAGTTATTGCAGCCGGCGTGTTATTAACGATACAGAAAAAGATGCGATTGGCGTTGCTGCAAGCGAATGGTTTTGAAAATTATATAAGTAAAGAAAACGAGGTGTTACCACAACTGGATATCCTATACACACCAGCAGGTTTGCCCGCTTTGGTGCAGAGGCGTTCCTCGTCATCCGGTGCCGGATCGATCGGCGCAGGAAGCCAATACCTGACGCCCTGTCTAGATGATCAGCAATAACAGTGCTTGGCTGCGGACCGACCAAAACGATAAATCAAATATTCCCTTTTTGGAGGAAGCGAGTGATGTCATATAGAACAAAATTATTGCCTATTTCCATGGCGGCCGGCCTTGCCGCGATATTCACTCCCGTTACCTCGGTTAGTGCCCAGGATGGCGAATCCAGTCGGATGCTCGAGGAAATTGTAGTGACCGCCCGTCGTCGCGAGGAGAGCCTGCAGGATGTTCCTGTCTCGGTAACGGCCTTCACTCCGGAACTCATGGAAGCCAAGGGCATCTCCCAGCCCTATGACCTGATCGGCAATGTTCCCGGGCTGACGGCTCAGGGGGGCAGCGCAAACCGCAATGATGTTAATTTCTTTATTCGCGGCCAGGGCATCACCTTTGGCAGTAGCCCCTCTGTGGTGCAGTACTTCGCCGAAACGCCGGTAGAACCCAACTCCGCCAGCGGTGGCCAGAACATCACCTACTATGATCTGGAGTCCATCGAGGTCCTTAAGGGCCCCCAGGGCACCCTGTTCGGTCGTCCGACGACCGGTGGGGCGGTCCTGATCAATCCCAAGCGGCCCACCTATGAATTCGATGGGTTTGTCGAGGCCAAGCTGGGTAACTACGCTTCCCGGGATATCACCGCCGCTATCAATGTGCCCCTGATCGAGGACAAACTGGCGGTGCGTATTGCGGCGAATATGAGCTATCACGACGGTTATTCGAAGAGCCGGGTGACCGGTCAGGAGCTGGATGATCGTAATCGGGACTCCTACCGGATCGGCGTGTTGTTCGAGCCCACCAGCTGGTTTTCCAATTACTTCCTGTTCGAGGATAATCGCATTGATGAAAACGGTACCGCGATCATTAATGCCTTTCTCGATGAAGATCACCCGCTGTTGACTACCGATACCAACTTCGCGCCGGCTGTCGGTTTCGTGGAGGCAGGCGCAATGGAAATTACTTCCGGCGGTATTATCAGGTTCGCCATTTGTCCCAATGCGCCATTCTTCGGGCAAACGGTTGCTCAATGTGTTTCCGACCGGATTGCCCGGGTGGACTCTGTGCGCAACGGTCTGATCGCCGAGCGTCAGCGGTTAGGCGACAATGACGGCGACGAGGTAAGGACAGCGGCTCATTCGAACTTCAACTTTCTCGATTCCCATGTCCAGAAGATCATCAATATTACCAGGATCGACCTGGGGAAATGGGGTTTCCTGGGGGACACTTCACTCAAGAATATCTACCAGACAAACCGCAACGAAAAATCCTCGGTAGTCCGTGAGATTGGCGGATCACCCATTGAGCACGCCGTGGTGTATAACAACCTGGATATCGTCAATGGTGATCCGGTACAGTCCAGTCGCTTTGGCAAGAGCGATTGGGACGACCGCTTTTCCGAGGAAATCCAACTGTCCGGCATGGCCCTGGACCGCCACGCCTGGGTACTGGGCTATTTCTATGAAAAGTCCGACAAGACCATTTACCAGAATGGACCAGCGATTTTCAGTACGCTGGATGGAGCCTTTACCGTACCCGCCGGTCTGCCCGCTATTTCCAGTGGCTTTACCGACGAATTTGAACAGGAAAATACGGGTATCTACGCCCAGACCACCCTGGACCTTGCGGATATCGGCCTGGACGATTTTAAGCTGACCCTCGGCTATCGCTGGAGCAAGTTCGAGCAGCAGCAGACCAATGTGGATACAGTCATTACATTGGACGGCGTTGCTCGTGCCCAGACGCTCAATCCACTGTCGGCGGACCTGGAGCAAAAGGAGGATTCCTATACAGTTGCCCTTGACTGGCAGGCGACAGAAAACCTGATGCTCTATGCCACTCACCGCCGTGGCTTCAAGCAGGGAGGGATCAACGCACAATCCATTCCCTTTGTGGGAATAGCGCCTCTGGCCAATGCCACCTTTGAACCTGAAACCGTGAAGGACTATGAGGTTGGTGCCAAGTGGGACTGGAACTTCGGCGGGGTGATTGGCCGGACCAATGTGGCAATCTTCAAGGCCGAATATACCGACCTTCACCGCAACGAAACGTTTTTTAACGGTACAGGCGTGTCGGCCCAGATCGGCAATATTGCCGAGGCGACGACTCAGGGGCTGGAATTGGAAAACTCCATGCAACTGACGGACAACGTTCGCGTGGACCTGACCTACAGCTATCTGGATGCCGAGTATGATAAATATCCCGGCGCGGTTTATAACTCCGCTCAGCAGGTGGTGCAACTGGTGGATCAGGATTTCTCCGGGGCCCCGGAGCATATATTTGGCGCACTGTTCCAGTATTGGTTGCCGATGGTGCCGGCCGGGTACGGGGAAGTTAAAGCTTCGCTCAATTACACCTATCAGGGCGAGATGATCCTCGGTGATGGCCAGCAGTACAACGCGGTCGACGAGACCCAGGAAAGCTACGACCTCCTGAATCTGCGCCTGGACTGGAACAACGTGATGGGTAATTCCGTGGATATGGCGTTGTTTGTCAAGAACGCCACCGACGAGGTGTACGGCATAGCCAACAGCGCCCTGATGGATGCCTTCGGCCATGTGGGCCGCGCCTATGGCAATCCGCGTACCTACGGATTCGAGATCAAGGCAAGATTCGGCGCTTCCGCCAACTGATCGACAGGCGTATGCCGCAATCGCAGTAAACCGCCGCATATTCCGGCATGGGATGTGTGGCGGTTTTTATTTTATGACCTGCCGTTTATTATCGTATAGTCTTATAGTAATAAGACCATCAGGTCCCTTTCTGATTCGATGGCCAACAACAGGCAGGCTCGTGGATTCTTTGGCGAGTACTGCAAAATTTCAACAGTGAAAAAGCCAGGGTGATCAAATGAATCGACTTGAAAACAGGATCGCTATTATTGCCGGTGGTGCCACCGGCATCGGCGCGGCCTGCGCACGCCGCTATATTGCCGAGGGCGCATCCGTCATGATCGGCGACCTCAATATCGACGGCGCCAGGGCGCTGGCCGGGGAGTTGGGTGAAAAGGCCGCCGCCGCTCATTACGATGCGGCCGACGAGAATTCCGTCAAGGCCCTGGTTCAGGCCACTGTCGACTGGTTCGGCGGTATCGATATCCTGCACAACAATGTCGCGCTGACATCCAAGGAAATCCAGGCCCTGGATACCGACGTCACCGGTATTCCCCTTGATACCTGGGAGTTGACATTGAAAATCAACGCAACTTCATTTCTGGTGGCCAGTAAGTACGCAATCCCGCATATGATATCAAGGGGCGGCGGTGCCATTATCAACACCGCTTCCAATTCGGGCCGTTTTGGCGACGTTGTCAGAACCGCCTATGGCGCTTCCAAGGCCACGGTCATCTCCCTGACCCAGCATATCGCCGTTCAGTATGGCAAGCAGGGAATCCGCTGCAATGCCATCGCGCCCGGCGTTATCCTTACCGACGCGATGAACGCCCTGCCGGAATTGAAAAGCCTCATTGAACCCCATATTTTGACGCCTGAATTTGGCAAGCCCGAGGATGTGGCGGCCCTGGGGGCCTTTTTGGCGTCTGACGAGTCCCGCTATATTACCGGCCAGGTCTTCCCCATCGATGGCGGTGCATCCGTCCATCACCCGCAACTGGCGGACGTTATGAGGTCTTCCTCCAGCAAAGGACAAAGCTAGCAAACGTCCTTCGGGCGAATTACTGAGTAAAGCCTGCTCCACCGAAGGCGGGGCAGGTTTCGTTTCTCCGCGCATCTTTTCCAACTCTCATCGCCCTCGGTCGCTCTCGGCCCTTATCCCTCCTCCGGCAAAACAGCATTTGATTGACACCAGTCAAAAACTTCCTGAACCCATGGCTATTTAATGGGGCCGAATGCGGTGATATGCCCTTGATCGCGCCAACAACTGACAGATAGTCAGTTACCGGTGTCCGGTTTTCACCATTGGTTCAAGTATTCGGTACGAGTGAGGACACGAATGAATATCCAGGTGACAGAAGCCCCCTTCTCCAAGGTCCGCAAGGACTATATCGACCAGCGTCGTTACACATCGCCCGAGTTCGCCCGACTTGAAAGGGAGAGTCTGTGGACGGTTTCCTGGCACTGGGCCTGCCGGGAAGAGGATATTCCGCTCGTGGGGGATTACCTGGTCTACGATATCGGCGACCAGAGCATTGTCGTGGTGAGAACCTCGACGGAAGCTATCGAGGCATTCCACAACGTCTGCCCCCACCGCGGGCGCCGGTTGTTGACCGGGCGCGGCAAAGTCACCCGGTTCCACTGTGTCTTTCACGCCTGGCAGTGGGATCTGCACGGCAACAACACCCGGATTCTGGATCATGAACAGTGGCGGGGCTGTGCCGGCATGAGCACCGGCGATATGGCCCTGGCACGGGTCCATGTGGGACGTTGGGCCGGTTTCGTGTTTATCAATATGAGTGCTGAACCGGAACCTTTCGAGGAATTTATCCAGCCGGCACCGCAATACCTGGATGTCCTCAGGATGGAGGACATGCGCTACAACTGGCACAAGGCTATCAGGGTCAAATGCAACTGGAAGGTGGCCCAGGAAGCCTTCATGGAAAGCTATCATGTCTGGGGCACACATCCGCAGTTCCTGCAATATTCCGACGACAAGAACTACAGCCTGGCCGAGGGTAAGCATGGCAAGCATATCTGGACTTACGAACTGCCGCCGGGCACGCCATCCCGGCGCCTGGGCAAGCCGCCCCTGAGCCTGGACGAGGTCCGGGAAAATTTTGCCGATTTGCAACTGGCTTTTGCCGACCAGTTGGGCCTGGGCAATGGCGATGGCCAGTTCACGGCCCGTTCACTGAACGCCGCGTCCGAGGCCGTGCGTGAGCTGCCGGAGGGGACATCCATGGAAAAGGCCATGGAAACGGCTTTCCTCGCCATGAAAAGTGCGGCGGATGAAGATGGCGCATACTTTCCGGTGATTCCCCCGGAACATCTTGGGACCATGGGCCATGACTGGAATATCTTCCCCAATCTGGGCATCGTTTGGGGAGCCGACGGCACGCTGGTATTCCGTGGCCGACCCGATCCGGAGGATCCGGACAACCCTGATGTCTGCATACTGGAAATGATCAGCCTCCTGCACTGGGGGAAAGGCAAGGAGCCCAGGGTTGAAATCGATGATGTCGACGACTGGAAAAACCAGAAAGACCGGATCCCCAAGCTTCTTCTCCAGGACCTGATGAATATCGAGGAGGTGCAACGGGGCATGCATTCCGTGGGCCTGAAGGCGTTGCGACCCAATCCGGTGCAGGAGGTCCAGATCACCAACTTCCATCAGGTGATCAATCAATACCTGTTTGACTGAGAGTACCGGGCTGGCCCGGAAAGGCACGGTTGCCAGAATTAATAGCTGACAAAGCGTCAGTTAATGATCTGGATCAATGCCACTATCGCGGCACTGTCTTTAAATGGGCCATGTGACAAACACGCGAATTCAACGCCGGCGGACCATTTTGGGTCCGCGGAATTCAACAGGAGTCTATCAACATGAATACCGCTACCATTGGTTACCCCGTCTACGACTGCGATCACCACTACTACGAGCCCCCGGAGGCTTTCCTCCGCCATCTGCCCGATGAGTTCAAAAAGGATTTCCAGTATGTGGGGATCAACGGCCGCACCAAGCTTGCGGTGGGGGGAGTGCTCTCCGACTACATACCCAATCCCACCTTCAACGTGGTGGCCGAAGTGGGAGCCCATGAGGGATGGTATCGCGGCGACAACCCGGATGGCCTTTCCCTGCGTGAATATGGCGGCAAACCGGTTGGATCCCGACCGGAGTTCCACAGCGGAGCGGCGCATCTCGAACTGATGGACCGGGAGGGTATCCACGCGGCGGTGATACTGCCGACACTGGCTTCGGTGATAGAAGAGCGGCTCGAGCACAAACCCGAGGCAATCCAGGCCCTTTTCCACTCGCTCAATCTGTGGGTCGCCGAAGAATACGGATTCGGCAACGGTCGCCAGTACCCCGTTGGCGCCATCAATCTCTCGGACGTCGATGTCGCCTGCAAGGAACTCGACTTCCTCGTGGAAGCGGGCGCCCGGGCGGTATTGGTCCGGCCCGCCCCGGTGGCGGGGCTCCGTGGAAGCCGGTCCCACGGGCTTCCCGAGTTCGATCCTTTCTGGAAGAGGGTGGAGGATGCCGGCATTTTTGTGGTCCACCATGTCTCCGACTCCGGTTACGACCGGATCTATCGTCGCTGGACCGCCGGTGGTAAAGGCGAATGGCGGGCCTTTGAGAAAGATCCCTTCGGCGAGATGCTCGACCCCATTGGCCGCGCCATTTCCGATACCCTGTCGGCGCTGGCCTGTCACGGGGTGTTCGATCGCTTTCCCGGCGTGCGTATCGCGGTCATGGAGAGCGGGTCCAGCTGGCTGGAATCACTGATGAAGCGATTCGAGCACGTCTACCACAAAATGCCCCAGGCCTTTGCCCGGGATCCCGTCGAGAGCCTGCGGCAACATGTTTTTGTGGCTCCCTTCTACGAAGAGCCGGTGGACAAAGTTGTGAAACTGATGGGCGCCAACCGGGTTCTGTTCGGCAGCGACTGGCCCCACCCCGAGGGTCTGGGCAGGCCCCTGGACTTTTTCAACGATATTGCCGCGCTGCCCCGTGACCAGCAGAAAATGATCATGCACGACAATCTCAAGGGCCTTCTGGAAGGCCGCCGGGACGATGCCATGTCACGTTAACCGTCGCGCTCAGCCCTGGTAATATTTCATAAGGGTGACAACCTGTGTTGTCACCCTTTTTTTCGCCCTCTTGCAAGTCTGCCCGTTTTTCCGGGCAACCGTGTTTTCGTCCATGGATTTTACTCACCAGCGGGTGGCTGTGCAGATTGTTGACAGACTGTCAGTTAATAGGTAATAATCGTATAACTGACATAATGACAGTTTCTTTGGCGTTCCAGGGGCTGACAAAGCTGAAGCTGTACAAATCCGGGGAAGCTACGGAATTAAGGTTTTAACACCCAGTGTTCACTGTGGTAGATCTACCCGGAAATTGCTTTATAGACGTGATAACCAGCATTAGGAATGCCGTCATTATAGCTAACTGTATTGCAGTTACTTTGGTAAGCAGGCGCGATAGGCCTGCTTGAAATTTGTAGGTCCTAAAATCCTAGTCTTTAACATGGAAGGGGTAGTTATGAATAAGAGTTTCAAGGCGATAAAACTCACCACGCTGATAACAGCAGCCGGATTATCCATCGCATCGCAGGGAGCGCCTCTCGAGGAAATCGTCGTTACAGCGCAGAAACGCGAGCAGAGCATGCAGGATGTGCCGATTTCCATAGAGGTACTCACCGGCGACATTCTCAAGACCACGAAGATCGATTCCGCCGAGGACCTGGCGCTGTCGACCCCGTCGATAAACTTCCAGAAGGGGTTTGCGCCTTCCGCAACGACGCTGGGGATCCGGGGGCTGACAACTTTCAACCAGGAGTGCTGCCTGTCTCCCAGTGTGTCCATGGTAATCGATGGCGTGCCAGTGCAGCGGGCATCAGAGTTCCTCAACCGTCTGGGCGACGTTGAACGCATCGAGATTCTGCGCGGGCCCCAGGGCACGCTTTTCGGGCGAAATGCGACAGCGGGTGCCATCAACCTGGTCAGGAAAAAGCCCACCGAAAATTTCGAGGGGCAGATGGAAGTTACAGTCACGGACGATGATGAAACCACCGTGCGGGGTATGGTTAGCGGGCCCCTCGGGGAGAATGTGCGTGGCCGGCTTGTGGGGTACCACAGCAAGCTCGATGATTACGTGGATAATTTCCATCCCGTCACCTCCGATGTCGGCGGCGAGGAATCCTACGGCGTACTGGGCAAGCTCGATATCGACATAACCGACGATGTCAACCTGCTGCTTACCGCCGAGTATACCGAGCAGAATATCGACCTGTCCTCCAGTGTCACCACGATCGTTTCCGGTACGCCGGGCGTTCCCAGCGCATTGGGGCCGGCCGGAGCGACATTCGGCAACCTGCGCCTCAGGGCCCTGGGCAATGGCGACCCCGCACTGGGCGCCGCCATTGTCGATGATACTTTCGATATCAATGAAAACCAGAAAGCCAGGGCTGATAGCGAAAACTGGGGTATCACCGCGGACCTGTCCTGGCGTCTGGGCAACAATCTCACCTTGAAATCGATCACAGCCTTCAGGGATTTTGATTTCGGCAGTAACCCCGATGTCGATGCCTCCCCCGCGGACCCGCAGAACACCTGGAGCATGCCCATCGTTGGCGTTCCCCAGACCGATCGCAGCCCGGCGCCAAGAGGTTACCTCTCGTTTTACGATACCGGTTATTTCACCGAGGAACTCCGCTTGGAAGGCTCCAGTGAGGGAGTCGACTGGGTTGTCGGGGGGTTCTACCAGCACTTTGAGGAGGATTCCCTCAACGAAGCCGGCCTGATGGTGGTCGACTACTTCTTCGAGCCCGATATCCCCGCGCCGTTCCGGCCTTTCTATAGCGACGGCATCGATGGCAATAATTACTACTTTACGTTGCCGGCCGTGGATTCCCATGCCGAGTTCGACAGTTATGCCGTATTCGGGGATGTCACCTTCCAGGTCACCGAGAGTGTCGAGATCTTTGCCGGCCTGCGCTGGTCCTGGCAGGACATGGATCTCGACTTTCTGCGCAACGACTGGGTCGGCCCCGCGGGTAGCTGGAATGGCGTGACCTTGAGCCCGTCTCCGTTCTTCGATAACAGCAACCCCGACTTCGTCCTGGTTGATGGCGACGCGCTTTTGGCCAATCCGCTCTATGCCGGCTTCCAGAGTACCACCGCGTTCACCCGCGAGGATCGCTCCGAGGACTGGTCCGGGCGCATCGGTGCAAGCTGGGATATCAATCCGGACTTTAATGTCTACGCATCGGCTTCCCGCGGCTTTGTCGCCGCCGGTGCCAATGTCGGCCGGGTCACATTCCGCGATAATGCCATCCTCGAACCGAGTGTTTCCGAAGCCTACGAGCTGGGCTTTAAAAGCACCCTGCTGGAAGGCGCAATGCGCCTGAACGGTGCGTTGTTCTGGCAGGAAACCACCGATCTCCAGACCACACGCCTGATTCCCGGTCAGGTGACCACCGAGGCCTTTAACGCGGGGACCCTGACAGCCCAGGGTGTGGAGCTCGATTTGACCTGGGCGGCCACCAATAACCTCAGGTTCACCGGTTCCATGACCTACCTGGATACCGAAATGAGTGACCTGATCCAGCCCTGTTATCCCGGCCAGACCCCGGCCCAGGGCTGTACCATCGACAATGATGGCAACGGCCTGCCGGACAGTCAGGACCTCGATGGCGAGGATTCCCCCAACGCGCCGGAGTTGTCCTATCGCGTCAACGCGCGGTACGATCTGCCGCTTCGGGAAATGCCCTTCGATGCCTACTTTATGGTCACCTATACCTGGAAGGACGATACCCAGTTCCGCTTCAATCAGGATCCCTTCACCGTTCAGGAAGCCTACGGCGTGACCGATATGTTTATAGGTATTACCGACAGGGAAGGGCGCTACGAGATGCAGATTTTCGGCAAGAATGTCTTCGATGAGGATTATGTTGCCGGCAAGGATTCCTCCGAACCCACTATCGGGCGTGTGTTCAGCCGGATCGGCCGCTTCGAACCCTACTACGGTATGAAGCTGACCTACAATTTTTAAGTTTCCCTGAGACTAAAAAGCCCGCTTCGCAGCGGGCTTTTTTATGGTGCGCCAGGCATGGCGCGTAGCGCCTTGACGGGCGCTGTTCCGGTACAGGTGGTGCTGGCCGGATGACTTGGCGGTGAA
>MRWG01001144.1_pt1 | contig 18757 bp, 16 predicted proteins | sample 1013341 | NCBI WGS metagenome assembly MRWG01 (sample SAMN06117577, study PRJNA244670) | biofilm metagenome | biome: Water; feature: Cathode Biofilm; material: Biofilm; isolation source: microbial consortium enriched at the cathode of a solar microbial fuel cell | place: USA: District of Columbia ... | reverse complement strand
AAGACGGCGAGTTGGTAGCCATAATGGGGTCTTCCGGTTCCGGAAAATCTACATTGCTGAATATCCTGGGGATGCTGGATGAGGCCGATTCCGGGGAATATACCCTGGATGGGGTGCCCATCAGGGACCTGACCGAAACCAAGGCGGCCAAATACAGGAATAAATTCCTGGGCTTTGTCTTTCAGTCGTTCAATCTAATCAACTACAAAAATGCCCTTGAAAATGTGGCCCTGCCCCTGTATTATCAACGCATGCCGCGGAAGGAACGCCATGATAAGGCCATGAAGTACCTGGAACAGGTGGGATTGAAGGAATGGGCCCACCACCTGCCCAGTGAGCTTTCGGGCGGGCAAAAACAACGGGTGGCGATCGCCAGGGCCATGGCCGCGGAACCAAAACTGTTGCTGGCCGACGAGCCCACCGGGGCATTGGATAGCACCACCTCCTATGAGGTCATGGACCTGATCCAGAAGATCAACGACGCAGGCAATACCATCCTGGTAGTGACCCACGAGGAGGATATCGCCCATATGTGCAAACGGATCATCCATTTGCGGGACGGGGTCATCGTAAAGGACGAGAAAGTAGAACAAGTTAGAGCCTCGGCCTATGTTTAGCAGGGACGCCTGGAACGAAATCTTCGAAACCATCCGGAAAAACAAGCTCAGGACCTTCCTGTCCGGATTTACCGTGGCCCTGGGGATTTTGATCTTTGTGACCCTCTTTGGTTTTGGCAATGGCCTGATCAACACCTTCAATAAATTTTTCAACGAGGACGCCACCAATGTTTTCTATTTTTTTCCCGGGAAAACCACCATGCCATACAAAGGGTACAAATCCAACCGGCAGATCGAGTTTGACAATACGGACATCGCGGATATACAGAAAGATTTCCCCATGTTCCTGGAATACATCTCCCCGCGGATTTCCAGGAGCAACCTGATACGGTACCAGGCAGAATCTAACAACTACACCACCCACGGGGTGGCCCCTTCGCATCAATTTGCCGAAAAAACCGTGATCATGAAGGGCCGCTACCTCAACCTGAAGGATATGAAGGAGAAATCCAAACACGTGGTGATCGGGCGCCTTGTCGAACAAGACCTTTTTGGGTCGCGTAACAGCCTGGGCAAGTATGTGGATATCGGGGGAAGCGCCTTTAAGGTCATCGGGGTATTTCAGGACGAGGGGGGCGACCGTGAGGAACGTTTCGTGTATATGCCCTATACCACGCGGCAGTTAATTGAAAAGAATACCGATAAGATCAATATGATCGTCATAGGGTTTAAGCCCGAAATCGGGTACGCCGGGGCCATGGCTTTTGAAAGCAACCTGAAGAAATTCCTGAAGGGGAAAAAATTCATACACCCCGATGACGAAAGTGGTTTTTTTATCCGCAATGTGGCCGACCAATTGGAAAAGAACCAGCAATTTACCGGGGTATTGAAACTCATTGTGGCTTTTGTGGCCATAGGTACCATTATTGCAGGCATCATAGGGATCAGCAATATCATGGTATTCGTGGTCAAAGAACGCACCAAGGAACTGGGGATCCGCAAGGCGCTTGGTGCCACCCCGGGGAACGTGATCAGTACCATCTTGCTCGAATCCGTGTTTATTACCACCATTTCGGGGTTTGTCGGCATGCTGATCGGGATTTTGCTTTTGAGGTCCCTGGATGACCGGCTCGAGGACTTCTTTATTACGAACCCCTATATCGATACCGGGACAGCGGTTATCGCGACCCTGATGCTGGTCCTGTTCGGATCCATAGCCGGCTATGTCCCTGCCAGCAAGGCAGCCCGTATTAAACCCATTGTAGCACTCAGAGACGAATAAGATGCGCTTCCTCTTCGACAAAAATACCTGGCAGGAAATCTACGGCTCCATCAGCAAAAACAAGGTCCGTACCATCATTACCGTCGTAGGGGTGCTTTGGGGGATCTTTATCTACATCACCCTGGCGGGTGCCGCTAAGGGGATGGACCACGGTTTTGAAAAGGCCTTTGAGACCATTGCCAGGAACAGCCTTTTCGTGTGGGCGCAAAGTACGAGCATGCCCCACGAAGGCTTTAAGACCGGCAGGTCAATACAATTAAAGGTGGGCGATACCAATGCCCTGCGCAACAAGATCCCGGAACTGCAGTATATCGCGCCCATCAACGTCAAAGGGGCCTTTGGGGATTCGGCGGCCACGGCGGTGCACGTTGACAAGTCCGGCAGTTACACCGTATGGGGTTTTTTCCCCGTCTATGCCAAGATAGCGACCAAGAAAATCTATGATAACGGCAGGTTTATCAATAAGGAGGATATGTTGCAGGCCCGTAAGGTTTGTGTCATAGGTGAGCGGACCCAGCAGGAGTTGTTTGATAAGAACGAAGACCCCCTGGGCAAATATATCCGTATTGACAATGTGTACTTCCAGGTGGTAGGCGTCCATAAGTTCAGCCAATCCATGCCTTTTGAAACCGATGGGGACATTATCATACCCTTCGCGACCTATAAAAAATTGTACAATACGGGGAACAATATCGCCTTCTTCAGCCTGGCCGCCTATGACGCCGCTGACGCGGTGGCGGTGGAAAAGAAAATCAAGGATGTGCTCAAGAACGTGCACAGGGTACATCCCGAGGATGAACGCGCTTTCGGGTCGGTGAATATCGGCGAGATCTTCAACCAGATCATGGGTTTTGCAGAGGGCATTTCCTTTTTGTCGCTGATCGTGGGTTTGGCGACCATTTTAGGCGGTGTGATCGGGATTGGCAACATCCTGTTGATTTCGGTCAAGGAACGGACCAAAGAACTGGGGGTACGCCGGGCCCTGGGGGCCACCCCCCGTGAGGTGAGGGCCCTGATCATCATGGAATCGGTCTTTCTGACCCTGGTTGCCGGGGTGATCGGCATCATTTTGGGCGCCGGGGTCCTGGCCCTGATCAATGCCCTTACCGAGGACATCGATTTCCCCTACAGCAACCCCACGGTACCCATCCCCTATGTGCTGGGGGCCCTGCTGGTCATGGTCATACTGGGCACCCTCATCGGGCTGATCCCGGCACAACGGGCCGTGAGCATCAAGCCGATAGACGCGCTCAGAGAAGAATAGAGAACCATTAATAAATGCAAGCAATACAATGAACACAAAAAAAATACTCAAATATGCGGCGGTCGGGATCCTGGTCCTCGGCGCCTTGTGGGCGGCCGCTTTCTTTATAAAGTCGAACAGCAAGTCGGCCATTACCTATGAGACCAGGAAGCCCTTTATCGACAATATAGAGCGGAAGACCGTGGCCACCGGGAAGGTAGTGCCCGAAGATGAAGTGGAAATAAAACCGCAGATCTCTGGGATCATAGAAAAGATTTATATGAAAGAAGGCGATGAGGTGAAAGCGGGCGACCTGATTGCGGTCATCAAGGTGGTCCCCAATGAACAGGCGCTGAACCAGGCCAGCGGGAGGGTACGCAACGCGGAAATTTCACTGAACAACACCAGGATAGAATACGACCGCAATAAGAAACTGTTTGATCGCGGGGTGATCTCCAGCCAGGCTTTTAACGAACTGCAACTCCGGTATGACCAGGCGGTGCAGGAACTGGATAATGCCAGGGCTGATTACCAGATCATCCGGCGAGGTTCGGCGGGAGGCTCTGCCAGTGCTAATACCAACATCCGGGCCACCGTTACCGGCACCATTTTGGAGATCCCCGTGGAGGAAGGGGACCAGGTCATACAGAGCAACAACTTTAATGACGGGACCACGATTGCCACCATTGCCGACCTGGGGAAGATGATTTTCGAGGGAAAGGTCGACGAGGGCGAAGTGGCCAAGTTACAACTGGGGATGCCCCTGGCCATCAGCCTTGGGGCCATTGAAAACCAGACCTTTGATGCCAAACTGCGGTTTATCGCCCCCAAGGGGATAGAAGAATCCGGGGCGGTCCAGTTTACGATTGAAGGCGATGTGGAAGTGAGTGACGAAATATTTATCCGGGCGGGCTACAGCGCCAACGCCTCCCTGGTACTCGAGAAAAAGGATTCTGTGATGGTGATCCCCGAAGCCTTGTTGCAATTTGATACCAAAACAGATGAACCCTACGTGGAAGTTGCAGTGGGCGACCAGAAATTTGAACGCAAGGATGTGGAGATCGGTATTTCGGATGGTATCAACGTGGAGATAGTCTCCGGCCTTGCCGAGAACGATGAGGTGAAAGTCTGGAACAAAACGGAACCCGTCAAAAAAGGTACCGGGGAGGACACGGAAGACTGATAACAACAAGAACAATCACCCCCAAGCAAGTACAGGAATACATCAAAAAACGACACATGAGAATATTGAAATTAGCTACGCTGCTGCTTTTATGTTGCACCGCAGTGGCATCGGCCCAGCAAAAGAGATGGACGCTTGAAGAATGCGTCACCTATGCCGTAGAGAACAACCTTACCATCGCGCAGTACGAACTGGACCTGGAGAATGCCAGGATAGACAAGTCAGATGCGATAGGGGATATGCTGCCCAACCTGAACGTGCAAACGCGCACTTCTGGCAATACCGGGCTGGTACTGGACCCTACCACCAACAACCTGGTTTCTGCCACCATCTTCTCGGCTTCGAATGACCTGACCTCCACGGTGACCTTGTTTGATGGATTGCGCAATGTACACCGGCTCAACAGGGCCCGGCTGAACGCTATCGCCAACCAGTACCGCCTTGATGACCTGGTGGATGACATCCGCCTCAATGTGGCCAACGCCTACCTGCGGGTACTTTCAAACAAGGAGTCTTTGAAGGTATTCAGGGCGCAGTACGCGGTCACCGAACAGGACCTGAAACGTACCGCTGAACTGGTGGAGTCCGGGGTAAGCCCCAGGGGCGACCTGCTGGAGATCGAAGCGACCGCCGCCAACCAGGAGCAGCAAATTGTCAATGCCCAGAACATGGTATTGATTTCAAGGATCAACCTGGCCCAATTGTTGCAAATCACCGATTATGAGAATTTTGATATAGCCGATGAGTCGTTTGAGGTGCCCCCGGCCGATATCCTGGACAATTCGCCCAAGACGATATTTGCCAAGGCACTGACTTTCAGGAACGACATCCGGTTTTCTATGTCCAATGTGGAGCTGGCCCGGAAAGACCTGGAGATCGCCAAAGGGGCCCGCTATCCGACCCTCGGGGCTTTCTTCAATTACAACACGCGGTATTCTGACCAGACACGCGATCCCATTACCGGGCAAAAAATCGGGTTCAAGGACCAGTTGTGGATCAACGACGGGATCTCTTACGGGGCCCAGCTGAATATCCCCATCTTTAACGGGTGGAGTACGCGGAACGGCATCAGGCGTTCGGAGATTGATGTGGCCAGGGCCGAAATGCAACTGGAACAGGATAAACTGGACCTGGAGAACAACATCAACCAGGCCTATGTAGATGTCCGGAATACCGCCAAAACCTATGAGGCGGCCCAGAAAACACTGGAAGCGAGACGCCTGGCCTATGAATACTCCAGGGAGCGGTACGATGTGGGGCTGATGAATGCCTTTGATTATTCGCAGGCACAGGCAAGGGTGGACAATGCAGAAGCGGAGGTGATCCGGGCCAAATACGAGTATATTTTCCGGATCAAAGTGCTGGAATTTTATTTCGGCCTGCCCATTGTCCTAAACTAACGTATCTTTGTGCCCATTATGGCCGTGATACTCAACCTGGAAACCGCAACCACCAATTGCTCGGTAAGCCTCGCGAAAGACGGGGTCCTCCTGGCGATAAAAGAAGCGGATAGCGCAAATTATTCCCATTCAGAACAGTTGCACCCCTTTATCGAAGAGGTTATGGGGTTGGCAGGGATGGATTTAACCTCCCTGGATGCCATTGCCGTCAGCAAGGGGCCGGGTTCCTATACGGGCCTCAGGATTGGTGTCTCTGCCGCCAAAGGGCTTTGCTATGCCCTGGACCTGCCTTTGATCGCTACATCGACCCTGAAGTCGATGGCGTTGCAACACACGATAACCGCGGGATTCCTGGTCCCCATGCTCGATGCTCGGCGGATGGAGGTGTATTCGGCGGTATATTCCCATGACTACCGGGAATTGCGGCCGGTGGCAGCCGAGGTCATTACCCCCGATTCACTCGGGGATTACAGGAAACAAGGGGCCGTGCACCTGCTGGGTAGCGGTGCCGCCAAGTGCCGGGAAGTCCTGCAGGGGCCCAATTTGCATTTCCATGAAGGATTGGTGCCGTCGGCCAGGGAAATGGCCGGGCTATCCCATGAGCGTTACAGCGCGGGCCTGCTGGAAGACCTGGCCTATTTTGAGCCCTTTTACCTGAAGGATTTTATCCTGAAAACCAAGGGTAATTAGTTCAGGCGGTTGTAGTAATTAACCAGCTTCACGGCGTCCTCCACGGTCTTCATCTTCAGTTCCTGCTCGGAAATAAAGCGGCGCATTTCAGGGGCCTTATCCTTCAAATAACGGACGAACGGGCCTTTGGCCAGCCGGATTTCTTCGGCCATGCCCCCTTTTCGCTGTATGAGATAGGTGTGGTCTTCCGCGTATTGGGGGGGACTATAGTCATCATAGCCATTTTCGGGCTTCTCTGCCTGTTGGAACCGTTTCCGGGGTTTAAAATACAAGACCACATCGCCTTCGTTCAGCGGGTTGGCATAGCCAAGCTTCTTTTCGCCATTAGCCAGGAATGGAATGGCCTTGTAGGTCTTGCCTTCAAATTCGGCATCGATATGCTCTTTTTTCAGGAGGTTGAATGACTTCTGGTTCCTGTCAATTAATTCTATCTGGTCATTATACGCGTCATATCGCATCAACAGGCGGATCTTTTTCCCGTTGACAGAGGCGATACCTATCTTGTAGGTTTCCTCCATATAGGGGGTCCCCTCGATGGGGACTTCCTCAAATACCGTCCCTATTTGCATATCCTGCCAGCTTCGGTCGTTTCCCTGTATATCGTTAAAGGAATCGCTGGTAAGGTTCTGGCCAAAACTCAGGCCGGAAATCATCAGTAAAAGCATTAATACATTTTTCATAGCGCTACATTTTCGTTCATAATCAACGTATTAAGTTACGAAAATCCGGTGATATTTCCAAGTGCACTACGCTTTATGGATGACGCGCTGTGGGAAGGGGATTTCGATGCCCGCTTCGTCGAACCGGAGTTTGGTTTCCTCCATCACATACCAGTGGGCGGCCCAAAAGTTTTCATTCCGGGCCCAGAACCTGAGGGTGAGGTTCACAGCGCTGTCGGCCAGGGCCCCAACATATACTTCGGGGGCGGGTTCCTTAAGGATGTGGTCGTTCTCCGCGCAGATTTGCAACAGGATATCCTTGGCTTTTTTGATATTGGAGCCATAACCGATCCCCACGTCAATTTTATCCCTCCGGGTTTCTTCGGCACTGTAGTTCACAATGCTGTTGTTGGAGAGTTGCCCGTTGGGGATCACCGCCAGTTGGTTGCCAAAGGTGTTGAGTTTGGTATAGAAGATATTGATCTCCTTGACGGTCCCGTCCTGCCCCTGGGCCGAGATAAAGTCGCCTACCCTGAACGGCTTGAAGAGCAGGATTAGCACGCCCCCGGCAAAATTGGAGAGCGAGCCCTGCAGGGCAAGCCCAACGGCAAGGCCGGCGGCACCAACGATGGCCACCAGCGAGGTGGATTTTACCCCCAATTGGGTGATGACCAGCACGAAGAGGAGGATTTTTAAGGATATGCTGATGAAACTCTGCAGAAAGCTTTCAAGGGCCGGGTCGTAGTCCTTATGGTCGAAGAACCGGCGCACCATGTTGTTGATGAAGCGGACGATCCATAATCCCGCGACGAGGATGATCACGGCTGTGATTACCGACGGGAGTAGTTCCTGCAGCCATGTGATGCCTTTTTCAAGATACAATTGATAGTTTCCTAATTCTTTCATAGAGCTGTTTTAACGTTTCAAATCAGAACAATATAAGCCTTACGGGCAAAACAGGAAATTTAAAGTATTGTTAATGTTTATCGGGCAATCAGTTGATCCAATGCTGCTTCCACCGTGGTTACCGGCAGTTGGCAACGGCCTTCCGAGCATACATACAGCAGGGTTTGGCCGCTTTTGTACCGCCCCTGCAGCAAGGGCAGGGAACTCTCTGCGGTACCCGCTGCCATGGCGATATGGGGCAGGTAACGGGGGTAGAATTCCTTGGCAAGGCGCCCGGCTTCGGGCCCTGAGAGGGCTAGTTCAAAGAAGGGGTCCAGGTGGTAGAGCAGCAACTGAAGCCAATTGGCGTGGCTTTGGGCATGGCTTTCCATGTTTTCCTGCATGTTCACCAGCATTTGCCGGGATTGCCCACCATAGGGGCCCTCGGGAAAGTACCGGGAGAGGAGGAAGAGGTTTTTGGCCATGACGGAGTTGGAGGCCGGGATTACGTTGTCAGAGGTTTCCAGCGTACGCCGGACCACGTAGGGGTCTTCCCTGGAGGTAAAGAAGAACATACGGCTATCCGGGTCCAGAAAGTACTTCAGGCAATAATCGGTAAGCTTCCTGGCTTCCTGTAGCCAGGCTTCCTCAAACGTAAGTTGGTAGAGCCCCAAAAAGGCCTGCACAATACTGGCATAGTCTTCCAGGTAGCCGGCAATACGGTTCTTTTCCGGGGCCTGGTTGTGGTATACCTTGCCGTCGCCGGCAATGAGTTGCGCCTTTATGAAGGCGGCGTGGCTAAGGGCCAGTTCCCGGTAATTTTGATCCTCCAGGTAACGGGCGGCATCTACCAACGCCTGTAGCATCCATCCGTTCCAGGAAGCCAGCACCTTGTTGTCAAGCCTTGGGCGGTTCCTTTTATCCCGGACCCCGGCCAGCAACTCACGGCAGGATTCCAGGCGTTCTTCCAGCGTTTCTACGGCAATGCCGTGCTTTTCTGCCACTTCGGCCGCCGATGCATCGCGGATCAGGACGTATTTGCCCTCCTCCCAATGCCCGTAGCTGTTGATATTGTAATAATCGGCGAAGAGTGCGAAATGCGGTCCCAGCCGTTGTTGGAGCGCTTCTTTCCCCCAAACGTAATAGGCGCCTTCTTCCAGGACCCCGTCTTCATTGAGGCTATCGGCATCCAAAGAGGCGTAGAACCCGCCATCGGGGGCCATTAATTCCCGTTGAACGAAGGCAAGGCTTTGGCGGACCACTTTTTGGTACAGCGTATTTCCCGTAGCGGCATAGGCCTTGGCATAAAGGCTGATCAACTGCGCATTGTCATAGAGCATTTTTTCAAAATGGGGCACATGCCATTTCACATCCACGGCATAGCGTGAAAACCCGCCCCCCAGGTGGTCGTAAATGCCACCGTAGGCCATTTTGGTCAGGGTGGTGTTCACGTAGTCCAGGAGGTCTGCATCATTTTGGCTGTGGGCGTAGTGCAGCAAAAAATTCAGGGTGACGGGCATCATGAATTTCGGGGCCCGCTTATAACCGCCCAGGTAGGTGTCAAAATAACCCGACCATTCGCTGATGGTTTCGGACAGCTGTTTTTTGGTTATGAGCGGTTGTACTTCCCGGGGCCGTATGAGGTTGATGGACCGGATGCCGTCAGCGAGGTTTTGGGCGTACCCCACTACTTTCCCGGGATCCGTACGGTACAGCTGTGCCAGTTGGCCCAGGACCTGTATCCAATCGTCCTTTTTAACGTAGGTGGCGCCCCAGAAGGGCCTTCCGTCGGGCAATGCCACTACATTCAACGGCCAACCGCCGCCGCCGGTCATGAGCTGCAGGGCGTCCATATAGATATGGTCTACATCAGGGCGTTCTTCCCGGTCTACCTTGACGGGGATAAAATGCCGGTTCATCACCCCGGCCACTTCCTCGTCTTCAAAACATTCTTTCTCCATGACGTGGCACCAGTGGCAGGCCGCGTACCCAATACTCACCAGAAGAAGTTTGTTTTCCCTGGAGGCCTTCTCGAGTACTTCGGGCCCCCAGGCTTCCCAGGCTACCGGGTTATGCGCGTGCTGCAACAGGTAGGGACTGCTTTCGTGTATCAGGGCGTTGGTATGCTTTTTCTTCATGGCATGTCGGGCTTGGTTGGTGGGGACAGGAACCGTCCGGGAACAGGGGGCTACAAAAAAAAGCGCCTTTGAAAAGGCGCCTGGCACTGCATCCCCGGGATGGGGTTACTTCACCTCGAAGGTGACCTTCGCGTTCACCCTGTACGATTCGATTTTTCCGTCCTTTACGGTGGCGCTCTGCTCGCTGATATACACGGAGCGGATATTGTCAACTGATTTTGCCGCCTGGGCTACCGCTTTTTTCGCGGCGTCTTCCCAGCTCTCATCAGAGTTGGCCAATAATTCGATTACTTTTAAAACTGCCATGTTTGCTTGTATTTTTGGTTCCCTTTAAGATAACAAAATCCCGATGAACCTACAAGCCGGCAGGCGCATATTATCCGTTGATGGCCACCACTTCCTGCACCTTGTCTCCCAGCATGTTTTTCAGCATGGTTTCTATGCCGTTTTTCAGCGTAAAGGTAGAGGAGGGGCAACCGCTGCAGGCACCCTGCAGGATCACATTTACCGTCCTGCTTTGCGATTCGTATGACTGGAAGACGATGTTGCCTCCATCACTGGCTACCGCCGGGCGGACATATTCTTCAAGGATATTCATGATTTCCCGGGAGGTGTGGTCCAGCTGTGCCGTCCCGGATTTCTGTGAGGCGGAGGTCTCCGATTTTTTGGCCAGGGCAGCTGCCGTGACCACTTCCCTGCCATCGGCCAGGAAATCCCTGATCTGCTCCCGCAAGGGCATGGAAACTTCATCCCAGTCGGCCATTTCGTACTTGGTGACAGACACGTAGTTCTCGTCAAAAAAGAGCTCCTTCACAAAGGGCAGCTGGAACAGGGCCAGGGCCAGGGGCGCATCTCTGGCCTCATCGATATTCTTGAACTCGAAGGTATCGGGGACAATGCGCTTATTGGCTACGTATTTCATCACGGCCGGGTTGGGGGTTACCTCGGCATAGACCGTCACCGGGCTCTTTTTCGGGGCGGTTTCCTCCACTACCACGGGCTCTCCGGCATTCAGGTATTCTACCAGTTGCTGGGCTACTTCGTCCTTTACATCCTCCCAATCCACGATATCGTAGCGTTCCATGGCCACAAAGTTCCCGGAAATGTACACGGTTTTGATAAAAGGGAGGTAAAACAACTGCTGGGCCAATGGGGAATTCCTGGCCTCATCGATATTTTTATACTCATATCCCCCCCCGGTTACCAGGAACTGGTTGGCCTCAAATTTCAGGATGGCCGGGTTGTTGGTCGGCGTCACGGTGATCACATACTCTTTCATATTCCTCGTTTGTGCAAAAATACAACGATTTTCCAACTTTGGCCCATGAAATAATAATGTGGCGATTAGCCCGTTATAAAGTATATTTGACCGAAACAGCAACATCAGGCCCATATCTTAGATGAAAAAAAGCATCTTCCTTGTATTGATTTCCTATTTCTTAATTTCTACTTCATCGTACGGGCAAGAAGGCCTCCCGGTATATTTTGATTACCTGGCCGACAACTACTACCTGGTACACCCGTCTATGGCGGGGATTGGCCTGGGGGGGAAGATCCGCCTGACCGCCCGCAAACAATGGTTCAATGTCGATGAAGCACCCAGCCTGCAGACCCTTAACGCGCATTACCGCATAGGTGACTCCAGGAGCGGGGTAGGGGCCATCCTGTTTAACGACGCCAATGGCTACCACTCGCAAACGGGTCTGAAACTCACCTATGCCCACCATCTCCCGATGGGGGGCGATATCCGTATCCTCAATCAACTGTCCTTTGGCTTAAGCTCCGGGTTTATCCTGAGCAGCCTGGACGAAACAGAATTCCGTTCGGTCATCCCGGACCCTATCATTACCGGGACCAAGAACAGCGTTGGTTATTTTAATGTAGACCTCGGGATGTCGTACAGCTATATGGAGTTTTATGCGCATGCCACCGTCCTGAACGTCCTGGGCAGCGGGCGCGACCTGTATTCGGCCATCGAGTTCGACAACCTGAGGCGTTACCTGTTTTCGGTAGGGTATATATTCGGGAGGAGCGAATGGCGGGTAGAACCTTCGGTGCTGTTCCAACTGACGGAGTTTACCGAAGAGGAAACCGTAGATATCAACGCCAAGGTCTATAAAGATGTGAGTTTCGGTACCGTTTGGGCCGGGCTTTCCTACCGTCGCAGTTTTGACGGGGCCCAGTACCAGGCCAATGGCACCTTCGGGGAACAGCGGTTGCAGCTCTTTACGCCCATCGTGGGGGTCAATTACAAGCGGTTCCTGTTCTCCTATAACTATTCCTACCAGTCGGGCGATATCCGTTTTGACAACGGGGGCTTCCACCAGATCACCCTGGGGTATGATTTTGGCCCGGAACGGGAGAACCGCTTCGATTGTTTCTGCCCCGCCGCCAATTACTAGAAAAAGCTAAGGCCCCCGTCAGGGAGCCTTTAATAGCCGTAGTCCTTTTTTGCTATTCCCAGTGAAAATCCTTTTTGGCTGCCTGTTTTTTGATGGCTTCCATCATCGCCGATTGCAACCCGCCTTCTTTGGACTCCTTCCTTTCGGCGATATACGCTTCCCGTTTGGCATTGATTTCCCGGATTTGTTTTTGGAGTGATTCGCGCTCCGTTTTTTTGCGGTGGATAAAGCTTTTGATCTCCTCTACCCCTTTATCGCGGAGCTCGCCGGGCAATTGTTCCTTTTTGAGCCCGGAGATTTGAAAGCCGGGCTGGGCCGCTGCGTCTACCAGGTCCCAGGTAGGGTTGGAGTAAAAGTTGCTGCTTTTGCTAACGCTTCGCGCCACCGCTACGGGGGCTTCCATTTCCATGGCATTGGCATCCTGGGCCGCCTGTTGTGCCTTTTTCTCCCGGCCCAGGGCCCCATAGGAAACATAGGTGTTGTTGAGTCGGGTATTCAGGCGGATGATGATATCGTCGTAGGGGGTGGCAATATGGACGATCTTCCGCTGGTGGTCGATGGCCAGGTAGTCGCCCCCGCCCAGTTCGGCCCCGTGCTTCCAGCGGCTGTTGATGCCCTGTTGGTAGTCCCCACAATAAATGGTGTTGATTATGACCTCCTTTTCGGAAGCCTGGGCCGCCGCGTCCCTGTAATCCAGTTTCCCCTGGGTGAAGGGCTCGTTCCCGGCGATAAAGATCATTTTGAGGTCCTGGGGGCGATGGCCCCAGTCCAGTTGCCTGAGGGATGTTTGGATGACCTGCCCGCAAAACTCCTCCCCCCCGTTGGTCCGAAGGGAGAACAGCTTTTCCGACAATTCGTCCAGGTCGCCCGTAAAGCCGGTAACCTGTTGTATATAGCCTTCCCGGGCCGGCAAATCGTCGTTCCCGTACTGGTACAGGGCGATTTGTAGCCTGGGCCGGCGGTCGTCCCCGCAATAGGCATGGGTGAACTGGTTGACGATATCCCATAGCTGGGCTTTGGCCTGGTTGATCAGCCCGTCCATGCTATTGCTGGTATCGAGCAGCAGGGCGATTTTCACGGTGCGCTGCTGCGGGCCTTTGTCCGGGGTGGCCACCGCGGTACGGTAATCGGTATAGGGCTCTGGCAGGGCGGCCGCGCCTGTGCCCGGGCTGAGGAAAAGCCACAGCAGCAGGGCCATGGGACGGAGGATGTACACAATGGTTTTCATAAGAATTGCTTTTGGATTATGGAATAAAAGTAAGACGGGCTTGTCGCACATAAAACCGGCGATGAGGGAACACGCCCTTTGGATGCGTGATATGCCCTTCTGCTTGCGTAAGGGGTGTTTTTTTGCCGCTTTGGCGGGCAATTATGAGGCTCCCCGATTTTACGGAAACGCATAAATCACCTAAGTTTACAGGAATTCTGATCGTACATGCGAAATGTTGCCACATCCCTGTTCCTCTTCTGTAGCCTCTTATGGCTGGTCCCTGGCCATGCCCAGGAGAAAAAGGCGGCCAGGGCAGCCGAAGCGGCCAGCCCCGGGGGGGTGGCCCTGCACCGGGCCTACCTGGATTCAGCCCGGGCCGTCAAGCAGGCCGACCTGAAAAGGAGCATCGATTATATCACCCAATCCATTGCCAGCCTGGGCGAGAGCGGGTATGAGAAGGAACTGGCGGCTTCTCTGGGCACCCTGGGCGAGGTGTACCTTTACCACGGGCAAACAGACCTGGCCATCGCCAACCTGGAAGAGGCCCTGGCGACCTATAAATCGTCGCGTACCGCCCTGGAACTGTCCAGGGCCTACCTGGCCAATGCCGCCTACCCCAGGGCCGTAGAGGTCCTGTTGCCCCTGTTGGAACTGCAGGGGCTGGCCCCTTATCAAACGGTGGCGGTGTACGAGGTTTTGGGCGATGCCAAAGGGGGCATGGGGCAAACCAAAGAGGCCCTTGCCTACTACCGGGAAGGCCTGGACATTGCCGAAAAGAACCAGATTGCCCCCAAGGTGGCCGACCTCAATTCTAAAATCGCGGATACCTATGCCCGTGACAACCGCCTGCAGGAAGCCCGGGCCTATTATGGCAATTCACTGGAGCTGGCCAGCCAGCAGGCGCCGGAGCGTGCCCTGCAGGAAAAGGAAAAGGTGGCCGATTTTTACAGCCGGAACAAACAGTTTGACGAAGAGATCGCCCTGCGGAAAAAAAGCCTGGACCAACTCCGGGAACAGCCACCGGCACCGGCGGCAGCGGGCGTGGTGTCGGCAGCCGAACCGGGGGTCAGCCGGCAGCGTGTGGCCTACAAGATCGCCAACGCCTATATCGCCAAGGAAGAGTATGACAGCGCCATCCCGTACCTGGAAGAGAGCATTGTGGAGGCCGGGGCCGGAGACGACCTGGCGGTACAAAAAGACGCTACCCGGACACTTTCTGAAGTCTACCGGGAAAAGGGCGATTTTAACAGGGCTTTGGAAACCTACCAGCAGTACGTGACCCTGGTAGATTCCCTGTACAGCCGCAAGGAGGCAGAACTGGAGCAGGCCGCGCGTTTTAACCGGGAGATCGCCGAGAAGCAAAGCAGGATCACCGGCCTGGAGCAGGAACGCGCCCTCTCCCGCAGTCGCTTTGAACTGGCCCTCTCCGAACAGCAACTGATACAGGAGCAGAGCAAACAGCAGCAGCTGGTCATCTATTCCCTGGTTTTTGGCATGTTTTTGCTGGCCCTTACCGCCTATTTTTTTTACCGCAGTAACCGGCAGCAAAAACTGGCGAACAACCTGCTCGCCCTCAAATCACTGCGATCGCAGATGAACCCGCATTTTATCTTCAATGCCCTGAATTCGGTCAACAATTATATCGCCCGAAATGACGAGCGCAGTGCCAACCGCTACCTCAATGAGTTTGCCACCCTGATGCGGGCGGTACTCGAAAATTCAGAGCAGGATTTCATCCCGCTTACCAGGGAACTGGAGCTTTTGGGCCTTTACCTGAAGTTGGAGCATTCCCGTTTCCCCGACAAGTTTGCCTATGACATTACCGTGGATGAAAACCTGGATGCGGAGGCCTACCGGATTCCGCCCATGCTGTTGCAACCCTATATAGAAAATGCCATTTGGCACGGACTTCGCTACAAGGAAGAAAAGGGGTACCTGGAGGTAGCGCTGCAGGCGGGCGATGGAGACACCCTGCGCATCAGTATTACAGACGACGGGATCGGGAGGCGGCGCTCGGCGGCACTCAAGACCCCGCACCAGAAAAAACAAGGTTCCAGAGGCATGGAAAATATCCGGAAACGCATTGGCATCCTGAACGATATGTACGGGGGGGCTATCGGCCTTACGGTAACAGACCTGGAGCCCGGTGGCAAGGGTACCAGGGTGGTATTAACCTTAAAGAAAACGGTATGAAACTCAGGGCGGTCATCATAGAGGATGAGGTAAACAGCCGGGAAATCCTGCGCAACTACCTGCAGAAGTATTGCCCGTCTGTACAACTGTTGGGAGAAGCCGCTTCGGTGCAGGAGGGGCTGCAACTGATCGCCGAAAGCCCGCCCGACCTGGTATTCCTGGATGTGGAGATGCCTTTTGGCAACGCCTTTGACCTGTTGGAGCAGTTGCCCGACCGTACCTTTGAAACGGTTTTTGTAACCGCGTACAACCACTATGCCATGGAGGCCCTCAACCAGCATGCGGCCTACTACCTGATGAAACCCATCCATATAGACGAGTTGATCAGGGCCGTGGCCTATGTGCGGGACATACGGGAGAAGGAGGCGGCGCTTGATACGCGGCCACTGCATTCCCGCGCACAGCGGGCCGAGGGCAAGATCACCCTGCCCGAGCAGGAGGGCTTTAAGGTCCTCAACGTATCGGACATCCTCTACTGCCAGGCCGATGATAACTACACCCTGGTGTTCCTGCAAGACAAAAAGGTGTTGGTGAGCAAAACCCTCAAATACCTGGAAGCGGCCCTGGCCGACTACCCTTTTGCCCGCATCCATAAATCGTACCTGGTCAATGTACAGGAGGTGGTGCGCTACAAAAAGGGCAAAGGGGGCAGCGTTGTACTCTCCAACGGGCGGGAACTTTCGGTTTCGGCCTCCCGAAAACGGGAATTGCTCGCTTATTTTGAGTAATTTTGCGCAACTTTTGAGGCTTTAATTCAGGCAGACATGATCAAATCGGTAAACGGGAAAAGCCCGCAAATGGGGGCAGATTGTTACATCGCGGAGAATGCCACCATCGTGGGCGATGTAACCATGGGCGACCAGTGCAGCATCTGGTTCAATGCCGTGGTTCGCGGCGACGTGCACTATATCCGGATGGGGAACAAGGTCAATGTACAGGATGGGGCGGTGATCCATGGGACGTACCAGAAAGCCCCCACCAACATCGGCAACAATGTATCCATCGGGCACAATGCCATCGTGCACGGCTGTACCATCAAAGACCATGTCCTGATTGGCATGGGCGCCATTGTCATGGATGGGGCGGTGGTAGAAAGCCATTCTATCATTGGCGCGGGGGCCGTGGTCACCCAGGGGACCCATGTGCCCGGGGGCAGCATCTTCGCGGGGACCCCTGCCAAAAAGATCAGGGATACGCCCGAGGAGCTGAAAAGCGGGGAAATAGACCGTATCGCCAACGCCTATGTGAAGTACGCCGGCTGGTTTAAGGAGTAACGGCATTATGGAAGGCCGGGAGATCTCCCAGGAATCATTATTTTTAAGAAATTCGATAAATCAAAAAATAACCAACAGATGAACGCATATATCTTTCCGGGCCAGGGGGCCCAGTTCCCGGGCATGGGGCTCGACCTGTATGAGAAGCACCCGCTCGCCCAGTCGCTTTTTGAGGAAGCCAACGAGATCCTGGGGTTCCCCATCACCGATACCATGTTTGAAGGCAGTGCCGATGACCTGAAACAGACCAGGGTGACCCAGCCGGCCATTTTCTTGCATTCGGTCATCCTCAGCAAGGTATTGGGGGATGCTTTTAAGCCCGATATGGTAGCCGGGCATTCATTGGGGGAATTTTCGGCCCTGGTGGCCAATGGGGCGCTCACCTTTGAAGACGGCCTGCGACTGGTTTCCCAAAGGGCCCTGGCCATGCAAAAGGCCTGTGAATTGCAGCCCAGTACCATGGCTGCCGTGCTGGGGTTGGATGATGCGGTGGTAGAACAGATCTGTGCGGCCACGGAAGGGGTGGTGGTGCCGGCCAATTACAACTGCCCCGGGCAGCTGGTGATTTCCGGGGAAGTGGAGGCCGTGAACCGGGCCTGCGAAAAATTAAAGGAAGCCGGGGCCCGCAGGGCGTTGGTGTTGCCGGTAGGGGGGGCGTTCCATTCCCCCATGATGGAACCCGCCCGGGAAGAGCTGGCCGCGGCCATCGAGGCCACGGTTTTTAGTGCCCCTGCCTGCCCTATTTACCAGAATGTGACCGCCAAGGCGGTGACCGATGCCACGGCCATCAAAAAGAACCTGATCGCCCAGCTGACCGCGCCGGTAAAATGGACGCAGAGCGTTCGGCAGATGGTCAAGGACGGGGCTACCCGCTTTACCGAAGCGGGCCCGGGCAATGTGTTGCAGGGGCTGGTGAAAAAGATCGACCCGACGGTGGAAACCGCGGCGGCTGCCGTCTCCTAGTGCGGTGGCCCCCTGCTTTTGCATTTTATCCGAAAAAGCCAGTTTTGGCCGCCAAAATTGGGGGCATGCCTACTTTTTTCTTACTATTGTAATTCCCTGTTTTGCAACGGGGCACAACCCACCTAAGCCTTGGATTTGATATAAATTCAACGTCTATGCTATGAAAATGATCCAGGATACTTCACGACTCGTGGGCGCCTTGTGGCCCGCGGGGCTTTGCTGGTATATAGTTACAGTTTCTTTGCTCTTGGTGAGTGCTTCCAGTTTTGGACAGGATGTTACCATTGACAATGCGGCAGCTAATGAAGGTGAAAATGTGAATTTTACTGTCACTTTGAATCCAGCGGCAATTGATGATGTAACTATTACGTTTACTTTCACAAATGTATCGGCTGATGGAACTGATTACACTTCAACCGATATTCAATTAACTTTTTTAACCGGAGAATCATCAAACAATATAATCGTTCCTACAACTGAGGATACCCTTGATGAATTAGATGAAACTTTTACAGTATCAGTGGGCAGTGTTGATTCGGGAACAGTTGGAGATATAAGTGATACTGCCACGGGTACAATTCTAAACGACGATGCTCCGACAGTTACCATAGCTGGGACGGACTTAACAAGTGCTGAGGCAGGTACGGCTACGGGGACGGTGACGGTAAATTTAAGTAA
>MRWG01001143.1_pt1 | contig 18758 bp, 18 predicted proteins | sample 1013341 | NCBI WGS metagenome assembly MRWG01 (sample SAMN06117577, study PRJNA244670) | biofilm metagenome | biome: Water; feature: Cathode Biofilm; material: Biofilm; isolation source: microbial consortium enriched at the cathode of a solar microbial fuel cell | place: USA: District of Columbia ... | reverse complement strand
CGTAATGCGTCTTCGACCTGGATGCGGCGATCCACCTCGTCGCGCAGTTCCTGATTTTCCTCCGCACGGCTGCGGGCGCGCGAGGCGTCGATCAGGGTGGAGATGCGCGTCAGAAGCTCATCCTTGACGAAGGGCTTCACCACATAGTCGTTCGCACCCGCCTCGAAGCCGGCGATCATGTCGCGCGTGCGGCTGCGCGCCGTCACCATGATGATGGGCAGGTCGATCAGCGAGAACTGGCGGCGCAGCCTGCGCGCCACTTCGAGGCCCGAGAGATCGTCCATCATCACGTCGAGGATGAGAAGGTCGGGCTTGTGTTCCAGAACGGCCTCGATGCCGTCGCGGCCATTGTCGGCGCAGATGACGCGATAGCCCTGCGGCAGGAGCACGTTGCGCAGAACCTGTAAATTGATCGGCTCGTCATCCACCACCACGATGGTCTGCGCATTGGCGTCGCCGCGCTCGGAGACGGAGGTCTCGAAGGCATCGAGCGCATTGATGGTCTGGTGCAGGCCGCCGGGATATTTCCCGCGCGCCTGTTCTGCCGCATCGGCGCTGGCGGCGGGAAGCTGCAACACGAAGCGCGAGCCCTTGCCCGGCTCGCTGGTCGCGGTCAGCGTGCCGCCGAGCAGGGCTGCAAGATTGCGCGCGATGGCGAGGCCGAGGCCGGTCCCGCTCTTCTTCTGCGTGACGTCGCCGGATTCGGCCTGTTCAAGCGGCTGGAAGATGCGCTCCAGATTTTCGGGCGAGATGCCGCGTCCGGTGTCTTCAACGGCGACGGAAACCGTCGCGCTGTCGCCTTCACCCTCATGCCATGCGGTGACGTGGATGTGTCCGTCATCGACATATTTGATGGCGTTGCCGATGAGATTGTAGAGGATCTGCTCAAAGCGCACCGGGTCGGCGATCACCGGCGGCGTCACATCGGGAATGTCCACCCTGAGGCTCACCGGCTCGCCGGAAAGCAGCGGCTCTGACAGGAGCAGAACCTGGCGCACGCTGGTGGCCACATCCACGCCCTGAATGTCGAGCCGCATGCGGCCCTGACGGATGCGGTAGAGGTCGAGCAAATCGTCCACGAGGCGTGACAGGCGGCGGGCCGAGAAGGTGATGAGCTGAAGCTGGTTGCGTTGTGTCGGTGCGATGTCGCCGGCCGCACCCGCAGCCAGTGTTTCGGAGATGCCGATAATGCCGTTGAGCGGTGTTCTCAGCTCATGCGAGGTGTTTGCGAGGAACTGGTCCTTCATGCGGTCGGCCTGTTCCAGCTCCGCATTCTTCTCGCCGATCTCGCGGATATGCACTTCCAGTTCGCGGTTCTTCTGGCTGATGAGCTGAAGCTGATCGCGCAGCGCATCGCGCATGCGGGCGACGGAATGGGAGAGCCTCGCGAATTCCGTCGGCTTGTCGAATTTCGGCAGGCTCATGTCCAACGCGCCATCGGCCACGGCCTCTGCCGCATCGGTGACGGATTTCAGGGGGCGGGTCTGCGAGCGGGCGAGATAGTAGGACAGAAGCAGGATCAGCGGCAGCGCGAGTGCGGCCAGCGCCAGGATGAGGTTGCGCAGTCTGGTGCTCGCCGCGAAGGCCGATGCGGCGTCTGCATCGACGGCGAAGAGCCAGGTGGCGTCGGGCAGGAGAAGATGCGTCCATGCCGAAAGGACGGGTGCGCCGAGCAGTCCCGTTTCGAGCATCGTCACACCGCTTTTCGCTTCCATCTCCTCCGGCACGCTGGCGCTCACGCCGGTCTTGAGGGCAGGGGCCGAAGAGGCGATGACGGCGCCGCGCGACGAGATGAGGCTGAGCGTGCCGTTGACGCCTTCATGCCCACCCAGAAGGGCGGCAAGCTTGCTGGCGGGTAGGCGCAGAATGGCCGCGCCGCTGGCGCGTTGATAAAGGCTCACGCGAACGGCGAAATAGGCGGCGAATTCGCCGGTGCGCGGATCGCGCGCAAAATCGTAAAACACGATGTGCCGGTCGTCGGGCGCGGAGCGCAGCTCCATCAGCGCGCTGGAAAGCGTTGAATCGCCTTTGGTCAGGAGGCTGCCCAGATAATCGTCCTTGAAGACGGAGTAGACGACCCGCCCGCGCGCATTGACGAGATAGACATTGTCGAACTCGGAGCTTTCAACAAAGGTCAGATATTCTTCGTGGAACTGGCTGTGCGCATTGGCGTAGGCGAGGGCTTCGCGCAGGAGCCGGTCATGGCTGGGCGCTTCGGCCCGCGCCGGCTCGTTCGGCCCGACCTCGAACAGGCTGCGCAGCTCCTCCGCCGCCTGCTCCTCATCGGGCGCCATCTGGCTCATGGCGTAGCTGAAACCGTAAAAATCGCCAATCGAGTAGCGCGCTATATTGGTCTGGGCGAGGCTTTCGGCCTGCCGCTTGGCGAAAGACACATATTGTGTCAGTTCACTGGTCTTGGCATCGCGCGCAAAGGCGATCTTCTCGAAGGTTTCGCGTGCAATGTTTGCGTTGACGAGGGAGTAGAAGGCGGCAGCGCTGATCGCCAGCGGCACGATCGATACCGCAAGCAAGACCAATAAGAGCCGCGCCTGGAAACCGGCCGGTAAAATCCTGCGCCAATTCATGTAATCCTCCCGAGACGGCAAAAAGCACGCCTTTCAATGAATACGCTAGCGAAAGCCGAAGGCTCCGCCAAGACCGCGAGCCACGCCCGAAGGCGAATGCAACGAAACTGACGAAATTTACGAAATAGACGGTGGCATTAGATTGGTCCTATCTACCAGAATGACTGGACTGTTCTTGCCGGCGCGTGTCGCGCCAGGGTGGAGCCTTTGGCGGAGCAGTAGAAGAGGGCGGACGGTCCGCCCGGACTCTTGAGGGAGGAAAGCATGAAACATTCGTTGACGGCCGGGCTGGTCCTTGCCGCCGGTATTCTGCAGATGCAAGCGGCCGCGGCTGAATCCGTTCTCACGGCCCTGCCGATCCAGCGCACGGCGTGGATTGAAAACTACAATCCCTTCAACCAGTCCTCGCGACTGCCTTCGGTCAACGACTTCATCTACGAGCCGCTGATCATCTTCAATACCCTGAAAGGCGGTGAGCCGAATTATCGGCTGGCGACGGGTTATGAATTCTCCGAAGATCTTAAGACGCTGACCGTCACCCTGCGGGACGGCGTGACCTGGTCCGATGGCGAGCCCTTCACGGCTGATGACGTGGTGTTCAGCCTCAATCTGGTGAAGGAGAACAAGCCGCTCGACATCTATGGTCATGGCAAGCTCGTCGATACGGTCGAGGCTGTGGACGACAAGACCGTCCGCTTCCAGTTGAGCGACGCCAATTCCGGCGCGATCTACTCCATCGTCCGTCTGGCGGTCGTGCCCGAGCATGTCTGGTCAAGCGTCGAGGACCCGGTGACCTTCACCAACCCGAACCCGGTCGGCACCGGTCCGCTGACGGAGATCCGCCGGTTCACGCCGCAGGAATACATCCAGTGCCGCAATGAAAAATACTGGGATGCGGAGACCCTCAAGGTCGACTGCATGCGCTTCCCGCAGATCGCCACAAACGATCAGGCGCTGGCGGCTGCCGCCCGTGGCGAACTGGACTGGATGGGCTCGTTCCTGCCAGACATCGAAAAGACCTTTGTCGGCAAGGATCCCGAGAACCACAAATACTGGTTCCCGGCCGGCTCGCTCGTTATGTTCAATGTGAACATGGAATCGAAGAACGAAGGCAACCGCGAAGCGTTCAGCGACGTGGATTTCCGTCGCGCCGTTTCCATGTCGCTTGACCGTGAAGCCATGGTCGACATTGCCGGCTACGGCTACCCGACCATCAACCAGTATCCGTCCGGTCTCGGCCAGGCCTACCACTCCTGGAACAACCCGGAAGTGGATGCCGAGTATGGCAAGTTCACCCGCTATGATGTCGAGGGCGCCAAGGCGCTTCTGGCCGAAGCGGGTTACAAGGACACCGATGGCGACGGCAATCTGGAAACGCCGAGCGGCAAGAAGATCTCGTTCAACATCATCGTGCCGAATGGCTGGACCGACTGGATCAACACGGTGCAGCTGGCGGTGGAAGGTCTGACGGCGATCGGCATCGAGGCCCAGGTGGCCACGCCCGAGCATGCGGTCTGGTCGGAAAGCCTGATCAACGGCAATTACGACATGGCCATGAACGCCTACTTCACCGGTGTCACGCCGCATTACCAGTATGATCTGGGCCTGCATTCGCAGAACCAGGGCAAGACCCGCTTCGGCGCGACGCGTTACTACAATGAAGAACTCGACGGCCTGCTGGACTCCTTCTTCCAGACCGTTGATGCGGAGAAGCAGCGCGCGATCATGAACGACATCCAGATGGAAGTCGGCCGTGACATGCCGTTCATCGCCGTGTTCAACAACCCGCTCTGGTACCAGTACAACACCAAGCGCTTCACGGGCTTCTTCAGCGCCGAGAATCCTCAGGCCAAGCCCGTCGTTCACGACGAGACGCCGGAGCGTCTCCTTCACCTGCTCTCCCTGCGTCCGGTCGAAGATTGATCCAATCCTCGATCTGACTGCATCCTCCCCCCTTCTCCCCGTTCGCGGGGAGAAGGGTTCCACGGAGGGGAAAACCGGGAGCTGACGCGGGGCCTTCGCCCCGCCTTCAGAAAAGACGCCGTGGCCTTCGGGCCGTCTGACGGCGCACAGAGCAGGGGGACACCATGCGCTTCATTCTGCGCCGGCTGGCGTTCTATCTCGTTGCCTTTCTGGTGGCGGCCACATTCAATTTCCTCATACCGCGGCTGATGCCGGGCAATCCGGCAGACGTCATGCTGGCCCAGGCCCAGGGCACCATTCCGCCCGAGGCGCGCGAGGCGCTGATGGAGACATTCGGCTTCATCAACGAACCCCTGTATCTGCAATATCTCAAATATCTGGGCTCGATCTTCACCTGGGATTTCGGCCTTTCCGTCAAATACTACCCGACGCCGGTGTTCGACCTGCTTGCCCGCGCGCTGCCGTGGACACTGTTCCTCACCGGAACGGCGACGCTTCTGGCCTATGCGCTCGGCACGCTGTTCGGCATTCGCGCCGCGTGGCGGCGTGGCAGCGGGTTCGACAGTTTCATGTCCCCGCTGGCGCTGGCGCTGCAGTCCATCCCGCCGGTGGTGATCGCGATCACGGCGATGTTCCTCTTCTCCGTCTCGCTCAACTGGCTGCCGGCCGGCTATGCATTCGACCCTTCGCTTGAGCCGTCGCTCAGCGGGCCGTTCCTGTCCTCTGTGTTCTTTCACGCGCTGATGCCGGTCCTGTCGCTCAGCATCGTTCTGGTTGGCGGCTACCTCATCACCATGCGCAACAACATGATCGGCCAGCTCGGCGAGGATTACGTGCATCTGGCGGAGGCGAAGGGGCTTTCGGATGCCCGCGTGCGCTACAATTATGCGGCGCGCAACGCCTTCCTGCCGTCCATCACCGCCTTTGCGATCAGCCTTGGCTCGGTGTTCGGCGGCTCGCTCATCACCGAGGTGGTGTTCAACTATCCGGGGCTTGGAAACCTGCTCTACATGGGGGTGATCGCCCGCGATTTCCCGCTCATTCAGGGCCAGCTTCTCATCATGACGCTCGCCATGCTGAGCGCAAACTTTGCCGTCGACATCGCCTATGTGGCGCTCGACCCGCGCTTGAGGAGGGCGTGATGCTCAATCTCCTGAAGATCTTCGTGCGCAACCGCAAGGCAGCCTTCGGCGTCTTCATCGTCGTGTTCTACGTGGTGGTGGCGCTGGCCGCGCCGCTCATCACCGACCACGATCCCAACAAGCGCGTGAGCCGTCCGCATCAGCCGCCGAGCGCGGAATATGTGATGGGCACCACCCGCATGGGCCGCGATGTCTACACCCAGCTCGTGTGGGGTACGCGCACTTCGCTCATGGTCGGCATTCTGGCCGGGCTCATCGTCACGCTGATCGGCACCGTGGTGGGCCTGACCGCCGCCTATTATGGCGGCGCGACGGACGAGACGCTCAATTTCGCAACCAATGTGGTGCTGGTGCTGCCGCAATTGCCGCTGCTTCTGGTGCTGGCGGCGTTTCTCGGGCAAGTGGGGCCGCTCTCCATCGCCATCATCATCGGCCTGACATCATGGGCGTGGGGCGCGCGCGTGACACGCGCACAGGCCATGACGCTGAAGAACCGCGAGTTCATTCAGGCTTCCCAACTCATCGGCGAGCCGGTCTGGCGCATGATCCTGGTGGAAATGCTGCCGAACCTTCTGTCGATCATCGGTTTCAACTTCATCGGCAGCGTGATCTTCACCATCATCACCCAGGCCACGCTGGAGTTCCTCGGGCTCGGCGATCCGCTCTCCGTCTCGTGGGGCACGATGCTCTACAACGCAAAGAACGCCTCGGCGATCACCGTGGGCGCATGGTGGGAGATGGCCGCACCCTGCGTCGCCATCGTGATCATCGGCGTCGGCCTGTCGCTGCTCAATTTCGGCGTTGACGAGATTTCCAATCCAAGGCTGCGCACGCTGGGCGCCATCGGCAAGGCCATGAAGCTGCAGAAGAAGCTCGACCGCGCGCGTCTTGCGGAGAAGGAGGCATGAGCATGGAGACCGCAACGCCGCTTCTTTCGGTGCAGAATCTGTGCGTCGACTACCTGACGCCGAATGGCACGTTCCGCGCCGTGCGCAATGTCTCGCTCGACATCGGGCAGAACGAGATCCTCGGGCTTGCCGGCGAAAGCGGGTGTGGCAAGAGCACCATCGCCTTCTCGATCATGCGGCTCCACCGGCCGCCGGCCTTCATCAGCGATGGCAAGATCCTGTTCGAGGGTGAGGATGTTCTCGCCTTTTCGCGCCGCCGGCTCGAGGCCTGGCGGTGGAGTGGGGCGTCCATGGTGTTCCAGAGCGCGATGAACTCGCTCAACCCGGTGCTGACGGTGTTCGAGCAGTTCCGCGACATGCTCGCCCGTCACGAGACGATGGGGCGCGAGGCGGCCCGCGTGAAGGCCGGCGAGATGCTGGCCATGGTGGGCATCCCCGAAGACCGGCTCGACTCGTTCCCGCACCAGCTTTCCGGCGGCATGCGCCAGCGGGTGGTGCTCGCCATGGCGCTGACGCTCAAGCCGCGCCTCGTGGTCATGGATGAGCCCACCACCGCGCTCGATGTGGTGGTGCAGCGCGAGATCCTGCAGGAGATCGTGGCGCTGCGCAAAACGCTCGGCTTCTCGGTGCTGTTCATCACGCATGATCTGGCGCTGATGGCGCAGTTCGCCGACCGCATCGCGATCATGCTGGAAGGGCGCATCGTGGAGCAGGGCGAGGCGCGCAGCCTGGTGGCCGATCCGCAGCACGAATATACGCGCAAGCTCTGGGCAGCCATGCCGCGCATTGAGGGAGCAGCCGCATGAACGCCCCGCTTCTGTCGCTTGAAGGCGTCTCAAAGACCTTCCATGTGCGCCCGGTTCTGGGTGCGGTGCGCCGCGTGGATGCGCTGCGCAATGTCACCTTCTCCATCGAGCCCGGCAAGGCGCTGGCGCTGGTGGGCGAAAGCGGATCGGGCAAGAGCACCTGCGGGCGCGCCGTGATCCGCCATTTCGAGCCGAGCGCCGGCACGGTCCGGTTTCGCGGCGAGAACATTTTCGAGAACCGCACCCGCAGCGGCGACCGCGCCTATCTGCGCGCGGTGCAGATGGTGTTTCAGGACCCGTTCTCCTCGCTCAACCCCACCCACACGATCCGCCACCACCTCGAACGCCCGCTGCGGCTGCATGGTGGGACGGCGGATCTCGAAGCAAGGCTCAGGCAGACGCTGGCCGATGTGGAGCTTGATCCCGACACCACGCTGGAGAAGTTCCCGCACCAGCTTTCCGGTGGTCAGCGCCAGCGTGTCAGTTTTGCCCGTGCGCTTGCGGTGGGCGCGGAGCTGATCGTTGCCGACGAGCCCACCTCCATGCTTGATGTGTCGATCCGCAAATCGGTGCTCGACCTGATGCGGCGGCTGAAGGAGGAGCGCAACATCGCCTTCCTCTACATCACGCACGATATCGCGACCGCTCACTACATCGCAGAGGAAACGGCGGTGATGTATGCCGGGCAGGTGATGGAGCGCGGCCCGTCCGATGCGGTCATCCGCAATCCGCGCCATCCCTATTCGCGCCTTCTCATTTCTGCCGTGCCCGATCCGGCGAAGCGTTTCGATGACGCCGATGGCGACGGGCTCGCCTTCACCCGGCAAGCGGAGGCCGTGCGGTCACGTGCGGCGCGTCCCATCTCCGGTTATCGTGAAGTTGCGCCAGACCATTTCGTTGCCTATTCGGATGCAGACCATGACTGATATGCTCGTGCCCCTCTACAAGCTCCCGCCAGCCAAACCCGTGGCCGAGGGCATTGTCATTCGCCGCGCCATCGGGCCGGAAATGCATGTCGTGTGCGATTTCGCCGAGAAGCATTTCAGCCGCAACTGGGCCAGCGAGTGCGCCGTGGCCATGGCGGCGCAGCCGGCCAATGTTCTGGTCGCGGTGGAAGACGGAAAGCTTCTGGGCTTTGCCTGTTACGACGCCACGGCGAAGGGCTTCTTCGGTCCGACCGGCGTTGACGAGGCCGCGCGCGGGCGCGGCGTCGGGGCGGCGCTGCTCATGGCCACGCTCCAGGCGATGCGCGATGCGGGCTATGTCTATGGCGTGATCGGCAGCGCCGGGCCGATCGAATTCTACAAGAGCCAGTGCGGCGCAATCGAGATTCCCGATTCCACCCCCGGCATCTATGGCGACATGCTGCGCTGAGCGGTTGGCGCTGCGGCATGAGGTCGTGGCCGGTCAATCTTGCCGATTTGATTGGTCCTGACCCTATGCCTCGCCCGAAAATGATTTATACGTGGCGCCGAAACGCATCCTTTGAACTGGTGGGTGAAAATGTCGAACCGCGTTGCCTGGCACGAACTGTCGAAACTGTCTGCTGAAGAGCGCAAGACGCTCCTCACACGAACGGAAGACGATCTCACCCATTTTCTGGAGAATGTCGCGCCCATCATCGAGGCGGTGCGCAAGGAAGGCGATGTGGCGCTGGCCCGCTTCGCGCGCATGTTCGACAAGGCCCAGGTCGAGCCGGACGCGATCGCTGCGACGGAAGAGGATTTCGACGCCGCCTTCAAGACGCTTGATCCGGAGATGATCGAGACGCTGGAATTCTGCGCCGACAACATTCGCCGTTTCCACGAGGCGCAGCGCCCGCAGGAAATGTGGATGAAGGAAATCCGCCCCGGCGTTCTGGTGGGCGAGCGCGCCACGCCCATTGACAGCGTTGCGCTCTATTCGCCGCGCGGCAAGGGCACCTTCCCCTCCATGACGCTCATGACGGCGATCCCGGCCGTGGTGGCCGGCGTGCCGATGCCCATCGTGCTCACCCCGCCCGGACCGGACGGCAAGGTGGATGCGGCGACGCTGGTTGCCGCGCGCATTGCCGGCGTGAAACACGTCTACAAGGCCGGTGGCGGTCAGGCCGTTGCTGCTGCCGCATTCGGCACGGACACGGTGCCGCGCTGCGCCAAGTTCGAAGGCCCCGGCAGCCCGTGGATCGCCGCTGCCAAGCGACTGCTTCAGGGGCAGATCGCCTCGCGGCTTCCCGCCGGCCCGACCGAGAGCATCGTGCTTGCCGATGAGAGCGCCGATCCCGAGATCGCGGCGCTCGACCTGCTGGTCGAGGCCGAACACGGCAGCGACAGCTCCAACTTCTTCGTCACCTGGTCGCGCGAGGTTGCGGAAAAGGTGCGCGATGCGCTGCCGAAATACTGGGCGGAGATGAGCGCCGAGCGCGTGCGCTACTCCTCCGATGTTCTGGGCGGCACAAGCGGTGGCATCGTTCTGGCGGACACGCCGGAAGAGGCGTTCGCCTTCGTCAACGATTACGCGCCGGAGCACCTTCAGATCCTGTCCAAGACGCCGTTCGAATATCTGTCGCACGTGCGCAATGCGTCGGAAATCCTGCTGGGCGAATATGCGGCGGGGTCCATGGCCAATTACGCGATGGGGCCGAACGCGGTTCTGCCGACGTCGGGCATGGCGCGGGCGCATTCGCCGCTCGGCGTGCACGACTTCATGAAGACCTCGTCCATCGGTCACGTGACCGCACAGGGCTATGCCGAGTTTGCGCCTCATACGCTGCGCTTTGCCCGTTATGAGGGCTTCGATGCGCACGGCAACGCCGTTACGCGGCTGCGCAACAACCACGTCGAAAAAGGCGAGTAGGCAAGTGCGGGAAGAATGACGGGCGCGCCGGGTTCCGGTGCGTCCTTCGCTCATCGCGCTTCCTTGCCTCGCGGCCAATGGGTGTCCCACATGCTGCCCCTGTCTTCGCTTGGAGAGCGCATAGCGATCCTCGGTCCGTCCAATGCGGGCAAGTCGACGCTGGCCGTCGCCCTTTCTGAAAAACTTGGCGTGCCGCCGGTTCATCTCGATCAGTTGCAGCACCTGCCAAACACCGACTGGCAGCCGCGACCGGAGGCCGAGTTCGCGGCACTGCACGATGCGGCCATTCTTGAAGATGGCTGGGTGATGGAAGGCAATTATTCGCGCCTGATGCCGCAGCGTCTGGCGCGGGCAACCGGCGTCATTCTGGTCACGTCCAGCCCGTGGCTGCGCATTGCGCGCTATTTCAGACGCACGCTCGCCAACCGGTCTGATCGCGCGGGACATCTGGAAGGCGCGCAGGACAGCGTGAAGTGGGCGATGATCCACTGGATCCTCGTGAAGACCCGCAACAGCGACGCCAAATATGCCGAGGTCGTGCGCGGCTCCGGTCTGCCCGCCGTCGAGTGCCACACGGCGGGTGCGCTCAATGCGCTTTACCGGGACTGGGATCTACCGGCACCGCGCTAGGCATGCTTCACGCAGCGAACCGTTTTGCGCCCAGCAGGAAGATGACGCCCATCGCCAGATCCACCGCGCTCATGGCGACACCGGCAAATGCGACTTCACCAAGAGACCAGGCGGCTGTCATGAGGCCGAAGAACACGATCTTGCTGACACCGAAGATCACAAGCACCGGTGTGTGAAGCGTCGTCGCGCGGGCCTGCCAAAGGCCGACAAGGGTAAACAGCAGAATGTTCGTCGCGATGAAGCCTGAATACAGGAAGGGCACATCCGTGGGCAGCGCCGCCATGCCGCCGAACCGTGCGGGGAACATGAATGTGGCAAAGCCCATGAGATTGTAGAAAAACGTGAAGAACAGCGTGTTGCGCAGAAAGCGTTCAGACATTGCGTGGGTCCGGTTCCGGGGCGAAGGATAAGCGCCGGTGAAAGACGCGGGGGCAGGTTTTTTGTCTTTCACCGGCGGCAGGATCAGGAGGCCATCAGGGTGAGAAAGTTGGGCTGGCCGTTCGATGCGGTCAGGCCGCCATCAACCGGCAGAATGACGCCGGTGATGAAGCTTGCCTGATCGCTGGCGAGAAAGGCCACCGCGTTTGCGACCTCGAAGGGCTCGACGATCCGGCCCAGGGGGATGCGATCCGCAAAGGCCTCCAGCGCGCCGCGCTTGCCTTTCAGGCCGTTGACCAGGCGCGTGTTCGCCGTAGCAGGGGCCACTGCGTTGACGCGCACGCCTTCCGGCCCGAGTTCCAGCGCCATGCCCTGCGTCATCAGCGTCACGGCACCCTTCGAGGCGTTGTAGCCATACATGCCCCAGTCGGCGCGCATGCCCGAAACGGACGACATGTTGACGATGTTGCCTCCCGACCGGCGCAGGGCGGGAAGGGCGGCAAGAGAGACGTGACGCAGGCCGCTGACATTGATGGCCAGCATGGCTTCGAAATCGTCGTCGCTCAGCGTGTCCACCGTTCCCGGATTGGCCACGCCGGCATTGTTGACGAGAACGTCGATGCGCCCGAAGCGCGTCAGGGTTTCGGCTATCAGGCGTTCTGCTTCCGCCTTCACGGAGATATCCGCAGCGACGGCCATGGCCCGTTCCGGGCCGAGTTTTGCGACCATATCATCAAGGTTGGACTGTTCGCGGCCGTTGACGACGACCGAGAAACCGTCTTCGGCAAGACGTATCGCGATGGCGCGGCCAAGGCCGGTTCCGCCACCGGTGACGATGGCGACTTTGTTGTCGGACATGATCCTGTCCTTTCAGTAGGGGGTTGGGGGGGCAATAGGGTTTGAGGGTCTGGTCAGGCGGCTTCGATAAGCTTCCTGAGTTCATCTTCATCGCGGCGGGAGAGCGAGGTCGTGTGGATTCTGCCCTTGCCGCGATAGGCGCTCAGGCCGTCCATCACCTTGTCGATTGTCACATCGCGGACGAGCACGAACACCATGGCTTCGTCCTTCTCCAGGCTCGCGGCGACATCGCGCATGAAGCGGTCATCGATGCCGATATCCGTGAGCTTGCCAGCCAGTGCGCCGGTGCCCGCGCCGATTACGAGGCCGGCCAGAGGGGCGAGGAAAAGGAAGCCGATGAGCGTGCCCCACCAGCCGCCGCTCAGGGCGCCGGCCCCGGTCAGGCTGACGGGCTGGTGCAGTTTGGGCTTGCCCTTCTCGTCCTTGGTCACGACGACAATGTCGTCCAGGGCGAGCAGATAATCGGACTGCATGGCAGCCAGATCCGAACGCAGGGCGAAGGCCGTTGCATCATCCTTGAAACTGATCGCGACAAGCTTGGACATCATGATCTCCTTGGTCAGACAATTTCTTCGGCAGCCTCATCGCTGCCCGTGACCTGAAGATCGGTGTTGCCATGCAAGAAAACCAATTATCGGATTTTTGAATAGGCATAAAATATGTTATGTCTCGAACATGTCGATCACGCATCTGAGAAGCTTCGTCGAGGTCTACCGTCAGGGTTCGGTCAGTCGCGCCGCGCATGAGCTAGGGCTCACCCAGCCAGCCGTCACCGGGCATATCGCCAGTCTCGAAGCGCAGCTTGAGCGCAAGCTTTTCACGCGCCACGCCCGTGGCGTGACGCCGACGGTCATTGCCGACGAACTGGCCAGTCGCGTCACCGGCGCCATCGATGTGGCGGAGAATGTTCTGGCGGAGGTGCGGGCGCGCTCCATGCGCGTTTCCGGCACGATCCATCTGTGCGGCCCGTCGGACATTCTGTCCGATCTCATTACCGACCGGATCAAGACCCTGATGCACAGCAATCTGGCGGTGCAGCTTCACCCCGCCGTCGATGACGAGCCACCCCGCATGCTGGTCGAGGGGCGGTCAGACTTCGCCTTTGCGGTCAAGGTGCCGGACGATCCACGGATCGAGGCTGCGCTCTATGGCCGTGAGGAACTGCTGCTGGTGGCTGCGCCTGAGGTCGTGGAGCGGATCGGGCGTGAAACGGCGCTGGCGGAAGCGCTGCAGGAGGTTCCGTTCCTCTCCTATGATCTGCAGCGCTATATGATCCGCATGTGGATCGAGCACAATCGGATGTCCATCGGCAATGCGGAAGAGGCGGTTACGACGCCCGATCTGAGGGCGCTCAGGAACTTCGTGGTTGAAGGGTTCGGATGGAGTGTTCTGCCGCGCTATCTGGTGGCCGCGCATCTGCGCTCCGGTGCGCTGGACGTGATCGCAGGGCCACGCGGCAATCCTGAAATCGCCTATTACCTGCTGTGGCTCAAAAGCGCGATGCGCAATCCCAGAACGGCAAGGGCCAAGGCGCTGCTTTTGCAGCCGCCGGGCGATGGTGAGGCTCTCTAGGCCTTCGCCACGCATGATCCGCAATTGCCGCGGATCTCTATCGTGGTCTTGGCCGGCTTGAAGCGGTGGCTTCTGGCCCAGCCGTCGAGCCGGTCCTTCACGATCTCGTCGGAAAACTCTTCCACCTTGCCGCAGGCCTCGCAGATGGCAAAGGCGATCAGTTCCTGCTCATGGCAGTTGGGGTGTGCGCAGGCGACGAAAGCGTTCAGGCTTTCCAGCCGGTGCACAAGGCCCATCTCGGTCAGCTTGTCGAGCGCACGATAGACCTGCAGTGGCGCGCGCAGGCCATCGCCGCGCAGCCGGTCGAGGATCGTGTAGGCGCTGAGAGGAGCCTCTGCGCCGGAGAGCGTTTTCATCACCAGCGCCTGGTTGCGTGTCAGGTCGGCACTCATGGCTTGGTCTCCGTTGCGCGATCGTCGGTTCCTGCCCGTGGCGAGGGCATGAGGCTGACGAGAAACAGCGCCAGCGCAGCCACCACGATGGAAGGTCCGGACGGTGTATCGAATTGCAGCGACGCCGTCAGCCCACCGATGACCGAAAGTGCACCGGCAATCGCGGCCAGAACGGCCATCATCTCCGGTCCGCCGGCAAAGCGGCGGGCGGTGGCGGCGGGAATGATGAGCAGCGCGGTGATGAGCAGAATGCCCACCAGCTTCATGGCGATGGCGATGACCGCCGCCATGAGCAGCATGAAGATCAGGCGCGAGCGCTCGGGTTTCAGCCCCTCGGCCTGCGCGATGTCGGTGTTGACGGTGGCCGCCAGAAGCGGCCGCCAGAGCCAGATAAGCAGCCCGAGAACAACAGCGCCGCCGCCATAGATGACGGCGATGTCGAGTTTCGAGACGGCGAGAATGTCGCCGAACAGAAAGCCCATCAGATCCACGCGCACCCACGTCATGAAGGCCACCATGACGAGGCCGAGCGCCAGTGTCGAGTGCGAGAGAATGCCGAGCAGGGCATCGGTGGAGAGCGCGCGACGCCGTTCCATGATGATGAGCGCCACCGAGGCGAGCGCGGCCACCAGAAACACGCCGACCATCAGGTTGATTTCCATGACCAGCGACAGCGCGACGCCCAGAAGTGCGGAGTGCGCCATGGTATCACCGAAATAGGCCATGCGCCGCCACACGACGAAACAGCCAAGCGGGCCTGTTACCAGGGCAAGGCCGACACCGGCCACCAGCGCGCGGGTGAAGAAATCATCGAGCATTGTTTGCTCCCTTCGCCGGCGTGTCGCTGGCGCACGCATGGTCGTGATGGTGGTGACCATCCTCGGGATGGCAGTGCTCGGTGATGGTGCCATCTGCATGGCGCACGCGCCCGTCGGCCAGATGCGTGTGGTCGTGGTGATGGCGGTAGAGCGCCAGCGCTTCCGCCGCACGCGTGCCGAAAAGTTTGCGGTATTCGGGGCTGTCCATGACGCTTTGCGGCGCGCCGCGGCAGCACACATGGCCGTTCAGGCAGATCACCGTATCCGTGTCGGCCATGACGATGTGCAGGTCGTGCGAGATCATCAGGATGCCGCAGCCGGTGCGGTCGCGGATCTCGCGAATGAGTTCGTAAAGCGCGGCCTCGCCGGTAAAGTCGACGCCCTGAACGGGCTCGTCGAGCACCAGCAGGTCCGGCTTGCGCAGCATGGCGCGGGCCAGAAGCGCGCGCTGAAACTCGCCGCCGGAAAGGGCGGCCACCTGGCGTCCCGCCAGATGCGCCACGCCCGCTGCCGCGAGCGCTGCCTTGATCTCGGCGCTGCCGGCCGGCGCGGTCAGGGTCATGAGGCGCTCGACGGTCAGCGGCAGCGTCCAGTCGATGGCCACTTTCTGCGGTACGTAGCCGACCCTGAGACCCGGCGCGCGATGCACATGCCCTTCGTTCGGCTGGATGACGCCGATGGCCGTCTTCGCGGTGGTGCTCTTGCCCGAGCCATTGGGGCCGATCAGCGTGACGATTTCGCCGCGCCGCACCGAAAGGTCGACGCCGCGCACCAGCCAGCGCCCGCTGCGGCTCACGCCGGCATTGTGCATCTCCACCAGCATTTCACCGGCGGTTTCGGGGGAGGGGCTTTGTTTTTTCAGCATGTGATTTTTCCGACTTGTCAGCGGATATGGCACACGTTATAGCGTAACGCAAGGATATGTAATGTCATAACATTCACCGAGGCGGTGAAGGTTGGGCTTGCATGCCATGTCCGTCCGTTCAATGCCTACAGGAGCCTTCCATGAAGTCGTTTCGCCTTTCGCTCGCCGCAGCCGCATCCTCCCTTGCGCTGTTGACGCCGGGCGCATTGACCGGAGCTTTCGCCGCCGACATGCAGGTCGTCACGTCCATCAAGCCCGTGCACTCTCTCGTGGCCGGGGTGATGGAGGGCGTAGGCGAGCCGGCGCTCATCCTGCAGGGCGCCGGTTCGCCGCATACCTATTCGATGCGCCCGTCGCAGGCGCGCATGCTGGCCAATGCGGATCTGGTGTTCTGGGTCGGGCCGGGCCTTGAAGTCTTCCTTGAAAAGCCGCTGGAAACGCTGGCCGGCGAGGCGACGCAGGTGGCGCTTTCCGACAGCGAGGGCCTGACCCTGCTCGAGATGCGCGAGGGCGGCGCGTTCGAAGCGCATTCGCATGGCGACGATCATGATGACCATGACGACCATGGCCACGAAGCGGAAGAAGACGGGCATGATCACGCCCATGATCATGGTCCCGACGCGCATCTCTGGCTTGACCCGGACAATGCGAAGATCATGGTGAGCGCCATTGCCGAGGCGCTCAGTGCGGCCGATGCGGAGAACGCGTCTGCCTATGCGGCCAATGCCTCCGTACTCAACGAGCGCATCGCGGCGCTCCAGACCGAGCTTTCCGCCGAGCTGGAGCCCGTCAAAGACCGTCCCTTCATCGTGTTCCACGATGCCTATCAGTATTTCGAAAAACAGTTCGGCCTTGCGGCAGCCGGTTCCATCACCGTCAGCCCCGAGATCATTCCCGGTGCGCAGCGTGTCGATGAAATCCGCACCAAGGTGCGTGAGCTTGATGCGGCCTGCGTCTTCGCCGAGCCCCAGTTCGAGCCGCGTCTCGTGGAGGTGGTCACCGAAGGCACTGACGCGAAATCCGGTGTGCTCGATCCGCTGGGCGCCGAGATCGAAGATGGCAAGGATCTCTATTTCGAGCTGATGCGCGGCATGGCGGCCTCGCTGAAGACCTGTCTCACGAAATAGGTTCAGGGGCATGGAGGCGATTGCTTCCAGGCCCGCTCATCCGGCCGGGTTCCGAGCCCATTACCTGCCCGGCTGGATGACGGCCCCTCGCCAAAACCCGTTTCAGTAGCCGCTCGCCTCTGGGGTGGCCCGCGTTTCCAGACTTGCCTGCGCCCGGTTCTCTACCGGGGAGAAAGCCGGCATTTGCTTGCACAAAATCAGTAACGTTATAACAGATAGGAGAGAAACGATGCGTCCTTCCATAGTCCTTCTGCGTGCAGGGCTTTTGAGCGCGGGTGCGGCGCTCGCCGCGCTGCATCCGGCCCATGCCGATGAGCACGAGGTCTGGCGGCTGTTCGTCGCCGACCATTCCGCGCCGGAGCTTCGTGTGCTCGATGCGGAAAAGGGCGAGACGATTGAAACCTTCTCGCTCAAGTCTCCTGCGCGCGTCTACGCCACGGAGAGCAATGAGACCGTCTTTGCCGTCCAGCGTGACGCCAACACGGTGACGGCGTTCTCCAGCGGCATCCATTTCGACGATCACGGCGATCATGCCGACATGGAAGTCAGCGCTCCCAAGGCGCTCGACGGTTCCGTCGATGGCGAACGGCCGGTGCATTTCGTTGCCCACTATGGCGAAATCGCCCTGTTCTTCGATGGCGAGGGCGTGGCCCGCGTGGTTTCGGAGAAGCAGGTGCAGGACGGCAATCCCGAATTCCGCGAGCTGAAGACCTCCGCACCGCACCATGGCGTCGTCATTCCCTATGGCGCGCACGCCATCGCGACCGTTCCCAACAGCAAGGACCCGAGCGAGCTGCCCGAGGGTGTGCAGGTGGTGGACGCCAGGGGAGAAGCCGTGGGGGATGCCGCTGCCTGCCCGGGCCTGCATGGTGAAGCCACCTCCGGCAACATCACGGCCATTGCCTGCGATACGGGCCTGCTCCTGGTTTCGGGAAGCCGCAGTGCCGCGCCCGTGATCCAGCATCTCGCCTACACGAAGTCGCTGCCTGACGATCTGAAGGTCTCGACGCTCGCCGGCGGCAAGGCGCTGCAGTACTTCCTCGGCAATTTCGGCAAGTCGAACCTCGTCCTGATCGACCCGGAAGACGCAGATGCCTTCCGCCTGATCGAACTGCCGGTGCGCGCCGTGCACTTCGTGGTAGACCCGGTGCGTCCGAAGTTCGCCTATGTCTTCACCGAGGATGGCAAGCTGAACCGCATCAATGTGCTTTCGGGCAAGATCGACAAGTCGGTTGAGCTGACGGCAGCCTATTCGATGGATGGCCACTGGTCCGATCCGCGTCCGCGCATCGCCGTCACCGGCGAAGAGATCATGGTCACGGACCCGCTCAAGAGCGTTATCCGTGCGGTTGACGCAGAGACTTTCGAGAAGGCGCGCGACATTGCCGTTGAGGGCATGCCCTACAACATCGTGGCCGTCGGTGGTTCGGGCGAACAGCACGAAAACCACTGATCCAGGATCTCATCAAAAAAAAGCCCCGGCGTTGCCGGGGCTTTTTGCTTTGGGGCAGGGATGTCTCAAAGCGCGGTTAGTGGGCGCGGTCAGTGGCGCGAAAGCCAGTCGTCGATCTCGCGCTCGGCTTCTTCCTGCGCTTTGCCGTAGCGTTCCTGCAGCTTTCCGGCGAGTTCCCGGCGGTTGCCGCGCACCACGTCGAGATCGTCATTGGTGAGCTTGCCCCAGTTCTGCTGGACCTTGCCCTTGAACTGTTCCCAATTGCCTTCGATCTGATTCCAATTCATGACTTATCCTTCCGCATCTCTGCGGAGTGCACTCCGGTTTGTCTTCATCGGCCTAGGTGTTTCAACAATGCGCGAGCGGTGATGAAGTTCCCGCCTTTTCATAGCCGCGCCCAAATTGAAGCGCAGCGTCGCAGGACCTAAATCAAGCGGGAAAGGAAGCGATCATGGAAAGCCAGCCC
>MRWG01001142.1_pt1 | contig 18765 bp, 16 predicted proteins | sample 1013341 | NCBI WGS metagenome assembly MRWG01 (sample SAMN06117577, study PRJNA244670) | biofilm metagenome | biome: Water; feature: Cathode Biofilm; material: Biofilm; isolation source: microbial consortium enriched at the cathode of a solar microbial fuel cell | place: USA: District of Columbia ... | reverse complement strand
AACCAGAGTGGTCTTTCCGGATCGGGGACCAACGTGATTATCCGGGGTCTGAGTACATTCAGCTCCAGCAACCAGGCGTTATTCATCGTTGACGGTGTGCCCTTCAGCTCGGATACCAACCCATCCGGACGTCAGGGTGACCGAAATGACTTCTTCAACGGTAACAGCGGTTCCAGTAGGTTTTTGGACCTGGATCCCAACAGTATAGAGAGCGTCAACGTCCTGAAAGGTCTTGCCGCCGCAACACTGTACGGGTCACAGGGTCGTAACGGGGTGGTACTGATTACCACCAAAGCCGGTGCCGCAGGCGCTGCAGGACCCAAGAAAACCGAGATAACCGTTAATTCATCCATCTTCTTCAACGAAATCGCTTCCCTGCCGGATTACCAACAGCAGTACGGGGGTGGTTTTGACCAGAACTTCGGATGGTTCTTCTCTAACTGGGGACCCAGCTTTGACCGCGGAGGTGCGGCCGGATGGGAGCGCCAGTCCGCCATTGACAACCAGGGGACCCTGGCCCACCCATACTCTCCTACCTACAAACTGGTAGCGTCTGTACTGGAGGCCTTCCCGGAATTTGCCAATGCGCGATACCAGTGGAAGCCCTACAGCAGTGTGGAGAACTTCTTCAAAACAGGTACCGTAACCAACACCTCGGTCAACATCGCCGGCACTTCGGATGATGGAAAAATAGGATACAACGTGAACTACGGGTACCTGAACGACCAGGGTTTTACCCCGAACAACAACGTACTGCGTAACAACCTTTCTGTCGGTGGACGTGCCCAGTTGAGCAATAAGTTTACCGCCACGGGGACCCTGAACTATGCCAGGACCAGGTTTGTTTCGCCTCCCGTTGCCTATTCAAGCGGTAGTGGGGTACAAGGTGGAGGTTCTTCCATCTTTGGTGACGTGTTCTACACGCCCATCAGCGTAGACCTTGTCGGCCTTCCTTTTGAGAACCCTATTACAGGGGCCAGCGTATATTACCGTCAGACAGATGACATTCAGCACCCGCTGTGGACCGCTGCCAACGCGGAGTTCTCCCAGGAGACCAACCGTGTTTTCGGTCAGGCGGCCTTACAATACGACATCAATGACAACCTGAACGTTATCTACCGTGCAGGGATCGATGTCTACAGTGAAAACAACGTCAATTACCAGAACCGTGGTGGTACCGGTGGAGACGGGAACCTCAGGACCCAAAGTGGTTTCTATGAGACCTGGAACAACACCAACACCATCTGGGACCACAACCTTGTACTGAACGGGGATTATGACCTGACAGACCTGATTGGAATGACTTTTAACGTTGGAGCCACTTCCCGCAGGGAGATCTTCGACCAGAACGGTGTTGCCAGTGACGGCCAGCAGGTCTTTGACATCCAACGCCACTTTAACTTCCTGAACCAAAACGAAATCCAGACCTTCCAGGAACGTAACCTGGTGGGGCTTTACGGACAATTTGACGTGGATTACGACAGCTGGGTGTATCTGACCCTGGCCGGACGTAACGACTGGGTATCGAATTTCGCGCAGGAAAACAGGACGCAGTTCTACCCTTCTGCCAGCGTTTCCTTTATCCCCACAGCTGCTTTCCCAAGCATCAAATCCCAAAACGTACTGAACTACCTGAAAGTACGTGGGGGTATCGGGGTATCGGCAAACTTTGAATCTTCTGCCTATCCTATTTCCAGCACCTTGTTCCTGGATACTCAGGACGTACAGGACGGATCCGGGCGTAACATCGTAACCAATACCACCGGTGTGCGTTTGGGGAACCCCAACCTGCAGCCTGAGACCCTGGAAGAGGTTGAGATTGGAGTCGAGTCCAGGTGGTGGGACGGAAGGATCACTTTTGATGCTTCTATCTACACCCGTAAGACAAACGACCTGATCCTGGACCGACCGCTGGATCCCTCTACCGGATACACGGTTACCGCGACCAACGTCGGGGAGATCAAGTCTGACGGTCTTGAAGCGGATTTGGGGGTCAACTGGTTCCGGCCAAGCGAGGAAGGAGATTTCCGCTGGAGCACCAACCTGAACTTCACCGCCTACGAGACGACCGTAGAGGACTTAGGATTGGATACCGACCAGGTGGTTTATTCCGGGTTTAACAACCTGGGGAACGCCGCGATCGAAGGAGAGCCCCTGGGCGTATTCTTCGGAAGCCGGGTAGCCCGCGATGACAATGACAACCTGTTGGTAGGTGCCGATGGTAACTACCTGACCGATGCCGATGACGGCATCATCGGGGACCCCAACCCAGACTGGGTGGCCAACCTGATCAACACCCTTTCCTTCAAGAACTTCACACTTGGGTTCCAATGGAACTACACCCAGGGCGGTGATGTGTACTCCCTGACGGCAGCTACCCTGCTGGGTAGGGGTCTTGCAGGAGAAACCGCCAACCGGGAAGATACATACATCCTTCCAGGCCTGGCACCTGATGGTTCCCAGAATGATATTGCAATCAACAACTCATCGTATTACTTCTCGAACATCTTTACAGGACCCAGTGAATTGCAGGTTTGGGATGCGACTACCATCCGTCTCCAGGAAGCTTCTTTGAGCTATAGCCTTCCGGGCAAATTTCTCGACAAGACGCCCTTTGGAGCTCTTACCTTTACCGTTTCCGGCCAGAACCTCTGGTACAAGGCCGTCAACTTCCCTGATTCTATCAACTTTGATCCAAACGTTTCAGGAACTGGTGTAGGTAACGGATTTGGATTTGACTTCCTGGCCGGTCCTAGCGCCAGAAGGTACGGATTCAGTGTAAAAGCATCATTTTAAGAATAAAAAACTATGAAAGTAATGAAAAACATAAACAGATATATTGCGCTGGCAGTTTTTGGCGGGATGCTGACTTTCAATTCCTGTGAGACCACGGATTTGGATATCACACAAGACCCCAACGCCCTGACCCCCGACCAGGCCAGTGTTGATTTCTTCCTGTCGTCGATTCAGGAAGATTTCGTAAGACAGTGGGATGGGGATGCGGATTACGATCCCAATGACAACTGGTCTTCCGGTGGTGCCACCACCGGGGATGGATTCAATATCCACGGGATGGAACTCACCCGGATGATGAACATGTTCGGGCGAAGCTACCCCTCTGTGTACCAGCCTACCGACATGGATGATGAGTGGAGGAATGGCTACCGCGGTATCCTTTCCGATATCCGGGCCATGACGCCCCTGGCAGAGGAAGCAGACCTGACCCACCACATCGGTATCGCCAACTTTATCGAGGCCTACCTGATGGTGACCCTGGTCGATTACTTTGGGGACGTTCCCTACACCGAGGCGGTAAAAGCCGGCGAAGGTAACTTTAACCCCTCAGTAGATTCGGGGGCCAGTATCTATGAAGCGGCAGAAGCCCTTCTCAACCAGGCCATCGCCAATTTTAACAGCAGTGCCGCCGCTGACCCGGCAGAAGAGTTCTTCTACGGGAACAACTATACCAAGTGGGTGCGTGCCGCCAATACGCTGAAGTTGAAGATCTATCTTCAGACGCGCCTGGTGGATGGCAGTGCCGAGAGCAAATTCAACGCCATCATCAACTCCGGCAACTACATCCAGGCTACGGCCGATGACATGCAGTGGAGCTGGCCAGGTACCAGCAATACCCAACCCGATACCCGGCACCCTTACTACGGTTTGAACTACCAGGTAACCGGTGGGCAGCACTATCAGTCTAACTGGTATATGAATAAGCTGGATGTACTGGGTGATCCCAGGATCCGCTACTACTTCTACCGGCAGACGGACGAAGTTCCCGGCGCGCCCGGAGTGGAACCCGATGAAGTAGCCCTGAACTGCTCATTGCAGGCTCCCCCACAGCACTATATAGACGGAGGCTTTACCTTCTGCTACCTGCCAAACGGCTACTGGGGACGTGACCATGGTGATTCTGAAGGGATTCCACCAGATGGCCTGTCCAGGACCCTGGTTGGGGTATATCCCGCCGGCGGACGTTTTGACGACAGTTCTTTTGAAGCCATTGCCCCCGGCGACGGAGGCGGTGGGACAGGGATCACCCTCTTGCTCTCAGCATTCGGGGTAGACCTGATGCGGGCCGAGTTTGCCATGGCCAATGGAAACTTCCCCGCTGCCAGAGACTTTATGCTGGCTGCGTTTGACAAGCAAATGGCCAAGGTGCAGGCGTTCCTTGCAGGACGCGAAAACGGGGCAGACATCACATTCGAGCCTACCCCGGCTGAAATCGCGGCCTACCGTGCGCAGATCAGCGCAGACTTTGACGCCGCCGATACCGAAGGCAAGTGGGACATCTTTGGGGAGCAGTATTTGATTGCCCACTACGGAAACGGTGTGGAGCCCTACAACTTCTACCGAAGGACGTTGTACCCCACCACCCTGCAGCCCAACCGCGAACCGAACCCTGGTACCTTCATCATGTCGATGTACTATCCTTCCAACGCGGTGAATACGAACTCGAACATCAGCCAGAAGGCCGATCAGACCCAACCCGTATTCTGGGACAACAGCGGTGTACCGCCTGCTAACTAAAAAGAGCTATGAACGTAAAACAGAAATTCATGAAACAGTTTAAATTTTATATACCCGTTGTTCTTGCAGCCCTGTTTGTCAGCTGTAGCTCAGACGACAAATTAGTGGACAAGGTTGACGCCGACGTTCAAAGGGGCGCCGTCCTTCGGACGATTACTTTTGATCCAAATTCATTCTTCTTTGACAACACGGATTCTGAGGTGAATTATACCTGGGAATACCAGGATATCACAGATGGTGACCTGTTGTCCAGTGTGGATGTCACCATTGGATTCATAGACGGTACCCCTGCCAACGGGACCACTACCGCTACGGAGACTGCTTTGGCCAGCTTTCCTGCTTCCCAGTTTTCATTGGGGGAGTACGGGTTGCCAAGGGTAGATTATTCCCTGACCTACGGGGAGGCCCTGGCCGCCCTGGGCCTGGCTTTTGACCCGGCTGTGGTTACCGGTAGTGACCAGTTTGTAATGAACATTACCCTGAACCTCACCGATGGAAGGACCATCACCGCGGCCGACCTTTCAGGTACGGTTTCCGGTGGTTCCTTTTTCTCTTCTCCCCTGACCTACAGGATTCCTATCGTATGTCCTCCAAGGGCCGGTGCACCCGGAACCTGGACCATTGATATGCAGGATTCTTACGGGGATGGCTGGAACGGCGCTTCTGTCACGGTTACGATAGACGGCGTAGGCACCGATTATCTGATCACCGGGGCACAGGGAGATGCCAACACCGAAACCTTTGACGTGCCTGCGGGTGCCTCAACCCTCTCCATCATCTATAATTCCGGAGATTGGGATTCTGAGGTTACCTTCCAGGTTACCGCTCCCAACGGCAATACCATTATTGATGTAGGGCCAAGTCCGGCCGTTGGAGCAGAGTTGATTGATTACTGCGCGGATTTCTAATTCAGGCAGCAACATTTCAGTACAGAAAGGCTATCATTACGATAGCCTTTTTTTATGCCCCCCTATGGCCTTGAAAAATACAGGCCCGGGTTTACCAGCTGGATTATAAGGAGTACCTTTGCCAGCAAATTATAGGCAACCCATTACATGTAAGCGCTATGCCACAAGACAGAAACAGACCTGCTTCAACCCTGATCCTCATACGAAAATTTGCAGGAATCTTGTTCCTCTTACTCCTCTCTTTCGCATGCGGGAACCAAAGGAAAAAAGGCCATTCCCTTACTGCCTCCCGCGCATCCGCCCAGGACACCGCTTTTTACGATACTCTGGGGATTACCCCCTCCTTAAGGGCTGGGGCGGTTAACTACCTCCATAAAAAAAGGATCCACAATGATTTGATCCTGGTCAATGACGGGAGCAGGAACAACCGGGTGTACCTGATGGACAAAAACGCTGAGATCCAACATGAGTGGCCACTTAAAAAGGACATTGGCAAAGATGTCTATCTCATGCCCAACGGACAGTTGCTGGCCATGATGATGGTAGACAGCACCCATATCAATTTCGGGGGACAGGCAGGCATTTTACAGCTTATAGGCAAGGAGGGCGACATCCTTTGGGAATTTACCCATGCCTCTGAGGACTATATCACCCACCACGACGCGGAAATGCTGCCCAACGGGAACATCCTCACCCTGGTCTGGGAGCGTAAAGCAAGGGAAGAGGCCGCCAGGGCCGGATCCCAATTGGGGATCGACGTCTACCCGGAGGCCGTGATAGAAGTAGACCCCAAAACCAACCAAATCGTCTGGGAATGGCACGCCTGGGACCATTTGGTGCAGGCGGCAGACCGCACCAGGGACAACTATGGGGACATCGCCGAACATCCCGGTTTGATAGACCTTAACTACGTAACCGAACACAAAGGCGACATCATGCATGCCAACGGACTGGCCTATGACCCCCAACGAGACCTCATCTTCCTGACCATCAACTGGTTTAGCGAAGTATGGGTCATAGACCACAGCACCACGACCGCCGAGGCAGCCACCGGCCAGGGGGGCAGCTATGGAAAGGGAGGCGACCTGGTCTACCGTTTTGGTAACCCTTCCGCTTACAAGAACCCGGAAGGCAAACGCTTGTTCGACTACGTTCATAGTCCCATCTTTGTAGAACATACCGCAGCGCCATTTTCCCATATGCTGGTATTTTCCAACAGGCTTGACGGGCAGGAACAATCTATGGTCTATGAACTCGACCTCTCCGGGGAATTGGCTTTAGAAGCCCGAACCGATAACGAACCCGAAGTGGTTTGGTCCTTCGGCCACCCCGACCTTTATGGCGGACGGATTTCGGGCGCGGCACGGCAGGCCAATGGCAATACCCTGGTTACCGAAGGGGATTTTGGTATATGGGAAGTAGCCCCCGACAAAGAGGTGGTCTGGAAATTTAAAGGGGAAGGCGCTTTTTTCTGGCGGGCCTACCCATTTCAACGAGATGCCCCGGCCATAAAATCCCTGTTCTCCAAGGAGCAGACCCCCTAAAACCAACAACGAGAAACGCATGGAAAAAAACACCCAGATTTACGGTCTTAGGGCCGTCATTGAAGCCATACAGGCTGATGAGCCCATAAACAAGGTCTTCATCCAGAAAGGGCTGCAGGGGCAACTATTCTTTGAATTGGAAAGCCTGGTACGCAAAAAAGGGCTTTCTGTGTCCTATGTGCCCATCGAAAAACTGAACCGCCTGAGCCAAAGCAACCACCAGGGGGTGGTGGCCCAGGTCTCTCCCATTGGCTTCCACGACCTGGAAACGTTGGTGGAAAAAGTCCTGAACACCCAAAAAACGCCGCTGTTCCTGTTACTGGATGGTATTTCTGACGTGCGGAATTTTGGGGCCATTATCCGCACGGCCGAATGCGGTGGGGTCGATGCCATCATCATTCCCAAATCAGGAGCGGCACCCGTATCGGCAGATACGGTGAAAACCTCGGCCGGGGCCGCCTTCCGCGTACCCATTGCCAAGGTAGACCACCTGAAAGACGCCGTCTTCTACCTGCAGGCTTCCGGCATCAGGGTCACCGCCGCCACGGAAAAAGCGGAAGCAACCCTCTACCACTGTTCGTTTACGGAACCTGCTGCCATTGTCATGGGCTCCGAAGATACCGGGATAAGCCCATCCCTGCTGAAAACCGTGGATGCCCAGGCAAAACTGCCCATGATGGGGGAAATAGGCTCGCTCAATGTTTCGGTGGCCTGCGGGATCTTCCTGTATGAGGTGGTGAGGCAGCGAACAGCCTCCCACGGAGAAGCCGAAAAGGGATTGAAAAACATTTCCGATCGATAGGGCCTGTCCCCGCCAGGCCCGTTATTCCGGATCCTCCCCTGCCCTGCTATTCCTCCGGTAGTGGTAGGTGATTTTTGGAGGGGCTTCGGCACCGCTATCGTCCGGCCTGTGTTCTATAAAATTTCCTTCCTCATCAAAATGACGCAGGAATTCATCATCCTCTTCCCGGTAGTCCTCAGATTCCCAGGCATATTTCCGAACCACCGGCACTTGCGCCTTTAGGGTAAAGGCCAGCAGCAACCCGGTGAGGAAGCCCCCCAGGTGGCCCTCCCAGGAGATCTCGTCCAGTACCGGGAAAATATACCACAACAAACCCCCATAAATGAAAACGACAATCAGTGACAGGGCCACAAGGCGGTAGTGCCGGGCAATGATCCCTTTAAAAAAGATGAAACTGGCCAGCAGGTAGATGATGCCACTGGCACCGATATGGTAGGACGGCCGCCCTATGAGCCAGGTGAGGGTCCCCGATATCAAAACACCCAGGACCAGCACGCGAATCGAGATCCCCCGGTAAAAAAAGATCAATGCCGCCAGGAGGATGGCCAAAGGCAGGGTGTTGTTGTACAGGTGCTCAATGGAGCCGTGGATAAACGGGCTGAACACTATCCCCTGGAGGCCGCTCAGCGTCCTTGGGTAAATACCATGGGTATTGAGGTTTACCTGATACCGCACTTCGATGAAAAATACCGTCCATACAAGGAGTACCGCCAGCATGGGCCAAAACACGACAGCCGGGGTATACCGGAAATAATGCTCTTCAGTCATAGGATGGAATGTACCAATTTTTGTCGAAATGCCCGCGCTGCCCTAACGCGGGTATCGGCTTATTTGTCTTATTTTTATACCATGAACGAGCCACTTGCAGAACGCATCCGACCCAAAACCCTGGAAGAATTCATCAGCCAGCACCACCTTGTTGGCAGCGAAGGCGCCCTGGGGCAGCATATCCGCAAAGGCATCCTGCCGTCATTGATCTTCTGGGGCCCCCCGGGGACGGGCAAAACCACCCTGGCCCAAATTATAGCCAACGAAAGCGGGAGGCCCTTTTATACCCTGAGCGCGATTAGCAGCGGGGTTAAAGACGTGCGCGAGGTCATTGAAAAGGCCAAGCAGAGTGGGGGGTTGTTCACCACACGCAACCCCATCCTTTTCATCGATGAGATCCATCGCTTTAGCAAATCGCAACAGGATTCCCTACTGGGGGCCGTGGAAAAGGGCTGGGTCACCCTTATTGGGGCCACTACCGAAAACCCGAGTTTTGAAGTAATCCCTGCCCTGCTGTCCCGATGCCAGGTGTACGTCCTGAACCCTTTTGGCAAAAATGACCTGGAGGCCCTCCTTAGGCGCGCCATGGAGCAGGATACCTACCTCAAGTCCAGGAACATCGAGCTCAGGGAAACCGAGGCCCTGCTGCGTCTGTCCGGGGGCGACGGGCGCAAGCTGTTAAATACCTTTGAACTGGTCGTGAACAGCGAGGAGAAAGACCCCGTAACCATCACGGACGCGCTGGTCCTCAGTAAGGTCCAGAAAAATACCGTCTTATATGACAAGACGGGCGAACAGCATTACGACATTATATCGGCCTTTATAAAGAGTGTACGTGGTAGTGACCCCAATGCCGCGGTATACTGGCTGGCCCGGATGATCGAAGGGGGCGAGGACGTAAAATTCATCGCCAGGCGGATGCTCATCCTGGCTTCGGAGGATATTGGCCTTGCCAACCCTACCGCCCTGGTGATTGCCAATAGCACCTTCCAGGCAGTGAACACCATCGGGTATCCGGAGGCCCGCATCGTATTGAGCCAGTGCGCCATTTACCTGGCCACCTCCCCAAAGAGCAATGCCAGCTACCTGGCCATCAACCGGGCCCTTGCCAGTGTGAGGGATACGGGAGACCTCTCCGTCCCCCTGGCCCTCCGCAACGCCCCCACAAAACTCATGAAAGACCTGGGGTATGGGGAAGATTACCAGTACGCGCATGACCACCCCCAAAACTTTGTCGCCGCAGAATTCCTGCCCGAAGCCCTCAGTGGGACGTGCTTTTACCAGCCCGGGAATAACGCGCGTGAGCATGGGATCAGGGATTTCCTGAAAGCCCGATGGAAGGATAAGTATTCGAAGTAACACCCTGTTGCCTTGCAGTTACAGGACCATGTGCCGTCGGGCTTGCCAGCGTGGATACCCGGCTAAAACTTGATGTTCAGTTCCTGTACGACCCGCTCCCCGGCCTTGTAAAACTCAAAGAACCAACGGTTGTCCTGCTGGTATACCAGCCCGTGCTGCGTTTCATTTTCGGCCAGGTAGACATTGGGCAAAGAGCTGCTATACAGGTTTAACCGGATTTTGGGGGTGCGGTCTACCAGTTGGTACCCGTTGGGCAGGATTTGCGCATACCATACTTCTGAGGCGTCTTTGCCCTTAGTGGCCGGGACATCCCCTGCCACGGGGGCGGGCGTTATCTTTTGCACCTCTGAAGGTTGCGGCCGCTTGTCTATATAACGCTGTTCCCCGGGAGTAGCCTGCTGGATGACCGCCGGGTTTGATGGTCTTTGCACCACTTCCTTTTCTTTTGGTTCTGGCAGGGCCTTTACATCCTTGTCGAATGGGAGGGTCACCACCGCATCCTCGTTCTGGACGGGTTCATAGGTGTAATTGAGGGCCTCGATGGACTTAAAAGCTTTCCTGATGGCCTCTTCATAGGACTCCTTGAACGATTTGATCCGGCTGTCGCCTTCCGCAGTACGGAAGACCTCACTCCCGTTGCAATCCTTCATGGCCAGGAATACCTTGGTCCTAAAAGTGGTAGACTCGTCCAGGAGCTCTATTCGGAGGCCTTTGCATTTATCGATGATAACTGCAGGCACTTCCCCATCGTAATACGCGGTAAACCCCGCTTCCCCGAGCAGGTATTTTACCAGGGTACTGGTGTGGTATTTGTTCTCCTGGTCAAATTCCTGGAATTTCTTGGGTACCACCACGTATTGATACGGGTTGAGTTGTGCCGTCCCCCGGCTTAGAAATCCAAGGGCCAGTACAACAACCAGGGCGATATTTTTCATCGGGCTTTAATCTTGATAACCCCCCCAAGATAGAATATTTAATCCGAACTGGAAAGAGGCGTAATGGGCATCGGCAACATTGCTGTAGGCCAGTAAGTTATCCGCCATGAGGTAAAAGTTCACGGGGCCCGCCTGCAGGCTCATTCCAAGCCCGATATTGGAAAAGGAGAATTTATCTACGGTATAGGTTCCTTTGAAGGCGACGATATTCCCAAAACGGTGCAGGTAAAAAGCGGTAAGGGACACCTGCGGGCCCCGCGGACGGTTGACCATATACAACTGCCCCCCGACGCTATTGGCATATTGATGACGCCACTGCCCGCCTGAAACCGTATACAGGCAGTTGCAATCCTCCAGGTCCTGTTCCTGTTCCCCGAAATTATACCGTAATGAAGCGTACAACCGGGTGGGCCTGAAAGTGATATAGCTCCTGCTGTCTTCCTCAAAGGGCACCAGTGCTTCAATCTCATCCACCAGGTCCTGCCAGAAATCAGCATCAGGGTCTGCCAGGGCGTCGGGCAGGATCACCTCAACCCCTTCTGTGGTGGCACTCCCTTCGAGGCGGAAGTTCCGCACATCGGTGCTGTGGTAGATAAACCCGAGGTCCAGGATACTCCCGGTAACCAGGGTTTGTTCGTTCAGCTGGTAACTAAAGCCCAGGTCTGCCCCCAAACCCAGGTCGCCCCCAAAAAACCCCCTTCTGGTAAAGAGCTTCCTGAGGCCGGAACCGTCATCCACCGTATCATCATCCAAAACCTCCCGTATGGCCTCAAAACCAGAACTGCGCACTGCCATGTCGGCCACCAGGGTATTGGCGATCAGGTTGTTCTGCCCGGTCGTGGTCACAAAATACCCCCGGTTTCCCGTGCTGTTAAAATCGAGGATGCCGGAATAGATCTTGGCCCTGGCCCCCAGGTGCAGCTTGTCTCCCATCTTCCTGTTTACCCCGAAGTGAAAAACGTTCAGGAACTCGCCCCGCAATTTCAGATGCCCCAGGTTGAACCGCCTGCCCAATTGGTTGGCATTGCCCTCGTAGCCCAGGATGGCGAGGTCTTTAGGCCAGTAGTTGATGAGATCACCTTCATGGTAGGCCCCGAACGAATAAAAATCCTCCCTGCGGTTCTTCCCCCTGAAGCCACCGCTGAACAAGGCTACCTGGTAGGTACTGCTCACCTCGTCCCTGACCGACATCCCGTATATGGCCCGGTCCCGTACCTTGGTGGTAAAATCCAGCCCGTCATCCGCGAAAAGGTCGTTCACCGTGATCCCACTGGTCCCGGCAGCCAAGGAAATGCCCGAGAGCACCGGTAGCCCGGCATACCATTGGTAGCCCGTTTGCATCCCGGGATTGAGCATGAGGGCCTGGGGGACCTCGGTAAAATCATAAAGCAAGGCTTTGTTTTGGGCAGAAGCACCCCCTCCCACCCATAAAACGGCAACCAGTATACAGTGAAAAATCCTCATACCAGCTCGATCCTGATTTGGGCACTGGATCGCAGTATGATTTTGGGATCCGGGAGGTTGGAAACACTAGTGGCATCGCCCAGGTTGCGTCCGCTAACCCGTATGCCCGAGGTATTCCTTAAGATTTCTATACTCCGCCCCGACGCGCCCCCATAGGCTATTTCCCGGCGTACGACCCCCGTGGGAGCAGGGTCGATGAGGAAGGTTTCCGTGTCGAGGACGTTGCCCGCTTCGTCCAAAAATTCCACGGTGATTTCCAATTCCTTGCTCGTGGTATTTTCCACTTCATAGGTGACCAGGCCGTCCAGTACCCGTTCCGAAACAAAGGCTTCCGCAAAGGCGTCAAAATTAAAATCTTCCGTGTAGTAGACACCGGGGGCCGACTGGTTGATAAAGTCTTCCGTAGACGCTACATACACCAGGCTCGCCTCGGCGGTGGGGGTAAGCTGTAGGTCATCAAATTGGTCGAAGTCCTGTTTATCCGAACAGGACCAGAGGGTTGCCATTGACAGTAGTATGGCAAGCAGGAATACGGGATTGTTTTTCATAGCAAAATACCTCAGAATTGTGATCCGGTTTTGCCCTCCAATAGTGTTTTCCCTTATATAACTCTATAAATAGGATTTTATTTCACGCAATTCCGTGATGGAGCTGCAGTAGGGATGTGCCGGTTCCTTGTTGGCGTTAAAATGCAGGGTATGCATGCCCACGCCCTGTGCCCCCAATATGTCGGCTTCTATACTGTCGCCAACCATGAGGGCCTTTTCCGAAGGGGTCCCGGCGGCCCCCAGGGCCAGCCTGAAAATGTAGGGGTCGGGTTTCTTCACCCCGGCCATCTCAGAATTAATGACCTGGTCAAAATACCCGTTGATTCCGGCATGCTTTAGTTTTCGGTCCTGCACCTCCTGGAATCCGTTGGTGATGATATGCAAGCGGTAGTTGGGTTTGAGGTACTCCAGGATCTCAATCGCATCGGGCACCAGATGGTTAAAGGAAGAAAGGTGGGTAATATAAGCTGTGGCAAGCTGGTTGATGAGCGCGTCTGTAACGGCCACCCCAAGGGCGTCAAAGGTCTTTTTAAGTCGCTGGTACCGCAGCTCTGTTTTGGTGACCCTGTTTTCACGGTAGTACTTCCAGTACTCCAGGTTGATAGGGTTATAGACGTTTAGAAAATCATCGAGGACTACCTGTACCTGGTTCTCTGCCAGTATTTTCCCGAAGGTCAGCCCGGAATTCCTGTCAAAATCCCATAGGGTATGGTCCAGGTCAAAAAACACATCCGTCACCCTTCCTTTAAACATGGTACCTTTTTATGACCTTGCCATATAATTGCATCCAGTCTATCTTCTGGTTTCCGCCCAGCAGTTCGTTGGAAAAGATCGTTAAAAATTCGCCCTGTACCAGCTGCACCTGCTGATAGACCCGGTCTATGGCCTCCAGGATTTCCGCCTCCGTATGGATGTACTGCAGGGCGTAATCATGCACGGCAAAGGGGTGCACTTTTAAAGGCTGTTGTACCTCCAGGGGGATATCGTAGAAGTAGAATGGCGTACAGGTGCCCGCCCTGAACCCAATTTCGTGTGTATAGCCCATGGTATAATCATCGGTAAACTCAGCTTCCACCAGGTTGCGGTAGGTTTGGGGTATATCTACGCGGTTGTAGCGCAACCTGGAATCACTTACAGGGCGGTTGATGACATTGCTCAACCGTTTTTTCTCCTCCTTTAGCAGGGCGATATCCCGGAACGAGCTATACGAAGCCGCAAGGGCCACCTTGCTGTAATCCGCTACAGATTTAATCAGGTAGCGGAAGTGGTTGTTGTTGGGAGATACGTTCTTGTCGTAGGTAGAGTACGAGGCAAACTGAAAAAAGAACATGCTGGGCACCTGGTGCACCTTGTGCAGGGCGATCAGGGCCGAAAAATTGTCGAACGGATCCTTCCTCAGCTTGAACCATACAGAAAACCGATCGATCACCCTCCTGAAATTGAACCGGCCCAGGTCCAATAGCAAACCCGCTGTACCCCTGACAAACCCACGGTTGGCAAAGGCATGGGAGGTGGTCACATCGATAATGGAGGTGTGCCCGTAGGTAGCCTCCCTGGCTTTCATGTCCGGAAACCGCTTCCTGAGCAATTCCAATAGCCTGTACGCCCAAATATCCACAATAGGCAGGTGCAGGAAATTATTCCGGTAGGCCAGGCTCTCGGTAGGTGGAAACCGGTGGAACATATCCTTGACATGCGGCAGGTATTCTTCGTACCGGCTCAGGAGGTAAAAACTGGCCGCAAAGATGTCATAAGGGATCTTGCTCCTATCACCAGCGCTAAAAAAACAGGGAACCCCCTCCCAGTCCCCTATGGCTACTGAAAAATCATTGATCCCCTGCTCGAAAAGCAGGTCGTTGCTTCGTATAAAAAACTCATTTTGCAGCGGTTGCTTGGTATAGGTGATCTTGGGGCCTGCATGTTTGATGAAATCCTCTACCGTGGTGGTAAAGGAGACCTCCAGCCCCAGTATCCTGGTGAACAGCTGTTTCATGGTATAGCTGAAGCGGGGGGTGATTTTATGGGTATAGATCAGCAACATACTTATAGGGCCTTATGGTCTGCAAAGCTATAATAATCCCTTTCGGTAATAATCAGGTGGTCCAGAATTTTTACATCCAATGCCCCGGCGGCCGCCTTGAGCTTGTTGGTAATCTGCCTGTCGGCCGCACTGGGCTTCAGGGTTCCGGAGGGGTGGTTATGCGCCAAAATGAGTGCCACGGCCCCCACCGCCAGTGCCTGTTTCATCACCAGCCTTACGTCTACCAGGGTCCCTGTGATGCCGCCTTTGCTCAGCGACTCTGAATGGAGGACCCTGTTGGCGTTATTGAGGTAGAGGATCCAGAACTCCTCGTGGGGCAGCTCGCCGATCAGGGGTTGCAGGTATTCAAATACATCGCGGCTGCTGGAGACCCTGGGAATTTCGGCCGCTTGCTCCAGCCTCCTTCGCCTGCCCAATTCCAGGGCAGCCGCTATGGTAACCGCCTTGGCCTTGCCTATGCCCTTGAACTGCATCAACTGTGAGACCGTCAGTTTCCCCAACGGGCCCAACTGGTGGTTTACCGATGCCAGGATACGCCTGGAAAGGGCTACCGCGCTTTCTTCGGTGGTGCCGCTCCCGATGAGGATGGCGACCAACTCGGCATCGGTCAGGGCCCGACGTCCTTTCAGCAGTAATTTTTCCCTGGGCTTATCATCCTCAGACCAGTTCTTGATCGAAAAAGGGGCTGGTTTAGGTTGCATCCTCTAAAGATAATCAACAAAAAAATTTAATGTACATTAGAGTGGTAAAAACCTGATATTCCGATATGAAATCTATTTTTGACCCAGCTGCATACCAGGAGATTATCCAACGGATGGAAGTGTTACAGGAAGGTTCAAAAGGGCTTTGGGGCAAAATGAGTGTGGGGCAAATGGTCTGGCATTGCCATGTACCCGTACGACTGGCCGTTGAAAACAAGAAATACAAAAAAAAGGGCAACCCCCTTGTCCGTCTTCTTTTCAAAAAGGCCCTGTATAACGATACCCCCTGGCGGAAGAACCTGCCCACCATCCCCATAGCCAAAGCCCGGGAAGATAAGGATTTCATTGTTGAACGCGAACACCTGCTGAACCTCCTGGCCGAGCTGTACGCCCTGCGGGACCGGACCGACTGGGCACCCCACCCGATGTTTGGGAAGCTTACCCCCCAACAATGGGGGCAAATGCAATACAAACACCTGGACCATCACCTGAGGCAATTTGGGGCCTGAGCAGGACCCGTGACGCCGTTTCCTGCCCCCACGTCAATTCCTACTGTTCAACCCGCTCCTTTAAGGCCTGCAGGTTAAGCCCACCGTAATTCCCCGAACTCATGAGCAACAAGGCAGTGTCTTCCAAGGGGAGGTCAAACAGGTATTCCCTGAACGCGTCGGGGTGCGTAAAGACCTGCAGGTCTTTCCTTTGGAACGCCGAGGCGATCTGTTGGGGGCTGATGGGGGCCAGTTGCTTTATCGCCACGGCATCGGGGCTGTAAAAAACCAGGGCGGTATCCGCGGCGTCCAGGGCCCCCTGGTATTCCTTTAAAAAAGTTTCGTTCAGGCTGCTGTAGGTATGTAGTTCCAGGCAGGCCACAAGCGTCCTCGCCGGGTATTGCTCCTTTACCGCCCTGGTCGCTGCCGCGACCTTGCTGGGCGCATGGGCAAAATCCTTGAAAACCACACAGGACGCCCCTTCTGCAATTTTCTCCAGGCGTTTGGAAGCCCCTTTGAAAGAGGCGATGGCCTCGTAAAAATCGTCTTCGTCGACCCCCATATGCTGGCAGATCCACTTGGCACCGGCAAGGTTGCTGAGGTTGTGCTTCCCAAAGACGGCGATGGGCATGGGCCCCTCGGGGGTATGCAGGTAGGTGGTTCCATCCTCCACGCTGTATTCCGGCGTTCGGTAGGGCAGCTTCCTTATGGGGTTGGCGGCGGCTTCCACCAACCGCTGCACTTCAGGGTCTTCCGCATTGTAGGTAATACTGCCCTCGTCCACGATGCTATCGATGAAGGTCCGGAACTGCTCCACGTAGTCCTCAAAGGTCTTGAAAACGTTGATATGGTCCCACGCGATCCCACTCAGCAGCGCGATATTGGGCTTGTATAAATGGAATTTTGGCCGGGGGTCCAGGGCGGATGACAAATACTCATCCCCCTCCAGGACGATGAAATCGTTATTTTCCGTAAGCCGCACCATCCGGTCAAACCCTTCCAGCTGGGCCCCCACCATAAAGTCTACCTCCTTTTGGTGGTACTTCAGGACATGGAGGATCATAGAGGTTATGGTGGTTTTCCCATGGCTGCCGCCAATGACCACCCGGGTCTTGTTCTTAGACTGTTCATACAGGAACTCGGGGTACGAATATATGGCCAGGCCCAATTCCCGGGCCCTGAGCAGTTCGGGGTTATCAGATTTCGCGTGCATCCCAAGGATAACGCCGTCCAGGCCCGGATGGACCCGAACGGGGAACCAGCCGATGTCCCCGGGGAGCAGGCCCTGGGCCTGCAGCCGGCTTTTGGCCGGCTCGTAAATTACATCATCGCTTCCGGTGATGGTATACCCTTTATCGTGAAGGGCCAGGGCCAGGTTATGCATGGCACTGCCTCCAATGGCGATAAAATGTAACTGCATAGTATTGTTCTTAGGACGTAAAGATAGGGATTGAAAAGACCTTTGCAAATTCACCGGATCGCCGCGTATTCTTTTTATCTTAGTCGCAAAAGAACATCCATGGAGGTACAATTATCAACCATTGAAGCACGGGAATATATGCCCGGCTACCTGGGCAAAATGGTGCACGGACAAAACATGACCCTTGCCTTTTGGGAAGTCACCCGGGGAGCGGTAGTCCCGGAACATTCGCACGTAAACGAACAGATCATGCAGGTACTGGAAGGGGAGTTTGAGCTTACCGTTGACGGCGTGGCCAAAACCTACAAGGCTGGCGACCTGGTATTGATCCCTCCACATTGCCCCCACAGTGGCAAGGCCATCACCCATTGCAGGCTTATGGACGCCTTTAGCCCGGTACGGGAAGCATACACTTAATAACCACCAAAAACATGCGTAATGATTATTTCACTTAAAGGGAAGAAAGCCCTGGTGGGCGGTAGCAGCCGCGGGATAGGCCGGGCCATAGCCCTTCAGCTGGCGGCAAGCGGGGCCTCGGTAACCCTTATGGCGCGAAGTGAACGCCTGTTGCAGGAATTGATCGAGGAACTCCCGACAGACCAGGGACAGGAACACGGGTACCTGCAGGTTGATTTCGGCGATTTTGAAGCCTATCAAAAAAAGATCCGCCGGTTTTTTGAGCAACAACCTATAGACATCCTGGTCAACAATACGCAAGGGCCTGCGGCAGGCAACAGCCTGGAGAAAGACACGGACGATTACCAGGAAGCCTTTGACCTGCTGTTTAAAACCGTGCACCTCACCACCCGGCTGGCCCTGGAACACATGATGGCCCAAAAGTGGGGAAGGGTGATTAACGTGGCCTCGATTTCCGTACGGGAACCCCTGTCCTACCTGGCGCTCTCCAACACTGTCAGGGCCGCCGTGGTCACCTGGGCCAAGACCCTTGCCACGGATGTTGGGGGCCATGGGATCACCGTAAACAGTATCTTAACCGGTTACTTTGATACGGACCGCATCCGCCAGTTGAACGAAAAAAAAGCGGCCCAATCGGGCATCCCCCGGGAGGAGGTCAGGGCCGAAATGGCATCCAGGGTACCGGCGGGACGCATCGGAAAGCCCGAGGAATACGGCTACCTGGTGGCCTTCCTGGCCTCCGAAAAGGCGGCCTATATCTCGGGGGCCAACATACCCATTGACGGCGGGCTGTTGAGATCACTCTGAAACCCCAGCAACCACACACCGGGCCATGCT
>MRWG01001141.1_pt1 | contig 18767 bp, 17 predicted proteins | sample 1013341 | NCBI WGS metagenome assembly MRWG01 (sample SAMN06117577, study PRJNA244670) | biofilm metagenome | biome: Water; feature: Cathode Biofilm; material: Biofilm; isolation source: microbial consortium enriched at the cathode of a solar microbial fuel cell | place: USA: District of Columbia ... | reverse complement strand
TTTTCGCATCCCCGCCCCGCCACTTGGACGGCTGGTTATAGCGTAGAAGCCAAACATTCAAGATACTCAATGATACGATGAACTGGAGCGCGATTATAATATACGTCATCTGGGGCTGGTTTAAATGCTGTAAGAAAAATACGCAAAAAATTAGGATTGGCCCACAAGGCTGGACTGAATATTGTTTGGGACGGCCTGGAAGGAGGCAAAAGCCGATTTAAATGTGGCTTTTCCCTGGGTGAGGGATCTCAGGTTGGTAGAATACCCGTGTAATTCTGCCTCCGGGACGGTGCAGCGCAGTATTTGGTACTGATCAATACTGTCGATCCCCTGGATAATAGCCCTTCTAGATTGCAGGTCGGTCATGACACTGCCCACCATATCTTCGGGGACTTTGACTGTCAGCTCCTGTATGGGTTCCAGCAATTTGGGTTTGGCATTAAGGAACGCTTCTTTGAAGGCATGGGCCCCGGCGATCTTGAATGCGATATCATTGGAGTCTACGGGATGCATTTTCCCGTCATAGACCATGACACGGACATCCCGGATATAGGAGCCGGTTAGCGGTCCTGATTCCATGACTTCCAGGATCCCTTTTTTAATGGATGGCAGGAATCGCTGGTCGATGACCCCCCCAACGATACAGTTGTAAAACAGCAGTTTTCCACCCCAGGGCAGGTCTACCTCGTCTTTGCCCCGGATATTGAAGCCCTGCGGCTCCCCGATTTCAGGGAACCAGGGTTCTATCTTCATGTGGACCTGGGCGAATTGGCCTGCGCCCCCGGATTGTTTTTTGTGCCGGTAATTGGCCGTAGAGGAACGCTGTATCGTCTCACGGTAGGCGATTTTAGGGGGTGTAAACTCTGCTTCTACCCCATAAATATTACGAAGCGCCCAATCTACGGTAGCCAGGTGCAACTCCCCCTGGCAGGCCAGGATCAGCTGTTTGAGTTCCCGGGAGTAATGGACGATAACGGTAGGGTCCTGGCTATGCAACTTCCTCAAGGCGTCGCTCAGTTTTTCCTCTTCCTGTTGTTTTACGGCTGAAACGGCTTTGCGGGTGCGGGGCTGGGGGTACTGTATGGGTTTAATGGTCATGGGCTTACCCGGCTCGTGCAAGGTATCATTGGTCTCGGTATGCTTCAATTTCAGGGTAGCCCCTATATCCCCTACTTCCAGGCGGTTCACCGGCTCCCTTTTTTTGCCGTCCATGATGAACAACTGGTTGAGGGTCTCGGTTTCCCCGCTGCGGGAATTCACGAGCTTGTCATTGACCCGTACCATCCCAGATTTCACCTTAAAAAAGGTTATCTGGCCCAGGCTGGGCTGATAGACCGTTTTGAATACAAAAAGGGAAGTTGGTGCGTCTTTTTTTCGCATCACGGTCTCCCCTTCCAGGGTTTGTTCCGGTTTTAGGTCGGCCGCGGCCGGGGCGACGTTGTCGATGAAGCCCATAAGGCGGCCACTGCCCATATCATTCAGGGCCGAAACGCAAAACACCGGGAACAATTCGTGGTTGAGCATCCCCAGTTTGATTCCCTGCCGCATTTCATCTTCGTTCAGGGTCCCCTTTTCAAAGAAGAGTTCCATGAGGGCCTCGTCATTTTCAGCGGCTTTCTCTACCAGTTCGTTGTGCAGCATATCCACCCGCTCTTTCTGATCTCCGGGGATGGGTATTTTTTCGGGCTTCCCGCCTTGCGGAGGGAATTTATAGCATTTCATCTTCAGTACATCCACAATGCACTGGGCCCCGTCGATGACCAAAGGGTATTGTATAAGTACGGCATTGTTGCCCACCAGGGCCTTGATGGAATTAAAGCTGCGGTCGAAATTGCTGTTGATATGGTCTATCTGGTTGACCACGAAAAGTGTCGGCTTGTGATACGTGTCAATATAATTCCAAATAATCTCGGTCCCTATCTCAACCCCTTGTTGTGCATTTAAAACGGTCACAATGGTATCTGCCACGCGTATGGATGAAATGATTTCCCCGACAAAGTCGTCCAGCCCGGGGGTATCTATGATATTGATCTTGTAGTTGCGCCACTCGGTGTGCAGGGGTGTGGCAAATACAGAAGTGCCCCTTTCGTGTTCCACTTCATGGTAATCGGAAACGGTATTCCTCTGTTCGACAGTACCCCGGCGGTTGATCAGGCCCGCCTCGAAGAGCATGGTTTCTGCCAGGGTGGTTTTACCACTGGCATGCGCCCCTACAAAAACCACATTCTTGATGTGCTTGGTATCATATACTTTCATAAGCCCCGGATTCGCGACAAACACCGCCAATGCTTGCCACCTTACCCTATGAAGATAAAACTTTTTTAGGTTTTTCCATAGCCACACCCGCTAAAATCAACGGCTTTTTCCGTATGGGGGTGCTCTGGTGTACCTACCCCCCATTTCGTTCTCTTAAACAAGGGTAAATGTTAATTATTGTTTAAAATAGTACTATTTATAACATAGTACTGTAACAATTCCTGTCTGTCGTCGTCTATCAGGTATAAAGATCAGGAACACCAATCCGTTGAAATGCCAAAGCAACTCCGGGAGCAGTTCCAACAACACGCACAACCTATGAGACAACTAGATAAACCACGGAAAGGTCCTTACACCTACCCCCATATTGGGTTTGGGTGGAACGGCGGACTCAGGAATCAAAAAGTCAAAGCAAAGAGCAAGATCATAACAAACCATAACAACATCCTATCATGAAAACAAGCGGTAACCTATCGCCCACTGAGGCCAGGCGTTTTTCGTACTTCTCCAATTTTAAAAGGAGCAAACGCGTACAATGGACAGCATACCGCCAGTATACGCAGTAACCACGACATTGATACATCCACCATTAAAAACAGGACCCATGAAAAAGATCGCACAACATTCGCCCACGGAAGCAAGGCGTTTTTCGTTCTTCTCCAGCTTCCGGGAAAGCAAGCGTGTTCGATGGACCGAGCACAGGCAATACGTCCTCTGAAAGTTATCCTTTAGAGGTGACACCATTCAATTTATACTACATAAAACCAGATATCATGAAAACTTTACACAGAACATCGCCCACGGAAGCCAGACGGTTTGCCTTTTTCTCCAACTTCAAAGACAGCAAACGCGTACGGTGGACAGAAAGCAGGAACTATATTTAACCCCACAGGGCCATAGCCCCCAATAAAAGAGGTAGTTTACGTACCTCTTTTTTTATGGGAAGACGCCACCCTCAAAGATAAGGACCCCTTCCGGTGCGGCCTGCAGCATAAAAAATCCCTGTAGCCGGAGCTACAGGGAGGGTATCTTTTATAACGGGATTGTGGAATTAGTCCTCCAGGACAAAATCTTCCCGGCTATCATCGGGATAGACGATTTCTGCCATGTCGTCGCAGTTGCCATCGCCGAAATCTATGGTAACGGCCAGCCCGTTTTTCCCTATGTACAACAAACCGCTTACGAGTTTGTCACAACCAAAATTACCAATGAGATCTTCGGTAACTTCTACCACATAGGTATTTCCATCCACTTCCAGGGTCCAGCTGCCACTAATGGCGATGCTGCTGCTCTCCAAGGTCTCCCCGAAAGTAAATACTACCGTCTTGGTACCATTTTCCTCTATGATGGTATCATCCGACATGATGAGTTCAATATTGCTGGTCACCGAAAATTCAATGGCATTTTGCTCAGAATTGGCCCCGATGGAATAGGTCCTGCTGCCATTCACCTTGATGTCACCCACATAAAAGTCGGTAAAGGTAGCTGTAAAGGCAGCCTCCTGCGTCCCTGCTTCGTATACCACGGTCAGGGTACCATTTATGTTGTCTGTAGTGTTTAACACACAGTTGTTGAAGGTAGCCGTATACCCGGTCTCCGTATAGACGGTTTCATAGCATTCGTTAGACCCTTTGGCATTGCGGCTGTCATCGGCATATATTTCGGCCAATGCCATATCAACTGCTCCGGTAATTTCATCAGTTTCCAGGATGGTCTTGAGTTCGGCCTGGGTGAATTCCTCACCGGTATTGGTATTCTCATTATCAGTGCTACAGCTGGTTGCCATAAGTGCGACCAGCGATAGAAAGCCCATGGCTTTCAGTACATATTGTACTTTTTTCATAGAAAAATTGTTTGGGGTTAAAGTAACAGAACGACAACCCGGCTGATTTAGTGTGGGATAGCGTTAAATAAAACAGGTGTTTTGTCGAAAATATGGGGGCAATGCCCAATTAGGAGCTAATCCTTGTCTCTGGTAAAGGGTACAAAGCGTACCGCCATCAGGTTGCTTTCCTTGAATTTGGCCCCTTTCCTCCGGATCAGTTTTAGTTGCCTGACCCCATGGTGGGGTCCTATGGGGATAACCATGCGCCCCCCGTCTTTGAGTTGTTCGAGCAAGGGTAGTGGGACCTGCTCTGCCCCTGCGGTGACCATGATGGCATCAAAAGGGGCTTCTTCGGGCCAGCCGTTGTATCCATCCCCTACCCGGACCGCTATATTCGTATAGCCCATGTTTTGGAGCCTATTCCTTGCGCTTTCACCCAGTTCGGGCACAATTTCTATCGTAAATACCGAATGTGCGATTTCTGCGAGCACCGCTGCCTGGTAACCAGAACCGGTGCCAATTTCGAGTACTTTATGCTGCGGCTGCAATTTAAGTACCTGCGTCATATAGGCCACCATATAGGGTTGGGAGATCGTCTGCCTGTTCCCAATGGGCAACGGACTATCGGAATAGGCCCATTTACGTACATTTTCCGGTACAAATTCATGCCTGGGCACTGTCTCCATCGCCCGGAGGGTAGCCTCATTGCTGATATCCCTGCCTTTGAGCTGCATACTTACCATTTGTTCCCTTTGTAACGCAAAATCCTCCTGGGCGATAACAGGGGTCCCGATACAGCCAAAAAAAGAGAAGGCCATACCCAGGCGCAGCCTCCTGCTAAAACAGCGGCTTCCCGAATATCTTTTGGGTATTCTTGTCTGTGTCATACCAATGCGATTGACGGGGACCAAAGGCGGGCCCTAAAAGCCGGTACTTTCTTCCAGGGCCCGGGTGATCCCGTAATAGCTGATGCTGGTTCGGCCACCGCTGATTACCGTTACCCGGGTACTGCCATCCTTTCCCACACTCATGATAAAATTGTGTGACTCTATGCCGCGGTCGATACTAAACCTGATAACCGCCTTGCGCTTATGATCCCTGTATTCCACCTCGTACTCCTGGACCTGGCCAACGTATTTGATCCCCCCGTCTGCCTGATAGGGGGTATTGGCCCGGAGTTCCCCATAGTAGGGCAGGTAGATATCGGCCTGATCGCCGTTGATCCGGATACTGTTGGGTGTAGTGACCAGGCTTTTCGAAAAACCCGTGGAGGAGATCAGCCGGTCTGCCTCAAACGCGAATTGTGCACTTCCGATCAGGGCTTTGGTTTTTTCAAAGGCATGGGTCGCCTTTTCTTCCCGCAAAGTGTTCTTGTCCGGTTGGGTTTGGGCGGCCATCAGGCCGGTTCCCAGAAAGACCATGGTCCAAATGAGCATTGTTTTTTTCATGTTCGTAGTGTTTAGGCCGGGCATTGGTCCTGAAAGGCACCAGGGTCTCCGGCAATTAAAATATTGATCCAGGCCAGGTTTCTGCCACCAGGGGGGGCACTACTTGGGTGGTTATAGCCTTGCAACCCTGCCAATTAAAAGCCATATGGTTTTATCCGGTTCGTTTTCCCAATGGCCCAGGTCGTCAAATTCCTGTATGATATCAAACCCCGCATGTATGAGTTCTTCCCGGACATATTCCGGAGACAGGGTATGGGCACTTGCCTGCTCTTCCCTGCTTTTCTCCCTGGCATACGCCTTGAGTTTTTCCAGGACAACGATCCTGCCCCCGGGTTTGAGCGAATTCCGGAGGTGCTCCAACATTTCCCTGTAGGCGGCAATCTCATGATAGGTATCCATCAGGAATACCACATCCACCGCCGCCTGGGGAAGCATGGGGTTGGCCGGTTTACCGACGATCCCCACCACATGGTTGAAGTTGCGTTCCAGGGCATTCCGTTTCAGGCTTTGTACCCGGTCTTCCCGAACATCTACCGCAAATACCCTGCCACTTTCCCCCACTTTCCTGGCCAGGTGCATGCTCAGGTAACCTTCATGGCAACCGATATCGGCCACCGTGTCCCCATGGTCTACTCCGGCCCATTCCAGGATCTGTCCGACATCCATCCACCGGTCCCGCACTTCCCATTCGTGTTCGACGTATTGAGCGTGGCACACGGCAGTCAGCATCAGTAGCAAAGGCAACAGGATTACCGTATTGACTTTCATGCCTTTAAGGTACTAAATAAAGCGACAGCTCTTGGGAAACGTACTCTTAAAAAAGTGCCAAATAGCCGCCGTATCGCATACCCGGGCCAGACCTGATACGAGATTAGCGCTTTAGGAGGAAATGCCCTTTAAGGGTACGCCCGTCCTGTGTTTCAATAAGGTACCAATAGGAATCCGCAGCCAGGGGCCTGCCATTGAATGTACCATCCCAGGATTGCCCCTCCGGCAGATATTTCAGGAGTTGTCCGACCCGGTTAAAGATCCATATCCGGTTGACCACCAAGCCCGGGGTCGACCGTACGATCCAGGTATCGTTAAAGCCGTCGTTGTTGGGTGTAAAGAAACCGGGGATGGGCAGGTTGTGGGTAGCCAGGGCCGCTCCCCTGGTGAGAAAGGACCATTGCAGGCAATTTTCAGCAGCACCCCAGGTATTGTATGGGGTAATCCGCACATAAATACGCGTATTTCCGGGGAGTTCTTTTTCGAATCCATAGGTGTTGGCCGCCCCGACATCCACCTGGTCGGCCAGGTCGTTCCTCCCTGCCCCGGTACCTGCCGAGACCAGGTATCCGGTGGCATTGGCTACCGCATCCCATGCAAGGCCGGTGCTTACCGGCACCCCCCTGGACCCATCTTCGGGGACCCTTAGGGTGGTGCATTCCGGTGGGCTGGGGGCATTCCCCGTGGTAAAGGAGATCGGGATGCAATTTTGGGCAGGCCCTAAATCATTGTAAGGGACAATGGTGACAAAATAGCGGGTATTGCCTTTAAAATTGGGGGGCTTATAATTGGTTCCCGAGCCTACCTCCTCGTTGTCCAGGATTTTGATCCCGCCCTGCGCTTGTTCTTCAATGGTCATCCGGTACCCCGAAGCGTTGAATTCCCGGATCCAGGTAATATTCGCCGATACCGATACAAACTCCGACCCATCCCTGGGGTCCAGGAACTCGGTACAGGAGGGCGGGCTATCTCCCCTGGTCCTGAAGCTGTATTCAGAGCAGGCAGGAGCGTCGCCATCGACATTATATGGTACGATCCTCACGTATATTTGCTGCATTTCAGGAAGGCCAGCCGGGGGGGTATAGAGGGTAGCAGGGCCCAGATCGAGGTCCTGGACGATATCATAGTTCCCTGGTGCCGTGCCCATACTGATGCGGTATCCCACGGCAATATTTTGGGGGTACCAGCTAATAGCGGTACCGGGCATAATGCCATAGGCCCCTTGAACGGGTACTTTCAGGGTGACACACCCGGGCAGGCCGTCGCCATCACCAGTCGTGAAGCTGTCTTCGGGGCAAATGGGAGGTGTTCCGTCATTATTGCCGGGGAGGATCATCACGTAATACGTCGTATTGGGTTCCCATCCACTGGTGGGGGTGTAAGACAGGCTGCTACCCATATCCACGCCATCCACCACATCCTTTCCCCCCGGTGTCCTCCCTATATACAAGGTGTAATGGATGGCGTTGGGTACGGGGGCCCAGCGGATATCCGAATTCAGGGAAACCCCGGTTGACCCGGGGATGGGATCCAGGAGGTAGGAGCACGCCGGGGGTTGGGACAGTACTATTCCGGGCAGCATCCATAGGCCGTATCCCCAAAAAAGCAAACTAGCCACTTTTACGGACCGGAGAACCAAAACTACTTTGGATGCGAGGGCCATCATTTTCACCTAGGTGTTGTAAGGGGTGCCGGAACCACCTTTAAAGATAGGGCAATTATTTCATTTCCAACGGGGTATCCCTCCTATGCCTACTACCCATTGTTCCCGGGCCCGCTCTACCCCCGGTCTTTTCTGCGGTACATGAATTTCAACGCGCTCCAATCCGCGTCTACGGCGCATACCTTTACATCCACCAGCCCGATCTCCAGGCCGGTTTGCCGTACAATATTCCCGTTCAGGTCCGTGGGCAGGGCCGAAGAGGCTTTAGGCCAGCTAACCCACAGCATCCCGGATTTTTTCAGCGCCTCTTTCAAAACGGGGAAGGCTTCTTCGAGGGCTTCGCGCCGGGTGCAAAACAAATGGATCAAATCAGCCGATTCCTTCCCGGGGCTGGGCAGGACGAAGATTTTGGGCAAGCCGGCCAGCAATTGAAAATAGTGGTCAGGGGTACTTCTGAAAACTACCCGATGTCCTTGCTTAAAACCCAGTTTTTTTACCAGGGGGGTACCCGAATAGCCCGTTGTAGCCATGTGCGATTCCGTTTAGTTTTATGGCGTAAACCAATATAACAGTTTGAGGTTGAGCGACCAGCTGTCATTGCCCCCCGGGCCGTAAAGCCGGTTATTGGTGAATACCAGGAACAGGTCTGATGCCGGTTGGTACCGCCATTGCAGGCGGGAGTTCAGGTTAAAATTTTGGGCCTGTTCATTGTATTGGAACAAGGTGGCCCAGAAAAGTTTGTTGGTAAAGGTGAAATCAACTTCCGAGCCTATCAGCCAGAAGTCTGTGGTATTCCAGGGCCCGGGGAGCTGGATATGGTTGTAACTAATCGCCGAGCTCAAGCTTACGTAGGGTTGAAAACGGTAGCCCAGTTCGCTGTAGAGGTTTAATCGTTCTCCCCCGGCATAATACCCCCCCGTATACCCGCTAAAGGCATAGGTAAACATGCTCTGGGGTTTGGAGGTGTATGCTAGTTGTAGTCCTTTCCAATAGTGCCGGGTGCCTGTTTCAAGTGACTCTTTTCCGCTCCGGGTGGGGTCAAAAGGCGCCTGCAGGATCACAAATTCTTCCAACGCCTCAAGGCTAAGGGCGTTGCTATTGAGGAAATTAAGCTGGTAGCCCAACAGGTTCCTGTAATCCGTACGTTCAACGCGGGGGTTAAAAAAATAATGGCTGCTGGCATAAGGGCCATGACTGACCACCGGGCCCCTGTCGAGGAGGAAGAGGTGGCTGCCAAATGCCCTGGTGCCTATATAGCCCTGCCGGGGCACAAAGCCCACTTCCGCGTTGTAGTCTTCCGCGACATATTCTTCTTTGAGGCCCCAATTCCACCTGCGGCTGCTGTATTCCAGGTTGGCGGCCTGCGAAATGCCGTTCCCCGCCCCCAATGGCGAAAAGGATTTGAGAAAGAAGGCCTTGCCCGTCCACCGGTTGTCTGCCGATGCCAGGTTGTATTCCAGGCCAAGGTTGCGGTTGAATTTGGGGTAAAGCCGCCTTAGTGAGTCGGCCTCGTCAGGATAGGCTGTAGCTTCCTTATTGACGAACATAAGGCCGAGGCTCGACCTGCCAAACACCTGCCGTTGAAGCGTCAATACACCAAAATTCTGACTGGGAAGCCCGGTTTCCTCTACAGAGGCGGTTTGCATATCCATGAGCCCCAGCCGCCATTTGCGGGACAGGTTACCACTTACCCTGGCCCCGGCCCTAATGGGGACCCCAAGGCCGATGCGCCGGGAAAAAAAGGGCCGGATATTGTCATATCCGAAATCGGCGAAAAGATCGCCATTCTCCAGGAAGAACTGCCTTTTTTCAGGAAAAAAAAGCTCAAACCGGTCCAGGTTAGTCACCTGTCGGTCTACCTCTACCTGTGAGAAATCAGGGTTGATGGTCAGGTCCAGGTTGAGCGAGGACGAGAGGCTTACCTTGGCATCTCCCCCCACCTTGAATTCTGTACCCTGTCCGTTTTCCCCATCGCCACTCACCGCCGAGGTAAGATAGGGGATCAATGAAAAATTGGCGCCAGGGGGTGGCGGTGGACTGTCCCACACCAGTACGCCCGTATAGGCCAGGGAAGCCGTGGGAAATTGCCTGGGGATGGGTGTCCAGCTCGATTTTTCCCGCATATTCAGGTCGAGTCGGCTAAAATTGATCCGCCATTCCCGCACGCCTTCCTGGTATCGGATGGATTTAAATGGAAGGGCCATTTCAAAGACCCATTTCTCCTCGTCCTGGGTTACGGCCGATACCCATTTGGTATCCCAATTGAGGTCTACCTTGCCCCCATTGTACATGGTACCGTCCCATTGTGCCCCGGAAGCATTGGCACCGAAAGTGAATCCGGTGGTTTGGTTGTTAAAGGGGTCCAGAAAGAGCAGGAAATTATCGTTTTTGCCAAATATAAAATCCCTTCGCAGCGACTCTACGTAATAGGGTCCGGGTTTGCCGTTAAAAAAAAAGGCAAGCAGGTATATATGATCCGCATCATAAGTCATTCGGATCTCGGTACGTACCCCAGATTTCCTGTCATCGATGGGGGTCACCATAAAAAAATCGCTGGCAACGTCCGTATCCCACCAGGCGGCCTCTCCGGGCAGGCCATCTATGGCAATGGGCCCCGTGGCCTTACGGATGTGCAGCCGGAACCTGGTATTTTCCTGTCCAAAAGCCGAAAACACCCCACAAAAAAGGAGGATGAAAAGCCATGCTTTGTTCATTTCAAATGATTTACGCGATCCGTTTTTCCTGGGCCCTCAGTGCCACCATTTGCCAAGCCGTGGCCTTGACGCCCCAAAGGCCCGGGAAGGGGTCAGGCCACCCCTGTGTCCCCGGCCTATATACCCGGAAGGCAGGGGTGAAAGTACATTATTTTTTATAAAACCAGGGAGCCGGTCACAGGGGGTAAAAAAAATCCCGGGCCAGGCCGGGATAATATCAGTTGCGCGCTTGCACCTATTGGAGGTCCTTTATCAGTGCTTCCGCATTGTCAGTGGCACCCACATAGCATTTATAGCCCCACCGGGAGAAAAAGAAGAGCATAACCAACAGCACCGGAACGTACCAGAGCCAGGTGGTAGATTCCAGGAAGACATCCTTGTCGTTAAACAGTTTTCCCGCCAGGGGAATGCTTATCACCGCAAAGATATAGCTGAAGTTGATCCCAAGGCGCTGGGCGAAAAGCAGCTGGTTCCTGGTCCTCGCGTAATTGACCAGTGTGTCTTTATAGTTCCCTTCCAGGATGTTAATATTCTTGATCTTATAGAGCGCCCTGAGGACCAGTACCGGCAAGCCGATTAAAAATACCAGGGTAAAGCCCCCCAAAAGTATAAAATACCAGGTGTCGAGCTTTTGAAAATTTAGCAGCATGAAGATTGCGGCGCCCAGGCAAACAATCGCCCCCAGACCTTCGTAATTCAAGAATTTTTGAAATTTGTTACGGTACTTTTCCTGTGTCATTTCCATGATGATTTTATGGGTTAACTTTTTTTGTTTTTCCAACTGGTCACTCATATCCGACCATACTGATTGTAATTCTTCCAGTTCCATAGCTACGCTTCTTTGACCATTTTATCTTTTAGTTTGTTCTTTATGCGCGACAGGCGCGTACCTACATTGCTTTCCGTCAGGCCGCTGATTTCGGCAATTTCCCCGTACTTTTTCCCTTCCAGGAACAGGAGGATAATCCCTTTTTCCAGTGCGTCCAGTTGCCGGATATGGCCATAGAGCTGTTTGATTCGCTCTTCCATATGGTGGTCATCGGTATCGGTGGCGTTTATGACCAACTGGCCCTTGGATACGGCATCGGGTTTCTTCTTTCTCTTTTTTAGCTGTCCGATGGCGGTGTTCAATGCCACACGGTACATCCATGTACTCGGTTTCGCCTCCCTCCTGTACCCTTCAAAGGCCTTCCACAATTGGTATACGATCTCCTGGTACAGGTCTTGCTGGTCTTCCTGGTTATCCGTATAGATAGTGGTGATTTTGAAAATGACGCCTTCATTATCCCGGATCATTGCCACAAAGGCCTGTTCCTTGTCCATGAATCCTACTGTTTATCTAATTAGTGTTCAACAGGTTTAAAAAATCACAAAAGGGCATACTTTTTTTTCGCAAATCCTGTTATACCTTTACCAAAGGACCGGTACGGGTGGTGTCGCGGCAGGTAGGAAAGGCCCTTTTTTCAATCATAAAACCGGAAGAAATGAATTATCTCTCCAAGGACATTGAAAGGCTGCTCAAGAAGAAGAACATGGAATCCCTGGTCCGTAAACAATACTCTTGCGGCATTTTCCAGGAATACGATGCCGGTTACCCCGCAGATCACGGCCAGGACCGGCCCCAGGTCTGAGCCGTCCCCCAAGCCCCATGTATTTCATTCCTTATCGGTGTCCTGTTACCCTGAACGATCCGTTGGCGGCCTATTTTGCCGGACCCCGTCCAGGAAAATGCGAAGTTCCTTAGGCAATGTGGCATCTGTGAATACAGCTTCCCTGAGGAGCGCCCCCTCTTCCATTTTTACCCGGTAGGTCAGTGCATCCGGCCAGGGTGCATCGGCCTCCACTCCGGCAGATTCCATAGCGCACAACAACTGTGCTGCCCTTTCATGACTGAGCGCCACCTCCCCCTCGAAATGCATGGGGATCCCCGTAAAGCCGCCCTCAATGTCGATGCTGTATTTCATACCGTCAGGGGAGTTAGCCCCACGGCGTTAAAACTGCTTTCTACGGCATCCCTTGCATTCTTTTGTATGCTCCCGCCGGCAGATAGCCTTTCTGACACCCCAAGGGCCACCTCCACCATATCGGGAAAACTGGCAGTGCGCCATAGCGTCCTGAGGCTTTCGAACCAGATTTTTGCAACATCTTCCATCCCGATAGCCATAGCGGTAAGGTAAAAGGCTCTGTTGGGGATCCCTGAGTTAATGTGTACTCCCTGGTTATCGGAACTACCGGTATAATAATGGTCCATATGGGCCGGTTGTACATCATAATCGTTCGCGGTACCCGGGTCCTTTAGGGAACGGATAGCCTTGCCCGGAAAGTTTTTGCTGACCACGGTATCCCCTATCAACCAGTCGGCCTCAGAAGGGGATTGATTCAGGTGTTTTTGTTTGATGATGGTGGCAAAGACATCCGAAAAATGTTCGTTTAACGCCCCTGATTGGCCCTGGTATTCCAGGTTGGCCAGGAATTGTGTCACTCCATGGGTTAGTTCATGGGCCACCACATCCATAGCCTCCGCAAAGTTGCTGAATTGTTCCCCATCGCCATCACCATAGGTCATCTCATCACCGTCCCAGTAGGCATTATTGTATTTCACCCCGTAGTGAACATTCGAAATAACCGGCATTCCCCGGTCGTCCATGGAATTGAGCTGAAAGGTGTCCCGGAAATAATCACGAACGAAACCGGAGGCGTTGTAGGCAGCATTCACCACCCTGTCCGGGACCTGCTTCCCCCCTTCTTTCCGAACCAAGCTCAACCGTTGCCCGTATTGGTTTTTGCAGTCATATACAGATCGCTCCCCCCCGGTTTCCGTATAGGTCCTGTACAAGAGTTCGTTGAGGGCCCTGTATCGACTTTGCATGATCCGCTGTGTGTCATTGAGGGTTCTTTTACAGGCCAGGTTTCCCTGTTTTGCCAGGGCCTCCAGGATATGCGGCGGTACGATCAGGCAGTGGTGCTTGGTACACATGGCAGACGAAGATTAGGGTTATCCTTCTAAGTTCGGCCCTTTTGCTGAATTCGCCAAATGGATTCCCGTGATCCGTTGTCTATGGGAACAGGCTAGCGTCCAGTCCCGGGATGAGTGAAAGGGCATTTTTATAATACACTTTTTGAAGGACCTCCTTGGGGAGGTCCAGGCCGTACATGGCCCAGAAAGCGTGGTACTTTTTGTAGTAGGGAAAGTACTCGTCATCCGTTTCCAACACCCGGAAGTACGTTGAAAACTCATCGGGTTGCCATGCGTCTTTGCCAAATAGGATGCGGTCCTGGTAGCGTATAAAAAAGGCTTTGGCATTGCGGGGCTGCCTCCCCAGTTCGGCGATGATTGCCCCAATGCCCACGTACATGTTGGGTATTTCATCCATCAGTTCGGCCAATTTTCCCAGGTTATTGGCATACCAGCCCATGTGGGCATTGATGAACCGGGTATTGGGATGCCTTTTAAACATGCGGTGTTGTTCATCAATGATCTGTTGCCAGGGTGCGGGATCTGTATCGGAGCGTTTCCTGCGGGGTCGGGTCTTCAATTCCAACCAGCGTTCATTACCACTGTCCATAGGATCCCAGAAAGACTTTGGGTCGGCCGAATGTATCAGTACCGGGATGCCGAGGGAAGCGCATTTTTCCCAGATGGGGGAGAGCCGTTTATCATCCACGGCAATCCTGTTGCCGTCCGTGTCCAGGTTCCTCAACCCCAGGCTCTTGTATATCTTAAGCCCTTTGGCGCCATAGGCTACATCGGCTTCCAGTTGCGCTGCCGCCTTCTCCGCCCACCCCGGGCTGCCAACGCCTTCAAAATCTACATTGGCAAAGACCGCAAAACGGTTGGGGTAATGCGTTTTCACATTGTCGATGGCCTTTTGAAGCCGTTCACCGGAACCCCCGCTTAAATTCACCATGATGGCCAGGTTGAGCCGATCCATGTCGGCCACCAGTTTCGAAAGGTCTTGCGTGCCCATCTCAAACTGGTGGCTATGCACGTCTATAAAGGGGAAACTCGCCCTGTGCACCTCGTTTTCCGGGACCACCAGGGTAGATTTGGGGTTGTAGGCTTCAAAATCCATATGCTGTGCCCTGAGTGCGGTGACAGCACCTGCCAACAGTAAAGGGAGTACTACGTATCTGATCATTCGCGCTATTCTTTGTAGCGATGAATGTAATTATTTTCATTTAAAATTACCGCATGTAATGAAAATGAAAAGGCCATAACCGTCAGAAATGCCAGGTTCAGCCGGTTGGTGGCTCAGGATAGCCGCAGCAGGCGTTTATAGGCGTCCCTGGTATCCATGTCCCTGATCTTTTCACCGGCATCCAGGGCGATACAGGCATTTTTCTGTTGCCTGAGTAATTCCCGGGCGCCAAAATCCTTGCGTAGCTTTAACAATTCGGGGAAATACCCGCTACCGAAGAGTGCGGGTACGCCAAGGCGGTCTTCATAGCGTGTTGCCACGATCGTTGTTGCCCCCTCCTGAAAGGCCGCTATCAGTTGGTTCAGGTACCGGGCATCCATCAGCGGTTGGTCACACAGCATGATCAATACCCCTTTGATTTCCCCGGGGCCAGACAGCAGCTGGTCCAGGCCACAGGCGATACTGCTGCCAAGGCCCTCTTCCCAACGATCGTTCACGACCAGCCCGTAAGGCGTATTCCCCTCCAGTACCTTCCTGATGGCTTCGGCATGCGCGCCCAGTACTACCAGTACTTCTGTGGCATCCAGGGACAAGGCCGTATGGAGCATGTGGTTGATAAGCGGACGCCCCTTCCACGGCAGAAGTTGCTTGATGCCCCCCATTCGGGACGAGGCGCCGGCAGCCAGCAATAGTATGGCGATACCCCGGGATGTCAATGGTGGATGGCGCCTTTTTTATCCCGTAGGGGGATGGGTTCCTTCCTGCGGATCACGGATAGGACCTCGGAGAGTATGGAAATGGCAATTTCCTGGGGCGTTTCGGCCCCGATATTCAGTCCTGAAGGACCATGGATGCGGTCAAAAAAGGTATCATCCAAATCGGGGTTGTGCTCCAGCAATTCGTTCAGTAACCGCTCCCTGCGGGTAGATGGACCCAGGAGGCCCAGGTAAGCCGGCCTGCAGCTGCGCAATGCCAGGAGAAATTTTAAATCTTTTACGTAGCTGTGGGTCATCAGCATCACAGCAGTCCGGTCGTCGATGAAGGTGGTATCCAAATCTTCGGGCATCGCATGGACCAGCTGATGTACTCCAGGAAAATCCTTTGGGTGTTTGTCTTCTGAAGGCGTGGCCACTACCACCACTTCCCATCCGGAAAGCGATGCGAATGAACAGAGTTGTACCGCATCGTGTTCGGCCCCCAGGATCAATAACCTGAAACAGGGCTCCATGTCCTCCTGAAAGGTCGTGGTTTGCTTGCCTGCCTTAAACCCCTGCCGTAGTGCCTGCTCTCCCTCATGAAAAAGGAATACGCTGCCATAGGCCGCATCGGAATGGTCCTTTTCATCGAAATGGGAGCAAATACTAAAAGGTTCCCGCTTGTTGATGTTTTTCCAAAAAGCCCCGAGGAACTCCTCAGGGGGGTTAAAAGGCTCCAGCAGGATATAGAGTATGCCTTCACAGCCCAGGCGATAGCGTCCGTCATAGGTCATTACTTTTGGTATCCCACTGGCAAACACACTTGCCGATTGCCTGACGACTTCCTTTTCCACGCAGCCGCCACTCACGGCACCAATGGTTTTCTGATCCTCCAGAATCAACATACGCACACCGGGACGCCGGTACGAAGAGCCTTTCAGAGAAACAACCGTGGCCAGCACTGCCAGTTTGCCTTCTTGGGCCGCTAATTGCCCGGCCTGTACGATTTTTTTGAGTTCATGTGTCATTTACAGCAGGTTTCGTGTGGGGACAAACGGTACCGCAATCCCTTTTAAATAAGGTTCTTCCCTCGGATTCAGGCATATGAACCCGTCAATTTCGGCCAGGCCGGTGAGATCGCCCGACCCATTTGCCGGCACAGGGGCCGCCATCAGTCTGCCCGCTTCCCATCGGGTACGCACCCCGATAAACTGGGTCAGGTCACCCCTGGCAACCAGCGGCTTCTCTAAAATTACACTAATTTGATCAGTATGCAAGCCCAGTGACTTGTGCAGCCAATCCCTGAAATAGCGATAGTAGCAGACAAAGGTCGAAACGGGGTTGCCGGGGAAGGAGAATATTAGCGTATTGGTTGCATGCTGCTTGCCAAACCAGAAGGGTTTTCCGGGTCGCTGCAGGACCTTATGGAACACCTTTTCCACCCCCAGTTCTTCCATAATTTGGGGAATATAATCATATTTCCCCCTGGAACCCCCGCCACTCAATATAAGCAGGTCCATTTCCTGGATCACGTATGACAGGTTTTGCCTGATCATATCCATGTCGTCCGGAATATGCAGGAGCAGGGGGTGGATCCCCTCATTCCTGAGGGAGGCGTGGAGTTGGTAGGCATTGGATTTGCGAACTTGGTGCGGTAGCGGGATATCTGACACTTCCACCAGTTCATCCCCCGTGGAAATCACCGCGATCCTTGGCAACTTCCTGACCGGCACTTCAGACCGGCCAATAGCGGCGAGAATACCCACTTCTGAGGCAGCAATCCTTAGGTTTTGTTGTAGTACGGCCTCTCCCTTCTTGTGGTCGCTCCCCCGGTAATGGATGTTCTGCCCTTTTGCAGGTGCGGTGTTCAGGTGCGCAATGCCTTGGTCTATCTGGAGGTGTTCGTACATGACCACCGTATCGGCATCATAGGGTATAACGGCCCCGGTCATGATTTCCATACACAGGTTTTCATCGCTGAGGATCCCACTCGGTGTCCCTGCCGGCAGCACCCCTCCTATTTCAAAATCGCGCCGGCCCTTTTCAAAGGCGTTGAAATTGATGACAATCCCGTCTTTGGTAGCGCGGTCAAACGGGGGAAAATCCCGGTCGGCATACAAGGTCTCTGCCAGTACCCTGCCCGTGGCTTCTTTCAGGGGTACCATTTCCTTGCCGTAGTCCCTGCTGTGGTCAAGGACCCTTTGGTATGCTTCTTCAAAAGGGATCATGTGCTTCGTATTTTTGGGGGCAGCCATAAGGTAAGGATCCCTGGCGGCAGGCGCCATACCGTTTGCGGGAAACCATCAGGGGCATAGGGCTCTGTATTTTTCAATTCCACCTTCTACATTCAGGGCCACGATATGCCTCATATGTTCCCTGATCCACTGTACTGCCGCCCGGCTCCTTTTCCCGGTGGCACAAATGACGTAGTAGGTGCCTGCCTGTAATTCTTGCGGGAGGGACTCCAGGTCTTTCAAGGGGATATTGACCGAGTCCGGGATGTGGTATTCATTAAATTCTTCAGGTTCCCTAACATCGAGGATCCACGGATTTCGCTGGCTGCCTATTAATTCCAGCAACGCTTCTATGCTAACCCCTGCCGTTGTCCCGCAAAGCGTATCCCCATAATCTGGTTGTAGTTGGCTGATACCCAGGTTTTCGGGGACAAGGGGAAAACGCATTTTCTGGACAGCCTGCCCGAGCGCGTCGTAAAGCAGGAGTTGTCCTGCTAAAGGGGTGCCTATCCCCGTAATAATTTTAACAGTTTCCAGGGCCTGCAGGTTGCCTATAATCCCCGGCAACACCCCCAGGACCCCGTTGGTATCGCAATCCGGGATTTCCCCGGGCCCGGGCATGGCAGGGAAAAGGCATCGGTAGGTTGGGCCGCCCTTGTAATTAAAAACAGACACCTGCCCTTCAAAGTTGTGCAGGGCACCATATACAAAAGGGGTGTCCAGGATTACACAGGCGTCGTTGATCAGGTAACGGGTAGGGAAGTTATCGGTCGCGTCGACAATGACATCAAATCCCCCCAGGATGGAAAGGGCATTTTGGCGGTTTAAGAACGTATCATAGCCTAGTAATTCCGTCCCGGAATTCTGTTCCCTGAGGAAGTCCAGAGCTACCTCGAGTTTGGGCCTGCCCACATCTTTTTCCGTGAAAAGTACCTGTCTTTGTAGATTGTGAAGGGCCACCGTGTCTTGTTCTACCAGGCCCTGCGTCCCTACCCCCATGGCGTTCAGGTACTGGGCGACGGGAA
>MRWG01001140.1_pt1 | contig 18810 bp, 21 predicted proteins | sample 1013341 | NCBI WGS metagenome assembly MRWG01 (sample SAMN06117577, study PRJNA244670) | biofilm metagenome | biome: Water; feature: Cathode Biofilm; material: Biofilm; isolation source: microbial consortium enriched at the cathode of a solar microbial fuel cell | place: USA: District of Columbia ... | reverse complement strand
CGCAGCCTGTTCCGCTATGCGCCGGACTATGCCGTGCCGGAGCTGGAAAGCGTGTTCGACTGGTCGTCCTACAGCGGCGCCGGCGGTGGCTTCCAGGGCGCCGTGGAGATGTGCAACAACAACGGCGCCTGCCGCAAGGCCGAGGGGGTCATGTGTCCCTCCTACCGGGTGACGCGCGACGAGCGCGACCTGACGCGCGGCCGCGCCAACAGTCTGCGCCTGGCGATGTCCGGCCAACTCGGCCCGGAGGCCCTGACCTCCGACGAGATGGTGGAGACCTTGTCGCTCTGCGTCTCCTGCAAGGGCTGCAGGCGCGAGTGCCCGACCGGCGTCGACATGGCGAAGATGAAGATCGAGGTGCTGGCCGCGCGCGCCCGCAAGCAGGGCGTGGCGCTGCGCGAGATGATCGTCGCCTACCTGCCACGCTATGCGCCGCTGGCGGCACGGCTGCCCTGGCTGATGAACCTGCGTGACCGGCTGCCCGGTGCGGCCAGGCTTTCCGAGCGCCTGCTCGGCTTCGCGGCGGACCGCAAGCTGCCGAGGTGGCGCGGCGACCCATACCGGCAAGAGACGCTGGCGGTCACAGGCGAAGAGGTCATCCTCTTCGCCGACACCTTCAACCGCTACTTCGAGCCGGAGAACCTGCACGACGCCGAGACGGTGCTGCTGCGTGCCGGCTTCGCGCCGGTCGAAGCGCGCCCCGAAGATGGCGGCCGCCCGCTGTGCTGCGGGCGGACCTTTCTCGCCGCCGGCATGGTCGAGGAGGCCAAGGCGGAGATGCGGCGCAGCATCGCGGCGCTGGCGCCGGCGGTGGCGCGCGGCGTGCCGGTGGTCGGTCTCGAGCCCTCCTGCCTCATGACCTTCCGCGATGAGATGCCGGCCCTGCTGGGCGACGAGTGGACGGCCGAGCAGGCGGAGCAGGTGATGCTCTTCGAAGAGTTCATCGCCGCGCGGCTCGACCCCGAGGGCGGCGGCTTTTCCCTGCCGCTGGCACCGTTGAAGCAAAGCACTGCGCTGTTGCACGGCCATTGCCACCAGAAGGCGTTCAATGCCGTCGTGCCGGTGCAGGAGTCGCTGGCCCTGATCCCGGACCTCGACGTGGAACTGGTGCAGTCCTCCTGCTGCGGCATGGCCGGCAGCTTCGGCTACCAGGCGGAGACGGCGGAGGTTTCGCGCCGGATGGGCGAGCTGAATCTTTTGCCGCGGGTGCGCGCGGCCGGTGCCGAGACCCTGATCATTGCCGACGGCACCTCCTGCCGCCACCAGATCGAGGCCGGGGCGGCGCGTCAGGCCGTGCACGTGGCGCGCCTGCTTCGCCAATCCTCCGATCTTGCGTTAAACTGACGACAGCGAACGAACGGGCGACCATGAGCATTGACATAGCAGCCCCCATCCAACGGCGATCGCTCCACAACGAGTTGGCCGACCGCCTGCGTCACATGATCGTCGAGGGCGAACTGGCTCCCGGCGAGAAGCTGGCGGAAAAGGAACTCTGCGGGCAGTTCGGCGTGTCGCGCACGCCCCTGCGCGAGGCCATGAAGGTGTTGGCCACCGAGGGGCTGGTGCAGCTCACCCCGAACCGCGGCTGCACCGTCTCGAAACTGACCCTGGCCGATCTCGACGAGGCCTTTCCGATCATGGGCGCGCTGGAGGCGCTGTCCGGCGAGCTCGCCTGCCGCCACATCACCGACGCGGAGATCGCCCACATTCGCGAACTTCACGAGCGCATGGTGCGCAAGTACGAGGCCGGCGCCCTGCGCGATTACTTCAAGCTGAACGAGCAGATCCACCAGCTGATTCTGGATGCCGCGCGCAATCCGACGCTGGCCCAGATGCAGCTCAGCCTGTCCGGCCGGGTGCGCCGCGCGCGCTACCTGGCGAACATGTCGCCGGCGCGTTGGGCGCGCGCGGTCGAGGAGCACGGGAAAATTCTGGAGGCCCTGGCCGCGCGCGACGGCAAGCGCCTTGCCGTGCTGTTGAAGGAACACCTCGCCAACAAGCTGCAGACCGTGAAAGACGCCCTGACCGAGTAGCGGCGCCGGCGGAGAGATCCAGAAGTAGGCGGGATTGGCTCGGCGACCTGATCGATGGTGCTGAGCTTGCCTGAGAGATGCTTGCGCACCGCCTTGCGGGCGGCCGCCTCGTCACCCTCTTCGATGGCGGCAAGGGGACGGCGCTTGGCGCACCCGCTGCACCGAGGCCCCGAATGTTGTCGCGGAGGTAGCTGGTGTATGGTGATGCCGGACAAGGGTTGTCGGGATCGGCCCCGGGAGGAGTAGAACGATGAGCCGCGAAGTCTTGAGCGAAGACCAGGTCCGCGCCTATCGGGACAGGGGCTATGTCGTTTTGGAGCGTCGCATTCCCGAGGTGGTCGTCGAGGGGCTGCGCGCCGAGATTGCGCGCTTCGTCGAGGAGGCGCGCGGCATGACGGCCTCCAACGACCGCATCGACCTGGAAGACAGCCACGCGCCGGAAGCGCCGCGGGTGCGCCGCATCAAGCTGCCGCACAAGCTGTCGCCAGTGTTCGACGACCTGCTGCGCTCGGACTGGATCCTGGCGCCGGTGCGCGACCTGCTGGGGCCGAGCCTGCGGCTGCACACCTCCAAACTGAACATGAAGTCGGCCGGCTATGGCGCCGCCGTCGAATGGCACCAGGACTGGGCCTTCTATCCCCACACCAATGACGACATCCTGGCGGTCGGGGTCATCATTGACGACATGGGCGAGGAGAACGGCCCGCTCATGGTCTTTCCCGGCAGCCACAAGGGTCCGGTCTACGACCATCATGCGGCGGGTGTCTTCGCTGGCGCGGTGGACCTCGCCCACTGCGGCCTCGATGCCGCCGATGCCGTGAAGCTGACCGGGCCGGCGGGCTCCATCTCGTTGCACCACGTACGTGCCTTGCACGGCTCGGCGGTGAACCGCTCGGCGCGCGACCGCCGCATGATGTTCTACGAGATCACCGCCGCCGATGCCTTTCCGCTGCGCGGCTCGATGTCGCCTTTCGAAAGCATCGAGGAATATGACAGCCGGTTGCTCTGCGGCACAGCGACCATCACGCCACGGCTCGCCGATGTGCCGGTGCGCATACCGCAGCCGCAGCCGCCCACACAGGGGTCCATCTACGAGATCCAGAAGGCCATGCGGGCGCGCAATTTCTGATTCTGCCAGCTTTCAGTCCGGGTCCAAGGGGCGCAACAGCCGCCATGGGAGTGAAGATCTAGTCGGCACTGCCCTCGCCGAGGCCGCCTTCGGCAAGGCGCGGTTCTTCCAGCGGGAGTTCGCTGTCGGCAACCAGCGCTTCGTCGTCGTCTTCCAGTTCGACCGGCGCCATGCCGCCGTTGGCGAGGTTCACCCGACCGCCAATGCCCAGCATCTCACGCGCCTTGTCGAGGCGCGGCAGGTCCTGCGCCGCCGGGGCGGGAACGCCGCCGGCTAGGCCGTCGCCTTCCAGTTCCTCGGTTTCGAGATAACGCAGCACGTTGCCCAGGCGTTCGGCGCGTTTCCAGTCGTTGCTGATGTTGGCGAGCAGGCGCTTGGCGCCGTCATCGTGCAGCTTGATACCCTCGAAGTGGGGCGCTTCGAAGTTGCGGTACATGATGGCGGCGTGCTGGCCGCCTTCCAGGTAGCCCGGCAGCAGACCGCTGCAGGCATAGCCCCAGCCGCGCAACAGTTCCACCGCCGCTGCGCCTTCGGCGCTGCCGAGGTTGATGAGGACCTGGAAGCTGCGCCGCCCGGCCGCCTCGGCGGCGTTCTCCTGGGCGCCGACCAGGCTCCAGAAGTCGAAGCCGGCCCGGCGCACCAGCAGGCGCGTCATGTCGAAGCGCGGCATGTCCATCATTTCGCTGAGCGTCGCGCGGCGGTCGAGACCGGTGGCCAGAGTGATCTGGCGCGCCCCGCTAACCGCGGCGCCTTCCAGCAGGCGGGTGAACCACACGGCGTAGGAAGGCGGCAGGTGGCAGGGCGCGTAGTCGTGCAGACCGTAGTCGAGGTACTGCACCAGCGTCGCGGCAGGCCCGGTGGCGCCGTCCTTCACCAGCATGCGCTGCGGCACGTAGTCGATCTCCATGCCGACGTCGCGAAAGCCGCGCCGGGCGACGACCTTCTGCGAAACGATGTGGTTGGTCAGCGAGATGCCGTAGACGGCGTGGGCGCCAAGGGTGTCGCGCGCGAAGTCGAGGGCGCGGTCGATCATGCGCACGAAGATGCCGGACTTGCGGTGGTCCGGGGTGACGATGCCCTGGCAGAGTTCTACGAGGCCGCGGTCCGGAGCCGAGAAGGCAAGGGCAATGTGTCCGGCGATGTCGCCTTCGCTATCGCGTGCGATGAGGGAAATCTGGTCGCCGGAGGCGACCATGGCGGCGAAGGCCTCGGGGTCGTATACAACCGAACTCAGGTAGTCGCGGCCGTAGACCGCCGAGAAGGCCTTTGGAATGTCGGGTGCGTCGGCGGCCGTGAAGCCGGTGATCACGTAGCCGTCGGCCTCCTGCGAAGCTTCCGGCAGCATGAGTGACGGCTTGGTGCAGGAAGCTTGTCGCATAACGGCCCATCCCCCGACTCAACTGTACGTGCGCGAGACCACCCCGATCTCGCCCATCTCCAGCTGATAGGTTACTTGGGCTGAATTAAAATAAAATTGAATCTATTTGCTAAATGAAACGTTTATTTTAGACGGACGGATTCGATATGATAGGTCGAATACTAGGTGAAGATTTTCTTACCATCGCTGTCGAAGAATTGAGCAAAGCCGAGAATTCGCTCGGTTTTCCTTGGCTCGCCGAAGGGCAGCAGGATCCTTTCGAAACAGACTTCCGAGCCGCGCTCGCGCCAGGTCATCTTGTCGACGTCGTAAACCGGCACCTGTTCACGCAGGCAGCGGTCATAGCTGCTCAGCAGGTCGTGCCGGTTCTCGAAGGGGATCAGTTCGCCGACCCTGAGGCCGGTGGCTTCGAAACCGTAGAGCTCGCGGTAGACGGTACCGGCGAGGCGGACCCGCAGGTCATCGATGGTGTGACCTTCCAGGATGAAGACACGCGACAGATAGGTGAAGAAATCCAGGGGGTCCAAGGAGGCACAGGGGGGCAGGGGCGCTTGGCCCTTCTTGCTGAGCCAGTAGTCGCAGAAGAAGCGGACCTCCGCGCAGGCCGTGTCCGGGATGCCTTCGATTGCGGCCTTCACCAAGTCGCTCCGCTTTCGCCGGTGTGGGAGCGCCAGGGACCGGCCGGGCCCATCCGCTTCCAGTCCAGCACTGGATTTGAACCTACTACCGAAGTCGGAAATAGGGAACTGGCTGAAATATAAAGCATTTCATGCTGAAAAATAGATTAACACTCTGCCAAGGCGGCGGGCCGGCGCCAAGCGTTTCCATTTTCCTCTTTGGCAGCATCTCTTTGCCATCCGCAGTGCAGGCTAGCTGGTGCCTGCGTGGCGCGGCAGGCCGTCCTTCACATCGAACCAGCTCAGATGCTCGTCGAAATGGACGTGGGCCTGCGGCCGGTAGCCCTCGGGGTCGTCGAGACCGGCGGCATAGAGGTGGATCTCATCCGGCCAGCGCTCGGACTCGAAAGCCATGGGCGTGCCGCAGGTGGCGCAGAAGTGCCGGCGCACGCCGGGTGAGGAGCGATAGACCGCCGGCGGCTTGCCGGTGAAGCGGAAGGCCGACAGCGGCACGCCGAAGAAGGCGGTCACCGGCGAGGCGGTGTTGCGCCGGCAGCTCTCGCAGTGACAGTAGGCGCTCCATTTTTCGGGACCGCTGTACTCGTAGGTCACTTCGCCGCAGAGGCAACGTCCGCGCTTGCTGGTCATCGCTTTGCTTTCAGGGAGATCAACGTGTCATGTAGTCGGGGTCGAGCTCCTGATAGACCTCGTCGACCATCCAGTCGCGGATGACTTCGGGAATGTCCTTGTCGCTGAAACGGCTCTGCACCTCGGCATTCGACGCAAAGGCGGCGAGGTGGGCAAGATCGTCGCCCGACAGCTCGATCTGATAGCCGAGTTCCATCTCCTGCAGCACGATCATGGTCGGCGCGCCCCGCCACATGCGCGCGGCGAAGTCGAAAACGTCGAAGTAGGGCTCATCGCTTTCGGCGTCGAGAGCCGGCGCCGCCTTGCCGCCGATGCCGTTGACCGAATGGCAGACCACGCAGCCTTTGCCGACGAAGAGCTTGAGGCCTTCCTCGGCGCTTGCCAGCGGCACCACCAGCTTGCGTGTCTCGGACATCGGGCCGCCTGTGCCACCGCTCTGCGCCATCGCAGCGCCAGCAAGGCAGAGGGTGGCAAGAAGCAAGCCGGGCACAGCCAAGCGGGGGAAGGTATTCAGGTCCATAAAGGTCGTCCTTTCCGTCGGCGAAAAACTTACCCAGCGGAGACAGTGGTAGCATTTTCGCGCGAGTCGGGGATAGCCTGATTGGCTGCGACGTAGGAAGGGGCGTTGACGAAGGGAGTAAAGCCTTGAACAGCACCGTGAACATCCTGACCGCCGTGGCGCTGGCCATGTTCGGACTCGCCGCCTGTGCGTTGGCCCCCGAGGAGGCCGATGGGCAGGCGCAGCGCGTCTACGGCCAGACCTGGATCGCCGAGGAGGTCGGTGGCCGCCCGGTGGCCAACGGTGTAGAGCCCAGCCTGGTATTCAACCCGGACGGTAAGGTGACGGGCAATGCAGGCTGCAACGGCTACTTCGGCTCGGTGATCATCGACGGTGAGGCGATGTCCTTCGGCAATCTCGGCGCCACCCGTAAGCTCTGCCCCGAACCCGCCATGACCCAGGAGGGCTTGCTGCTGCAGGCGCTCGACAGCACGCGCGGCTATCGCTTGGAGAAAGACGGCCTGGAACTGCTCGACGGCGCCGGGGCGACCCTGGTGCGTTTTCGCACCGAGACCGGCGTCTGATTCCCCGGCGCTACTGCGCAGCGGCGCCGTCGAGGGCGGCGCAGGGGTCCTGCTCGTCGACGCGCGGCGTGAACCAGACATAGTCGAAGAGGCCGGCGTCGAAGGCGCTGTATGCGGTGGCATCTTCGATGCCGGCTGTCACCTCTACCAGGGCCAGAGCCAGCACCTCGCCCTCTGCCGCAGAGCGCCGGTGCAGATGCCAGGGCACAGCACGGTCTCTGCGGACGTGGCCAGCGCCCGCAATCAGCACCGCGCCGTCGCGCGCCGCGCCCGCGCGCAGCAGGGCATCGGCCATCCAGGCATCCCATAGCCGCTGGACCCGGGCCATGGGAGCGAGTGCCGCTTGCGGCAGCCGGCCGCAATGACTCTCATCCAGATCCTCCAGCAGGGCGGCTTCCATCTCCGGCGGATAGGGCCGCTCGAGGTCGAGGCGGGCGGCCAGTTCCGGCGGCGGCGGCTGGCCGCGCGAGACCTCGCGCACCAGGTCGTGCGACGGCTTACCGGGGTGCATGGACAGGCCGTGGATCAGCGCCTGCTCGGCGATCGGCTGGTACTCGGACCAGGCGGGCCAGCCGCGCGGCTGCCAGTCCAGCGCTTCGCCCAGCCCGTCGAGGTCTTCCAGCCGGGCGTCGCGCAAGGCCGCTTCCTGCGCGGGCTCCGCCATTTCCCAGACCACGGCTGGGCGGCGGCCGGCTTGCGCCAGGGCACCGACCACGCGGGCCTGCAGGCGGTGGTGCTCGGCGTTGTCGTGCTTCTCGCCGAGCAGGACCCAGCGCGCCGCGGCCGCCTTCGCGAAGAAAATTTCCTCCGCCACCGGCCGGCCGCTGCGGACGTCCCAGAGTGTCCCGTTCAGGGGGTGGTCACGGTAGAGCGTCGCCGGCGCGGCGAGCGCGGCGGCGCTGCCCAACAGGCAGAGCAGCCCGGCCAGGGCGGATGACAGTCGCAAAACCGGGCTGTGCCTCCTTGTACTTTGCGGCGGGGCAGTGCTCACCAACACCTTGCGTGGCGTCTTCGCCCTGCGGGGTCACCTACAGGATAGCGGGCGCGGGCGCAACGCAGATGCGGCCCTTCTGTGCGACGCCGTCGTGCAGGTCGGAAGCTTGGCCCTGGCGGCCAGGGAAGGAAGCCCGGCAGAACCTGCGCGAGGTGCGCAGCCTGGAGAAAAGGCCTAGGCCGCCCGGCGCTCGGCGAGGGACCCGGAGCGGCCGTCATCGGCCTGCATGCGGGCGGCATGGCGCTGGCGGTTGGTCACCATGCGGTCGTAGAGCAGGGTGATGGCGCGGCTGCCGGTGCGCTCGAAGAGAAAGGGCAGCAAGGCATGCACCAGACAGGCCAGGGAGGCCGCCATCATGCGCCAGGAAAAACCCCAGGCGGAACCGAGGTGCTGCCAGTAGGTCTCCCCGACGGTGGCGGGGTGGTCGGTGAAAAGCTTGGAAACGGACACCCGTACTCTCCTGTTTCGAGCGGCAGGCCATGATAGGCGGGCGGGCCGGAAATAGGCTTGCAAGTTTGCCGGGTTCTGGCCTAGATGGGGGTAATTTTCACCAGAAATCATGAATAATTGGAAAATTATTGCATGGATGACATCGACCGAAGAATCCTCAAGGTGCTCCAGGAAGCCGCGGACCTGCCGGTGGCGGAGGTCGCCGAACGGGTCGGGCTCTCGGCCTCGCCCTGCTGGCGGCGCATCCAGAAGCTGGAGGCCGAGGGGGTGATCGAGCGCCGGGTGGCGATCCTCAATCCCGAGAAGATGAACGTCGGGGTCACCGTCTTCGTCGCCATCCGCACCAGCCAGCACGACGCGGCCTGGCTGCGCGACTTTGCCGAGCGGGTGACGCGCATTCCCGAGGTGGTCGAGCTCTATCGGATGAGCGGCGAGATCGACTACATGATGCGGGTGGTGGTGCCGGACATCAAAGCTTACGACGATGTCTACAAGCGGCTGATCGCCGCCGTGCCGCTGTTCGATGTCAGTTCCAGCTTCGCCATGGAGGCGATCAAGTACACCACCGCGCTGCCGGTCGACTACGCGCGGTAAGGCAAGGCTGGGGGAGGGAAGGGCCTACTCCGGCAGGGCGAAGCCGGTATCGACCTTGCGGATCTGGTAGCGGTTGCCGTTCACGTAGTGCTCGTACTCGAAGGTGCCGGCATCCAGCTTCAGGATCCTGTAGGCATCGTAGAGCTCACCGTTGCGGGTGTCGGCCTTGAGGAACGTGCCGTCGTCGACCCAGCCCTTGGTCGAGAGAAAATAGACCGGCCCGGAAATACCCCACTCGCCGACCTCGATCTGCTCGCGGTAGCTGCCGTCGTCGTCGTAGAAGCGGAAGGTGATGCGGAAGACGCCGTCGGGAAAGGCGTCGACCACCCAGCGCTTGGTGGTGCCGTCGGTCGCGGCGGTCTCGCCGTACCAGCGGCCGACGAAAATCTCGCGCGGCGACTTCGCCATGGCCAGCGTCTCGTCGACCTGGCCGTTGGTGATGGCGGGATCGGCGACCGCGGCGCGGGCCTGCTGCGTCCACATCAGCAGCATGAGCGCCAGCAGGATGGTGATGACGATGCCGAGCAGGGCGCCGTTGCGACGCTCGGAAACGGGCAGGGTCCGCGCCCTGACCTGTGCCTGTGCGCGCCTGCGGTTGTTCCGGCGTACGGTCTCCAGGGGGCTGTACATTTTCGCCTCTCGCCGTCGTGGGCCAGCCTGTGCCTAAGCACGAGGTCTGTTAACCATTGCCTTGTATTTTAACGGAATTTTCATTGTTTGGCGACGATTTCGGCAAGCAGGCAGAGAATCTCATACATGAGCGTGGCCCCGACCAAAGCGGTGGCGCCGGAGGTGTCGAACGGCGGCGCCACCTCGACGACATCGGCCCCGACAAGGTTAACACCGCGCAGGCCGCGGATCATGCGTTGGGCCTCGTGGGTGCTGTAGCCGCCGATCTCCGGCGTGCCGGTGCCCGGCGCGTAGACCGGATCGAGACCGTCGACGTCGAAGGACAGATAGGTCGCCCCGTCGCCGACCACCCGCCGGGCCTCGGCGATCACCGCCTCGACGCCGAGGTCGAAGTATTCCTCGATGGTGATCACGCGGATGCCCTGCGCGCGGCCCCAGTCCATGTCCTGTGCCGTGTAGAGCGAGCCGCGGATGCCGATCTGCACCGTGCGTTTCGGATCCAGCAGGCCCTCCTCGATGGCGCGGCGGAAGGGTGTGCCGTGGGTCAGCTTGTGTTCGCCGAAGTAGCGGTCGTTGGTGTCGGTGTGGGCGTCGAAGTGCACCATGCCGACGGGGCGCTGCTTGGCGATGGCGCGCATGATCGGCAGGGTGATGAGGTGGTCGCCGCCGGCGGAGAGCGGCAGCACGCCGGCCTTGTGCACCTCGGCATAGAAGCTTTCGATCTTGTCGATCGATTCCTGCAGGTCGATGGGATTGACCGGCGTGTCGCCCAGGTCGGCGCAGTTGGCCAGCGTGAAGGGGCTGATGCCGCTCACGTGGTGCACGTTGCGCACCATGGTCGAGAGGTCGCGGATCTGGCGCGGTCCGTGGCGCGCGCCGGCGCGGTTGGTGGTGCCGCCGTCCCAGGGCACGCCGATCAGGCCGATGTCCACGTCGCCGACCTCGGCGAGATCCTCCAGCGGCACGTGGGGCAGCCGCATGAAGGTGGCAATGCCGGCGAAACGCGGCAGCACGAAGCCGGAGACCGGCTTGTAGGAACGCGGCTTTTTGGACATGGCGGTGATGCTGTCTCGGAGGATGATGCAGAACTCGCCACAAGGTGCCGCGAAGCGCACAGCAGGGCAACCGCCGCGGAGGGATGCCGCGGTCGGCACCCCTCCTTGGCTTCTAGGTGAGGGCGAGGCGGTTCAGCCCGAAGATTCGTGGCACATGCCCCAGGTCTGATGCTCGCCGTTGGTCTTGGGCGGCACGTAGGTGCCGCTGCACGAGGCGATGAGGTCCTTCGTGCAGACGGCATGGCCGCCGGGACCGGAGCCCTCGCCGCAGTACCAGTCGGCCAGTTCGGGCACATGACCCTTGAGGTTGGCCGGACCCTGCGGGCGCGGGGCGGTGGGGCGCAGGCTCATGTGCGGCTTCGGCTTTGCCTTCAGGCGCAGCGCGGCGGCCGGGCTGTCGGCCTGGACGGTCCCGGGCACAGCCAGCGTCAAGGTCGTGGCCGTGGCGATCATCAGGGCGGTACCGATCAGCAGGGACCGGCGGCGGATCGAACTGATGGTGACAGTCATGGTCCATCTCCTCAGGTGTGCGGTCTGTCCGTCCTGGAAGGGGGGCGTGACCTGCAGTCTCTGAGTCGGCTGCGGGGAGAGGCGGGTTCAATCGGGATCGCGGCCCGCTAGCGAAGGGCATCTCCCGGCAAGATCGGAAGCGAAAGAAACAAAAATCCATCGTCGGAGAAATCCGGCAGAAACATGCGGCGACTAGGTTCCTCCGCATTGACCTGCCCCGTTCCGGCGCCCTAACCCCATCTCCCAGGGCACCGGAACACCAGGGATCACCCAGTCCCTGGACTGGCGGGGCGCCGGATGCGATCCGGTGCCCCGCCGCCCCTTTCCTGAAAGCTCCTCCTATTTTCCCTGCGCCGCCCGTATTGAGGCGCCGGCGCGCGGCCCCAGGGGACGCGCGCCCAATTTGCTTGCTGGAAGGGTCAGGTCTTGGATATTGCATCAATATTGGCTAAGCTGCGGCCATGGCACGACCCCTTCGCCTGGAACTGGCCGGTGCGGTCTATCACGTCAGCGCGCTTGGCAACGGCGGCCAGCCGATCTTCCGCGGCGCCGAGGATTCCGCCCTTTTGCTGGAGATTCTGGGCGAGGTCTGCCGGCGCTTCGACTGGCGCTGCCTTGCCTATTGCCTGCTGCCGGACCGCTACCTGGTCGTGGTCGAAACCCGCCGGGCGACCCTGTCGCAGGGCATGCGCCAGCTGAACGGCCGCTATACCCAGGCTTTCAACCGCCGCCACGGCATCGGCGGCCACGTCTTCCAGGGCCGCTTCCGCGCGGTGATGGTGGAAACGCCGGGCTATCTGGCCGCCGTCTGCCGTGACGTGCTGCGCCAGCCGGTGGTGCAGGGGCTGGCCGACGAGGCCGCCGCCTGGCGCTGGAGCAGCCATCGGGCGGTGGCCGGGCGCCTGCCGCCGGGCCGGCCGGCGCCCGACTGGCTGGCTGTCGACGACCTGCTGCGGCTCTACGCCGACGATCCGGAGGAGGGCCGCCAGCGCTTCCTCGCCGACATTGCCGCCGACGACCGCCCCTCGGTGTGGGACGACCTGCACAACCAGGTCTTTCTCGGCTCCGGGGACTTCGTGGCCGCCATGCGCGAGGCGGCCCGCGAGGCCGCCGCCGGCCGCGGCAGCCTGGCGGAGATCCCGAAGGCCCAGTGGCAGGCGCCGCCGCCGCCGCTGGAGCGCTTCGCCGCCGAGGCGGCGAGCCGCGACGAGGCCATGGCCCGCGCTTATCTGAGCGGCGGCTACAGCCAAAGCCGCATCGCGCGTCATTTTGCGGTACACTACAGCACCGTCAGCCGGGCGGTGCGCCGCTTCGAGAAGGGGGCTTGAAACCTGCGGCCCGGCGGGCCCAGATATGGCCGTTTCCTCCAGCCGTCCGAACCGGGCGGGCTGGGGGGCGAACGATTGCTTCGGAATGACGTGAGATGCCTTTGCTGCGAAACCTGCTGATCGGCGCCGCCCGGCGCATCGCCAGCAACCCCGAGGTCCAGGCGCGCGCCGCCGAGACCTACGAGTCCGAGGTAAAGCCGCGCCTTCGCGCTGCCGGCGAGGAACTGCGCGACATTGCCCGCGAGAGCGACCCACGCCGCGATCCGGCCGGCTTCGCCCGCCGTCTCGGCGCGCGCATCCGCGACATCAACCGGCGCGACTGACCCGTCTTCGCGGCCGCGTCATTCAGCTTTCATGTCATTCAGCTTTCACAGAGTGAGGGTGGCAGGTCCTTTGGGCTTTGCTAACTCTTGATGATATAATTGGCGGTTTAGGTGCGGGGCCACGGAAGGAGGGCTCTGCGGGTTCCGGTGGCGCCGCTGCAGGCGGGCGCCAAGGTGTCGAAGGAGGCTGAGCATCTCAGTCGGATTCTCAGAGGCCGAGCGGCAGCGGTTTCACAACCTGCTGCAGTTGGCGGCGGAAAGTCCCTACGAAGGCGAGCGTGCCAACGCGCTGGCGGCGGCGACGCGGCTGGCCGCGCGCTGCGGCCTGACGCTCGACGAAGCAGCCGCCGGCGCGCCGCAGCAGGAGCCGCCGCCGCAGGAACCGCGCAGCGACGACTTCATGGCCGAGGATCTCGGGTTCCGGCCGCATACCCTCGACCGCTTCGCCCGCGCTGTCCATCTGATGGACAGCTACATCATGACCGACAAGGCCCGCCGCGCCGACGCCCTGCGCGAGGCGCAGTCGCGCGGTCTCGATGCCGAGGAACTGCGCCGCGCGGTGACGTCCTCGGTGCTGAACGCCCGCTCCAGCCGGCGGCGCATGAACCCCATTCGTCACGCCACCACCCTGCTGCGCGAAACTTCGCTGTCGTTTCGCGAGATCGCCAGCATCACGGGGCTCGATATCTATGCGGTGGTCGGCCTGAAGCTGAAGCTGCGGGCACCCGGCTGATCGGGTTTGCGGCCGTCATCGTTAAGACGGCTTCACCAAGCCGGGGTTGGCGCACATTCTCCTAAAATTGCAGGCTTATTTTTGCCGGGCGTTGATTTGCCTCGCTCCGCGCTTGCGCCATTTGCGTCGAATGCACGGGTTCTGTGACAAAGCCGGAGCCTCCCGCGGCCGGTAAGATTTGCGAAAGCGTAAATCTTTCAGACTGTCCCTGCGAGAGAAACGCCGGAAGAGGCCCGCCCCGCGAGTGGCCATCAAGACCTCCCGGCAATGCGATGCGAATGCTTCAGGCGAGGACAGTGATATGGCGATGTTCAACAAGAAGAAGAAGCGATTCAGCCAGAAGGGGCGATTCAAGAAGCGCGTTCTGGCGGTGGCCGTGACCGTGGCGGCGATCGGTACCACGGTGTCTGCGGCGCACTCCCTGGTGGTGCCGATGTTCATCGACGACTCCATCGAGCAGCGCGCGGCGACGGTGTTCACCTATCAGAACCAGGTCTCCGCGTTGCTGGCGGAAACCATCGGGCAGGCCGAGAATCACGACCTGCCGCTGCTCGATGCGCTCTACACGATCGAGGAGCAGCTCAACGAGGCCTGCGCTCCGCTGCAGGAGGCCGGCCGCCGCCACATCGAGGGCGAGGATCTCGGCAGCCTGCTGCAGTTCGCCGTCTTCAATGCGATGGACGGCTGCGAGGCGAAGAGCGAGGAGGTTGCCTACTATGTGCGCCTCGCACGCTCTTATTCCGAGAAGGTGACCGACGGCGAGGGCGACGGTCAGCCGCAGCGCACGGCCTGGGACTGAACCCGGGCCGGGCCGTGGGCGCCGCGCGACAGCCTTCTCGGGGTGAAGGCCATCGCGGCGCTGGCCACGGGGTCGCCAAACGCCTACCCTCTGCAGGGTCGCCGGACCGCGAAGTCGGTCGGCGGCCTTGTGCTGTCCCAGTTTCGGGCTATCTAGAGCGGACGGCACTGCCCGAACAGGCGTTCCTGCTTCGCGCGGGACGCCGCCTTGGGGACCGGCAGGGTTGCGGAGGCTATGGAAAAGAACGAGTCCATGCCGCTCGGCGTGGTAATCGAGCGGCGCCAGGTGAACCATCCGTGGAAGGACCACGACTGGCGGCCGGTCGGGGTCATCCCCGGCGCGCCGGATCTCGACCCGCGCGATGACTGGACCGTGCTGCGCGAGGGCGAAGGCTGGGTGCGCTATCACGCCGGCACCCTGGCGCTCAACCTGTTCCGCGCCGAGACCGAGAGCTACCGCATAAATCTGTCGCAGGAGCCGCCGCGCATTTTTGTCGTGCTGCGCAGCAACAGCGAGCCCGACATCGCGCACGACCTGCTGCCTTTCCTGGTCACCGCCAGCCCCTTCGAGGCGCAACACTATCTCGACAGCGGCGAGGAAATCGTCGAGGTCGTCACCATGCCGCCGGAAGTCCTCGCCCTGGTGCGCGATTTCGTCGAGACCCACCATGTGGAAGAGGTCTTCACCAAGCGCAAGCGCAAGGGCGTGAAGGGCAAGGACGAGCCGTTCAACCGGCGCCCGCCGATGGCCCGCCCCGGAGATACGAGCCCCGGTCTGAAGCGGCCCGGCCTTGGCGACGGTGGGGAGACCTGAGCCATGGCGTCGCGGCAAGAGGGTGACGGCAAGGGCTTCCTGTCCCGCTGGTCGCAGCGCAAGCGGGCGGTGGAAGAGGAGGGCGCCGAGCCCGAAGCCCCGCAACCGGCGGAGTCATCCGATCCTGCAGCCACGGAAGACGCCGAGGCGATCGATCCCAAGGATCTGCCGGACATCGACAGCCTGGACGCCGGATCGGACTACTCGGTCTTCCTCAAGAAGGGCGTGCCGCCGGGGCTGAAGCGCAAGGCCCTGAACAAGCTGTGGCAGACCGACCCGGCCTTCCGGCACATCTGCATGCTGGACGACTACAATCTCGACTACACCGACGCCGCCATGGTGGTGCCGAACCTGAAGACTTTGTTCCAGGTCGGCCGCGGCATGGTGCTGCCCGAGGAGGAGGAGGAGGCCGCCGCCAAAGAAGCGGCTGAAAGGGCCCTGGAAGGACCCGGCGCCGAGGAGCTGCCTCAGGCCGTGGAATCGTCGTCGGACGACGCGGTGGCTGAGGCGGAAGCCGATGAAGGCGCCAACGCCGCCAGCGTTCAGGTTTCGAAAAAGCGTCCACATGCCCTGATGCCCGGAACGCCGCGGGTGCCTGCTGAGGCGACTCGGGGCGATTCCGGTGCCGGCTCCCGCAGGGCATCCGCTCCACGTCAGGGCGAGCGCTCGGCTCGCCAGCGTCGCTGGGGTGATCCGGGCGAAACTTAGCAGCTTGAAGTTGAAATTGGTCTGCTCGTCAGCCCGCGAGTCTGACACGATCAGAGCGTGTTGCGAACGGTTCGCGTGCGCCCGCGACTTGTGCGCTGCAACATGCGATTTTGTTGACAGTTGTGGCACAAAGGGGCTCTAATTCGAAACGTTCTAAGAAAAAAACCCTGGGAAATTCAGGGATATAACGGCATCAAGAGCGGCCGCGTGGGGCTTCAGGCGTACTGATCGGTACTCCGCTCCAGGCACAAAGATCGAGCCGCCAGCCGAGGGCAAGGAGAGTGTCGCGCTTGGGTAGTATGGCGGCGCAGGTTCAGATATCTGAAGAAGACCAGCTGCGGGCCGGATGGTACGCGCTGCTGGCGCAGCTTTTGTCGCGCGAGCCGAGCAACCAGCTGCTGCAGATGCTGCGCGGCCTGGAAGGTGACGAGTCGGAACTGGGCAAGGGCATCCGGGCGCTGGCCGCCGCCGCGCGCGGCACCACCGTCGAATCGGCGCGCCAGGAATACTTCGACCTCTTCGTCGGCCTGGGCCAGGGCGAGTTGCTGCCCTATGCCTCGTACTATCTCACCGGCTTCCTCAACGAGAAGCCCCTGGCGCGGCTGCGCGGCGACATGGCGCGCCTGCACATCGCCCGCGCCGACGACGTGACCGAGCCCGAGGACCACATTGCCGCGCTCTGCGAGATGATGTCGGGACTGATCACCGGCGGCTTCGGCCAGCCGACCGAGTTGGCCGAACAGCGGCAATTTTTCGACACTCACATCGGCTGCTGGGCGCCGCGGTTCTTCGAGGACCTGCAGGGCGCGCAATCGGCCGTACTGTACATGCCTGTCGGCACCATCGGTCGCCTCTTCATGGCGATCGAGGCCCAGGCCTTCGAGATGGCGGCCTAGCGCCATAGGTCCCGCCGACCCGGCAAAGCCCGGGCGGGGACCGCAGACGAAAAAATGCAGCGGATGCTGGGAGCCGCCGCTGCGATAACAAGGTCACCACGACTAAAGGAGGGTGGACCGTTGAGCAAAAAGGAAGAGATCAACGCGGCACGCCGCGACTTCTTCAAGAAAGCCGGCTTCGGTGCCGGCGCGGCGGCGGTTGCCGTGACAGCCTCCAAGGCGGGCGCTGTCGAGGCCACTTCCCCGGCGACGAAGAAGTCCGGTTACGCGGAAACCGACCACGTGCGGAAGTTCTACGAGCTCGCCCGGTTCTAAGAACCGGCGCGTTTCCGAACTTTTTGGAGTCTCAGGACTCTCCGTACCAACCACTCTAATGGGAGAGGTCAATGCTTACCAAAAGGACGAATGGGGTTGCGAATGGCCCCCGTTTGTCAAAGGCGGTAGCCGGCATTGCTGGTAGCGCCATTGACCGCCGCACCTTCCTGAAGCGATCCGGACTTGCCGCCGGCGGCGTTGCCGCGGCATCGGTTCCCTTCGGGATGGTCAAACGGGCTGAGGCCCAAGCGGCGACAGGCGAAGTGAAGATCGTGAAGTCCGTGTGTACCCACTGCTCGGTGGGCTGCACGGTCATGGCCGAGGTGCAGAACGGCGTCTGGACCGGGCAGGAGCCCGGCTGGGACAGCCCCTTCAACCTCGGTGCTCACTGCGCCAAAGGCGCTTCGGTGCGCGAGCACGCCCACGGCGAACGCCGTCTGAAGCATCCGACCAAGCTGGTCGACGGCAAGTGGACCAAGGTCTCCTGGGAGCAGGCGATCAACGAAATCGGCGACAAGATGCTGGAGATCTACAGCAGCTCCGGTCCCGACTCGGTCTACTGGCTCGGTTCGGCCAAGCACTCCAACGAACAGGCCTATCTCTTCCGTAAGTTCTACGCTTTCTGGGGCTCCAACAACGGTGACCACCAGGCGCGTATCTGTCACTCGACCACGGTCGCGGGTGTTGCCAACACCTGGGGCTACGGCGCGATGACGAACAGCTACAACGACATCCACAATTCGCGCGCCATCTTCCTGATCGGTGGCAACCCGGCGGAGGCCCACCCGGTCTCCATGCAGCACATGCTGAAGGCCAAGGAGCAGAACAACGCGCCCTTCATCGTCTGCGACCCGCGCTTCACGCGCACGGCCGCCCATGCCGATGAGTACGTGCGGTTCCGCCCGGGCACCGACGTTGCGCTGATCTGGGGCATCCTCTGGCATGTCTTCGACAACGGCTGGGAGGACAAGGAGTACATCCGCCAGCGCGTCTGGGGCATGGACCAGATCAAGGCCGAGGTCGCCAAGTGGACCCCGGAGGAGACCGAGCGCGTCACCGGCGTGCCGGGCTCACAGCTGAAGCGCGTCGCGCGGACGCTGGCCAACAACCGCCCCTTCACCATCATCTGGTGCATGGGCGGCACCCAGCACACCAACGGCAACAACAACACGCGTGCCTACTGTATCCTGGGCCTTGCCCTCGGCACGATCGGTGTGCCGGGCGGCGGTGCCAACATCTACCGTGGCCACGACAACGTGCAGGGCGCCACCGACCTCGGCGTGCTGCAGGACACCCTGCCGGGCTACTACGGCCTGGCGACCGGGTCGTGGAAGCACTGGGCCCGGGTGTGGGACGTCGACTACGAGTACCTGAAGGGCCGCTTCGCCAGCCAGGACCTGATGGAAAAAGCCGGTGTGCCGGTTTCCCGCTGGTTCGACCTGGTGCTCGAAGCCAAGGACAACATCGAGCAGCCCGACAATCTCAGGGCCATGGTCTTCTGGGGACACGCGCCGAACTCGCAGACGCGCCTGCCCGACATGAAGAAGGCGATGGAGAAGCTCGACCTGCTGGTCATCGTCGATCCCTATCCGACGATGTCGGCGGTGATGCACGATCGCAAGGACGGTACTTACCTGCTGCCGGCGGCGACGCAGTTCGAGACCTATGGCTCGGTCACGGCGTCCAACCGCTCGCTGCAGTGGCGTGACAAGGTCTTCGAGCCGCTCTTCGAGTCCAAGCCCGATCACGAGATCATGTATCTCTTCGCCAAGAA
>MRWG01001139.1_pt1 | contig 18813 bp, 17 predicted proteins | sample 1013341 | NCBI WGS metagenome assembly MRWG01 (sample SAMN06117577, study PRJNA244670) | biofilm metagenome | biome: Water; feature: Cathode Biofilm; material: Biofilm; isolation source: microbial consortium enriched at the cathode of a solar microbial fuel cell | place: USA: District of Columbia ... | reverse complement strand
TCATCGATCTGCTGAGGCGAGGCGACCTCCTTGCCGCCCGGGATTTTGCGGCCGCCCACTACCCGATTTCGCTGCCGGATCTCGATTGCGCCGTCTCCGTCATCGTTTCGGCGACGTGGCTACGCCTGCACGGCCCGAACGAGATGATCCGAGCAGAGGCCCACCGTGTGGTTCATGCGGTGTCCAAGATGGCCGCGAAGTGGGTGGCCCAGACGCCGCCGAGGCCCCTGCCGGCGGAAAAGATTCCCCATGACAAGGCGGCCTTCGACTCATTGATGATTGAGCTTATCGGGCACGGCGGATTCTATCACCCGATCGAGGTACCGAGCGTGGAGGGTTACGTGGAGCCCTCTCGCAAAAACGCGCGAGCGCGTGACGACCTTTATCACCCATCCGAGTGGCAACTGGTCGAGGGGCTTCTAACGCGGCATCTGGGCGGAATTGACGGGCGTTTCATCGTCGACGCCGGTACGGCCGAGGGCTTCTTCTCGCGGATGCTGGCGCGGCGGGGAGCCGAAGTGCTGGCGGTCGACCAGACGATCATGATGGCGGTTCGAACCGCGGTTCTGTCGGCCCTTAACGGCCTGCAGGACCGTATCACGACCAACATCGGAAATGTCGCGGCCCTGGCGACGGGGCTCGGAGCTATGCGCCGCGCGGATACCCTCGGGCGTGTCGACGCGATCTGTGCGCTAGGGCTGATCTACCATTTCCACGACCTCGAGGACGAGCTGACGGGCCTCCTGTGCGAGGACGTGCCGTTAGTGTTTGAGTTCACAGCAGCCGACCCTGGGGACGAGGCGGGGTACGACCCATCCCGACATCGCGACGGAACGCCTATCTCTCTTCCCTGGCTGGTCGACTGGCTCGCTCGGCGCGGATACGTCGCCCTACATGAACCGCGATGGGCAGAGTATGTCGCGCGTCGCTCTACATCAGGGATGCGGCAGGAGATGCTCATGGCCCTGCCACGGGCGCAATGGTGCGTGGCACCGACAGCCGCGCTTGTCCGCGGATAACGTATGGATGACAACGTATGGGCGTATGGATATTGTTGTCCATACGCCGAGGTTGGAGCCGCCCCATGACCCTTCAGATCCGCGACAAGCGCGCCCACGACCTGGCGAGACAGCTGTCCGAGCTGCGCGGCGTCACGATGACAGAGGCCGTCATCCAGGCCCTTGAGGCGGAGCTCAAGCGCGAAGCCGAACAGACCCCCCTCTCGGAGCGTGTCGCCCAAATCGCCGCAGAGCTCGCAGATGCGGCCGGCCCGAACCGCCGCACGATGACCAAGGACGAGGTCGCAAAGATGTGGGGCCACTGATGTTCATCGATACCTCGGTGATCATAGCCCTGCTCGCCCAAGAACCCGAGGCCGCTGCCTATGCCGAAAAGATTGCAGCAGCCAGGCACCGCTACACATCGCCCTTGGTGATTCTGGAGGCTGCAATGCGGCTCTCCACGATGCTGGACCTGGATCCGGTCTACGTCGAGACCAGGATCCAGTCCTTGCTCGACGAGGCGCGGATTTCGGTCGTGGCGATCAATGGGGGGATCGCAACGCTGGCGGTCGGCGCCTTCGCGCGATTTGGGAAGGGCCGAGTACATCCAGCCCAGCTCAGCCTAGCAGACTGCATGTCATACGCTTGCGCGATGGCGTACCGAGTCCCTCTGCTCTTCAAGGGCGACGACTTCAAGCACACCGACGTCGAGGTTGCGTAGATGCGGCGCCGAGCGGTAGGCGTCGCAGCGCGACTCTGCGCCGCTCGGAGAATTAGCAGACCAGGGGGTACCGAGCCGGCCGCGCCCCTCGCGTCTGCCCAGCCTTGTTCAGAAGACCCGGCATCGTCGCCCCTGTCGGGTTCCGGTTGCCTTCGATAAGGCCCAGTTATCACGCATGCAGCGGCGGATGCGATGGTTGCGCCGGCATCAACGACCGGCGCGATCTCGGTCGGAGCGAGGCACTTCAGCGACATAGTCATGTCCCCGGCCCACCCAGTTTCCGGAGCGCGTCACCGATCGCCTTGACGCCCTCGGGCCCCGCTAAAAACAGACCCATCGTTAGGTTCGGATCGACCGGAACGCCGGCGGCCATCGCTACGGCCGAAACGCCGACCGCTGCCAACCCGAGCAGCGGCCGTTGGACAAGCGGATGCTCCGCGATTGCCTGTACTGCGGCGTTGAGACGGTCGCCACTCTCCACGACAGGCTCGACTGACCGCGCGGGGTCCACGATCGCCGACGCCAGCGCCTCGCGGAACTGTCTCAGTGTGCCGTAGAGCGCCTCCAACTCCGGTCGCAGGTCGTGGCCATCCGAATCTTCAATCGGCGGATTGTTGTCCCCGAAGCGCCTTGGAGAGAGGATCGTGTCCAGCTGCTGCAGAAGCACATCCGTCAGTGTGACCAGGCCCTCCCCATGGCGATCCAGGTTCTGGCGGACAACGCCGCGGTCGACGGTCCGAATGCTGACCTTCTGGACTTGTTCAGCTTCGGCTGGGATGCGGGTTGCCCCGACTCTTACTGTCGCGGTCCCCTCGAGCTGCGCGGAAGCAGATTTCACCTCTCCGCCCTGCTGTGCTGCCCCCTCCGGCGGGTCCATCTGCCCGCTGGTGCCAACTGCGCCCGAGGTCGAGACAAACCGCGGGGCCGTTCCCGCCTGGGGCGGGCCCGAAACAGCCACCATCGGGTGTCCGTTCTCCTCATCGCGCCCGCCGGCGACGTACGCCGATGCTTCGGATGGGTTCGGACTTGAAGTAGTTTCCGTGCGTGGATCGATGACGCTGTAGAGGTTGTAGAAAGCGATCTGGCGCGAGGCCACGTCACCCGGCAGAAACTCGGTATCGGGCAGTGCGGTGGTGATCGCCGGCGGGTTCGGCAGCCTACCGCTCGCGACCTGGCGGGCATTCTCGAGCGCCTCGCGGACTGAAGCTTCCATACTGTCGACGCTCGAAGAGGGCAGGAAGCGGCCCGCGACAGCGATCAGCTCCTGTCCCTGCTGCTCCAGGGCACGTACCCACTCAGCGCCCCTGCTCTGTTGACGCGGTGATATTGTGGCTGAACCGCCGACGCGTTCGGCAGCCCCGCGACGGATGTCCCCGGTCGGTCCCACCGGACCGTGCGAGTTATTGGTGGCCGCCCGGCGGACATCCAGGACAGGATCATTCGCGAGCTGAGAGAGTAGATCACGTGGAGTCGCCTCGTTGCCGGCGACGATCTCGCGAATTGCGGCGTTCGGGTGGTCGGCCAGCTGTCTGAGCGCGTCTTCCGGCGCGGCGGCGTTGCCCGCGACGGCCATCTGCACGCGCGCTACGCTGTCAGCGGCCAACGCCACCAGTGCTACGCCCGGACTCGATTCGTTCCCGCCGATTGCCTCCCGGACCGCATCAACCGGGTCGCCGGCGAGACGGCCCAACGCCTGCTGGTGCGTCCCGGGACTGCTGGCCGCTGCCGTCCGCAGGCTGACGTCCTCGCTTGCCACCAGGTCATCAACCGTCATGCCATCGAGCCGCCGCAGCGCGTCGTTGTAGGCATCCTGCTCGTCCACCTGCCCCGCCCTCCGCGTCCCGCGGCATTGAACTGCTGGGATACTACCCGTTCCGAAGCGCCTTCCAAACGCTCGATAAGCCGGGGTTGTCACGCCTTGCCGCGTCCCGATCGATGTCATCGGCGGTCGCGGGGTTCGGTGTAGGCACCAGAATATGAATGTTATCTCGTGAAGAACCCCTGCGCAGTGTCCGAGATTGCCACCGGAGCACCCCGCATCATTCGCTCCGCTTCCGTTTGGGTGACGGGATATGCGTGCACCACTGCTGCCGAGAGGTTTACGAGCATGGCCAAGTGGCCGACGCGTTGGCCTTCCGAGGCTCCGACCTCACACAGACACTGCACGGCGAACGCGACCTCGCCGGCTCCACGGAACTTTGACCAGATGGTGGACCGGGACCTGGCTTCCTCTTCGTCCACCGGCACGATGCTCGCGTCCGCCAGATGATCCGCCCCGGGCCACAGTTCAGACGATGCCAGGTTTGCCATCTCGAAGTACGAAATGAAGGCGTCCCAGAAGAGCATCCTCAAGAGGGCCTCGTCGAAATCCTTGACGAACCGGCTCACGCCCCCTTGCGCCGATTTCTCCAGCAGCCGCTCGATCGGCATTCCACGGCTCGAGTGCTTGCCACCATCGTGATCGAGCGGCGGGAGAAACCGCAGGCGTCCCAACCGCCCGACGCCGTTGAGATAGAGCCTCTCGGCTCGCGGCCGCCGGTCGGCCAGGTTGACGCGAATCATCGCGGCCTTCGCCGGATCAGGTCCGAGCACATCACCCAGGAGATCGACGCCTGTCAGCATCGATTGATGGCAGCACGCCACCGCGTCAGTCGAAGAGCCGTCGACGGCCACCTGTGCGAATGCCCAAACCCATTCGCTGTACAAGGTATCGAACGGATACCCCGGGCAGCCGATCACCCGATCCCAGTCGACCGGGCATCTGCTGAGGTCGCGGATCTCGCCTTCCAGCATGTCGGCGCTCCGGTTGTAGAACAGCACAGAAAGTCCCATCAAAGCGCGAGATATCAGCTGTCGCGCTGCATCTGAAGGCGCACATGCAGTTCGCGCAGAATCAACGCGTTAGCAGTACACGAAACTCGCACGATTGCATTTAACCATGCAACTGGCAGCAGGCTAGACTGCATGTATTGTGCGATGGGTACCTTCCGGGCCAGACGCGGACGCGCCCGTCGAGTTCCGCGCTGTGAGCTACAGTTGGTCGCTGGGGACCGAGCTGACCCAATTCGATGTGCGCATTAAGTGCAGAGAATTCGCACGTAACGTGCAAGTCGCAGATTTAAGTGCGGCGTGGCGGCCGGCGCCGGGCCTGTCAGAATACACGATCGAGCCCGTTGGCTCCCGAAACCAGTACCGATGTTGTTGCACAACAAGTCCAACAAAATTGGATTCATTGTGCGAGTCGCAGATTTAAGTCCAACGCGACATCAGGGAGCTGCCGCGGTCATATCCACGAAAACGTGGATTAGTCCCAGCTCATGCGCTGGCGTAAGGTTCTGCATCACCTTGCTCCGCTGAACCGCCAGAGCATCTGGATGGCGCTCAGACGGAGCCATGCGGGCCGCTTCGCCGTACCCGCGCACCAGGTGGCCGTTAATACCTGCTATTGGACGCGCCACCGGCTCCCGCAGAACGTAGGCCAGCATGAAGGCCCAGGGGTGGCCCGGCGAGTAGCGCCCTTGGGCGAAACGTTCCACGCCCTCGGTGACGTATCGACGGTTAAGGGTTGCCTCGCCAGCGCCGACGCGCTTCGCCTCGATCGCCACATAGGCGTCTTCATCATCGAACTGATGCAAGAACTGCAGCGTGAGATCGATACGGCCGAGCACGTTTGGGTCGTCGGTAGACATGTCGTCGATCTCGTGCTCACCACGAATTTGTACGCCACCGATCCGCCGCTCTGCTTTCACTCGGCGCATGCATTTTCGAACCAGCCGGGTCAGCGGAACCTCAAGCATGCCCGGCCTCGCTAGTGCTGCGGCCGATCGCGCACCTCTGCAGAGCAAGTCTACCACGGTCGCACACTCGTCCTCTCCCAAGGCCAGCGACGGGCGGCCAACCGGGGTGTCAGCCGCGAGCATGGACATCAGAGCTCACGATCCAATGGTCGGCGAGAATGACATCCGCATCATTCAGGCCAGCTGTCCGGCTCCAGTAACGCCGCTCCCGAGGTTTGATGAAGGTGATGTCGTCCGATCCGTAGATACGGAGCTGGCGGCGTTCGTTGAGATAGGGCAGCGTCGCGCCCTTCGTGAGGTTGCCCAGCAATCCGCCGAGGCCACCGTCCCGTGTGGCCGGGACAACGTGAACGGGTGCTAGATCACCAGGCGCGCCAGCGCGCATGCGGAAGCGAACCGCGGCTAGTGAGTCCTCCAGCCCGCTCGCGGCGGCATCGAACACGAGCACGTCTGCCACGACGTGGCGCTCGCCCTTAGCCTGAAGGTAAGCGTTGATCGCGCCCGCGGCTTCACGCGCATAGTCGGACAGCATGTCCGTGGACGGGGGCTGCGCCGACCGCGCGCGTTCCTGCCGGCTATCGAACACCATAGGACGTGCCCGAACAACGGCATCCCGCGCGATCGTGCGCTCGTCCTGATCGAGGCCATAAAGGTCGAAGACCGCCTCGTCGAGCCCGCGAAGACACTCGGCATGTTCCTTCGCGTCCGCGTCCGCCAGGGCCCTCTCCGCGGTGATCACGGCGGCCAGGAGTTCTGGCTCAACGCGGTCGAGCCTGGGCACCCGTAGCGCGAGGAGTTCGCCGGCTTCAATCGTCGTGCGCTCCAAGCCCCAGGTGGCCCCGGCGAACGCGAACTGATGAGTGGTCAGGCTCGAGTTCAGGATGCCGGACAGCGTATGGGCCCAGCCGAGATCGGCATCCCGAAAAGAGATGCCGTAGAAGCTCGACGTGTAGAGCACGTCCTCCATACTGATCGCAGCGCTGAACCGGCCCGGTTCGAGTGCCGCGAGATTGCAGGCCTTCGGGGCAATCAAGAGAGGTGACCTATAGATGGACCGGCTGCGCGCGAAATGAAGAGTCGGCTCGTCAAAATCGGGCAAATCGCCGACATTGATCCGCAAAGCGCGGTAATCTGCTGGGCTAAGAACGGTGAGTTCGTAGAAGGAATCCGGCGGGGGTTTCGGCCGCCCGACCTTCTGCAATCCTTGGCCCCTATGCTCCAGGGGGTTGATGCCGACTTGGTCCAGCCAGTCGCCGAGCGCCGGGAAGGTCCGCTGAAGACGCTCAGTAAGCCAGATGTCACGGGCCGTGCCGAAGGTCGCGGCTTTGAGAATGGCGGGCGTCCTCACCACGCGCGACAAGGCGATGGTCCGGATATCTGCTGGACCGACCTCGAAGACACCATTGCGCGAAAAGCTCGCAGACCACGGAACGGAGCCAACCATCAGGTTCGCCCGCGCGTCCATCAGCTTACAGCGTGCGAAAAACAGGAGCGCTGGCCCGGAGGCGTCCGGAAACAGACCTTCGTGCCGAAGCTGGGAAAGGTTGATGATCGCTGCAGGCTGGAATGCTTCGAGAATTGCCGTTCGCGCCTCTAGGGCGAACCGGTCGCGCGAGAAGAATGGCGTGGCCTTCATGACCACCCCGATCCGACCGTCCGCTCCGGCAAGCCTGCCAGCCGCGAGGAGGAAGGATTGATCCGGGCTTCGCCGCGGGCGATGATCGTCGGACCCGCCCTGCATACGTTTCGGCCCCTTCCGGTGCCGGCTCACATATTGCCAAGGTGGATTGCCGACGACGGCGCCGAAGGTCAAAGAGGTAACCGCATCGGGTATTCGGTCGAGCGCGTCAGCCTCAAACAACGTGCGGCCAATCAGAGCTTCGAAGCGAAGATCAGAGGGGCTTGCAACGGGATCCTCATCCAATTCAAGCGCGGTGAGATAAAGACCGAACGCTGCGATCCTGAGCGCCGCTAAGTTGATGTCCATGCCAAAGAGCTGATTGTAGAGCACTTCGCGTACGATCGACCTGCTCGCCGGGCGGCCCTTCGTCTTCATCCACACGAGCCTGCGAAAGGCTTCGACAAGGAAAGCGCCCGAGCCACACGTGGGATCGATGACCCGCGCGTCTGCTTCAAGGCCTTCGAAAACCGGATCCAAGGTCAGATGGATGAGCTCGAACGGAGTGTAGTGGAGGCTCTGGTCGCGCGCGCTCTGAGCGGCACTCGAACGCGCGAACTGTTGGTAGATGGAGCTGACTAGATCGACTGGAATGGCGTCGAAGCGAAAACGGAACAGCCGTCCCTGGCCACGCGCACCGGGAACGAGGCTGACGCTATCTGCAAAGAGCCGCAGCGGCTCCAGGTGATCTTCGGTCAACCGGTCGCGCTCGGCCTCAGGATCATCCATCGGGAAGAGGTCGCCGTTGAACGTTTCCCGTAGCCAGTCGAAGAGCGCGAACGCCCGCTCCCGGCTCGTGAGCATGTCGGCTAGGCTTTTCGCCCCGGTCCGCGTCAGGATAGGCTGGGCTAACTCGCCCCGGTCCAGCAGAAACCAAGTAAAGATGGTACGGCCGATCAGGCGCTGCGCGAAGTCGCGCGCCTGCGATGGCTCCTGCTCGGTCTCATCCTCGTGCCGAGGTTGGGCCGGTTCCAGGGCGCTCAGCTCCTCCTCAAGGGCCTTTATCTCCGCCAGCAGCTGTCGATCGACGCGGAACCGCCGATTGATCCGCGAGCCGATCGGTCCCGACCAAAAGGCACCAGTCTCCGTCGAGAGGCGGCCGCACGCGCGATCAAGCTCCTGTAGGTTGGTCTCGGCGTCGAGCCCAAACACGCCGATTGGCTTCCTTTCCGGTCGGCCATCCGGATCAACGGCAGGCGAGTAACAATCATAGAGGCGGACTTCGGTCGGCGTGACCACCCATAGAAGGGGTGCCAAGCCGAGGTTCCATGCTGCCTCGTGCCAACTCGCTTCCTCCTCGGGAGCTGGCCGGTCACTACCGGCGTCCTTGAACAGTGATACGACAGCGCCTCGGACGGTGAAAACTGCATCCGCCATAAGACCAATGCGCTGGTCGTCGATCGCGGGACGAAGGCGAGGTGGCCCCTCACTGACCTCACGGATTAGGCCTACGGCCGGCGAGCCGTCCGGCTGGAGATAGCCGGTTGCTCGAAGCGTCTTGTGAAATGCGGCCGAGGTCATACCGCGCCCTCAAACGCGATTTTCAGCGCGTCTGGGTTCGCGCAAGCAATGACCGAGAACAGAGGGTTGGAGGACATGGCGGCAATCGTCCCAATGTATCGCAGGTGCCCGACCGAACGAGAATACCATGACGCGCATCCCGGTCGCCCGGGACCGTCTGAGTCGGGTTCAGCGTTGGCTAAGCGAGGCTGCGCTCTCACTTTGGCCGCCCTCCGACCAGCCCCAGCGCCCGCGCCTGGTCCAGCAGGTGTTTCACCGACGAGACATGCCACTTCAGCCGGCCCCGCGGGGTCGGCTGATGCATCTCGGTCAGCGCCTTGGCGATCGCCTCGAGGGTCCGGGTGTCCGGTGAGCGCGACAGGGCTGCGACGAGCGTGATCAGCTCCTCGTTCTCCGACCGCCTCGGCGACCGCTCCAGGATCTTGGGATCCGCGAGACCATCCCTCACCAGGCGCTTGGATGCCCGGATCAGGGCGTCGCGTGCCCAGGTCCCTCCCCCGTTCGGCCGTGCGATCTTCCGCTGGTTCAGGATCCGCACGAGTTGGTCCCAGGTCAGCTCCGGCCGGAACTGCTCGAGGACCCGCTGCAGCTCGTGGCTCTGCTCGGCGAGGCGCCGGCTGCGCTTGTCGTCGCGCGCCCGGGCGAGCCGGCGGATCGTCGCCGGATCGCGGGCTGCAAGGCCAGGATTGCCCCCTACTCTGCCCTCGCTGCGCGCATGCTCGAGGCCGGCGATCGTTCGCTCGCGGATCAGCGCGCGCTCGAGCTCGCCGACGGCCGCCAGGATCTGCAGCGTGAACCGGCCCTGCGGCGTCGTGGTGTCGACCGGATCCCCGAGCGAGCGGAAACCAATGCCGCGGCGATCGAGGTCCTCGACGGTCTCCAGCAGGTGCAGCATCGAGCGCGCCAGGCGATCGAGCTTGGCCACCACCAGCACGTCGCCCGGGCGGGCCGCGGCGAGCGCCTTCGCCAGCTCCGGACGATCGCGGTCGCCGCCGGAGGCGTTCTCTCGCAGGATCACCTCGCAGCCGGCCTCGCGCAGCTGCTCGACCTGGGCCGCCGTCGACTGACCCTCGGTCGAAACCCTCGCGTAGCCGATCAGCCGGCCGGTGATCTTGGGTGGCTTCATGCCTGGTCCTTCATCGCCCGGCCAGGGTACCGCACGCGGGCCACCCTCCGTCAGGCCTCGTCGGTCACGGTCCTCGACCGCACCCAGGCCTCGAACTCAGCTTCGGCCATCTCGCCGGCGGCGAGCCGGAACATGACCTGCGACGCATCGCTCTCCTGGGCGTCGAGATAGCGGCCATTCAGGGCGAGCGTCACGCCGAGGGCCATGAACGCGATCCGCTTGTTGCCGTCGATGAAGGCGTGGCCGCGACATAGGCTGGTGCACAGGGCTGCGGCCAGCGCGATCGCGTCGCTGCGGGCGTCGCCGTAGGCCTCGAGCTGCCTCGGCCGAGCCAACGACTGTTCCAGGCTGCCCCTGTCGCGCAGGCCGTGGGCCCCGCCGAACTGCTCGATGAGCTCGCGCTGCAGGTCGATCAGGGCTTCGGGCGGCGGTAGCCGGACCTGGCTCACTTCGCGAGATCGCGCATGGTCCGGGCGTAGCGGGCGCTGAACGCCCTGCCTGCCGCCATCGCCTCGTCGTACTCCCTGCTCGCCCTGGTGATCTCGATGGCGTCGCCACGCACCGTGACGCTCACGCTGTCGCCTTCCTGCAGCCGCGCCTCGGCCAGCAGATCCTTCGGCAGGATCAGCCCGGTCGAGTTGCCAATGCGGCGCAGCTTCAGGGTGTCGGTCATCGGGTCGACCATTTCGTTATAACGACTGTATCAACATAGATCGGATCCGGGTGCCGGACAAGGCCCGCACTCTTTCACCGGGCGGCGGCCGCGGACATGTGGTATAAGCTTTCCATCGGGCGCGCGACGAGACGCGACGGGTTCAAGGAAACGAACCACCTCCCGAACCCCATTCTACAAGTTAACTGAATCCCGTCGTTTCAGCTGGCGGGATGCCTCTCGTTCAAACGGCCCATTTTCAAAGTAGCCCAGGACTTCAAACGACCGTTTGCAGCCGCGTGCAAGAGCCGGTGCGTGCAACGGACCGCTGCTGATCGCGGCCGCGGCCTTCCGCCCCGAACGCCTCCACGCAAAGCACAGCGCGGCTTTCCGGGTGCCCTGCCCTCCCCCGCGGCCCCGCAGTCCCGGCCGGTGTCACCGGCCGGGGCGGCTCCCGCTGGAACGGCTGAGTCGACTCGATTTCTCATCTGAAAATCTGTCGATTGCCGGCACGATAAGGGCCGTATCTTCGTATGTTCGCGTTAACTCGCTGATTCTGTTATTGTACAAGTGGGCTCACCGACCCTTGTCGGCAGCCCCGCCGAAACCAGTCGACGAGCCCGCGCCGATGCCCGATACCGTGACGATCGTTTCGAGGCCGCCGGCCGGCAGCGTGGCCGACATCGACGCCTTCCTCGCCGGAATCGAGACACCGGCACTGCGCCTGCAGGCCGAGGTCGACCGCCTGGCGCAACTGCCGGTTCGGCTCGCCCCGGTCGACCGCATGCATTCCGCCCTAGCGGCACTCCGCACGGCGGCCGCCGGCCCGGCCGGCGCCGTCTGGCGCGACCTGCAGCTGCTGCACGAGGCGGTCGATCTCGCCCGCTTCGACTCCATGTCCCTCGACGTCCAGGACCTGCTGCTGCTCGAGACCCGGGCGACCAACGGCATGGAGGGCACCCTGCCGCTCGGCCAACGCTACCTGCACGCGCTGCGCGGCCTCGCGGGCACGAGCCCTGCCCCCGGCGAGCCGCCCGACCGGGACGGTCTGGTCACCGCCTGGCTCAGGATAGCCCGCGATCCGTCCCGATGGCCGAAGGACCGCGAAGCGGATCCCGGCTGCATCGCCGTCGCCGAGGCCAGGGCTGAGGCCGATGCCGCGCTTGAGGCCCACGGCCCCGCCCTCGCCCGGTTGCTGCTGGCATATAAACGTATGCAGTCCGTGGAACTCCCCGATGTCGATGGAACTCCCGGGAGCGACGGCGACGCCCCCGAGTTCCGCGAGCGGCTGGCGGCCTCGCTCGAGCCCGGCGACACCGCCGGTGCGCTGGCCGCGATGCATCTCGGCCAGGCCCTCGCCCGCGTTGGCCTGCTCGAAAGGCCGGCCTGGTTCCTGGCCCAGGCACTGCGTCTCACGCCCCCGCCCTCGACCGACGGCGACACGGCCGAACTGGCCTGGCTCGCCACGGCGATCGCCGACGCCGCCGAGCGGGCAGCCGCCCGGGCCCGCGACGTCCGCCTGCAGCTCGAGGTCCTCGGGCACCGGGTGCGGGCGATCGGCGGTCGCGATCGCCGGCGCTCGGATATGCTCGCCGTGCTCTTCCGGAATCCGGTGGTCACCGCTGGACGGCTCGCCGACCTCGCCGGCGTGTCCAGTCGCGCCGCGCTGGCCTTCTGCGACCTGATGGTCGAGCACCGGATCGCCCGCAACATCGGCCACGGTGCGGGGCACCGGATGGTGAAGGTGGATCAGCTGGTCTGACGGCCGACAGGTCGACCGCCAGGAGTCGCCGGGGTGACAGCCCATTTGCGATGCAGGCGTGCTAGCCTCGTTCTGGTAATCCGGATCTCGGGAGGACGCATGCTGACGCGGACGGCAATCGCTGCGACCTGCTTCCTCGTGGCGGGCACCGCGCTCGCCGAAGAGCCGCTGATCGATCGGACGGACGATCCGGCGCTTCGAATAGCCATCAACAACGCCCACCACGAAATGGCGGCATGTGTCGCCTTCTACACGATAGGCTCCGAAGGTGTCCGACGCCGCGACCCCAGCGACCAGCTGATCACGACCCTCGAGCAGGCCAGGACCAAACTGCTCACGACGATGCTGCAACTCCACCATCCCGACGTCACGCAGGCGCGCATCGCAATGGAGTTCGGCAGTCAGATGAAGCGCATGCGGGAGGACTTCTCGAACTTCTCCCTGCTGTTGCTCGAGCATGCCGAACCATGCAAGACGATCGCCCAGGACCCGCGCGGGGTGATCGAGCGACGTTACCTGTCCGAACTTGCCAAGGAACAGAACAAGTAGCCAAGCGGCCCTCGAGCAGTCCGTGACACGGCCGGGCTGGCTTGGCTCGCTACTGCGATCGGCGACGCGGCCGAGCGAGCGGCCGCCCGGGCCAGCGACGCCCGCCTGCAGCTCGAGGTCCTGGAGCACCGGGTGCGGGCGATCGGCGGTCGTGATCGGCGGCGCTCGGAGTTGCTCGCCGTGCTCTTCCGGAATCCATTGATCAGCGCTGGACGGCTCGCCGAGCTCGCCGGCGTGTCGAATCGCGCCGCCCTTGCGTTCTGCGACCTCGTGGTACGGCCTCGCGTCGCACGGCATATTGGCCACAATCGAGGGCATCGCATGCTGACGCTTGACGCTCTGATTTGATGTGCGACCGTTCTCGTGTTGCAGGCACTCGTGACTGAACGCCGTGGTTATCGGGGTGATGTCTCTGAAGCAGAGAACAAGATGGCCGAACCCCAGGAAGACATTCAGGAATCAGCGCGTTCACCGCGGGAATTTCTGAGGAAGCGAGAAGCGCTCGTTGTCCATTTTTCAAGTCCTACGAGCCGACAGGATTTCGGCTTTCCAGAGGACCTACAGAAGGCCATCGAGCTTGGCACTAGTGGTGCGGCCTTATCATTTAGCACGATAATCGCAGGCGACCGGGGCCCAACGCAGGTTCGACCTGTAGACAAGGCCAATGCGACTGGCTCGGTTGGCATCGTAGTCGACATTGCGGAGACGGGATCTGTGCAAGCGGTCGGCGCGTTAGACGCTGGCTCGACCGAATATTCAGATCAGTTTATGAAGGACAAGGGAATCACGCCTTCTGTCGCCGATTGCGCGCGTAGCCTCGATGAACGCGGAAAGAGCCCCGACCATCCGCACTACAATGAGTGGCGAGTACGCAACTTTCAGGCGGTTGGCATATTTATATTTGAGCCGGTGCAGGCGCGAGTAACCAAGACGCGTCTTGACCTGCCGGACCATTTGGGTGGCAGCACCGACGAGTGGAACATCGACAATGTAGCGCTCGATGAAATCCTGAGCGCGTTTCCCACTCTTCGAATATTCCGATCTAACAGCAACGGTTTTGAGGAATGGAACCGGCCAGCACGTGACTGGAGATCCGTTAAATACGATCAGATCGTGCCACCCTAATGAGGGGGCGTTCACTGGAGAAAGGCATTGCAACCATTCCGCGGCTGAATAAAACGACAACTCATACGACTTGGTGTTTCTAGGAACACTATGGTCGGTCATGATTTTTTCGGTCGCTGGCGCGTGACAAACAGAGACCGATTGACCGCAACCCTTCAGCTCTCGAGCGCGCACAGTCTCTTTCCGATGCTATGCGAGCGGTCTCGCCCCCCCCGCGCCGGGCGTGGTAATCCCTGGCCAGCGCGTAGACAGACCGCTTCAGCCTGAAGCGCGCCTGAAGCTCATCGGCGACGACGCCTCGAATCTCCGACAATGTCGGAAAGCGCCGATAGTGAGAGCTGAATCCTCTCGCTATACCTCGAATGCCATCCTCGAGCAGGTCGCGAGGGAGCAGGACTAGCTCCTCGACGAGCAGGTCCAGGCCGTACGGACCTGGCAATTCGACCTGCAGCATTTCCGCTAGCGCGCGAAGACCCTGGAGGACGGTCTCAGGGTCTCCGCCCGGGGCACACGCTTCGTCGACCAGCTTGCATGCCTCGCGAACATCGTCGCGTGACCAGGCTGAGCAAACTCGCTCATTCCAGTGTTGCCCCGCGGCGTAGCCGGAAGCGCAGTAGCGCACGATCGACGTCGTCGCGCGGTTCTCTGGCAGGTTGTGGGCAGCTGCGCTGGCGATGGGAACGGGTGTTGGGTGCTGAGGCATAGCTCGCATCTCGCTCGCGGAGGGTCCAGAGGAGGAAGGACCGGTCGGGGTGCAAGAGGACCCGGCCGGAGTGGTAGGCGCGGAATTTGTCGAGTACAGCGCTGAGCTCTAGGTCGGGGCGGTCACGTCGTGCCTTGGCCATCGTGTCCGCGCTCGGTTGCCACACGTCGTCCACGGTGGCACGTGTGGGCGGATTCGCGGCGCCGAGAGAGAGTTCTTCGTTCTGATCGGTACTTCTGCTGTTGCAGTCCGTGTCATCCCCCTGCCCGCCTGCGGTCATATCGGCTGCGGCCGCGGCCGCGGGCGCGGATGCGAGTGCGAGGACCTCATACTCGAGGACGCTGCGACCCAAGTCTGAGCGCCTTAGCTGTCGGGTACGAATGAGGCCTGCCTCAACCAGCTGACTCACGAGCCGACCGACCCGCTGTCGCGACCATCCGAGGCGATCGGCGATACGACCCTGGCTCGGCCAACATATGCCGGCAGCGTCGGCGTGGTCGGCGAGCGCAACAAGTACGGCGAGCATGTCACCGGTGACACGTGGATCTGCTAGCCATTCTCGAATAGCCATGCAGATCCGTGGGCGGGGCCGTGCCTCCCCGCGTGAACGTGCTGTTTGCATCATACGATCGGCCGAGCGGTGCCGTTCCGAACTGCTATTCGGTTGACGGAGCGTTGCCGGGCCGTAGAATCGGAATGTCTGCGCCGTTCTTCGGATCGGCATCTTGAGGGCCCTGCCGGTTGCCGCCGGCGGGGCCCTTGCCGTTTGAGCCGCTCTGTTGATCCCCTCCTGTGTCCGTTGTCGAAGAAATCCCACGAATCACGCTCAATGTTATGACATTGGACATTTGTCACGTCGATCCGTCTAGCCCAATCCACTATCGACCCAAAAAAGATCCCGACATAACGGATAGTTAGCGGGATGGGTTAAGAGAAGAAAGCAGCAGCGTCGCGACCGATGAATTAGACATAGCGCCATATCGGCCGAATATATAGAATCTCAGCGGGTTCACCGCAGGAGTTCTCATCATGTCGAGCGCCGTTGAGGCGAATGTGTTGCCGATCGAGGCCCTGGATGTTTCCAGCCAGGCGAGCGAATTCGCGCGCAAGGCGCACGAAGTGCAGGTCCGCGTGCTGGAGCTGATCAGCGCTGACAAGCTGGGGGACGAGACGTCCCGGCTGTTCTCGGTCGAGGAAGCTGCGACGATCGCTCGGATCACGCCAGCGAACACGCGACAGCTGCTCAGTCGGCACCCGGACAAGATCGAAGCGCAGAAAGTAGGAAGTCGGGTCTCGCTTTCCGCTCGAAGCGTCCGCCAACTCTGCCACGTCGCGCAGAAGCACACGCGCACGGCCCTGCCCGAGCGCGCACTGGGCATGCCGCCGTTCGTGTTGACCACTGGCAACCTCAAAGGGGGTTCGTCGAAGACGACGCTGACGGTGCACCTGGCGGAGTATTTGGCGCTCCGGGGCTTGAGCGTGCTGCTCATCGATCTCGACGCGCAAGCCTCCGCCAGCCACTACATGGGCCTGTCACCGGACCGGATGGGCGCTCAGATCGGCACGGACGATACCATGTACGGCGTGCTCTTGGGCGAAAGGCGGCTCGAGGAAGTCATTCGCCCGACCTACTGGCCGGGACTTTCGATCGTTCCCGCGACCGTCGGCCTGGCGGACATGGAGTACCAACTCGCCGACCGTCATATGCGATATCGCAACGCGCTCGAACGGGAGGACCTGGGAGCCCTCAGCCACATGGTCCCCTTCTATGGTGTGTTGGACAGAGCTCTTGCGGAGCTTCCCGCCGACACATTCGATGTCGTGCTTGTCGACACGCATCCGGACGTCAGCTTCTTGACGGTCGCCGCGCTGGCAACGAGTGACGCCCTCCTGTGCCCGATACCGGTTGGGATGCTGGATTTCGCTTCGACGGGCGAGTTCTTCCGTGTGGTGGCGGAGTATTCCGAGATCGTGCGGGATGCGGAAGTCCGCCGGCCTACACTGCGGCGATCCAAGACCCCGTTCGATTACAAGTTCATGTCGATTGTCCCGTCCCTCTTCGACCCCCGACACGAACCCGAGACAAGGCTCCTCGGCTTCCTGCAGTACACTTACGGGAACCACCTGTTGGAGCCCGTTCTGTACTCGAAGGCGATGCGGCGCTCCTCATTGGAGCGGAAAACGCTCTTTGAGGCAGTACCAGGCCGCGGCGACAACGCCGATCTCGATGCGCGGACCGCCGCGCGATTGATGGAATCGATCTTGGTCATGGCTCGCCGCGTCGAGGACCAGATCCGCAGCGAGTGGAGGGCGTGATGGCTAGGAAGGCAAAACTGTTCGACCAGGTCGTCAGTCCGGGATCCGGGGGAGCCACCGCTGTCGGTCGGACGGACGCGCACGGCACCCGTCGCATGGCAGAGCTGGCCGCGTCCGAGACGTCCGTGTTGGAACGCGCGAAGGGTGAGAGCCGGATCATCATGATGATCGATCCGGCGGACATCCAGGTGGATCCGCTGGTGCGCGACCGGGACTTGGATGCGGCGCGCAAGGATTCGGATTTCGCCGAGTTGGTGGATGACATCAGGGACGCCGGCATCAAGACCCCGCTGGTTGTGCGAACGAAACCGGAAGGCGGCCTTCTGCTGGTCGAAGGGTTGAGGCGTTTAGCTGCCGCGCGCGAAATCGGCCTCGACCGTGTCCCGGTCATCGAGCGTCGCTACGAAACCGAGGACGCGGCACTCGAGGACATGTTGCGTGAGAACCTCATGCGGCAGAACCCTCCCCCAATGGAAACGGCACTCCTGTTTGCCCACCTACTCGAGCGGGGATGGGACGAAAAGAGAATTACCGGGCTCCTGCGAGCGAAATCGTGGACGATCAGCCGTGTCCGGACTGTCGCCCGAGCGTTCATGCCGTGGCTCGCCGTCGCATATCCCGCTTACCGGTCCCTGCCCTTCATGGAGATGGTCAATGTGGCACCGGTGGTCGAGCAGAACGCGGACCGCTTGTCGCTGCTCGAGGGCGCCCTTCGGGACCTGTCGGCAAGGGAAGAGGTTCGCCCCAAGGAAGTGGTGGACGCCCTCCGGTCAGTAGCGCTGACGGGGGTATGGGCATCCAAGTCCGACGAAGAACGGCGGGAGCCGGAAGGCCGAACGCCGCCTCGGCGCCAAGCGCGGTCCGCCTTCAATGCGCAGGGTAGGAAGGTCGCGCTCCTGACGCAGCACGAGGGGCAGGCAGTAATCCGGTTCCCGAAGCGAGTGCCGGATGCGGTGATCGAGCAGGTATGGGCTCGTGTCGAGGAGCTCCTGAGGGAGACTTCTTCAGACGACACCGACCTTGATGACGATTAGTAACTGCCAGCAATCACGCTCATAGTCGTCGATACCCTATCGGTTTGCACGGTGCAAATCGAGAGGGTCTCGTTGGGCGGCGCGCCCGGTCACTTCGCGATACGGAACCCGCTAAGCCGCGGGAGGGCCGCCTCGCACACACGTTCGCCGCCTATCGAATTGCGCCGTGCAAAACGATAGCCTTGCGTTCTTCAGCGGACCAACGCGCGGCGCATCCGGACGACAGCCAACGGTGGAGCGTTGCTGCAAGTCCGACTCAGCGAGGCAAGGGGGCGGTGACCATCCAATTGGGTCAAAGGCCTCAGCAGCGCTGACGTCAACACAAGGACCAAACCCTGTTTACGTTTGTTCCTAACCCGGCCTAGCATCGGGACCTCTCTGCCCGCCGGTCCGTGCGCGACACCCCCCTGTCGTCTGACACGTCGTGCCCGGGCCGGCGGTTCTCGCGGCGGGACGGTGCCGGATGTGCAACCTCTACTCCATGACCCGGGATCAGCAGTCCGTGCGGGACCTGGCGCGCGCCATGGTCGACCGCACCGGCAACCTGCCGCCGCTGCCCGGGATCTTTCCGGACTATTCGGCCCCGATCGTGCGCAACGGCGGGGAGGGCAGGGAGCTCGTGATGGCGCGATGGGGCATGCCGTCCCCGGCCTTCGCCCTCAAGGGCAGGAAGACCGATCCCGGGGTTACCAACGTCCGCAACGTGAAGTCACCGCATTGGCGACGGTGGCTCGGCGTCGAGAACCGCTGCCTGGTGCCCTGGACGTCCTTCTCCGAGCCGGAGCCGCAACCCGACGGATCTCGGCCGCCGGCCTGGTTCGCCTTCGA